>Ga0207874_1000747_pt1 | contig 43741 bp, 42 predicted proteins | sample HigsolmetaAR201D_FD_184833 | JGI IMG/M metagenome (GOLD analysis project Ga0207874, IMG submission 184833) | Ionic liquid and high solid enriched microbial communities from the Joint BioEnergy Institute, USA - AR20-1-D (SPAdes) (version 2) ...
TTCCCGACGCGCTTGTAAAAGCCCTGGCCGCTTTTTTCACCCAGCCATCCGCGCTCGATCATTTGCGAAAGGAAGGGAGGTGGCAGCAAACGCTCCCGCCACGGATCGTTTGAGACCGATTCGTAGAGGTTCTTTGCAACGTAAGCCCAAACATCGAGGCCGACGATGTCGAGCAGCCGGAAGCTCGCGCTATTGGGCAATCCGATGAGCGGTCCGGTGAGCGCGTCGACTTCTTCGATGGTGTAGCCGCCCTCGATCATCGCTTTGTGCACCGTCGCTCCGAAGAAGCTGCCGATCCGGTTGGCGATGAAGTTGGGCGTGTCCTTGCAGCGGACAATTCCTTTGCCGAGGCGAAGGTCAATGAACTCGCTCACCTCGCGAAGAATGTGCTCGGCGGTTTCCGGCCCCGGAATGACCTCGCACAGGTGAAGGTAGCGGGGTGGGTTGAAAAAGTGCGTGCCGAGGAAGTTGCGCCGAAAGCCCGACGGGAAGCCTTCTGCAATTGAGGACAAGGGGATGCCGCTTGTGTTGGTGGACAGGATCGCGTCCCGCCGCCGTACGGCGTCCACCTTCTTCCAGAGGCTCCGCTTGATCTCCCGGTTCTCCGTGACTGCTTCGATGATCCAGTCGCAGTCACCGAGCAGGTTCAGATCGTCGTCGAAGTTTCCTGGCTGGATGAGCGAAACAGCTCTTTCTGTGAAGAAAGCGCCGGGCCTTTGCTTCAGTGCGGACTCGATACCGCGTTTGGCAGCCGCGCTGCGATCGCCTTCGCCGGGTAAAACGATGTCGAGCAGAACAACTGGAAAGCCTGCGTCGGCGAAATGGGCGGCGATTCGCGACCCCATCGTACCCGCACCTAGTACAGCCACGCGACGGAGTGTCTTCATGAGATGTGTCCTCCGTTTGGAGATCAAGCTTACGGCCCCAAAGCACCCGAGGGAATCGCCCTTCACCGTGCGGAGCTTCGATCACTCATTCTATGATGAAGGTTGGTGCGCGTTTTTCCAAAAGGCACTTCGTCGCGGCGACGACGAATCCCGGCCTGGATCGGTCCTCTTCTAGTTTATCTTCTCTCCGCTGCATGCCTTGTCTGGGTTTATCGAGACTTCGACTGGAAGACTGAGCTTCCGAAGATCTGGAGGATGAAGTGGTACTGGATTCTGATTGCAGTACTCTCCGACGTCTCCGTCTATCTTTGCCAGGCTTGGCGGTGGAATCTTCTGCTGAAGCCGATCGTTCAGGTTCCCTTCTGGAGAAGCGTACGCGCGATCTACGTTGGCCTGTTCGCTAACGAAGCGCTCCCCTTGCGAAGCGGAGAGGCAATTCGTGTCTACCTGCAGTCGCTGTGGAGCCGGATCCCCTTCACGACCTCCGTCTCTTCGGTGATCATTGAGCGCCTGATCGACGGCATCTGGCTGATGCTTGGCTTCGGACTGGCCATGCTTTATGTGGACCTGCCCGACAATCTTGTTCTCGGGGCATCGATCCTCGGCTCGATAGTGTTCCTCCTTGCCACGCTGATGGGTTTCGCCGTCCTCTTCCAGGGGATGACCAGACGGGCGCTTGGGCGCATCAGGTGGGCCAGCAAGCTCTTTCTGCTGCTCGACGGCCTTAACGTGATGGGCCGGTCGCGATCGTTTTACTACGCCTTGGGAGCGAGCGTCGTCTACCTGCTGCTTCAGGTGATTCCGCTGTACGCGATGATTCGCGGCTATGGGCTTGATCTGCCGATTCAGGCGGCCGCGGTCCTGCTGGTGGTTCTTCGTTTCGGAACGATTATTCCAGGTCCCCCTGGCAATGTCGGGCTCTTCAATGCTTTTGCCGTTCTCGGCCTCCGGCTCGTTGGAGTGGACCGGCAAACGGCGATTGGACTCTCGGGCGTGATGTTCTTCGTGATTACCGTGCCGCTCCTCCTTGCCGGCACAATCGCCCTCGCCGCCACCGGCCTCAAATTGGCGGAAATCCAACGCCACGCCAATTCACACATGCGCTCCGCCGAAGCTCCACTTGCTCCCACTTCTCCAGGCACGGCCTGATTACCTCACGGACATCAGTTTCCGTATAAACGCAATATAGTTGCGCGCAAGGAAGGATCGTACTCCTGGGCGCTCTTCCTAGCTGTGTGCAGGCACTCCGCCGAAATGGATCGACATCCGCGTGCGCGGCCCTCGCGATTTTGAGACTATGGAATCCAAACGCAACTCACGGCGGGGCCACGGTTCCGCTGGAAGGGAAATTGATCAGAGGGCTCTACGGGGCGTGATTGCTATGCGAGCAATACTCTTTGGATTCGTGTTTGGAATCGTGTTGGCAATGACTGCAAACGCGCAGCAAGTGCGAGTCATCGCTTTTGGCGCACATCCGGATGATTGCGATATTGGTGCGGCTGGTACGGCCGCTCTCTTTGCGCAGATGGGGCACAAGGTGAAGTTCGTCGCGGTTACGAACGGCGACGCGGGCCATCAGTCGGAGGGAGGCGGTGCGCTGGCACGGAGACGCCGGGCGGAAGCGCAGGAAGCGGCACGCCGCCTGGGGATCGAGTACGACGTCCTGGACAACCACGACGGGGAACTTCTTCCGACGCTGGAAGTGCGGCACCAGATCATTCGCAAGATTCGCGAATGGAATGCCGACATTGTGATCGCGCCGAGGCCCAATGACTATCATCCGGACCATCGCTACACGGGCGTGCTGGTTCAGGACGCCGCGTACATGGTAGTGGTCCCGAACGTGACGCCTGATACCCCGCCGCTCAAGAAGAATCCCCTGTTCCTGTACTTTCAGGACCGCTTCAAGAAGCCGGCTCCTTTTCGGCCCGATATCGCCGTCGCAATCGACGCCACGTTCGACAAGAAAATCGCGGCGCTCGATGCTCACACCTCGCAGGTCTACGAATGGTTGCCGTGGGTAGACGGTCAGCTGGATCAGGTGCCAAAGGACCCGGCCGAGCGGATCAAGTGGCTGGCTGCGAGAAGGTCGCGGCCGATGACTCCCGAAGTACGCGCCTCGCTCGAGAAGTGGTACGGGCCGAAGGCGGCTTCCATCAAGCACTACGAGGCCTTCGAAATCTGCGAGTATGGCAGGCAGCCAACAGACGACGAGATCAGGCAGCTCTTCCCAATGCTCAGGAAATAGTCGATGAATCCGCTTGAGCACGAGCTCCTGCGGCGGTTACCTTCCGTCGATGAGGTGGTAAACCGCATCTCGGCTTCGTTTCCCAGGGTTCCGCGCCGTGTCCTCGTAGAGGAAACGAGGCGAGTTTTGAACGCGACGCGAGCCGCCATCCGGCAGGGACAATCCACGGAAGATGTCGATATCGATCTTCGAGTGCGCGCCGCACTCGAAGATCTGCTCACGCCTTCGCTTCGGGGCGTGATTAACGCCACCGGAGTCGTACTGCACACTAACCTTGGCCGCGCCCCGCTTCCTCAGCCCGATTTCATCCACGGCTACTGCAATCTCGAATATGACCTAAAGTCAGGCAAGCGCGGCAAGCGGGATGTGCACATCAGCGGACTGCTGGAGCGCATTCTTGGGACACCAGGAATTGCGGTGAACAACAACGCAGCGGCCGTCTGGCTGGTGCTAAATGAGCTGGCTGCCGGGCACGAGGTCATCATTTCGCGGGGCGAGCTGATTGAAATTGGCGACGGGTTTCGCATCCCCGACATCATGCAGCGCTCGGGGGCCATACTGCGCGAGGTTGGCACGACGAACCGCACACGGATCGAGGACTATCGAGCGGCCATCGACGAGCGGACCAAGCTGTTGATGCGGGTTCATCGAAGTAACTTCCATATCTCCGGATTTACGGGAAGGCCCGAACTGGAGGAGTTGGTGGCCCTGGGGCGTGAGTACAATTTACCTGTCTACGAAGACCTTGGCAGCGGCTGCCTGACTGACTTATCCCGCTTCGGGATTCGTGAGCCATTAGTAACCAATAGCTTGCGCGCCGGTGTCCGGCTCGTGTCCTTCAGCGGCGACAAGCTTCTCGGTGGCCCGCAAGCTGGAATTATTGCAGGGGACCCTGAACTCGTTACCCGCCTCCGCCGCAATCCGATGTTCCGCGCGCTGCGGCTCGATAAGTTGATCTACCAGATGCTCGAAATGGTTCTCCGCTCACTGTGGTTGGAGCAGTGGCACGAAATCCCCATTTTCCGTATGTTTATGGAATCTCCGGATGACATTCGGGCGAGGGCGGAGAGAATGGCAGCATCGCTGCAAGGCAAGAAGGTCGACGTGATTCCCGGATGGTCTGTGGCCGGCGGCGGCTCGATTCCGGAGCAGTCTATACCAACATGGCTGATCGCGATCACCGGGCCTGTGGTCGCGATGGAACGCCGTCTAAGGTCCAATGATCCGCCCGTAATTGCAAGGATCGAAGGGGACCGGCTCCTCATCGATTTGCGAACCGTCCTACCCGAACAGGAATCTGTACTTCGAATGGCACTTTTGGCTGCCTAGTTGCTGTAGACCTCCTCGGAGGAGGAGCACTGTGAGAATGCAACTTCCAGTGGCTACTGCTGCTATTTGCGCAATGCTAATTGCGAGCGGATGTTCACAGAAATCGACGACGACGGCGGCGACGAGGGCGCCCGCAGGACCTGTCTACACGCAAACGGCGATGTCTGGCATGGTTCCGGCGGGAACGCAGCTCGTTGTACGTACAAACGAAACGATCAGTACACAGACGGCTACCCCGGGTCAGGCATACTCAGCCGAAATTACCCGCGACGTGGTCGATCAAACTGGTCAGGTTATTATTCCATCCGGTTCTCCAGCCGAGCTAACCGTGGTGCAGACCGGCGACAATCAGCTTAGTCTCGCGCTGAGGTCGGTTACGGTTCGTGGTAACACCTATGCGGTTGTGACACCGACTGTCGAACAAGAACGTACTGGCGGCCTTGGCTGGAATCGTCGAACTCTGGCATTCGTCGGTGGGGGTGCTGTACTTGGTACTCTGATCGGCGCCGTGGCTGGGGGCGGAACAGGCGCGGGCATTGGCGCCATCGTCGGCGGCGCGGGAGGAGCCCTGACCCAGGTCCTGACCCGAGGAAATGAAATTCGCGTACCTGCTGAAACGGAACTTACCTTCCAGCTTGACCAGCCTGTTTGTATCCAAGGCTATAGACGCTGAGGTCTTGGAAAGGGCGAGGGGGAGGACCGCTCTCTTCCTCGCCTACATCTGATACAGCATCAGGTAAACGACCACGCCAGTGACACTGACGTAGAGCCAGATTGGCAGGGTCCAGCGCGCGATTGCTCGATGCTGTGAGAGGCGCCCCCGGTAGGCGCGCCAGACTGTGATGCCGGCAAGGAAAGGGACCGATGCGGCGAGTACGGTGTGGGTGAGAAGAATCGTCAGATAGACGGTGCGGATCACGCCGGTCTTTTGGAATCGTACGGATCCCACCTGATAGTGATAGATCAGATAGCAGGTCAGAAACAAAGCCGAGGCTGCGAGCGCCGCTATCATGACGCGCTGATGGGCGCGCTTTCGGCCCATCCGGATGAGGAAGTAGCCCGAGACGAGCAGCACGGTCGCCAAAGTATTTAGTAACGCGTTGATGGTTGGGAGATCCCTAACGTCGATCATGCCGGCTCCTTCAGGAGCTTCTGGATATCTGCGGTCAGCCTGGTTACTGCGTCCGGCTCGTCCGTGGCATAGTAACCCCGGATGCGTCCCTTGCGATCCACCAGAACAAAGCGGGTACTGTGCTCGAGCGTCCCGTCTACGTTGCCGAGCTTAAAAGAGTAGCGGCAGATCTGATTGAGCGCCTCCATCGGCCCTGTCAGGAAATGCCACTGTCCCTCTCTGGCCTTATAGCGTTTTGCGTAGGCTGACAGGACTTCGGGCGTATCGTTCTTCGGATCGATAGTAAAAGATACAAGCTTCACATCTGGGTTTGCCTCGACCCTGTCCTGTACCTGTTTCATTTGGGAGCTCATGCGCGGACAGGGTCCGTGGCAGGACGTGAAGATGAAGTCGGCGACCCAGATCTTTCCGGCGAGCTCGGTGGCGCTGTGAAAGTCGGCGCCCCTATGATCCGTCAGGGTGAAATCCGGAACGACGCCGTAGGAGGGCAGGTCGCTCATCCGGGACACGCAAGAAGTAAGCACTATTAGAAACAGGCCCAGAGCCGCTAATCTCATTATGCGAAGCTCCTTGCGTTGCGTTCACGAACACTGGATGCGGCGGCTGCAAGGAGCAGTGCGGCCATCGCGGCAGTGATCACGATGCTGAATCCAAGATCGGGCATGCCTTCTGACCGGGAAGCTCCAAGCAGGATCCGAAGCGCGGAGACGGCGTAGGTGAGCGGATTCACCGCCATTAGCCAGTGAATCCAGCAATGGGCGGTGTGCGCGGGGAAGACTGCGCCAGAGACCAGCCACAGAGGAAACAGCACCAGGTTCATGATCGCGTGGAAGCCTTGTGTCGAATCGGTGCGCCATGCGAGCAGAAAGCCCATCGACGTGAAGGCAAAGGAAATCACGAAAAGGAACACGGTGGCCGCGACCAGATCGCCGGTGCCTGGTCTAAGACCTGTCAGGGGGAGAAAAAGAAGAAAGAGTAGTCCTTGAAGCCACGCAAGTGTCGCGGAACCTAACGTCTTGCCGAGGACCACCGCAACGCGGGGTGCGGGCGACACAAGCATTGACAGGATAAAGCCCTCGCGCCGGTCCTCGATCAGCGACATTGTAGAGAACACGGCGGAAAACATGACCGTCAGTATGAGCGCTCCAGGGAAAAAGAACGCCAAATCACCGAAGCCCGAGCCAATCAGAAGCCAGAAGATCAGGGGGGAACCAACAAAGCCAAAGACCCGTGATTTCTCTCTCCAAAAGCGGATCAGTTCACGGCGCCAAAGTGTGAAAACAGGCAGCCAGAACATCTCTTATCCCTCCAGTTTCACCCCGGTCTCGTTGAGAAAAACGTCTTCGAGAGTTGGCCGGTGCATCTCAATCGATTCCACCTTGTTGGGAAACGACGACAGCACTTGGTTCAGGAAGAACGCTCCGTCAGGCACCTCGATTCGCAGGCGGCCGTTCACCGATTGCGGCAGGACCGCAAACGTCTCCTTCAGGCGCTGATGCATCTCCTCCGGATCAGGTACGTCAAGGATCACGATGTCGCCTCCGACACGCGACTTCAGCTGCTGAGGGGTGCCTTCTGCGACCACACGTCCCTCGTGCAGGAGCAGGAGCCGGTCGCACAAATCGGCTTCTTCGAGAATGTGCGTCGTCAGGAGGATGGTAACCTGCCGGGTGCGCCGCAGGTCATCGAGATAGCGCCATAGCTCGCGCCGGACGGCTGGATCCAGGCCGGTGGACGGTTCGTCCATGAGCAGCACATCCGGCTCATGAAGCAGCGCCTTGGCGATCTCGACTCGCCGCTTCAGTCCTCCGGAAAGAGTGCCGACAATGTCGTTCTGGCGGTCGGCCAGCCCGAGGCGCTCCATGGCGTCCCGAATCCGGGTCTGCAGGACACTACCGGAGAGCCCGAAGAGGCGGCCCTGGCTGTCGAGGTTCTCGTGTACTGTCAGCCAGCGGTCCAGGCTCTGGGTCTGAAACACGACTCCGATATGGCGGCGAACCTCGCGGGGCTGCTCGAGCACGGAGAATCCGGCGATGGAAGCCTTGCCCGCGCGTGGCGGCATGAGGGTCGACAGGATACGGAAAAGGGTCGACTTGCCGCCTCCATTGGGTCCAAGGATTCCAAAGATCTCGCCCTTGCTAACTTCGAAACTGATTTCCTTCAGGGCGTTGCGAGGACCGTAGGAATGCGAGAGATGTTCAACTACGACGATCACAATCCAGGCCTGTCCAACACAAGAAGGGCGTAAAGCACTGGTAGATAAACCACGGAGGCCATGAGCACCTGTCTGGCTCGCATCCCAGTTCGCTCCAGCGAGAGGCGAAGGCCGGCCCGCAGAAACATCAGACCAAGAATTGTAGCGCCAACGAGGTAAAACTTCCCTGCCATCCCGAGATACGTGGGGATGAAACTAACCAAAACCAGGAGCGTTTCGCAGATCAGTATTTGACGGGCCGTGGATCTTCCGTCCGGTTCCACCACCGGCAGCATCCGGATTCCTGCTCGTGCGTAGTCTTCCCGGTACATCCATGCAATCGCGTAGAAATGCGGGAACTGCCAGAGAAAAAGGATGGCGTAGAGAACCCAGGCGTCCACGGTGAGCGTGCCGGCTGCCGCGGCACATCCGATTAGCGAAGGCATAGCTCCCGGTATCGCACCGACCGTGGTGGAGTGCTTTGACCGCTGTTTCAGAGGAGTGTAGACAAACAGGTAGCTTCCGAGCGTGAAGGCGCCCAGCAGGGCGGCTACGGAATTCACACCGAACCAGAGCTCGAGAAAACCCGCGACGGAGAGCAGAACACCAAAGGCAAAGGCACGACCGGGCGTGACCCTTCCCGAGGGGATGGGCCGGTGGCTCGTACGCCGCATGCGCGCGTCCGCTTCGTGTTCGTACCACTGATTCAGTGCCGCCGTACCGGAAGCGATGAGCGCAGTCCCCAGCATCGTGTGGAACAGGACAAGCCAGTCGATTGCCCCGAAGCCGGCGCCGGGTAAGCCGAAATAGTAGCCGATTCCTGTGCTCATCAGGATGAGCCAGGTGATCCTCGGCTTGGTAAGCTCGATGTAGTCTCTCATTCGGTTACAGCCGCACCGCTCCCCAGAACTCTAATCGGCCAGGCCCGCACTTTCCTCTGGTCACGAGAAATCGAGAGTACTGCTGCGGCCGCGGGTTACCCGTAATCCTGTAGATGACCAAGTTGGAGAATCGTTGCACGGTCCCGCTTCCTGCACACCCTCTGAGCTTCTATTGTACTATTGCCAGACAGTAATTTGTGCAGTTCTTGTGCAAAAGATAGCTCGGTCGGGCTGTCCGGCCGGGCTGCTGTCAGAGGAAGGTGAGCTAAAAGAGGGGGTAGGCTGCTGACGCCTTAGCGCCGCACTGACCAATCGTTTCCAGCCGTTCTACTCTCCTCTCCAGCTGGGCAGCCCCTTCCTGCACACGCCGCGCCTTCTCTTCCACCGCGTCTTCGACCCGTTTGGCCCACTCCTGCGCTCTGCTTTCCAGCCGCGATATGCTACGCTCAACCCGGTCGCAAAGCGTAAACCTGCATGTTTGAGACGAACGAGAGGCTGCGGTTTCGGATAAGAGGATTGGGCGATGGCCGTAGCCACGCCCGGCCGGTCCATATGCGCAGCCGGCGATGATGGCTGCCAAGGCAAGTATCTCGGGGTGCTTCATGCCGCCTCCACACTCTCTTCAACGATCCTGCCGTCGAATAACCGGATGGTGCGATCCGCATAGCGGGCGTAGCGGGGATCGTGAGTGACCATGCAGATGGTGGCCCCGCCCCGGTGCAGTTCCCGCAATAGCTCCATGACGGCTTCGCCGTTTGCCGAATCGAGGTTGCCCGTGGGCTCGTCGGCGAGCAGGATGGAGGGGTCGCCGGCAAGAGCCCGCGCCACCGCCACCCGCTGCTGCTGACCGCCGGAAAGCTGGGAAGGGTAGTGCTTCATGCGGTGGGACATCCCGACACGCTCAAGAGATTCGTGTACGCGCTTCTTTCTCTCCGCGGAGGGCATGCCGCGATAGGTTAGGGGCAGCTCGACGTTCTCGTAAACAGTCAAATCCCCGATGAGGTTGAACGCCTGGAAGATGAAGCCGATTTCCCGGTTTCGGATTCGGGCCCGCTCAGCCAGCTTCAGGCTGTGGACAGGCCTGCCGTTGAGCACGTACGTACCGGCTGTCGGTGAATCCAGAAGTCCGAGGATTGCCAGCAGGGTCGACTTGCCGCATCCCGAGGGCCCGGAGATGGAGACATACTCACCCCGCATGATCTCCATATGAATGCCTGACAGTGCATGGGTCTCAACTTCGTCTGTGACGAACACCTTGGTTACACCTTCCAGACGAATCAATGCCTCGCTGCTGCTGCTCATCGCTTATCCTTTCCTCTCTTTCTCCCCACTCTTTCTCCCCGCATGAAAACGGAAGACGTTTCTGAACGCTCAATTTAACCGGATCCGGTCGTATCGATCCCACTCCGACATATCGGACACCACAACCTGGTCGCCCACCGTAAGCCCTTCGAGGACCTCAATTGTATTCACCGACGTCCGCCCAAGCTTCACCTGGACACGCCGCGCTTCTTTCCCGTCGGGAGTCAGCTTGAACATGCCGACCGTAGTGTTGGGTTGTCCATAGACAGGACGACCAACATATAAGACGTCATCCAGCCGCTCAAGTTCGATCGTTCCGTCGACGCTCAAATCCGGGCGTGCACCGGGAGGCAGCTCGCCTTCCAGCTTGACATCCACGGTGACCGTACCATTGATGACAGCCGGATCGATACGGGACACCCTGCCTGGAATGATGCCGTTCCGCGTGTCAATGGTCGCTATCTGGCCAATCTGAATGTCCTTGGCCTGCGTCTCTGGGATTTTCAGATCGGCTTTCAGTTTCCACGGTTGTGCGACCTTGGCCAGCAGGGTTCCGGGAGTGACGCGCTGTCCTACTTCTACCGGTAGCTGCTGGAGCACGCCGCGCGTTCCGGCCCGGATCTTCAACTGCTCCACCTGCTGCTTCTTCAACTGCCACGCTGCGCGAAGCTTCTCAATTTGCACACGCTGCGCCGCCAACTGCGCCTCCGCGCTTTCACCGCTGATCTCCAGGCGTCGTTTCTCGATCTCGTAGCGCTTCGCCGCCTCCTCCGCCGTAGCGACGGAAAGCTTGACGGTCAGGTCGGGGGCCAGTCCTTCTTTACCCAGTTGGATGTCGCGGTCGGCTTTCAACTTCGCCTGTACATACTCAGACTGGACGCGGGCTGTCGAGGATTGCAAGTCAAGCTGCGCCGTATCCATCTTGACTTTGAGGTCGCGATAATTCGCTTCGGCCTGCTTCACCTGCCACTCGAGGTCCGCGGCCGCGAGTTCAAGTTCGGGGTTGCTGAGTTCCAGGAGAATCGTATCCTCCGTCACGTTCACGCCGGGGCGAAGGACAATCTTCTCAACCCGCCCTTCGTTGGCAGCTTGAATGAAGAGAATCTCTTCCGGCACGAGCGTACCAAGGCCTCGCACCTCACGCTTCATCGGCCCGCGCTTTACGGTATCGATCCAGACTGTCGCCCGCTCCACGCTCGGAGCTGCCGGCTCCAGCTTACGGATCTGCCACGTGATCAGCGGTACAGCGATGGCCACAATGGAAATGTAGATAATTCGACGGATCAGCCGTTTCCTTGCCGCACCTCGACGGGGGACGTCCATAATTTCTCCCGGTCCTGAGGCGCAACTGGGATGCCAGCCGCGCCAGACGCCTGAAGTACCTGTTAGCACGTAGCTTAACAGAACTCGGGCCGGAGGTCGCCCCGTCTCCGGTGTCCGCTTCTGGGACGGCTCTGTACGAAAGCGGAGACGCCTGCTCTGTCACCGGCTTCCCGGCAACGGGTAAAGAGTTGGATTGCCCTGGCAAATTGCTCCATCCGGTCGGCATCCCCCGTGCGCTTCGCCAAGCGCAGGGCCTCTGCGCCGGCGGGCTACTCTCCTGGTGTGTGGCGTTCTGCCGCTAATTCCAGCGGTCCACCCCAACCCTGTGCCCGGCCCTCGAGAAGCCGGACCCGAAGTCAATGTCTAAGACGAAGATTCGTTGATTGGGTCTCGCAGACTCTCGACGAAATTAGTAGAGGCGGACGCCGCGGGGACCGGGCGGCTCGAACATCTTTACGGAGTCGACAAAGCGAACGGAATTATTGGAATGCGTCATGACGATGGAGTGCGTGCGGAAGCCGCCGCGGAAGAAACGGACTCCCTTGAGCAGCTCTCCCCTCGTCACCCCGCAGGCGGCGAAGATAATTTGATTGCCAGGGGCGAGGTCGCGGGCGGTGTAGATCCGATTGGGATCGGTGATCCCCATGCGCTCGACCCGCTCTCGGAGTTCAGGCGTATCTATGATCAGGCGGCCCACGATTTCACCGTGCAGGCAGCGCATTGCCGCTGCTGTCAGAACGCCTTCGGGAGCACCGCCAATTCCCATCACGGCGTGGACACCCGCGCCTCGGATTGCCGTCGCAATTCCTGCCGAGAGGTCCCCATCGGGAATGAGCCGGATGTGCGCACCGGCGGCACGGATCTCCGAGATCAGCCGCTGGTGCCGCGGCCGGTCGAGGACCATGATGACGAGGTCGCTGACCGAGCGGTCGAGCGACCGGGCGATGGCTTTCAGGTTGTCGATCACCGGGGCATCCAGATCCAAGGCTCCGCGGGAGGCCGGCCCGGCGATGATCTTGTTCATATAGCAATCGGGAGCGTGGAGGAGGCCGCCCCGTTCTGAAGCGGCCAGCACTGTGATGGAGTTTGGGGCGCCGGTGGCGCAGAGGTTTGTTCCTTCAAGAGGATCGACGGCGATGTCGACCGCCGGGACGCCGTCTCCGTTAGCTGGCGGGAGCCCAACGCGCTCGCCAATGTACAGCATAGGCGCTTTATCGCGTTCGCCTTCTCCGATGACGATTGTACCCGCCATGGGAATCGCTTCGAAGGCTTGCCGCATGGCCTGGACGGCTACCCGGTCCGACTCTTCCGCGTTCCCCATGCCCATCGTCCGGGCAGCGGCTACTGCGGCATCTTCCACAACGCCCACAAGATCGAGGGCCAATAGCTGTTCAATGTCCGCCTGCCCGCTCATGATTTCGGGCGGATTCATTGTGCGCAACTCAGGCATGCGAGCTCCCTATTGCCTGTGGGACGCGGTTGTGCCGGGTTTGTGTCCTCTTGATTCGGACTGCGGCTCCCTGGAGCTGGGCAGGCGATTAGCTGGGCCTGCGGCGGTGGAAGTCGGTCCTGCGTTGGAACTCGGCGCCGATGGCCAGGAGGGTGCTTTCGTTAAAGGGCCGCGCTACAAGCTGAAGGGCTACGGGGAGTCCCTCTGCGAATCCGCAGGGCAGGGAAAGGGCGGGCAGTCCCGCGAGGTTACCCGCCGGTACCAATTCGCGCAGCCCGCGAGCTTTAGGCGCCGGACGTGTCGACCGACGATCTAGCGGTTCCGTGACCTTCGTGGCGGGACCCGGGAGCGCCGGCGCGATCAGGACATCCACATCCATGAACAGGGTCCTGAACGCCTGCTGCACCTGCGACCGGATCCGCATCGCCTTCAGGTAATCCTTGGCTTTGATTTCGAGAGCCGCTTTCAGTCCTGCAATCTGCTTCTGATCCGCCAGCTCGTTCACCTTTCCGCTCTTGATCAGCGGCTCGAAAATAGCGGCAGCCTCGGCGGAGATAATCGTGCTTGTTGCGAGGCCGTAGGGCAGGGGAGGCAAACTCGTCTCGTGGAGCCGCAGCCCGAGGTCACGGAGGATATTCAGGGCATCGCGAAACGCTTCTCTCGCAGACGGCTCCGTCCATTCCTCGAAATCGACCGGCGCGTAGGCACAGCGAAGATCGGACAGCTTACGGAAAAACTTGGGGATGTAGTGAAAGGATTTTCCGGCCGAGCTCGGATCGTTCACATCCGAGCCTGCGATCGCCTGGAGGACAAGCCCGCAATCCTCCGCCGAGCGGCACATGGGTCCAAGCTTGTCGAGCGTCCAGGAGAGCGCCATTGCCCCGTAGCGACTCACCAATCCGTAGGTCGGACGCAGGCCGGTGATACCGCAGTAAGCGCTGGGAGTGATGATCGACCCCGATGTCTCCGACCCGATCGCGAACGTGACCAGCCCGGCAGCCACAGCGGCGCCGGAACCGCTTGAAGATCCTCCCGACCACCGGGACCGGTCCCAGGGATTGAGGCCGGGTCCTGTCAGCGAAGCCGATGCGAACCGGTAGTAGGGGCCGCCGGCCAGCTCCACCATGGAGAGCTTTCCGATCAGGATCGCGCGCGCCTTCCTGAGTTTCTCGATTACCGTGGCATTGTACGGGAAGACCTGGCCGGCGTAAGGCTTGGCGCCCCACGTTGTCGGATGACCGGCAACGCTGAGCAGATCCTTCACGCCGAATGGGATTCCCTGCAGCGGTCCGCGAGTACGATTGTGCTTGAGGTCCCAGTCGACGTCTTTCGCCTGGCGAATTGCGGCCTCGCGCAGAGATAAGGTAATTGCATTATATCGAGGCCCCAGGCGCTCGAAGCGGTCGCAGAAGGCGCGTGTCAGCTCCACACAGGAGATCTCCCTCGAACGGAGCTTTGCGTTCAGCTCAGAGATCGTCGAGAAGAAGATTTCCTCAGGAAGATTGGCCATGTCACGTAGCTTTAAAGACGAATGCGGGCTCCGTGCTCATCGGCAGTTCGTACTCTTCGAGGGCCTCGGCCGCACGCGCCACTTGTTCCCGTGCCCGGCGCACCTCCTCATCAGGGCTGCCAGAGGGATTTGAAACCGGCTTTTGGGCTAAAGCCGGCGCCCCGGCGGAGGCCAGAATCAGAGCCTTACGGCGAGTCACCTTCATTTTCCCGGCATCGCCTCCACATGAAGCGCTTCCAGAGCGGCGCGCTCCATGACGCTTCTCGGCGCGCTTTCACCGCTCCAGATTTCGAACTGCTGAGCAGCCTGTTCCAGGAACATCTGGATGCCCGGCACAATCGTCTTGCCCTGCTCACGAGCCCGCTTCACGAGCAGAGTCTCCATGGGGTTGTAAACCATCTCGAACACGACGTCGGCCGGAATCCGCCCCTCGAAGAAGCACTCATCCACGTGAGGGTACATTCCGATGGGAGTGGCGTGAATCAGAGCGTCGAAGTTGCGGCACTCGAGCTGCTCCTTCAGGAGCGCTTCGCCGCCGCAAGCCTTCGCGAGCGCGCGCACCCGGTCCGGATTCCGCCCGACGATCGATACTTTTGCTCCAGCATCCGCGAGGGCGAATGCGGCGCTACGGGCCGCGCCTCCGTTGCCAACCACGAGGATCGAGGATCTCGCCAGGCGCAGCACCTTGCTCAAGGGGATTGTCACGCCTTCGGCATCCGTATTCGTGCCACGCCACTTGCCAGCCTTGCGCCAGACCGTATTCACCGCGCCGATCCGCCTTGCCAGAGGATCAATCACGTCGAGATAGCGGAGGATTTTCTGCTTATGCGGGATCGTGACACTGAAGCCCGAAAGCGGGAGCTTCTCGGCAAGCGTCAAAAAGTCCTTCAACTGCCCCGGGTGCACCAGCAGGGGCAGATACACCGCGTCAATCCGCCGCGAATGGAAAGCCCGGTTGTGAACAGCCGGCGAGATGGAATGTCTCACCGGATCGGCGAGGACGCCATAGATGCGCAGCCCTTTTGTAAGCTTGTCGATCCGGTAGAGGTTGCGCAGCATCTTTGCGCAGACCTGGCCGGCGGCGGTTCCCTCCGCGGCGGCTGGCGCGGCATACGTGTACATGGCGCCGAATGCAGGCGAAAGAACGCGCGTCGGGAAACCCATCTCGCCCATCGCAAGCACGACGACGGGCGTCTTCGGATGTGACTTTGCGATCGAGAGCACGCGCCAGTTGTCCGAAGGCTTGCGGGCTGTGGTTACGATCTTGTAGACGTCAGCTGAGATCCGCTGCATGCGCCGGAGCACGCTCTCCATCGGGGGCGTGCCCTCGAAATTGTGATAGGAGATCACGAGGTAGGTCTTCCCGCGGAAGACATCGAGACGCGAATTCGCGTTCTCCGCGCTCTCGATCTCAACGTCCACTGCCTTTGCACCCGCATCGACAGCGGCCTCCAGGTAGCGGATCTCTTCTTCGATACTCCCGTTAAATCTGCCCTGGTTCTGATGCCGGCGGCAAGTGGCCAGAATCCAGACGTCGGGATATTCCTCGAGAAAGGATTTGATGGCTGCGATTCCCTGCTCAGGGCTGGGCAGGTAGTCCAGGCGGAACTCGATAAACCGCTCTCCGTTCTCGATTTCGCGGCGGGCCGCCTCGAGAAGCCGGTCCACAGTAGGAAAACCTAGGGCAATGCAAACAGGAGGAATTGGCGATCGCTGCGGCATATCTGGCGAGCCATCAGCATACCATGGGAAGGGCTGCTATGACTCCTAGGCTTGCATGTTCGCACTCTCGGCAGCTTGTCGCGCGAGGTGAGCCTTCCAATCCTCCAACAGTTTTGCAGTCTGTGTAGCGCCGATCCTGGTGCAGCCAGCCTCGTACACTTCGAAGACCTTTTCCAAGGTTCGCACGCCCCCTGCTGCCTTGACGCCGACCTCCGGCGCGCAGTATTTCCGCATCAGCTTCAGGTCTTCGAGCGTATATCCGCCGTCCCCGTACGCGGTAGATGTTTTAACGAAGTCGACCTCGCACCGGTTGCAGATCTTGCAGGCAATGACCTTGAGGTCTTCGGTGAGATAGCAGTTCTCGAAGATGACCTTCAAGATGGCTCCGGCGTCGTGACATGCCTGCGCCGCCTGGTGGATCTCCATTTCGACATACTGGAACTGGCGCGAAATCATCTTGCCGATGTTCAGCACCATGTCGATTTCCTCGACTCCACGCCGCAGGAGGTCCCGGATCTCGTAGAGCTTGGCGGGCGTTGTCGAGGAACCGTGCGGAAAGCCCGCGATGCTGCCCACCTTCACCCCGGAACCTCGGAGCCATTTGACGACCAGATCCACGTCGGAAGGACGGACCGAAACACTGGCAACACCGTACTCGCGGGCAATTCTGCACCCCTCTTCCACCTGCTGCTCCGAGAGGTCTGGCCGCACGAGCGAATGGTCGATCATTTTGGCCAGGTCTTCGTAGGTCTTCAGCGGCGGCCTTGGTTCCGTGTATGCGGAATAATCCATAACGTTCCCCAATGCTTCAACTGGGTTCGCACGTCCTTTGCGCCCGCGAACCAGTCTTCATGGTGAAAATTCCCAAAATTTCCCTCTCCGTGTTCCGGACGGTCCAGATCTCCGAGGGCGATATTCAAACCCATGGCGCGCTCACCCATCGAAGGGGAGTAAAACCGGCCCGGCTCCACTTCAAGGCAGGGGTCGAAATTTACGGCCCACTCCATAATGTACCCCTTTCCTCCGGGCTTCATCTTGACCGTGCATTCCTGCGACTTTTCGAGAATCCAGCGCTGGTAGGTCTCCCACGCACGCAGACTGCGCCGAGGCTCGCCCGCGAGAAGGCCGCCTGTGCCGATGCCGCCCAGCCGGGATTTTGTGAGATTGCAGACCATCTGCCACGACGATCCGTCTCCAGCCGCTGACTCGTCGCCGTTCCATCGGTTCGAAGCATTGATCAGCAGCTCGATCTCGTCACCGAACCAGGGCCAGCCCTCGGGGGTCAGCGCGTGGGCTTTGGGGTTGTTGGGAGGCAGCCAGCGCGGCGTATCGATAGCGTAGAGGAGATCGTCAGTAACGTCGAAGGCAAAATAAAGGCGGCGGCCGTCATGTTTAACAAAGCCGCGAACCGAAAGATCGGAGGGATCTTTTACAGGGGAAAATTGGGATACCCACCCTTCGACGCCGGAAAAGGACGTCGCATCTTCCCACTCGCCAGGAGCGAGAACTCCGTCCAGCGTGGGCGTGGCGCCGCGGTAGGCTTCGAGAACTCTAGGATAGTCGCCGGCGAATAGTGGAAGGGCAAAGAGAAGAATGCCGGCGCGCAGAGCCATGGGCTATTTCTTTTTCTTGGGCGTGGAGTAGCTCAGGCCGAGCTTTTTCATCTCGGCCTTCGCTTTCTCTGCAACTGGAGAGGAAGGGGACTTGGCAATGAGGGAGCGGAACTCCTGTGCGGCTGCGGTTCGCTGCCCGCTCTTAAGGAGCGCCATGCCCTTCATATACATCGCATCGAGGGTCTTGTTGTTTTCTGGAAACCTCTCCAGAACCATGTCGAAGTTTTGCAGCGCGGGCTCCCACTCCTGCTGGTTGTAGTGAATCATTCCAATATAAAACTGAGCATTCGGCGCGAATTCGGTGTTCGGGAACCAGCGCAGATAATCGTTAAATTCCGCGAGTGCGATGTCAAACTTTCCGGTGCTGTAGTCGCGCATGGCATCGCGGTAGAGGCCATCGGCGGAAACGCCCACGGGAGGCGTACCGCCCGCGGCTGCGCCAGTCGGCGGAGGCGGCGGGGCCTGGATCGTGGTCATGGCATTCTTCAGGTCGGTCAGCTGCGTCTGCAGGCTCTGCATCCGGCTGTTGAGATCCGCGATAGACTCCCTGAGAAAGCGGAACTCTTCCGCCATCTGGTCGACCTTAGCTCCCACGCTAGCCACCGGAGCGGCGACGTTTCGCTCCTGCTGCTGCAGCTTCTCGCGGACACCGCTCTCAAGAACTGCTACTGCCGTATTGGCTTTGTTGATGCTGTCCAGCGTACGCTCCATGAGCACCGTAAGCGCAGTTGTTTTCTCATCGAGCGCGCGCTGGAGGGTGCGTACCTGATCCTGCAAGAGAGCAACGTCCCGCTGCAACTCGATGACTTCTTTCTTTTGCCCAAAAGCGAACGGGGTCGCCAGCAAAATCAGGGGGAGGAGCCGAGTATAACGCATTTCTTATCTCCAATCGGATGAGACCGGCCGGACGAGGCCGGCCGGTCCCCCTCTTCTAATAACTACTATTCATTGACCGAGAAATGGGCACGACGGTTACGTTGCCAGCATCCCTCGTTGCTCTCCGTGCACTGCGGCCGCTCTTTGCCATAGCTGATGGTCCTCAGCCGGTCTCCAGGAACTCCAAGCTGAACCAGGAAGTCCTTCGTGGCAGCCGCGCGGCGGTCGCCCAGGCCGAGGTTGTATTCGGCCGAGCCGCGCTCGTCGCAATGTCCTTCGATGTTGATCACCGCCTGCGGGAAGTCCTGGAAGATCGACCTCAAGGCGTCGGCGTTGCGAGCCAGGGTCGCCCGGGCATCCTCCCGAATGTCGCTCCGATCGTAGTCAAAGTAAACGTCGGAAACTTCCGAGGCCAGGCGCTCGCTGATCGACTTCTTCGGCGCTTCAGCCTTCGGCGGCGGCGGAGGCGGCGTCGTCACAGTCACAGTGGCCGTTGCGTTCGCTGATCCTCCCGGTCCCTGTGCGCGGAGCGTGTAGGTGGTCGTGTTGGTTGGGAACACCTGACGGCTGCCGCTGGCAGGAACAGTGCCAATCCCCGGTTCGATGGTGACGGTGGTTGCGTTCTCGACCGACCAGCGAAGTGTCGAAGACTGCCCACGCTCAATCGTGGAAGGCTCGGCCGTAAAGCTTTGAATCCGAGCTGCGGCTGGTGGTGGGGGTGCCGGGGCGGGTGCCGGTGGCGGCGCTGGCGGCGGCGTGGCCGGCTTCTTCTTACAGCCAGCCGCAACAACCAATAGCATGACTGCCAACAATACTGCTGTAACGTGTCGCTTGCTCATCTTAGCTAATTTGCCTCCTGCTCTCTTGAAAACCTACCTGTTCGTTGTTCGTGAGTAGTTACTTGCTCCATACCGGCATTTGGTTCTGGCCCTCGGTTGTCAACTGACGGGCCTGTGTTCCGTCTGCAAGCATGGTCCAAATCTGAGTTGATCCGCTGCGGTTCGAAGAAAACACAATGTGTCGTCCGTCAGGAGACCAACTCGGATTCTCGTTGCGACCGCGCCCGTGAGTTAATTGCACGGTCTCCCGGGTTGTCACATCCATCACGAAGATGTTCCAGTTACCCGGTTCAAACCCTCGGGTCCACGCGAAAGCGATATGCTGCCCGTTCGGATGCCAGGCGGGATTACTCGCTTCCCCTTCACCCGTAGTTAGCCGGACTACATCTGCTCCGTCCAGGTTCATTTTATATATTTGCTGAGGACCAGAGCGTCCGGAAACAAATACAACATCAACGCCATTCTTGGGATTTACTTTCGGCTCTACCTCGATGGCCCGGACTGAGGAAAGCTTTCGGAGCCCGCTGCCGTCGATGTTCGCTGCATAAATCTGGGCGATTCCGGAAAGGGTGGACGAGAACAAAATCGTCTTGCCGTCCGGTGTGAAACTCGGCGTCGCATTCATCGATGCCTGCTGGTTATAGAAAGGCAGGCGTCTGTTGGTCGAGGTCAGGTGAATCATGATCGAGGGATTCCCTCGCGCGTACGTCGTGAAAGCGAGCATTGACCCGTCGAGGGATACCGCAGGCATTGTGGTGATCGACCGGTATGCCGTCACCGGCTTTTGGTTGGACCCGTCGTAGTCCATTGACCAAATTTCCTTGTGTCCCGTTCGGTTCGAGACAAAGTAGATCTTGGATCCGATAAGGGATGTTGCCCCAAACTGCGCGAGGATATCCGCAGCAAACTCCCGCGCAACCTTCCGGGCTCCCTCTTCATTTAGCGGCCCCAGATACACCTTGCCGATTACTTGAGCGTTGGAAATATCCGGCTGTCCGACGTTATAGAGCCAGCCGAAAAGGACCAGCTGTCCATTCTGCTCGGCCGTGTAACCAAACGCCAGGTAATGGGCGTTGACCGGAGGACCGGACCAATCTGCCAGCGTCAGGCCGCTTCCACGCCTCGCCGAAGGTTGGAAGTCCTGCGGACGCTGCGGCGTCTGTAGCGGATAAAAGCTCTTCGGGGCCATTTTAAATAGTCCCGAGTTTTGAACTTCGCGGAACAGGGTTTCGTTGAATACACCCATCAACGGCTGGGCGCCGCCTGCTCCCCGGAAGTCGGGAATCGCGATCGTGGCCAGCTCGCCTTTCGTAATCTCGGCCCTAATGTCGCTCCTCCCGCCTTGTTGGGCTACCAATGCGGCAACCATGGCCGCTGCTCCCGCAATCCCCCAGAGAATTTTCTTTTTCATCGCTTTAGGTGAAACACAAGTTCGACAGTTGCCGAATCCCGCTCATAGCCGGCGGGCAAGGGTGGAAAAGGCGCTGCATCCTGCACAGCGCGTTGCGCGGAGTAATCCAGCGCTGGAATGCCACTCCGCTGAAATAGTCGAATGTTCCGCACCTCACCGCTTCTTAAGACATCGAACAATACGATCACTGGAGGCGCGGTTTGAAGGCGCGGATCGATATCCTGCGTACGCCACGCTCGCGCAACTCGATCCCGAAGCAGCTGGGCGTAAGCGCCAAAGCGATTGCCAAACGGGGAACCGCTCCCAACGCCCACTCCGCCGGATCCTGCGGTCAGGCCGTACATCGGGTTGCTCATTGTCTGCCCCGTGGAACTGTACAGCTGGTTGGGCTTGTCCTCCGGCACTGTGCGGTAACGCTGCCGGCTGGCCGGCGTCTCTTTTTCACGCGCAGCCTTTGTGCGGCCTTTCAAGGGGATGGCGTCTGGATCCTCTTTCACGGCCTGCTTCGGCTGGGGCTTGGGCGGCGCGGGCACCTTGCTTTCTGTGTCATTCGCTACCGGGTTCCGAATGCCTCCCCGGTCTGGCAAAGGAATCGAGGATACCGGAGTCACAGTGACCCCGGCGCCTCCGAGCGAGTCGGGATCGCCGAAGGTATCATGGCTCCGGTTCGTAAGGAAGGTGACCAGAAAGAGCGTCGCGAAGATACCACAGTGGAACAGCACCGACCCAATCAGCGGTGTCCGCAGGGACTCCCGGGCATCGAGAATGTCGGTGTGCCCTCTCATCGCTATCTCCGCGGACGGTCGGCCTCGTCTTCAGGTTTGGTCACCAGACGGACCTCAATTTTGGCCTGCCCGAGTGCGCTGATCACCTGGGCCATGGGGTTCCAAACGGTATCTTTGTCGGCACGGATGTATACAGCGTTTCCTTTGGCTCCGTACCGGGCGCGGATGTCGTCCGCGAGGGAATTGACGTTTGCCGGTTTGTCGGCCAAATAAACTTCCCCGCTTCGGGTGATTGTGATCACTGGCAGTTCCTCGGCGCTCTCGCGGACTTCCCTGACCTTGGGAACATCGACCTCGAGGCCGAATTCCATTACCTGCGCCGTGAGCATGAAGATAATCAACAGCACCAGCACGACGTCCACGAGCGGAATGACGTTCATCTCCGACAGCGGGCGCATGTTGCCAAACCGCCGCCGTCCAGTGCCTGCTGACCCGTTGTCAACCGAGAACGCCATTATCTAGTCCTCGTAGGTCCGCTCGGCGAGGTTCATAAACTCCAGCGAAAAGTCGTCCATCCTCGCTCCAAACTCGCGAATGACGTGCCCGAAATGGTTGTAAAAAACAGCCGCCGGAATAGCAGCCGCGAGGCCCATGCCTGTTGCCACGAGGGCTTCCGCGATACCCGGCGCGACAACGCGAAGGCTCGCGCTACCCGCGAGACTGAGCGCCTGGAAAGCTCCAATAATACCCCACACAGTGCCGAACAAGCCGACGAACGGCGATACCGTCGCCGCGGTCGCAAGCCAGTTCATATTCCGCTCGAGCTTTGTCAACTGCTCGCTGATGCCCAATTGCAGGCTTCGCTCGAGAGCAAGACGGTTCGAGAGGGTTCCTTTGCTCTTCAGTTGCCGCTCAACTTCGGAGTAGCCGAAGTCGAAAACCGATGAAAGCGGCGAGGCGCGGAACTGCTCGACCGCCAGCGCAACTGCCTCTAATCCGTTTGCTTTACGGAAGGCGCGAAGAAACTGGGCGTTCGCCATACGAGCGGATCGGAATACGTTCCACTTGGCAAAAATGATCGCCCAGGAAACAATAGAAAAAAGCAGCAGCAGGACGAGAATCACCTGGGAGACGGGATTGGCCCTGGCGACCAGTTCCCAGATGCTCACCTGCAATAACAGGAAACCGCAAGGAAGCGACAACCGACTCTCCTTTAAACCTTTAACTCTCCATTCTACTCATTGCCGACTTGCTTCCCCAAAAGCTAAAGGAAGCATAATCTCTTAAAACAGACGCGCGCCGGCGGCTCAAGAGTTGGATAGCGTCTGAAGCAGGGCGTTTCCCTTTATACTGTGTGCGATGCTCCTCGAACTTGTGGTGGAGAACTATGCCGTTGTTGAGCGAGTGCGGGTTCGCTACCATCCTGGTCTTAATTTGCTGACCGGAGAGACCGGATCGGGCAAGTCGATTGTAGTTGACGCACTCGGGCTGCTGTTCGGCGGGCGAGCTTCGGCGGAGATGGTACGCGCCGGGGCGGAGCGCTCCAGAATCTCGGGCATCTTTGATTTGCCCTCGGATCCCTCCTTCCGCGAACTTCTGGAATCGGCTGGCATCGAGGCGGAGGACGGGGAGCTGCTGCTCGAACGAGAGATTTTCGCCAACGGCAAGTCCCGGGCCTTCATCAATTCGCGTCCGGCGACCGTGACGCTCCTGAAGGAACTGGCGCCGTACCTGGGCGACATTCACGGGCAGCATGACCAGCAGCGTCTGTTTCTGCCGGCGGCGCAGCTCGACCTGGTCGATACGTTCGGCGGCTGCTCGGCCCTGCTGAACGAGGTTGCCGACGTCTACCGGCGCTGGCGGTCCGTGCAGGAGGAGCTTGCGGAGCTGGAGCGCACGGAACAGGAAAAGTTGCGTCTGGCGGACCTGTGGTCGTTCCAGCGCAAGGAGATCGAAGGCGTTAATCCCCGCGAGGGCGAGGATGAAGAGCTCGAAACGGAACGGCGCGTTCTGCAAAACCTGACGCGCCTTCAGGAAAGCGCGAACCTCGCCTACGAGGCGCTGTACGAATCGCCCGAGTCGGCTGTCGCGAATCTTGGCTCGGCCATTCGCCGCCTGGAGGAAGTGTGCCGCATCGATCCTTCCCTGGGTGACGTGCTCGAGACCCTCAAGCCTGCCCAGATTGCAATCAACGAGGCGGCCCGGTCTCTTTCGACGTACATCGCCCGGCTCGAGGCGGATCCCGAGCGTTTGGAACAAATTGAGTCCCGCCTGGCGTCTATCGACAAGTTGAAACGAAAGTACGGGGCGACGATCGGGGACATCCTTGCCTTTCTTGAGGATGTACGCCGGAATTTGGATGCGCTGGAAACGGCCGGCGAGCGGCGCGAGACGCTCAAACAGCAGGAAGATGCCCTGCGAGCGGAATACGAAACAGCAGCCGAAAAACTGAGCGAAAGACGCCGGGAGGCTGCGGCGAAACTCGCGGCTCGCGTAGAGGAGGAACTGGCAGGGCTTGCGATGAAGGGGACGGCATTTTGCATTGCTGTCAGTGCGGCGGCTCCGTCTGCGCGGGGATCCGATCACGTTGAGTTTCTCGTCTCTCCGAACCGTGGCGAAGAGCCCAAGCCGCTGGAGAAAGTGGCGTCGGGCGGCGAGCTTTCGCGCATTGCGCTGGCGCTCAAAACCTGTACAACCCTTTCGGGTAAGCCCGAGGATGGATGGGCCAGGACCCTCGTCTTCGATGAGGTGGATGCGGGCATCGGCGGCGTCGCCGCGGAGCGGGTCGGGGAGCGGCTGAAGAGCCTTGCCCGGCGCGACCAGGTCCTCTGTGTTACGCACCTCGCCCAAATTGCGGCCTTCGCCGACCATCACTACGTGGTAGAGAAGCGGGAAGTGCGTGGACGCACTGTAGCCGAGATCGAAGAGCTGACCGGCGAGGCTCGCGTCCGCGAAATCAGCCGCATGCTTTCCGGCCGAACGACACCTGAGGCGCTCCGGCACGCCGAGCAGCTGATCCGGAAATGAGGCGGTCAGACGGTTAGCACGATCGGTTCGCCTCGCGTAATCACCACGGTATGTTCGTAGTGCGCCGCGAGTCTGCCGTCGGCTGTCTTGAAGGTCCATCCATCCTCCTGCAACAGTCCTCGTCCCCACCCGGCAGCCACAATGGGCTCGATCGTGATCACCAGGCCTTCGGTGAGCCGCTGCCGCGCCCTGGGTTCGTAGTAGTTGGGCACATTGGGCGGCTCATGGATTGCCCTGCCGATTCCGTGCCCAACAAACTCGCGCATCACTTCAAACCCGCAGCGCTTCGTTTCCTGTTCCACCGCCCGGCCGATTTCGCAAATGCGCACACCGGGCCGTGCGACGTCCAGCGCTTTCCGGAAGGCGCGTTCGGCGCACGAGGTCAGAGCGCGGGCGGCGGCGGAAACGGGCGGCACGGCGACTGTGATCGCTGCATCGGCAAAAAAGCCGTCCTTCCCGGCGGCAACGTCCAGCTTCACCAGGTCGCCTTCCCGGATCACTCGCGGTCCCGGGATGCCGTGGATCGCCTCGTCGTTGACGGAAATGCAGGCAGCACCCGGGAAGCGGTACGTTTTCTTTGGAGCGGATACGGCCCCGTGCCCGGCAAGGACCTTCTCGCCGGCTTCATCCACTTCCGCAGTTGTGACGCCGGGCCGGACCATGCCCGCCATCGCTCGCAAAGCTTCTGCGACGATCCGGCCGATAGCCCGCAGCTTCTCAAGTTCTCGATCGGATTGGATTGACATCCGCCACCGTCCCACCCAGGCCGCACTCGGGCTTGGCCAGTTAACACTTGTGAACTGTGCTCACATTTATGAGTCTACGGGAAATTTGATCAACTTAGTAGCGCATCTTACGATTGCTGCAGGGCCTGAACGACTCTGCCGTAGAGTTCCTCCAGACGCCCTGCCGAGCGAGCCTCCGCAGCAAGCCGGAGCAACGGTTCGGTATTCGAGGCGCGGACATGCACCCATCCGTCGTCCAGCAGCAGCTTGAGCCCGTCGGTCCGATCCGCCGGGACGCCCGGGAAGGCCTGTTCGAGCGACTGCATCAGCATGCCAAGACGGCCGTGCTCGTAGCTGACCTTGCCCAGGCGGCGGTGATACTTCGGAAGCTCTGCCGCCATTTGCGAAATCGACTTTCCGGTTTGAGCCATGCGGTGGATAAGGAACGCCATCCCTGTATAACTATCCCGGCAAAGATGCACAGCCGGAAAGATAATGCCTCCGTTTGAGCCTTCCCCGCCGATGGCCGCTTTTACTGCGCGCATGCGCTCGACAACATTCGCCTCGCCCACCGGGGTTCGGAAAACCTGCCGCCCGTGCCGTCGCGCCACGTCCTCCACAACCGAGGAGGTTGTGAGGTTCACGACGACATCGCCGGCATGCAAAGCAAGCGCCGCATCGACCACCAGGGCCAGTACGTCGTCATTGTCCAGAACGCGGCCGTTCTCGTCGCAGACGGCAAGACGGTCGCCGTCGGGATCCTGGCCAAATCCAATTTCGCAGCCCTCCCGCTGCACCAGGGCGGCAAGTTCCGTCAACGACTCCGGCTTCGGTTCCGCCTCCCTCGGGAAAGGCTTGCCGGGATCGACCCAGATAGCTCTCAAATCGCAGCCGAGGATCTGCTCGAGGAACTGACAGCTCATCGCGCTGCCAGCGCCGTTGACGCTATCTAGGGCCACCCGGAAGCGGCGCCGGCGGATGGCTTCCACGTCGACGTGCCGCAGAATACGCTCAAAGTGACGCTTCGGTCCGCTCTCGTAATCCTGCGTGATGCCGCGGATCTCGCTGTTCGCCGCGCGCCGGAACTGACTCTGATGATAGAGATCGATCAACTCGCCGCGCTCGTACTGGTTGAAGAATAAACCTTCTGAATTGAACAGTTTAAGGGCGTTGTACTCGGGCGGGTTGTGTGAAGCTGTCAGTGCAATGCCGCCGCGAGCGCCGGTATCCGCTACGTAGATTTGAATCGTAGGTGTCGGAAGGACGCCCACATCCACCACCTCGCTTCCAGCGGCCAGCAGCCCGCAGGAAACCGCGTGCTGGAGCATTTGGCCGGTCATCCGCGTGTCTCGTCCAACAATGACCCGTCCTCGCCCGATGTAGGTTCCGAAAGCTTGTCCGAATGCGCATGCAAGGGATGGCGTCAGAAAGTCGCCCACGACACCCCGAATGCCCGACACGCCTATCTTGAGTAAATGCTCCCGGCGAGGCATCAGACGTAGCTCCTCACTCGTCCCATCAAGTCCTCAAACAGGGTTACTGGCGGATCTCCCCGCTGTTCGCAGATCACCCGCACAACCGGCTCCGTCTGGCTTACACGAACATGGAACCAGCGATCCGGCCAGTCGACGCGCAGTCCATCGATGGAAGTGACGTGGCCATCGCTGTAAGCCATCTGGATCTCCATGAGTAGTTCGGGAAGGCGGCGGGATGCGAACGGAAGCTGTCCTTTCAGCATGGAGTAGCGCGGATAGGCGTTCACGATCTCCGACAACCGCGCCTTTCTTTCCGCCATCATCGACAGGATGGCAAGCATGGAGGCAATTCCATCGTAGACGAAGCGGAACTGCGGCATCATCACCGCGCCGGTGCCCTCGCCTGCCAGCGCCACCTGCTCGGGGCGGTAGCCGGTCAGAGCATCGATTGCCGCCTGACGGCCTACGGGAGCGCGAACCACCTTCGCCCCGTGTCGCGCAGCCACCTCTTCCACAAGCGCCGTGGTCGAGATGTTGGTAATTACAAGCCGTCCAGGCACTCGTGGAAGGACGTAGTCGGCCAGAATCGGCAGGATCATCTCCTCGCTTACCGGGTTTCCCTCTTCCGTGGCGATCGCCACGCGGTCCGAATCCGCATCGAAGAGAAAACCCGCGTCGGCGCCTACGGGCTGCATCAGCGGCGCCAGTTGAAGGCCGACGGTCTCCCGGGAGATTGCCGGATCGTGGGCGAAGTCGACCCCTTCTGTCTTCTCGTTGATCAGAATCAGATTCAGCCCAAAGTGTTCTTTCATCCGGCGGAGGATCAGCGCCGAAGTGCCGTTGCAGCAGTCAACGAGAACCTTGAACTGCCGCAGGGACTCCAGATCGAACACCTGGGCCAAGTCATCGAGATAGGGGTCGATTGCGTTGTCCTGGAGGCACAGCTTTCCTACTTCCGTCCAGCCCACAAAATCGAACTTTTTCAGGTGGTAGATATCCAGCAGTTCGCTCGCCTCGGCGGTTGAGAGGTAGATGCCATTCGGTCCAAAAAACTTAAGGGCATTCCATTCCGCTGCGTTATGACTTGCTCCGATTGACACCCCGCCGCCCGCGCCGATCCGGCTGATTGTATGCTGTATAACCGGCGTGGAGACGACGCCGAGATCGATGACATCGTGTCCTGTAGCCAGTAGAGCTGCCACAACTCCCTCACGGATCATCACGCCGCTGGCGCGAGTGTCCCTCCCAAGAACAACGGGCACTTTCGGAGCAAGGAACGTGCCAAAGGCGGAGGCGAAGTCCAGGACGTGAGACGCCGTGAGTCCGGGGCCAACAACACCGCGAACACCGACGTGGGAGATTCTCAGCAATTGCGGTTCGTTCATGCGATCTGTGCTCCGGAGATTTCAATATAAGCTGGTTGGTACCCTATGCGAAAATTTACCCCGCTCCTCCTCCTCCTCCTCCTTTGCGCGTGTGCGGCAGCGCAGGACAAGCGCCCGGCCGCACTCCCTGAGTGGGTTGAGGTGGACTCAAACGTGCCGTACTCCGAATACAAACAAACGGTCGTGGATATCCTCCGGCCGAAAGGGCCTTACCAAGGAAAACGGCCGGGTGTGATTGTCATCCATGGCGGCGGATGGGTGCGTTTGAGCAAGGACCAGTTGGTGGCGTCGTTTTGCATCCCCTATCTGAAGGCGGGCTTCGTGGTGGCGAACGTGGAGTACCGTCTCGCGGATGTAGCGCCGGCGCCCGCCGCCGTCGAAGATGTGCTCCGCGCCGCGCACTGGTTTCGAAAGAACGCAGGGAAGTACAACGTCGACCGGAAACGCATTGTTGTGACCGGAGCGTCGGCGGGCGGCCATCTTGCGCTCATGGTGGGAATGGTTTCCCGCAAAGCCAAACTCGGACCGCGAACGAAGGTAGCAGCGGTGGTGAACTTCTTCGGCATTACCGACGTTGGGGACCAGATTGAAGGCCCCAACATGCGCGAGTACGCCGTGAAGTGGGTGCCGGAGCAGCCGGACCGCCGAATGCTGGCATGGCGGGTATCCCCGATTGCTTACGTCCGCAAAGGACTGCCGCCCATCCTCACAATCCATGGGGATGCGGACCAGACCGTCCCCTACGAGCACGGTTTCAACTTGACGCGGCAGCTTCGACAGGTCGGTGTCGATGCGGAAATGATCAGCATTGCGAATGGGCGGCACGGGCTCACTCACGAGAAGTTGGTCGAACTCCACCATGACCGGGTCTTTGAGTTTCTTCGCCGTCACCGGGTTTTGAAAGATTGAGCCCAGAACCGGACAAGGAAGGCGGGACCTGTACACTGAAAGACAGCATGTCTGTCTACGATGAACGGCGGGACGAACTGGATCGATATGAGTTCATGATGGGCGTGGCTCGCGGGCGGCTGGCAATGACGCTCGACCTGCTCACGGATTCTTTGATCCTGGTCGGCCAGCACGGAGTTTACTGTCAAAGCGCACGCCAGCCCGGCAAGCCCGCAATGGACATCCAGCTGATCTGGAAGGGAATCAGCGATGCCAAGGAACTCGTGGCATCGGTGATGGAAGAGCTGAAGAAGACTAAAGAGAACCCAGGAAAGGATTGAATTCTTTTTCCCGGCCGATCGTCGTCGTTGCACCATGACCGGGCACGACGAGGGTTTCTTCCGGAAGCGTCAGAAGTTTGGTCTTGATCGAACTGAGGATCTTCTGGGTACTCCCGCCCGGGAGATCCGTACGGCCGATGCTATCCCTGAAAAGCGTGTCGCCGGCGATCAGCTTCTTTTCATCGGACATCCACAAACAAATGCTCCCCGGCGTGTGACCGGGCGTTTCGAGCACCTCAAACTGATGCGAGCCGAACTGCAAGCGGTCGCCTTCCCGAAGCGTGCTGTCGATGTCACCCTTCTCAGGCGTCGGAATCCCGAGCCAGTTCGCCTGGACATCCAGACCGTCGTAAAGCGGCTGATCGTTGCTGTTCATCAAAATGGGAGCGCCAGTCGCTTTCTTCAATTTCTGCGCACCGCCGATGTGGTCAATGTGGGCGTGTGTGATGACAATTTTGGTCAGCTTCAATCCATGACGCTCCAGGATCGCAAGGATCCGGTCGATCTCGTCTCCCGGGTCGATAACGATCGCCTCACGGGTAGACTCGTCGCCGAAAATCGAGCAATTGCAGCCCAGCAATCCGACCGGTAGGATCTCATGGATCATAAGCCGATTGTATACTTTGAATAGAGACAGGTCCTTTCGGCGAAAGCAAATCCAAGATGATTCAAGGCTATGAAGATCTTCGCGAGGGCGTGGCCTGGATCGATCTTACTCAACGGGGAAAGCTGAAAATCACCGGGGAAGATCGGGTCCGCCTGCTGCATGCGATGACCACGAATAACGTTGCTGCGCTCGCGGACGGACAGGGCTTATACGCATTTTTTCTAACGGCGCAGGGGAGAATCATAGCCGATGTGAATCTCTTCCGGCTGCCCGATTTCCTGCTGCTTGACCTTGAACCCGAGCAGACCGCGAAGATTCATGAACACCTGGATAAGTATATTATTGCGGATGACGTAACGGTCGAAGACATCACGGCTGACTTAGTCACAGTGGGTTTGGAAGGCCCACGTGCAGAGGAAGTTCTCAAGACCCTCGGCGCGCCCGTTCCTGCTGCTCCCTGGGCCATTGCGTCCTGGGGCAACCGCTGGGTTGCCACTGTAAGCGCCACAGGCGGCCCTGGCTTTTCGATCTTTCTGCCGGCTACGGAACGTCCAGAACTGCTTCAGCAACTCGAGCAAGCCGGGGTGCGGCAGGCAAGTGTCGAGGCTGTTCGTACCGTACGTTTGGAGAACGGCAAGCCGCGCTACGGCGAGGACATCACAGAGAGACACCTCGCGCAGGAGACGCGGCAGATGCACGCAGTCAGTTTTCAAAAGGGCTGCTACCTGGGACAGGAGATTGTCGAGCGCGTCCGGTCGAGAGCGCTTCTTCACCGGAGCTTCGCGCATTTTACGCTTAATACAGCCGAAGTGCCGCCGCCTGGAACGGAAATTCACTCCGACGGTCAGAAGGTTGGGGAAATTACGTCAGCAGCATACTCGCCGGCGCTCGGCAAAGTCGTGGCGCTAGGCTACCTGCGGCTTGACTTTTTCAAGCCCAACGCCCCACTTACTGCGCCCGGCGATATCGCAGTTCAGGTCAGGGAACTTCCAGCGGGCGGATAGTTACTTCAGGCAGTGTACGTGCCTGTTCTGGCTTACTTCGCGGATTTCCCGCAGGAGTACGTCGATGCGGCGTTCCACCTTGCCGTCCGGCGTAAAGTGTAATCCGCACTCCTTGGGCGCATCCTGCTCCCACCACCACCTGCCTGCACGTTCCGGTTCGCCAGGCTCGGGAGCTCGTGTGCAAGGAGCGCATCCGATGCTGGTGTAGCCGTCTTCGTAGAGCGGATGCCGCGGGACCTTGTTGCGGGTCAGATACTCTTTCACCTGCTCGCGCGTCCAGTCGGCTAGCGGCGCGAGTTTTAACGCCGGGCCGGATGCATCCACCTTGGGCACGCTGGCGCGAGTTTCGTTCTGGGATCGGCGCAGACCTACCGCGTATGCATCCAACTCCGCCAGCTTGCGCTCGAAAGGCAGGGTTTTGCGGACCCGGCAGCACAGCATCCTCATCGGCACTTCCCGATAAAAGAGGTTGGGTCCGTGCAACGCTACCATCGCCTCCACCTCTACCGGATCCGGAACAACAATTTCTACCCGGATTCCGTATCGCTGGTAGACCGTCTCGATCATCTTGTAGGTCTCTTCAGGCAGCCGGCCGGTATCGACGGTAATGACGCGGAAAGGCATCTTGAGCTTCGATGCCATGTCTAGCAGTACCATCCCCTCAATCTGGAAGCTCGTCGACAGCGCGAACCGGTTGCCAAAAGTTTCGATCGCCCACTGGAGCAGGTCGGCCGGAGCGACGGATTCGTCAGGGTAGGGCGGTTTCAGGGCAAACATCCTAATGTCCATCAGTTTAATAGAGTTGGATCCGGAGTGCAAGCACAAAAGCGAGCGATGCCGCTAGCGTCGCAGGAGCTTGCCGGCAGCGGGAGCGTCTGCGGCGTCGAATACGAAGAGACTATCGGCGGCTCGAACGATTAAACGTCCGGGACCGAGCGGTTTACCGTCGGTTGGGTAGAACACGGCGCCGTCGGTCGACTGGCCAGGCGCCAGCTTGGTTTCGACAAACGCGATTGCTGATGCGGCCGCAGCGGCCTTGAGCTTGATTGAGCCCAATTCTGCCTGGGCTGCCTGCCGCCGCTGCTCATATCCGTTGGTCGATTGGATGCGTCCGAAGCCGTAGAGACTGGCTTCGTACGTCGATACGAGACGCACGACATCGTTGCGGTTGGCCTTGTCGATCATCTGGTTGACAACGGTTCGAGCGGGAACGGCCTGGAGGACAATTCCATCGGCCCGCTCAAACCGGAAGTCCTCCGGACGAATGACCCACGTCCTATCGGAGCCGTTCGACACGGACACTTGCATTACTGCGTATTCGCGAACGGTCGAGGGCAGCGGGGCGAACATGATGGTCAACCCGTTGCGGGTCGCGGTGAGGTAGTGAAGCCCGTTGGATTCGAACTCGATTACCTGGGCGTTGAGATGTGCGCACACAAGGAGCAGGCAAAGTGTAGCTGTGACACCTCTCAGCCTGTCCATATCTACAATGATAAACTGGAGGCAGCTGAATCCGACCCGGGGGAGACTTATGCGGGACGCCAGCAGTCGGCAGGGTCGTTGCCTCATACAGGAGCACGGTCTTCGAAACCTCCGTGCTGTTTACTGGAACCTCGGGCCCGCCCGCCTCATAGAGGAAGCTGTTCGACGCTGCGAAGCGGTGATTGCGGAAGGCGGTCCTCTCGTTGCGCGGACTGGCCGCTTTACTGGGCGATCTCCAAAAGACAAGTTCATTGTTCGGGAAGCAGGGACGGAGAACACCGTTGACTGGGGGCCTGTCAATCAGCCGCTTTCCGAAGAGCAGTTCGAAGGGCTGTACCAGGAGGTGCTCGGTTACTTCCAGGGCAAAGAAGTATTCGTGCAGGACAGTTTTGCGGGAGCCGACCCGTCCTACGCGCTGCGCGTGCGGGTGGTGACGGAAGATGCCTGGCACTCGCTGTTTGCCCGCCAGTTGTTCATCCGTGCGGATCCAGGCGCGGCCGATCGCGCCACGGAATTTACCGTCCTCTGCGCTCCCGGCTTCCATGCAGATCCCGAGCGGCACGGCACCCGATCGGAGACAGCGATCGTCATCAACTTCCAGCGGCGTTTGGTCCTGATTGCAGGGACCAGTTACGCCGGAGAAATCAAGAAATCGATTTTTACGGTCCTAAATTATCTGCTGCCGTCGCGCGGCGTGTTGCCCATGCATTGCTCGGCCAATACGGGCCCGGGCGGAGTGGCTCTCTTCTTTGGACTCTCGGGCACGGGGAAAACAACGCTTTCGGCAGCCCCCGGGCGACAATTGATTGGAGATGACGAGCACGGATGGAGTGATCGCGGAGTGTTCAATTTCGAGGGTGGATGCTACGCAAAATGCATCCGCCTATCGAAAGAGAAGGAACCTCAGATCTGGAACGCGATCCGCTTTGGCACAGTACTCGAGAACGTCGTTGTTGATCCTGAAACCAGGGCTCTTGATTTCGCTTCCGACGAAATAACGGAGAATACGAGAGCCGCCTATCCAATTGACTTCATCGATGGGGCGGTGATTCCGGGCATCGGTTCCCATCCGTCGCACATCCTGTTTCTTACGGCAGACGCCTTCGGAGTGCTACCTCCCATCTCCCGGCTCAGCACGGAACAGGCGATGTACCATTACCTGAGCGGCTATACAGCCAAAGTCGCGGGGACCGAGCGCGGGTTGGGAAAAGAGCCGCAGGCAACATTCAGCTCGTGTTTCGGCGAGCCTTTTCTGCCGCGGCACCCCACCGAGTACGCGCGCATGCTGGGTGAGAAAATGCGCACGCACAGCGTCAAGTGCTGGCTGGTGAACACCGGATGGGTGGGCGGAGCCTATGGCGTCGGACAGCGCGTCAAACTCGAGTACACGCGAGCGATGGTTGACGCCGTGCTCCAAGGGAAGTTGAACGACGTGCCTATGAAACCGCACCCGGTTTTTGGAGTGCTGGTGCCGGAGCGCTGTCCCGGTGTCCCGTCCGAACTGCTAAATCCGCGCTCTCAGTGGTCAAATCCGGACGAGTATGATCGGGCTGCCTGGGATCTGGCCGGGCGCTTTCGAAAGAATTTCGAGAAGTTTGGCGACGTCGCGCACGAGATCCTGGAAGCGGCCCCGCTGGCGCGCTGAGGCGGGCGCTCGAATCAGGGCGGGAAAATGGGCGCGTGTTTTCAATTCGACCCGCCGGTCAGTTCGCCGCTCCGGAGTTTCGAAGATATCTTGGACAGTTCTTTGCGGATCAACGGATTTTCAGGGTAGTCGCGGGCTAGCTCGGCGAGCAGGCGCTCGCTGTCGTGCGGTCTTTTTTCCCGAAGGTGAATGAGGGACAAGAGGATTCGAGCAAACGGACCGAAGTAGCGGCCTGACTTGGCGACCGTTTCCAGGTTGCGGACCGCCTTTTCCTTACTCCCTTCGACAGCCTCGAACTTCACAAACCAGCGGACAAAGAAAGGAAGGCTGCCGACCAGATATTCGCTCAGACCTGTCGTCAGATACGCGTCGTAATAGGTGGGATCCAGTTCCAGGAGGCGGACTGCATACCGCTGAGACTCCTTGGCGTAGCTCAGGCTCCCGAATTGCCGCCGCTCCACGAGGGCGGCGTAATCTGTCAGAAGCCCCGCGCAAACCGCGAGCGTCAGCAGGCTGTCCTTGTCGTTGGCATCGGATTCCAGCCTCTTCTTTGCCAGGTTCTGCGCCGCTTGAATGGCTTCGCTGAACTTAGTCCTGATTCCCGGGTCGGGCTGCAGCTTTTTCTTCTCTATAATCCGTTTGTCGTCAGCGAAGAACTCGCTCTCGAGGATCTGAAGCCGGTCCAGCTCGGAGAAAAGATACGCGGCGGCGCGCATGCTGAAAGCGAGGGAATCGCTCGGGTCGGCGGCAAGATGCCTGTCCAGGATGCGGTGGGCGCCGGAGAAGTCAAAGTTGTAGAGGCGGCTTAGAGCATCGCTGATGACTGTGTCTGCGGCAGCGCAAGCGCCGGGAAATATCAGGAGGAGGGCGGTGATGAGGCGGGTCCGCGGCACTTCACCTAGTATGACGCTCAGCCCGCCCTATTGAAACAACCGATCGAAAAACTCTCTGGTTCGGCGCTGTACCTGACTGAGTTCGGTGGGAAGGTCCTGGTCGTGAAGGTGGTCTGGCGTCCACAGCGCGACGAGCTTGGTGAGTATTTCGAGGTGGCCTTCGGCGGTCGGCAGCGAGCCCTGCGCCTGTCCTGAAAACACGCGCAATCCGTGATCGATGGCGCGATACAGCGTTGCCGCATCGCGCAGGAACTCTGCGTCGGCGCGCTCGAGATGCCCCATCTGCTCGATGACATCGATGCGCTCCGGCGTATTCAGGACCTTGAAGAAGATCCCGGCGCCCTTCAGGCGGAGGTACATCAGGGCGAAATCGATGTCGTAGTAGCCGCCGTAGCCGGCTTTCAAGGGGTTGGACGGCCCCTGTTCGCGCTCGAGCCGCATACGCATCTGGTGGAGCAGGCGGCGCGAGCGCCCGCTCTGCCCGTAACGGCGCCAGTCGACTTTCTGCAGCTCTCCGAGGAACGCGGTTCCTTTCTCGATATCCCCGGCGATGGCGCGGGATTTCATGTAGGTAATGCCCTCCCACGCTTCAGCGTGGCTGGCGAAGTAATTCTTGAACGCCGTCTCGGACTGTACCAGCGGCCCTTCGCGTCCGTTCGGGCGCAAGCGCGTGTCGACAGCAAACATCACGCCGTCTTTGGTGTAGGCCGTGATGATGTTGATCATCCGCTCCGCAACCCGTGTCCAAAACAGCTCCTCTTTCGTGTCAGCATCGGGGAGAGCGAACACGAGGTCGGCGTCGGATGCGAGGTCGAACTCTTTGAGCCCCAGGCGCCCGAGGGCGATCACCATCATCTGATCGCGAGGCTCATACAGCGGATCCGACGGCGGATTTGAAGCGATAACGGAGTTCAGCGCCATCCGGTAGGCGGCGGCGATCACTGCGTCCGCCAGAGCGGAAGTCCGCTGAAGAGTCGTGAAGACCGGAACCGGCAAACAAATGCTTTCCACCTGAAGACGGAACATCTCACGGCGGAAGAAGCGGCGCAGATCCCCTGGCTCATCCAGTACGCTGGCCAGTTCATGATATCGGAGGTCGAGATCCTGGCGGTCGCGCAAGCTCCGGATCTCCTCGATGAGCTGCGGCGTCCGGATCATCTCTTCCGCCAGATACGGACTGAGGTCGAAGACGGTGAGCACGTAATTCGTGAGCACCGGATCCGCATCGAGCAAGGCCAGCAGCTCCGGCTGGTCATCAACTCGTTCCAGGAAATGCTCGAACTGCGCCGCGCCCCGCCGCTTGCCGCGTGCCAGCTGCGCAGCCAATCGCGGGGCCTTCTGATCGAGATACCTCACAAGATTGCTCGTCATGGGTTCCGTCACCGATGCCACAGCGATCGCTGCCGCCTCGTGCGTCCGATCCGCAGCCGTTCTGTAGTATGTGGGGTTCTGAGCGTGGATGACGCGCTCGTAGATATCCTGAACCTCCTCCAGGTGAGTGTTCAGACGCCGCCGGAGCAGGTCGCCCGATGGGTCTCCACCGAGAGATCCGGACGGCATGCGACGGGCCAGGAGATCGAGCCCTTTTGCGGTTGCGGGAAGCATATGGGTCTGCCGGTCCTCGTCGAACTGGAGGCGGTGTTCGACATTCCGAAGAAAGGTGTACGCGGAGGCGAGCCTGGAGTATTCGGAGTCCGAAAGCAATTCCTTGTCGTTCAGGCGGGCGAGCGCGAGCAGGGTGCCTCCGTGGCGGACCCATGGTACGCGGCCCCCGTGCAGGCGTTGCAGACACTGGACCAGAAACTCGATGTCGCGGATTCCTCCACGCGCGAGTTTTACGTCAAAGCCGGAGTTCCCGCGCCGGGCCGCCAGCTTTTCGTGAATGCGCTCGCGCGCTTCGGAAACCGCTTCCACTGCCCCGAAGTCGAGCGTGGTGGAGTAAATCAAGGGATCGACGAATTCCAGTAGCTCGCGGCCGGGACCCGGTTCTCCTGCGGCGCAGCGGGCTTTGATGAGCATCTGAAGCTCCCAATCCCGGGCGCGGCTCTGGTAGTAGCTCTTGGCACCTTCCAGCGAGACACATACTTCGCCGTGACGGCCGTCCGGGCGCAGCCGCAAGTCGACGCGGTAGCACATTCCTTCGGCCGTGTAGGTGGAGAGGAGTTCCGTGTAGGTGTTGGCGACCTTCTTGAAGAACTCTTTGTTGCTGATCGAAGTCGGGCCGTCCGTCTCGCCGTTCCCGCCGTAGATGAACATCAGGTCGATATCGGAGCTGTAATTGAGCTCATCTCCGCCCAGCTTGCCTAGTGCGAGCACGGTAAAGCCGCACTCCACCTTGCGTCCTGACGCATCGATACATTGCGGTTTCCCGTAGCGCTGTTCCAGATCCTGCCGGATGCCGCGATATGCAACATCCAGGATCGCGTCCGCCAGATTCGACAGCTCGCCGGTGACTTCGGAAAGCGACGCGAACCCTAAGACATCGCGGAGCAGAATCCGTAGAATCTGCTTTCTGCGGAACAACGCCAGAGAGAGCGGGGAAGGGGTTCCGGGCGAGTGCCCGAGCCACTCTTCAAGCTGCGCGATATACTCCTCCACTGAAAGGACGCGGTGCATCACGCCACGCTCCACCAGTTCTTCCACCCACTCCGGATGCTCCAGGAGCTCTTCGGAGAGAAAGCGGCTATACGAGAAGACTGTGAGGAGATGCTGAAGGGCGGTCGGGTTGGATGTGAGCCGGCGGAACGCTTCAGGCTGACGCGACTGAAGACATTCCAGGAAATATAAAGCGGAATCGGGATCGGCGCACGAGGCAAGCAGCACTTCCAGGAGTGCTGTGAGCCCTTCTTCCAGATGCTCGTTCAGGCGTGACAATCTGAATACCGCCGCCGTGCGGTCCTGGAATGCAATCTGCTCCAGCAAACGTTGCCAGCCCTCCCGGTCTTACCAGACCCATTATATCTTGCGGGTTTAGGCCACCTGCTCCAACAGTTGAATCGGATCGCCCACCCGGATCATTCCAGGTTGCACCACAGCGGCATAAAACCCGCTCATCCCCCAGTGCGGGGATGTGGTATCTCCCTCTTTCACCGCCCGATCATAAATTGCTTCCTGAATCCCGGGACCATAGACGTTGAGGGCGGAGCAGGGAATCCTCGGACGCGTCAGCTCGATGATGACATCTCCGATTCGATAGCGCTGGCCGGACCGGAACTGCCTGTGGTCCACACCTTGAGTCGTGACGTTTTCACCCAAAGCGCCGTAGTAGACGGGAAAACCTTCGGCGGCGAGCTGATCCACTACCTCCGAGGCAAGTAGCAGGAGGGCCTTTTGAGGGCCGCCGTGGAATTGTGGGTGGGCAACCGCGTCGCCCTCAATGCCGAGCGGCGTTACGAAACCTTCTGGAATGGGGCGTTTCGGCACCCCGCCGCGAGACACGTTGAGCTGGAGAACCCGGCCGGCCATCTTCCTTTCATGCTTGCGTGTCCGGCCGGACTGCTGCAACTTACCGCGTCAGGATCTCTTCAAAGAACTGGAGCGCTCGGTCATCCTTGCTCTGCCCGAGCCAGAACATCGCCTGCCGCCGGACGGTCAGATTGGGCGCGGTGCGGGCGAGCTGGATCAGCAGCGGAATTCCTTCATCTTTGGGCAAGCGGGACAGGGCGAATACGGCCTGCCGCTTCACCTTCATATCCGGATCCTTCTCGGCAGCTTCTGCAATTGTTCCGGCGGCCTGCCGTCCTGCTCTCTGCGCCAGCCAGAACAGGGCTCTCGAGCGCACTTGCGGGCTGGAGTCCGTTCTGGCGATCGAGATCAGCGCCCGCGTACTCTGCGGCTCTTTGCTTGTGAAGAGAGCGAAGGCGATGTGCTCGCGGATGCTTGGGTCCTGCTCGCTCTTCACGAGCTGAGCGAGGGCTTCAAAGCCGTTCTTCCCCCGTGCTGATCCAAGCCAGAAGATTGCGTTTCGACGGAGCTTCGAAGGAGTCTGAGATTCTGCGAAGTTGCGAAGCCATTCGTCTACACCGCCGTCTTCGTGGAGGGCGATGGCGGTCAAAGCGGATTGACCCAACTTGAGCGAACCGCTGTCGGCGTCCACTGCCGTCGTGAAGCCGGCCAGCAGCTTGATGCTTTCCGTTGGCTGCACATCACCCAGCCAGTGGACCCGCAATCTACCGGCGTCGAGTGGGCAGTTCTCATGGAACGTCCGGATCCGGTTGACCGTTCGGCCTTCGATCCGAAACATCACGAGCATGCGGTTTGAACTCTCCAGCCTCGCGACGCTGTCCTGCTTTCCGCCCTCGGGATTCGCGGCGTTTCCCTCCAGCCGGCAGGCGCCACAGCAGGAATCCGTGCCGCAGCACAAGCTGCTCCCACCCCGGATCGAGGGCACGGCGTAACCGATCCACGACGACCCGGAGTCAGCTTGAACGATCTTGCGGAACGTTTGCTCCAGGCTCCCCTGAACGGGATGCGTCTCCAAAACGCCGTTCTGTATCCTCGGCTGTGCTTGCGCCGAGGCCGCGATGAGGAGGAACAGGGCGAGGCAGGAGAGTTTCATTTGTTCAGCAGCTCCATCAGGAATTCCGTCGCTTCGGGGGATTTCGTTCGGGAAAGGGCATGAACCGCTTCCCGCTTCAGCTCTGCGTTCGTCTCTTTACGGGCAATATCGATCAGGGGCTTGGCTGCCTTCCTTGACGCCAGACCGTGGATGATCGCGCGGCGCACGTCCATTTCCGCATCCGCTGAATAGAGCGAAAGGAGCGAATCCGCATCTACGCTCTTCATGTTCGCAAGCAGGTATACCGTTTCCCGCCGCACCTCAGGAGCTTTCTCCTGCCTTGCGATATCGAGCACCCGCTTGGTGTCTCCGCTGGCAAAGAGCCCTCGGACAATCTGCGCGCGAATCTCCGGCGAGGACTCTGACTGGTAGAGCTGCCAGAGTTCTTCCTGGGCCTTCAGAGAGCCGAGCATGTTGATTGCGTATTCGCGCAACTCCCCAGAAGACTCTGACTTCGCCGCCCCCATGAGACGCTCCGTATCACGCGCAATCATGAAGCTGCGGAGAACCGCCTGCTTTACATTCACGTCGTTTGTGCCGGAATACACATCAGATAGAGTCTTCCTGTTTTCCGGATTCTTGCCCCCGTGGATCCCCAGGTACTCGACGGCCTTGATCTGAAGATCTGGATTCGCTCCGCCCTGCGCGACCGCAGCAAGCACGTTCCGCGCCTTGGGGGACTGGCTTTGTGCCAGCACAAACAAGGCGCGTTCCTTCACCCTTGGCGAGCCGCTGCCCTTGAGCAGTTTCTCGATGGCCGGGATCACACGCTCCGGGTCAGTTTGGAGCAAACTGTTGAGGGCCAGAATCTTCAGATCCTCATCGTTTACATCGTCCGGGGAAACTGGCTTTCCGGCGGCCTCGCGTACCTCCACGCTCAGAGCTTTCGCGTCATTGAGCCACCGGCTCGACGGAAACTGGCGCTGCAATGTATCGAGAGTGGCAAGCGCCTCCTCGCGTCTTCCTAGCTTGTTGAGCGCATAGGCCTTCCAGTAGAGCGCGCCGTCAGCGCGGTTGCTGTTGGCCTGGATGACTTCGTCAAACGCTGAAATTGCCTCCTGCCAGTTCCGGCGGTCCAATTCCCTGGTTCCTCGGGCGTACGCGCGGTTTGCGCGTTCGGCAGCGCGCCTTCCACGTTCCCGCTCACTGACGCCTTTCTCGATCCGTACAGGCGCGGCCTGCGCCAGGAAAAACGGCTTGGCGTATTCAAAGGCGTTGGGAAGGCCGGGGACGGGCGCGGGAGCTGGGACAGCGGGTGGCACACCCGGCATGCCAGACAACGCCTCTACGGCTTGCATTGCCTTGCGAACGGCAACCTCAAGATCTGCGGGATCCAGCCCCGGCGGAGAGGGTGGCGCAGGGGGGAGCGGCTTTTGCAGAGCCTCTTCCGCCCGAAGCATCTTTTGAAACGCTTCTTCGTTGTTACTTGCCTGGGCGTAAATTGCAGGCGGTAGCAGAAGTGCCGCCGCCCATACCGTGAAACGATACATAATTCTTCTCCTGTGACTTCCTAGAGCGTCTCTTCCGCTTCGTGTTGTGCCGCCTGCTGCCTCCGTAACCTGTCTCCGACGATCCGCACTTGAAACAGAATCCCTTGCCTTTCGATCCGCCGCCGCAATTCTCTCAACTGCCGCGGCGAGATGTCCTCCGGGGCGTGCGCGACTTCTACAAGCACCCGCTCGAGGTCATCCAGCACGCTCGCTACGCTCGTATCGCCCTCTCGTGCGGCGGTTTGCCGGAAGAGGCGGTTTGCCTGCACCAGTTCGCGCGCCCGCGCGCGCTCATAGGTAAGATCCGGCAGGTCCTTCTCGCCTGAGTTCACCAGTTCAGCAAGCATCCTCTGCGAGCGCTCCAGGTGATCCCCGACTGCAAGCACCAGGACCCGCTCCAAGACGACCGGCGATTCTGAGGCGGCCGTTTGGGGCGTCGGTTCGGTATTGGGTACAGTGCGTCCAGCGAAGAAGGCCACGACCGCCAGACAGATTGCGGCTGCCGAGGCGGCCAGGACGCGTTTCGGCGGAAGATCCAGCCACACAATGCGAGGGAGGCGCCTCCACCAGGGACGCTTTACCTCCTCCAGCATGGGCTCGAGCCGCTGCCAGATGCGGGATTCGAAGTCCGGTCCGGGATCCGGCACCTCAGGCGCCGCGAAAGAGTTCAGCAGTCTCTGGAGCGCCAGCATCCTCTCGTAGCAGTTGCTGCAACGGTCCAGGTGCTCCTCGGCTTCAGGCCGTCCGCCCGGTTCGCCGTAGTAGAGCAAAATCAGCTCTTCTTCAGTCAAATGTTTCATCGCAGAGAACTCATCACGGGCTCCAGCCCTTTGCGCAGCTTCTGAACAGCGCGGAAGATGCTGTTTTTCGTTGCACTCGGGCCGGTGCCCAGTGCAGCGCCGATTTCTTCGATGGACTGGCCTTCCAGGTGACGCAGGACGAAAGCCATCTTCTCCTGCGGGCTCATCTCGGCCATGACCGCCGCCACGCGGCGCTTTAGCTCGGCCGCGTAGACCAGGCGATCCTGCGCAGGGACCTGAGCGGCCCCGGCGGCCACGGCTTCCGACCGTTCGAAGTCGATCACATCAATCTGCTCCCTGTCCGCCTCATAGCGCTTGCGAAAACAGAGCAGATCAATCGCGCAGTTGCTGGCGATCCGGTAAATCCAGGTGCCGAAAGCAGATCGCGACTCGTACCTGTGGATCTGCTTGTACGCCCGTAAGAACGTCTCTTGGACGATATCCTCGGCATCCTGCTGGTTTCCGGTCATACGATAGGCAAGACGGTACACAGCACGGCTGTATCGCTCGACCAAAAGTCGGAAAGCGTCCTTATCTCCGGCTTGCGCCCGAGCGATTACCGCTGCGTCGCTGTCCTGCATCTGACCTTTAGACCTGCGGAGGGTCCTCGCGGTTAGGTGAAGAATCGTTTTTGCGTGCGTCTTTTTCCCGAAATCTCATGCAGGGCGGACAGGACCGGGTTAGAGGGGCAGGGAAAGGCGGGCCTCGCAGCCCGGCGCACCCTCCCGGTTCTGGAGCGTCAGTGTGCCGCCGTGCGCTTCGGCGATCTGTCGGGAAAGCACGAGCCCGATTCCGGACCCGCCCGGTTTCGTGGTGAAGAATGGCACAAAGAGATTGCTCGTATTTGAGAGGCCCGGGCCGTCATCCTTCACCCAGACGACAAGATTGCCATGATCTTTCAACCAGCCCACTTGGACACCCCCACCCGTTTCCATCGCCGCTTCCACGGCATTCCGGATCAGGTTAATCAGCACCTGCTCAAGCTGGTCGGAGTCGCCCAGGATGGTGACTTCGGGTCCCTCCTCAAGGACGGGCCGGAGGCGCGTTTCGAGGTCGACAGTCCGCCGGATCCACGGGCCGACTTCCATTGGCTCCAGCCTCGGTCGCGGCAGCTTCGCAAGCCGTGCGTAGTCGCTCATGAATCGGCTGAGTGCCTCCGACCGCGAAGCGATGATGCGCAATCCTGCCCGTGCGTCCTCGCGCCAGTCCTCGGGTAAGGGATCCCGAAGGATGAGACTTTCCAGGCTTCCTGCGATCGACTTAATCGGTGTGAGGGAGTTGTTCAGCTCGTGTCCCAGCACCCGTACCAGCCTTTGCCACGCCTGAAGCTCCTCTTCACGGAGGGGACGCGTGAGATCCGTGATCACCAGGAGTTGATGAGGAAGTCCGCCCTCCCGGAACGTGGTGCGGCTGAGTCCCCACCTCCCTGTGCCGCCTGGAAAGCTCCGCTGCAGGGTCTGGTTCGGCTCGCCGCGCAGGCACTCCTTCAGCCCAAGCTGTTCCGCGGTGCGATCGAGAAGCCGTTCCGCCGGCTGTGCCAGCAGTTTCTCGCCCCACCGGTTCACGAGCTTAAGGCGTTCGTTGCCGTCGAACGCGAAGACGCCGACGTTAATCTCCTCCATCACTTTTCGAAGCAAGGTGGTTGCTTCGAGCGCCCCCAGCCGTTGCGCGCGCAGCGTCGCCCCCATCGCGTTCACCTGAAGCATGACGTCGCTCAGGGCGTCTTCGCCCTCCAGACCTCGGGCGCGGATCGAGTAATCTCCTTCGCGCATTGCTTCCAGCAGACTCGCTAAGGTGCGCAGCGGGGAGGCGACCTTCTCTTTGGCCGTAAAGGCAAACCCGAGCCAGGCGCCGTACATGACGACGGCCAGCGTCCACCGGACTTTCGGGGTGTAGTCGCCTGTCCAGAGAATGATTGTGCAGATGAGGATGGCTGGCAAGCCCGCCAGAAGCGCCAGAATGAGGATCCGTTCCTCGTG
>Ga0207874_1000753_pt1 | contig 43541 bp, 33 predicted proteins | sample HigsolmetaAR201D_FD_184833 | JGI IMG/M metagenome (GOLD analysis project Ga0207874, IMG submission 184833) | Ionic liquid and high solid enriched microbial communities from the Joint BioEnergy Institute, USA - AR20-1-D (SPAdes) (version 2) ...
CTACGCGTCGGCTGGCTGCGAGGCGGTGGTCCGCTCTGGACATCGGAGATCCCGCGTGCGTGGGTGAAGAGCTCCGGTCGCGCGGCTTCACACGAGGGCCTGCTCGATGGAGCGCCGACGACCGTCGCCCACTCGGACGCCGTCGTCCAAAGCGGAGGTCGACATCGACGCTGCTGGATTCTGGCGGATCTCGTGCGCATCATCCCGCCCTGCTGACCGGCCAACGCGTCTCCGCACGTCCTCGCGCGGTGCACAATCGGTGGGCACGTGCTCTCGTGACTTGGCGTCCAGCAGCTCCTTGCAAGCTCACGGGTAGCGCTTCGAAGATCGGCGGCTTCAGACAAAGTCCCCTCGGACACCTTTGGCCAGCGCCGGAGCGATCCGGGCGCCCGGTGCCCTGCCGCAATCGCTCACGTGTGGCCGGATGCTCAGGCCCCAATCCATGGGGCACGCGTCCAATCGCGGCCCATCACCCACGTCGCCATTGCCGACCGCGACGGATGCCCTAAACCTGGATTCGCTCCATCGCGGCGTGACGGAGGAAGGTTGTTCCTCGTCGCCACGCGACGCTTGGGCTTGAAAAAAGGCTCGGCGTGACGATCCGTGGGAGTTGCGACACAACCATGGAAGAGGTCACGCCGAGCACCTGGGAATGCGCCGACCGGACGTCGGAAGCAAGAGGGCTGGGGGGTGGGAGTGGCAGGCGTGAAGCGCCGGATTCGCCGAGCAAGTGCCCGAGCGCTGCGCCAGGGAAGGCCGGATCCGAGCCTGTCAGGTGTAGGTGGGCTCGCAGCGTTCAATGCCTTCGCCCAGGCCGAGGGACTCGGCCGAGTGCTGCGTGAGCGGTTCGGCCACCTGAAGAAGGGGCGCGGGGTGGTCTACCCGATGCACACGCAGATGCAGCTTCTCGTGGACGCGGCCGTCGTCGGCGCAAAGCGCACCTTCGACTTCGAGTGGTTGGCCGGTGATCCGCTCTTCACGCATCTCGCTGGAGGTGCGGTGCCGAGCGTCGACGTGCTCTACGACGACCTACGTCGCTTCGCGCCGCCGGAGCTCGAAGACCTCGAGGCGCTCGTTGCGGAGCAAGGTCTCAAGCCGGTACGCGAGAAGCAGTGGCAAGAGCTGACGGTCGACATCGACACGACGGTCATGCCGCTGTTCGGCGGCCAAGAAGGCGCGTTGCCCCACCCGATCCTGGCACGCATCGCTGAAACCAACACGGTACTCGGTGCGCGACTGCGCTTCGGAGATACCTGCCTCGGAAAAACGAGGTCGAGGACATCAAGCTGTGGCTCGAGCGTCTTCACGATGCAGCGCCCGACGCGATCGTCACCGTCCGGATCGATGCGGGCGGCCTTCTCCGTTCCGGCGGCCGATGGGAGCTTCGCCTCGCTCCCCGGCCGCTGTTGAACTGAGCGCCGCACCAGTCTGATTCAGCTCGGGGGAAAGGGGGACGTGTGCCCGCCGCGTGGCCGACCGGTATCCTCAACGGCCTCTCGGCCCACCAACGTGGGTCAACACGCGCCGGAACGTGGTCAGCCGACCACCCGAGCGAAATCCAGGCCAATCCTCGCGCCGAAACGCACCTAGTCGCGCCCCCCGGTTCGGGCACCGCCGCGCGATGCTGCTCGCAGGCTTGATTCGGCACCAATCCGCAGCGCGACTCGCGAGCTTGATCGGCAATCCGGAGTGCTCCTCGTCCGTCGATTCGGCTATCCGAAACGCTCCCGTCGGCGCCAAGCCACAACGCGCCTCGTCAGCTTGATGGGCAACCATCCGCTGCGCCTCTTGGCCAGCTTGATTGGGCAACAATCCCTCCGACAGCCCGCCAGCCGCGCATCGGCGCCTCGAGCCCGCGCGCCCCTGACGCCGCAACGCCTTCGGAGTGCCCCACAGGCAGGATAGCCTTGGCGGATGCACATCGACTTCATCGGCGCCGCACGGACCGTCACCGGGTCCAAGCACCTCATCCGCACCAAGCACGCGACCGTATTGCTCGACTGCGGGCTCTTTCAAGGGAAGCGGAAGGAGTCGATACGGATCAACCAAGAGCTCGGCGTGGACGCGGATTCACTCGATGCAGTGGTCCTCTCCCACGCGCACATCGACCACTCCGGCGCCCTGCCCCTCCTGATGAAGAAAGGGTACGACGGGCCGATCTTCATGACGCCAGCGACCCGCGACCTCTGCGCCGCCATGCTCGAGGACGCGGCGATGATTCAGGCGAACGACGCCCGATACATCAACAAGGTGATCGAGCGCGAACGCGCCGACATGGATCCCGTCGAGCCGCTCTACGGTGAAGAAGACGTGCTGCGCGTGCTCGAGCACGCGATCGCCGTGCCCTACAGGCGGACCGTGCCCATCGCCGACGGGGTCAGGCTCACGTTCTACGACGCCGGGCACGTCCTCGGGAGCGCCATCTCGGCGATCGACGTGGAGGAGGACGGGAAGACCAAGCGCATCGTCTTCACCGGCGACCTCGGGCGCAAGAACATGCCCATTCTGAAGGACCCCGAGATCGTCGACGGCGCCTGCGCCTTGCTCACCGAGAGCACGTACGGCGATCGCGTGCACAAGCCGATCGAGGCGATGGAGGACGATCTCGCCGACGTCCTCGAGCGGACCTACAAGCGCGGCGGCAAGGTCGTCATCCCCTCCTTCGCGCTCGAGCGTGCCCAGGAGCTGCTCTACGCCATCAACATGCTGAAGAAGCAGGGGCGCATGCCGAAGATGCCCGTCTACGTGGACTCACCTCTCACGGTGAAGATCACGGACGTCTTCCGCCTCCACCCCGACTGCTACGACGCCGAGACGCGCGCGCTCATTCGCGAGAACCGATCGCCCTTCGACTTCGAGGAGGTCGTCTACGTCGAGGCGAAAGAGGACAGCCAGCGCATCGACGCCTCGCCCGAGCCGTGCGTCATCATCTCCGCGAGCGGAATGTGCGAGGCCGGACGGATCGTCCACCACCTCAAGGCGACGATCGAGAGCCCGAAGAACACGGTCTGCATCGTCGGGTTCCAAGCTCCTCACACGCTCGGGCGCCGGATCGTCGAGCGGCGTCCGCGCGTCCGCATCTTCGGCGTCGAGCGCGACCTTCGCGCCGAGGTCGTCGTCCTCGACGGCTTCTCCGCGCACGCCGACCAGCGCGACCTCGTCGAGTACGCCGTCGCGCTGAAGGAGCGCGGACCTCTCGAGAAGATCGCCCTCGTCCACGGCGAGGGAACCGCCCAGGAGGCCCTCATCGAGAAGCTGAAAGAAGAAGGCTTCGAGCACGTGAGCGCCCCGCGCGCCATGAGCTCGCTCGAGGTCTGAGCCCTCGCCCCCGGCGCACGCTACGATGGCCCGCATGCACCGCCACGGGCACGTGATCGCAGCCGTCGCAGCCATCTCGCTGTTCGGCATGGCATCGGCTTGCACCGAGGTCTTTCCACGGGAGCTGAACACACAGCCCGAACCGGCGACCGAGAAAGAGAAGCCGACGGGGCTCGACACGCGCCCGGTGAGCGCGACCTGCATTGCCCGCCCGAAGCCGTCTCCCACGACGAAGACCAACACGCTCGTCCGCTTCGAGAAGGTCTCGCAGGCGAAGCTCACCAAACCCGTCGAGATCGTCCTCCACGACGGCAAGCTCTACGTGCTCGAGCAGGACGGACGCGTGCTGTTGCTCCGCGAGGATGGCGGGACCGCCGAGGTGCTCCGGCTCGATTCGTCGAAGGTCGTCACCGGCAGCGAGGCCGGCCTGCTCGGCATCGCGTTCCACCCTCGGTTCGCGGACAACGGCTACGTCTATCTCTATTACACGGCGCCGAACCTGCCGGACGCCGCGCCCGGGACGGTCTTCCAATCCGCCATCGTCCGCTATCGGAGCAACGACGGTGGGCTCACGCTCGATCCGACGAGCGAGAAGCGGATCCTCACGGTCGATCAGCCGTACTCGAACCACAACGGAGGCACGATCGCCTTCGGCAAGGACGGCTACCTCTATTTCGGGCTCGGCGACGGCGGGAGCGGCGGCGACCCGCAAGGCAACGGCCAGAACACGGACACGCTCCTCGGAAAGATGGTGCGGATCGACGTCGATGGAGGCGACCCATACGCGATCCCGCCGACGAACCCGTTCGCCAACGGAGGCGGACGACCGGAGATCTACGCCCTCGGGCTGCGCAACCCCTATCGCTTTCGCTTCGACCCGGTCACCGGCGATCTCTGGGCCGGCGACGTCGGGCAGAGCACGCGAGAAGAGATCGACCGCATCGTCCTCGGCGGCAACTACGGCTGGAACATCCGCGAAGGCAAGCTCTGCTACCCGGCATCCGCCTCGTGCGACGCCACCGGGCTCATCGACCCGGTCGTCGATCACGATCGCAACGAGGCGAGCTCGATCACGGGCGGCGTCGTCTACCGCGGGAGCGGCGTCCCTCTCTTGACCGGGAAGTACGTCTACGGCGACTTCGTGAGAGGCTCGTTCTTCGCCATCCCGATCGACGATCCTGCGCCCGTCCCGCTGCGCCTCGACGAAGGGCTGCCGCGCGTGAACCCGAGCGCGTTCGCCCTCGACGCGAACGGAGAGATCGTCTTTCTCGACTACGGCGCCGGCGAAGTGCTCCGTATCGTCGCCGGTGGAGAGGATGCTCCGGAGCCCTCCGAGCCCTCCGCCCCTGCCGAGATGCCCGCCCTCCTCAGTGAGACGGGTTGCGTGCGATCGAGCGATCCGAAGGCGCCCGCCGACGGCCTCTTCTTCTACGACGTCAACGTGCCGCGGTGGGTCGACGGCGCGACGGCGGAGCGCTTCCTCTCCGTCCCCGAGGACGCCGTGCTCCGCACCGCGCCGGACGGCCAGCTCGCCCTCCCGCCCGGCTCGATCGCGATGAAGACGCTGAGCGCAGAGGGGCGGAGGCTCGAGACGCAGCTCTTGCTGCATCGCCCCGACTCCACGTGGAGCGCGTACACGTACGTCTGGCGCGACGATCAGACGGACGCCGTCCTGGCCACGGCCGAGACGATCATCGACCTGCCCTCCGGCAGGAGGCACGTCGTCGATCCCGCGAGCTGCACCACATGCCACGCACCCGACGGCCTCGTCACCATCGGCCTCGAGGCGGCCCAGCTCGATCGTGACGACGTGGACTACGGCAGCGGCCGGCTCGGCAATCCGCTCGCGACGCTGGAGAAGCTCGGCATGCTCGAGGCCCCGATCCCGAGCGAGGTCTACGCGCCGCTCGCACGCGAGCTGGGCTCCTCCACCTCCACGGCGGAGCATCTCGCGCGCGCATACCTCCACGCGAACTGCGCCTTCTGTCACCGCGGCGGCGAAGGTCGGATGGATCTCCGCTACCGAACGCCGTTCGCCTCGACGATGACGTGCAACGTCCCCGGGACCTCGCCGGCCGGCGGGCGCGCACGCATCGCTCCGCGCGAGCCGGGGGAGAGTCAGATCCTGCGCGCGATGCAGACCACCGGCGCCGGACGGATGCCGCCGGTCGGCACGCTCCTCCCCGACACGGACGCGATTCGGACCGTGTCGGCGTGGATCTCGTCGATTGCGAGCTGCGAGTGAGCGCGCTCAGCGCCGCAGGTCGAACGACAAGTAGCGCCGCACCTTCGCCGCGACCGCCCTGGCGACCGACGGGTGCTTCGCGGAGATGACCGCGCCCGTGGTCCCCGACACGGCGACGAAGAGCTCCTCGCTCGGGCGGCGCCGCGCCTCCCCGCTGTACGTGTAGCGTGCATAGTACACGGGATACAGGACCAGCTCCGCCGAGCGAATCTTCGGCTTGTACGTCGAGTAGAAGGCGTGCGTCGGGCTCACCGACCGCAGCATGAGCTCCGTCGTCATGCTCTCGGCCCGCGCCCGGTCGACGTCCGCATCGACGATCTCTGCATCGTTGGCGGTCAACGTCTCGACCGACGGATTCGCGACGAGCTCTCCCGCCGGAATCTCGAGCGGCGGTGTGCCGGACACGCGCGCGAAGAGCGAAGGGAGCTTCGCCTCGTAAGGGAAGCTGGTCCGTGCAGGGATCACGACGGCCAGCTCCTTGTACCGCGCACCACCGGTCGGGATCGGTATCGCCGGTCCCTTCGAACCGAGCGTCACGTTCTCGAAGTTGACGTGGAACCCCTCCGCGGAGACCTCCACGCGCCAGAACGGGACCCACAACGGCCTCGGCGGCTCGATCTCGGCGCTGTCGATGTCGAACGGACGGAGGAAGCCCTCCCGCACCGCGCGCTCGACCGCTGCACGTCCGGCCGCCATGTCGAGCCGAGCAGGCACGTAGCGCATCTCCGATGCAGGTACGGTCACGGGGCTCTCGAGCTTCGGAAACGTCGGGCTCCGGTCCATCGCGCCAAGCGTTTTCACCCGACACACCCCTGTCAAGCCGCTCAGCAGGGACGAGCCCGTCAGCCCGACACGCCTGCGCCGGAGCCCCGCCTTCACGAGCCGGCAACCCGCTCCTGCGCCGCCGATGCGCCACCGACCGACAGCGGCGACCGCGACGGCGGCGTGCATGCACCGTCCTCATGGTACGATCGCGCTCCAGCCATGGTGGGCGACACCGATCCCGAAGCGGACACGATGGCCGATGGTCGCCTCGTCGGGACCGGACGCCAGACGTCGCCCGAAGAGTCGCGCGTCCTTCTCGCGGGACGCTACGAGCTGCTCGGCATGCTCGGCACGGGCGGCATGGGCACCGTCTATCGCGCGCGCGATCGCGAGCTCGACGAGGTGGTGGCGCTCAAGGTGCTGAAGAAAGAGCTCGCGACGCCCGACATGATCGAGCGCTTCCGCCGCGAGGTGAAGCTCGCCCGCCGCGTGACACACAGGAACGTCGCACGCACGTACGACATCGGCGAGCACGGCGGCGATCGCTTCCTCACGATGGAGTTCGTCGACGGCGAGATGCTCGCGGCGGTGCTCGAGAGGAAAGGACGTCTCTCCGTCCCCGAGGTCGTCCGCCTCGCCCTCGACATCTGCGCCGGGCTCTCCGCGGCGCACGCGGCGGGCGTCCTGCATCGCGACCTCAAGCCCGAGAACGTGATCGTCGCCAAGGACGGTCGCGCGGTCATCACGGACTTCGGCATCGCTCGCGCCGTCACGGCGGGAGAGCTCTCGCGTACCGTCGGCGGATTGGTCGGAACGCCGGCATACATGGCGCCGGAGCAAGTCGAGGGCGCGACCGATCTCGACGCACGCGCGGATCTCTACGCGCTCGGGACGATGCTCTACGAGCTCCTCACCGGGCAGATGGCGTGGCCGGGCGACACCGTCGTGACGATCGCGGCGGGACGCCTGCTCCGTCCACCGCCGGACCCACGCTCCGTGCTCCCGAGCCTCGATCCGAGGATGGCCGAGATCGTCCTCAGGCTGATGGCGCGGAAGCGCGAGGACAGGTTCGCCAGCGCCGACGAGGCCGCGAGCGCGCTCGCCGCGGTGACGTCCGCCGGGCGCATCACGCCGGTGAGCTCCGAAATCCCGCGACCGCCGCGATCGGGCACGCTCCCGCTCACTCCCCTGTCGCAGGCACGGAGCGCGCCCGGGGCGAAGGTCGTCGCCGTGCTGCCCATCCTGAACCTCGGGTCACCCGACGACGCGTACCTCGTCGACAACGTCCACGAGGACATCGTCGATCAGCTCAGCGTGGTGCCCAAGCTGCTCGTACGGCCTCGAGGGGACACCGCTCGCTACGTCGACAAGGACAGGGACGTCCGTGCGATCGGACGCACGCTCGGCGCCGACGTCGTCGTGGACGGATCGCTCCGCCGCATCGCGGACAAGGTCCGCGCCTCCTTCCGCGTGATCGCGGTGGAGGACGGGTTCCAGCTCTGGGCGCGCCGCTTCGATCGCTCGCCGGGCGAGGTGCTCTCGATCGCCGACGACGCGGCGCAGGCGATCGCCGGCGCGCTCACGGCGGAGCTCGTGGCCTCCCAGCGGCAACAGGTGACCGATCCGGAGGCCGAGGAGCTCTTCCTCCGCGGACGCTACCTCATGCGCCGAAGCTGGCACGGAACGGCGCCGCAGGCGGTCGAGCTCCTGTCCCGCGCGAACGCGCGCGTGCCGGACGACCCGCGCATCCTCGGCGTCTACTCGATGGCGCTCACCCGCCTCTACGCGGAGGAGCGCAACGCCTTCGAGCTCGCGGAGCGGGCACGCGAGATGGCGCAGCGCGCGCTCGAGATCGAGCCGAACCAGGCGGAGGCGAAGGCGGCGCTCGCCGCCGTCCACATCCAGAACGGAGAGGCCGACGCGGCCGTCCGCTATCTGCGCGAGACGCTCAAGGTCGCCCCGAACTCGATCGACGCGCTCGACGGGCTCGGCCGCATCATGCTGGAGGTCGGACGCGTGACGGACGGGATCGCGCTGCTCGAGCGCGCGTCGGCGATCGATCCGGAGTTCATCGCGCCGCGTCTGCAGGTCGGGCGCATCCGCGGTTGCATGGGCGACCACGAAGGGATGAAGCAGGCGCTGGGCGATCCGCCGAAGGACCCGGGGGACATCGGCCCATGGTTCCTCCTCTACGCACGCCATGCCCTCTGGTACCGCGACCGGGCCGAGGCCGCGTGGCTCGCCGAGCTCGCCGCCAACACCGAGATGCCGAAGGGGGCTCGCGCCTCGATCGAAGGGTTGCTCGGAGTCGCCCTCGGACGTTACGAACGGCTCTCCGACTCGGCGCTGCTCGACCGCATCCTGCCGATCGACGCGTCGTGCCCTCCGCGCCGCGCGTCCTTCTATGCACAGATTCGGGCGGAGATGTTCGCGGCCGCCGGCGACATCGCCCGCACGCTCGAGTCGCTCAAGGCCGCCGACGCGCACGGGTTCTACGACGTCGTCTTCTTCGAGCGCTGCCCCCTGCTCGCGCCGATGCGCGACCATCCGGAGTTCGCCGAGCTCTACGAGCGTACGAAGCTGCGTGCGTACCGGATCACGGCCGCCCTCGACGCGGGCCGCTCGACGCCGAGCCGCTGATCCGTGCTCGCGATCGCCGCAGCCCGTCGGCGGCGTATACTCGCGGCGTGACGAAGCTCGTTCTCGATCCCGCCAAGAGCCGCATTCGACTGCACACCTTCGCAGAAGGGCTCTTGGCCCGCCTCGCGCACGATCTCGAGCTCGAGTGCCGCGGCATCTCCGGCACCGCCGAGCGCGCCGAGGGCGACAGCGGCTCGGCCACGCTCGAGGCTCCCATCGGCGGCATCGAGGTGAACGGCACGCTCGAGAAGGGCCGCGTCGATCCGCGTGGGCTCTCCGCGTCCGATCGCAGCGACGTCCTCGGGAAGATGAAGCGGGACGTCTTCCACGTGGAGGAGGGCGTCGTCCGCGTCGAAGCGAAGCTCGAGGCCGGAAGAGCGAGCGTCCGCGTCGTGCCCCCGAGGGGACGCGCCGTGGAGCAATCCGTCTCGGTGCGCGTCGAGCTGGACGGCGGCGCGACCCGCGTGTCCGGCATGCTCCCGCTCTCGCTCTCCGCGATCGGGTCGGACACGGTGAAAGGCCCGATGAACGCCTTCCGCGTGAAGGACACGATCGAGGTGCACTTCGACGTCGTCTTCGTCCCCGGCGGCTGAGCCCCGACGGGGCGACGTCTCAGCCGGCGTAGCCCTCCTCGCCGTGCTGCGTGGTGTCGAGCCCCTCGCGCTCGTCCGACTCCGCCACGCGGAGACCGACGAGCTTGTCGATCACCTTGAGCAGCACGAGCGTGACGACGGCCGCGTACACCGCGGACGCGACGCACGCGAGCACCTGGACGCCGAGCAGCTTCACGTTGCCGGCGATGAGCCCGTCGGCCCCCACGGGCTCATCGACGCCCGGGAACGTGCGCTGCACGGCGAACACGCCGGTGAGCACGGCGCCGACGAAGCCGCCGACGCCGTGGACGCCGAACGCGTCGAGCGAGTCGTCGTAGCCGTACTTGTACTTCGCGAGCACGGCGAGGTAGCAGCAGCACGACGCCGCGAAGCCGATCACGATCGCCGCGAGCGGCGAGACGAAGCCCGCGGCCGGCGTGATCGCCACGAGCCCGGCGACGAGGCCCGACGCGATGCCGAGCGCGGTCGGCTTCCCGCGATGCTTCCACTCGACGAAGAGCCAGCCGAGCGCGCCTCCGGCCGCGCCGAGGTGGGTCGTCACGAACGCGAGCGCCGCGAGCCAGCCGCTCCCGAGGGCGCTTCCGGCGTTGAAGCCGAACCAACCGACCCACAAGAGGCCCGCGCCCGTGAGCGTCATCGTGAGGTTGTGCGGCAGCGGCCGCTCCTGCGGGTACTTGAGGCGCTTGCCGATGACGAGCGAGCAGACGAGCGCCGACGCGCCGGCCGTCAGGTGCACGACCGTGCCGCCCGCGAAGTCGAGCGCGCCGAGCGCGTAGAGCCAGCCGCCCTCGGCCCACACCCAGTGCGCGACCGGCACGTAGACGAAGAGGCACCAGAGCGTGATGAATACGACGTACGCCGAGAACCGCATCCGCTCCGCGAACGCTCCCGAGATGAGCGCCGGAGTGATCACGGCGAACATCATCTGGAAGCCGCAGAACAAGAGTCCCGGGATCGATCCGTGATCGCTGAACACGAGATCGCCGAGCCCGGCGTACGAGAGCGAGCCGATGAGGCCGCCGTGCGACGGCCCGAACGCGAGCGAGTAGCCGCACGCCGCCCAGACGACGCTGATGATCGGTATCGCCGCGAACGAGTGCATCAGCGTCGAGAGGACATTCTTCTTCCGCACCATCCCGCCGTAGAACAGCGCGAGCGCGGGGGTCATCATCAGCACGAGGGCGGCGCTGACGAGGAGCCAGGCCGTATCTCCGGCGTCGATCTTCATCGGGTCCTGCGTACGAAGAGACCCGACGTCCTGTTTCGACTACGTTTCGGTGAACGCGACGGAACGTTTCGTGGCGAGCGGGATCACTTGTCGCTCCACACGGCCCACTTGCCCGACGTGGCCCACGTGTCGTTGGCGTCGCGGAACGCGCCCATGTACGTCGCACTCGTGTCGAAGAAGCCGTCGTCCGGCGGCGTCGCCGCACCGTCCGTCAGCGGAGTCGCAGGCCCGAAGACCGGATGGTTCGCGTCGAAGCAGCCTGCGATCCCGGGGTCCGTCCACTTGTTGCCCGGTTGACCCTTGAACCACGCGACCTCGTCGAGCGAGCCGTCGTCATCGCGGTCCGGCTGCCCCGGTGTGCTTCCCTGCTCGACGAACGCGATGTGATCGGTCACGGGGAAGCCGCCCGCTCCGGTGCTGCCCCAGAAGAGCGAGTTGGCGATCGAGAGCTCGCCGGGCGCGCCGATCCCGTCGCGGATGTCGAGCGCGGCCTGGAAGCCGACCACGACGAGGTTCCGGTACGTGCCGCGCGTGTTCTTCCGGAGGAGGAGGCCGTACTGCTCCTTCGCCAGGCTCTTGTTCTTCCCGCAGAGGGTGACGTTGTAGACCTGCGGCGCGGTCAGGGGGAGGTTCCCCGTGCCCTTGTCGTCGTTGTCGCTCTCGATGCCGTTGTCGTCGCCCTCGTGGGTCGGGTCCTGCTGCAGGACGAGAAACTGGAGCCGGCCCGTGTAGCCGAGGTCGAAGTCGAAGCCGTCGTCCTCGTTGTGCTGGCAGGCGAGGTACTTCGCGTCGACGGTGCCACCGAAGAACTCGAAGCAGTCGTCGAGGGTCTGCCGCACCTGCACGTGGTCGACGACCGTGCCGCGACCCACGCCGCCGAACGTGACGCCGTTGACCTCGTTGTTGTCGCCGATGACGACGCCCGAGTACTCGATGCGGACGTACTGGAGCCGGCCGCTGCTGTCGTTCGGGTCGTCGCCGCCGTACTTCGAGTTCGTGCCGACACCCGCCGCGAGGATGCCCTCGACGCTCTGCTGGACCGGATTGCCGTTCGCGTCCTTCACGTTGATGGGAGCGCGGCCGAGCAGGATGAGGCCGCCCCAATCGCCGGGGGCCTTCTCCCCTTCGGCCGCTTGGCTCGTGAAGACGATGGGCTCGTCGGGCGTGCCGACGGCGTCGATCTTCGCACCCGCCTCGATGAGAAGGATGGCCTTCGACGCATTGTCGCCCTTGATGACGGTGCCCTTCTCGATCGTCAGCGTCGCGCCCGGCTTGACGCTGACGAGGCCCTTGAGGAGCCACGTCCTGTCGGCCGTGAGCGTGCGGTCTGCGGTGATCTCGCCCTCGATCACCTCCTCGGGGAGGTTCGCAGGACCGCCGCTGCTCGTCCCGCTCGGGTCCGTTCCTCCGCTCGTGCCGTTTCCGCCGCTCGAGCTCGCGGGCGGCCCGCCGCCGAGCGTGCCGTCGTCGCTGCACGCGACGGTGGCGAGCATGGACGCGCCAAGGATCGCACAGACGAAGACGAGGCCGTAGGTACGCATGTCGATGGCTCCTTCTCGAGAGACGCCTCCGCGACGGGGATCGTCCGGAGGCAGGTGCGACGATGCTCGAGCCATGTGTCGAGAGCGCGACCGGACGCGAAAGTGTTCGGGGTACGAGCGTGACGATTGCGAAACGCCGCCTTCCGCTCAGTTGCCGTACGTCGCGAGCAGCCAGAACGTCTGGCCGAGCGAGTAGGCGCGGACGATGGGAGCGTCGCCCGACGCGCCCTGCGTGAAGCGCACCGGCGCATCGAACAGGTTCTCGATCGTGAGCTTCAGGTCCACGTGCTCGCCGATGCCCTGCGCGATCGAGAAGTCGACGACGTGGCGCGGCTGCTCGTACGTGTCCGGGACGCCCTGCGTACCCACCTCCGAGAGCCGGCGCCCCTGCACGTTGTAGAGGATGCGCCCGCGCGTCTTCGTCGCCTCGTGCGTCCAGTCGAGCGCCGCGTTCACGACGAACGGCGACTGACCCGCGAGCGGCCGCTCCTGCGACGTCTGGATCCCACCCGTCACGGGGTCGATCTCCACGCGCGAATGCACCCACGTGACGTTGGCGAGCAGACCGAGCTCCTTCATCCAGGGTCGGACGAAGCCCAGGCTCTTGCGACCCTCGAGCTCGATGCCCGTGTTCACCGCGCCCTTCGCGTTCTGGTACGAGACGACACCCTTGCCCGTCGGGATGATGAACGTCTCGATCGGTTTGTCGAAGCGCTTGTGGAAGACGCTCGCCGCGAGCACCTCGCTCGGGCCGGGGAAGATCTCGAAGCGGGCGTCCAGGTTCACGATCGACGTCCGATCGAGCTCCGGATTCCCGAGCGTCTCGCGCGCTCCGAGGTACTCGGTGAAGATGAACGGCGCGAGCTCTCGGAGCTGCGGGCGCGCGACCGTCCGCGTCGCCGAGAGGCGTACGTTCGAGTCCTTCGTCACCTTCACGATCACGTTCGCGGACGGCAGGATGTCCGTCCTCGAGAGCCGCGACCGGACGCGCTCGGTGCTGCCCGAGAACGGGTCGTACGAATCGATCGTCTGGATCGAGGACTCGAGACGCGGCCCCACCACCAAGCGCAGCCTCGACCCGATCGGCAGATCGCTCATCACGTAGCCGGCGTAGACGTCGTACCGAGCGGCGTACGAGTCCGTCGGCCGCGTCCACTCCTCGAGCTCGAGCGGCGCCCCCGCCGCGAACGATCCGACGTTCTCGTCGACGAAGAGCTCGCTCGGGGGCAAGAAGAAGATGCTCCGATCGGCCGCCGTGTTGCGCTGGAAGCGGAAGCGCCGCGCCTGGAACGTACGCCCGCGGAGCGTCACCATCGCGCCCGCTTTCAGCTTCGGCGCGTCGTCGTGCCGAGCGAGCGGCTGGAGCCAGTGGATCACGCCGCCACGCGTGGTCTCTCCTTGAGCGGCGAAGAAGTTCTGCCCGCTCGTGGGCGCGTTGCCGGCGAAGGTGTATTGGCCCGTCGTCTGATCGAAGTCGTAGACGGTCTGCCGGAGCGCCGGATCGTTCAGCGTCGCGCGCGACTGGAGGAGGGACCACGTGAGGGTCCCGCCGTCGAGGCTACGGACGCGATGCTCGCCGCGGACCTGCCCGTAGACGAGCGCGCGGTTCGAGAAGCGAAGCCGCTCGTCGCGGACGAGGCTCTCGTCGTTCCTGCCCTCGACGCGCCGCGCCTCCTTCTCCGCGTTCCGGCTGTAGAGGCCCGTCACGGCCAGCTTGTGATCGGCGTCGAACGCATAGCTGACCGTACCGAGCCCGCTCCACGTCACCGTGTCCGTGCCCGTCTCGGCGCGGTAGTCGTTGCGGAGGACGAGCTCGCCCGGACGCTCTGGATCCGGATCGAAGCGGCGAAGGACCTCGTCGTACCGCTTTTGGAACCGCCGCGAGTACGTGCCGCCGAAGACGTAGCCGAGGACGCGCTGCCCTCCGAGCCGGAACGAGTCGCCGACGACGGCGCTGAGCGTCCCGTGCGGCAAGGCGAAGCTCCGCTCGAGACCCATCGGCCGGTTGATCGCGCGACCGACCTCCGTGAGGTCGTTGCGGCGACCCGTCACCGGATCGATCGCGACGACGCGAGAGGCCGGCACCTCGCGCGGAAGCGCGCGCCCGCCGTCGTCGAAGCCGAGCCAATCGGTCGAGCCGCCCGTGTAGTCGAGACGTCCGCCGAACGTCGAGAGTGTGTTCGCACCGAGGCCGCCGGTGACCTGGAAGAGGAACCGGCTCGGCAGATCGCGCGTGTGGATGTCGAGCATTCCACCGGCGAAGTCGCCCGGCATGTCCGGTACGAACGTCTTCGAGATCGTCAGATCGGACAGAACCAGCGTGGGGAACATGTCGAGCGGCACCGCCTGCCGATCGGGCTCGGGGCTCGGGAGCGGCGCCCCGTTGAGCAGCGAGCTCGTGTAGCGATCGCCGAGGCCGCGGACGAAGATGTAGCGACCGTCGACGACCGTCGTGCCGACGACACGCTTGACCGCCTCGGCCGCGTTTCGGTCCGGTGTCTTCGCGATGTCCTGCGCGCCGATCGAGTCGGATGCCTGGGCGGCCTTCTTTCGGAGCATGAGCTGCGTCGCCGCGCTCGCACGCTCGGCCTCCGCCTCGATCGCCGTCACCTCCTCGACGGCCGTCTCGTCCGGCTGGAGCGAGACGTCGATCCTCGCCACCCTCCCCCCCACGACGACGACGTTCTTCACGCGCGCCGGCTTGTGGAGCTCGTAGAGCACGCGGAGCTGGTACGTCCCCGGCGGGAGCTCGAGGCGGTAGCGGCCGGCGACGTCCGTGACCGCCTGCTCCTTCCGTCCGACGACGGTGACGATCGCCTCGAGGAGCGTCTCGTCCGAGCCCTTGCTCGCGACGACGCCCCACACGGCGCCCTTGCCCCTCGGAGGCGGGCGCGCCGGGTCGAGGTCTTCGGCCAAATCCTCGTGTCCGACGTCGGTCTCCTCCGCGGGCTCCGCGACATCGGGCGGCGCCTGAGGCTCCGCCGGACGCTGCGGCTCGGCTGGAGCCGACGTGACGTCCTCGCCCTCCGTCGGCTCCGTCTTCTTCGGCGGAGGTCGCCGCGTTCCGTCGTCCGCTCCGGAGAGCGGCTGCGCCCACGCTTCGAGCGACGAGAAAGCAAGAGCTGCGAGCGCGAGGATGGACGTGTGCCGAGCACGCATGTGCGGTCCGTGTGCTGGTGCGTCGCGCTACTGCGCGACCTTCTTCGTGAGGACGGCCACGGTCTTCGCGCCACCGCGGCGCGCGATGTCCATCGCCTCGACCGTCGTCGCGTACGGCGCGCCGTCGGCAGCGTCGAAGTACACGACCTTGTCGGGACGAGCCGCCATGTAGCGCGCAATCCTTTCTCCGAACTCCTCCTTCGGGATTGGAGCTCCGTTGATCTTCAAGGTGCCGTGCTCGTCGACCGTCAGAACGACGCTCTTGTTCTCCTCCGGCGCGGCGGTCTTCGACTCCTCCTGCTTCGGCAGCTCGAGCCAGAACTGCTTCGACAAGAGCGGCGTCACGACCATGAAGATGATGAGGAGGACCAGGACGACGTCGACGAGCGGCGTGACGTTCATCTGGGGAGTCGGCTGCCCCTTCTTCGCTGCACCGCCGACGACCATGCCCATGATGCGATTCCTCTCTCCTGCGTAACGGGGTCACTCCTCGGCGGAGTCGCCCGCGCCCTTCTTCTTGCTCACCATCAAAGAGACCCCCGAGAACCCCGCGTTCTGCACGACCGTGAAGAGCTCTCGGACCTTCTGGTAATCGACGGCGCCGTCGCCCTTGAGCACCACGCGCCGATCCGGCGCCGCCTCGTGCATGACCGCGAGCCTCGCCGGTAGCGCGGCGCTCTCCACGGCCTCCTTCTCGAGGTAGATCGTCCCGCTGCGCGCCACGGTGATCGTGATGGGGTCGATCTTGGACTTCTGGTTCTCGTCCACCATCAGGATCGCGGGCAGCTCCACGCGCTCGCCATGCTCGAGCGCCGGCGCGATCACCATGAAGATGATGAGCAGGACGAGGACGACGTCGACGAGCGGCGTGACGTTGATGTCCGGCGTGCTCTGCTCACGCGGCCTGCGCTGCGCGCGCGTGCTCGCCTGAATCGCGAACCCCATGTTTGGCCTCCAGCTCGTCGAGGAGCTCGCCCGTCCGCCGCCCGAGCTCCGCCTCGACGCCGTTGATCTTCGTGTTCAGCCGATTGAAGAAGAGGACCGCCGGGATGGCGACGCAGAGGCCGAGCGCCGTCTCGACGAGCGCCTCGGCGATGCCCGCGGACACGGCGCCGAGGCCGCCCGAGCCGGTCGTGGCGATCCCCTGGAACGCCGTGATGATGCCGACGACGGTACCGAGCAGCCCCACGAAGGGCGCGACCGATCCGACCGACGCGAGCACGCCCATGCCGCGCCGGAGCTCCTCGCTCACGGCCTCCTTCTGTCGCTCCGCCTCGCGCTGGGCGAGCTCGATGGCAGAGAGGTTGCCGTCCTGCCCGCTCGTGACCTTGACGAGGATTGCCTTCGCGACCCGCGCGAAGGGTGAGACGCGTGACTGCTCCGCAACCTCGAGCGCCTTGACGTAGGCGCGCCCTTCGAGGTGCGGGACGACCGCCGCGAGAAAGCGTCGCGTGGCGCTCGCTGCCCGGAAGAGCGCGATGTGCCGCTCGACGACGACCGCCAGGCTCATGACCGCCATCAGAAGCAGGAACGACGCGATGACCTTGCTCGCGAGGCCCATGCTGGCCCACATGTGAAGCGGACTGAACGACATGACTCGAGCTCCCGAGGCGCGACCCGGTTGCGCCTCTTCAGTTGGCCGTCCTCAGGTGGAACGGGAACTTCATCTTGCGAACGACGCGCACGACCTTTCCGTCGAGGGTCCCGGGGTTGAAGCGCCACGTACGGAGCGCCGCGATCACGGCCGCGTCGAGCATCGGGTGGCCGCTCACGATCTTGATGTCCTCGACGTCGCCCGTCTCCGTCACGACGAACTTCACGACGACGACGGCCTCGATCCCTTGCTTGCGCGCCTCCTCGGGGTAGGAGGGCATCGACCGCCGGATCGCGACCGGCGGGGTCGTCACCTCCACGACCTGATAGGGACGCGGCGGAGCGGTCGGCAGCGGTGGCGCCGTGACCGTGGGCGCCGGAACGCCTCCTCCGCCGCGCTTTCCGGTGCACCCGACGCAGCCGTTCGGATCGCCTTCGCCGAACGGGATCTCCGCGACCGCACTCGACGGGTCGGCCTCCTCCGGCTTCTCTTTCGGAAGCACGGTCGGCGGCGCGTCGACCTTCGGCCCGAGAGGCGGCGGCTGCGCGTGCGAGGCGATCTTCGGCTTCGGCCTCGGCTTCGGTGTCGGCTCGGGTGGAGGCGGCGGGGGCGGCGGCTCCGGCTTCGGCTCCGGCGCGACGAACTTCAGCTCCACCTCCTCTTCGAGGACCTGCCTCTTGATCTGCCCGCCGTAGACCGCGCCGACGATCAAGAGGCCCGCGACGACCGCGAGCGCCGCGGCATACGAGCCGGCTACGCGCTTCGCGCGCCCCTCGTCCTCGTCTTCCTCGCGTCGCCACGCGTCGAGCGGCACGTGGCGTTGATAACGGATGAGCGTGGCACGACCGTGACGAGGTTGCGACGAGTACGCGGCCGATCGCACATCGATGCACGGCGTCGCGATCGTCGTCGCGAGCGACGAGACGGTTCACGAAAATGTTTCGGTCGGAGCATCCGCGCGTCGCGCCCCGATCGATCGATGAGACCGTGGCCCGCGTGTTGGTGGTCGACAGCGACCCTGTGTTGCGCGCCGCGCTCGCATCGTCCCTCACGAGCGCCGGCTTCGAAGTCGAAACGGCGGGCACCGGGCAGGCCGGGCTCGCGATGGCGTGCGCGTCACCACCCGACGTCGTCGTCTTCGATCTGCTCGTGCCCGACCTCGACGGGCTCGAGCTCTGTCGCGCGCTCCGCTCGGCGCTAAAAGGCCGATTTTTGTGCGTGCTCAGCGCCGCGAGCGACGAGGCCGACCGCGTCGCCGCCTTCGAGGCAGGCGTAGACGACTACGTGACGAAGCCGCACAGCATGCGCGAGCTGATCCTCCGCATCCGGTCGCTCGCACGACGGCGGAGCGCAGCGGCTCGACAGAACGACGCGATCCTGCTCGGCGCCCTCTGCATCGATCGCGCCGCGCGACGCGTCGAGGTCGATGGGGCTCGCGTGGAGCTGGCGCGACGCGAGCTCGACCTGCTCATCCACCTCGCCGACCGCGCCGGCCGGGTACAGACGCGCGATACGCTCCTCGCAGAGGTGTGGGGAGACTTCGCCGAGTCCGAACGTGTCGTCGACACGACGATCAAACGCCTTCGCAAGAAGCTCGGACCGATGGGCAGCGCGATCCGAACCGTGCGCGGCGTCGGCTACGAGCTGGTCGTCAAATGATCGAGGCGGGCGACGCTCCTCGTGCTGGAGGAGCCTCGCCCGCCCGACGATCGCGTGCGATGCTTCAGATGCGCTCGAAGAGACCGGCCGCGCCCTGGCCGCCGCCGATGCACATCGAGACGATGCCCCACTTCTTGCCGCGGCGGCCGAGCTCGTGGAGCAGCGTCGCCGTGAGCTTCGCGCCGGTGCAGCCGAGCGGGTGCCCGAGAGCGATCGCGCCGCCGTTGACGTTCAGCTTCTCGTCCGGGATCCCGAGCTCGCGCTGGACGTAGACCGCCTGACTCGCGAAGGCCTCGTTGATCTCGAACAGATCGATCTGATCGAGCTTCATGCCCGTCTTGTCGAGCAGCTTGCGGATCGCCGGCACGGGGCCGATGCCCATGATCGCCGGATCGACGCCCGTCGTGACGAAGGCGCGGAGGTAGCCGAGGCCCTTGAGGCCGAGCGCCTTCGCCTTCTCGCCGCTCATGACGAGGGCGGCCGCGGCGCCGTCCGAGAGCGGAGAGCTGTTGCCCGCGGTCACCGACCCGTTCTGCGCGAACGCCGGCTTCAGCGCGGCGAGGCCCTCGAGGGTCGTGTCCGGGCGCGGCAGCTCGTCGACCTCGAACGAGAACGGCTTCTTCTCGTTGCCCGAGTAGCGGTACGCCGTGACCGGGACGATCTCCTGCGCGAAGACCTTCTTCTCGATCGCGACGGCCGCCTTCTTCTGGCTGCTCAGCGCGAACTGGTCCTGGGCCTCGCGGGTGACGCCGAACTTCTTGGCGACGTTCTCCGCGGTGATGCCCATCGGCGTGTACACGCTCGCGATCTTCTCCATCGCCTCGGGCGAGGCGCTGAGCTTGTTGCCGGTCATCGGCACCATGCTCATCGACTCGACGCCGCCCGCGATGACCACGTCGCACGAGCCGGTCGCGATCGCGCCCGCCGCGGTCGCGATGGCCTGGAGCCCGCTCGAGCAGAAGCGGTTGATCGTCTGCGCGCTCGTCTCCTGAGGCAGCCCGCCGAGGAGCGCGATGACGCGCGCCACGTTGAGCCCCTGCTCGCCCTCGGGCATCGCGCAGCCCATGACCACGTCGTCGACCTCCTTCGGGTCGACCTTCGGGTTGCGGGCGAGGAGCCCGCGGACGACCTCGCCGGCCATCTCGTCGGGCCGCTTCTGGGCGAGCGACCCCTTGTGTGCACGCCCGACGGCGCTGCGAACCGCGTCCACGATCACGATGTCTTTCATGGGAGACCTCAGTCCTCAGTCCTCAGTCCTCAGCTCGAGAGACTGGGCGCGTCCTGCGCCTATTTGGATGCCGTACCACCGGCCCTCGGTTCTCGCGTCTAGTTCCTCGACGTCGAGGACCGAGGACCGGCGGGCGCGAAGCGCCTCAGTTCCGGAGGGGCTTGTTGTTCATCAGCATGTACTGCATGCGCTCCTGGCTCTTCGGCTCGCCGCACAGGCTGATGAAGGCCTCACGCTCGAGCTCGAGGATCTCGTCCTCCGTGACCTCGTGCGTGGCGCCCCCGATGCCTCCGCAGAGGACGTTGGCCAGCTTGCGCGCGATCTTCGCGTCGTGCTCGGAGGCGTAGCCCCCGGCGACGAGCGTGTCGACCATCATGCTGAGCGTGGCGATGCCGCTCTCGCCCGGCAGGCGGTAGGCGCGCGGGACGGGCGGGTGGTAGCCCGACTCGGCGAGGCCGATCGCTCGCGCCTTCGCCTCGCTGAGCTGGCGCGCGCGATCGAACGAGACGCCGTCCGTGCGACGGAAGTAGCCGAGCGCCTTCGCCTCCTCGGCGCTCGTCGCCACCTTCGCGAGCGCGATGTTCTTGAACACCTGCGTGACGTACTCGTAGGTGTTCACGTTCGCGCCCTCGGGGATGCCTTCGAGCGCACGCCAGAGCATGTTCAGCGTACCGGCGCCGCCCGGGATGAGCCCGACGCCCACCTCGACGAGACCCGAGTACGTCTCCGCGGCGGCCTGCACCGACGCGGCGCCGAAGCAGAGCTCGAGGCCGCCGCCGAGCGTCATGCCGTACGGCGCGACGACGACCGGCACCTTCGAGTACTTCATCCGCTGGATGGCGTACTGGTAGCTCTTGACCATCTCGCGGATCGGCTCGAACTGCCCCTGGCTCGCGTACATCACGATCAGGAAGAGGTTCGCGCCGACGCAGAAGTGGTCGCCCTCGTTCGCGATGACGAGCGCGCGGAACTCGCGCTCCGCACGATCGACCGCCTCGTGGAGCATCTTGATGATGTCCGGGTCGATGCTGTTCGCCTTCGTCTTGAACGTGACGCCGAGCACGCCGTCGCCGAGGTCCCACGCCTCCGCGCCGTCGTTCTTGAGCACGGGGCTCGTGCCCTTGCGGAGCTGCGCGAGCGTGACGTAGCGCGGGTCCTGCTTCTGCTCGACGTACTTGCCCTCGACGAGGCTGTACTCGAAGCGCTTGCCGCCCTCCTCCTTGTAGAAGGAGGTCGCGCCGCTCGCCTTCATCTTCTTCACGGACTCCGGCAGAGCGTGTCCGGCCTTCTCGATCGCGTCCGCGGTCTCGGCGAAGCCGAGCGCGTCCCACGTCTCGAACGGGCCGAGCTCCCAGTTGTAGCCCCACCTCATCGCATCATCGACCGCGGACACCGAGTCGGCGATCTCGCCGCCCTTGCCGCCGCCGCTCTCGGGCGCGACCCGCCGCGCCGCGTAGGCGAGGCTGCGATAGAGCACCTTGCGCGCGAAGTCGCCCGCCTTGCCCTGATCGGCGACGAGCTTGCGCACGCGCTCGCGCGGGTCCTCGATCTTCGCGATCGCCTTCGTCGTCGCCTTGATCGTCTCGTCCCCGCCCTTCGGGCGGTACTCGAGCGTCTTCGGATCGAAGGTGAGGATCTGCTTGTCGGGCGTCTTCTTGTAGAAGCCGCTCTTCGTCTTGTTCCCGAGGAGCTTCCGCTCCACCATCTTGCGGATGTAGTCGGGGACCTTGAAGACGTCGCGATCCTCGTCGTTCGTCAGCGACGCGTAGCAGTTGTCCGCGACGTGCACGAAGGTGTCGAGACCGACGAGGTCCGCGGTCCGGAAGCTCGCGCTCTTCGGGTGCGCCATCGGCGTCCCGGTGATGTTGTCGACGTCCTCGGGCGTGAGGCCGTCCGCGAGCATCTGGTGGATCGTCGCCATCATCGCGTGGGCGCCGATGCGGTTGCCCACGAAGTTCGGCGTGTCCTTCCCGAAGACGACGCCTTTGCCGAGCGTGTCCTGCGCGAAGCGGACCACGCGATCGAGGACCGCCTTGTCCGTGTCGGGGCCCGCCACGATCTCGAGGAGCTTCATGTAGCGGACCGGGTTGAAGAAGTGCAGGACGACGAAGTGCTTGCGGAAGTTCTCCGAGCGCCCCTTCGTCATCTCCGCGATGCGGAGGCCCGACGTGTTCGAGGCCACGATGCAGTTGGCAGGCACGACCTTCTCGAGCTTCTCGAAGAGCGCCTGCTTCGCCTCCATCTTCTCGATGATGGCTTCGATGACGAGGTCGCAATCCTTCAGCTTGTCGAGGTCGTCCTCGACGTTGCCCACGGTCACGAGCCGCGCGTTGTCCTTGTGGAAGAACGCCGCGGGCCGAGCCTTGAGCGCCTTTTCGAGACCGCCGGCAGCGAACCCGTTGCGCTTGCTCCGGTCCTTCTTCTCCTCTTCGGAGAGGTTCGGCGGGACGATGTCGAGGAGGAGAACCTCGAGTCCAGCGTTGGCGAAGTGAGCAGCGATTCCGCTGCCCATGACCCCGGCTCCGATGACGGCCGTGCGACGGATGGGCTTCTGCATTTTGTGCACGCGAACTTTCACCCATCTCGGAGGGTGGACGCAAGGGTCGGCCGACGCACGGCGCGTCTTCATTCCGTCGCGATTCGTCGCGATCGAAGAGCGCACACGCGCCCCGCGCGTCCGCGCATCGCGATCCACGCGCACGCGCAACGCATGCGCGATCTCGAGCATCCCATGACGATGCTCCGAGATCGCACCCGCTCCGCTACTTCTTGAACCCGCGCGGCTCCAGGCTGCGGAGGTACGTCACGAGCCCCTCGCGTTCGGCGTCGGTGACCGTCCAACGGTGACCGCTGGGGTGGTCGACGCGGATCGGGAAGCCCGCGGTCGAGATGCCCGTCGTGATGACGGCCGCGACCTCCTCGTCGGTCGCGGTCGCGAGCGCCGCCGGAGAGTGGTCGATGGCCTCGCCGTTCACGTGGCACTGCACGCAGGGCGGCTCGCCGTTCGCTCCCCCGTTCTCGTAACGCGTCTTGCCCGTCTGCCAGCGTGCAGACGTGTACTCGGTGACGTTGATCGTCGCCTCGGCCGTCTTGCCGCCCGAGCTCGCCTTGAGCGTGATCGTCCCCGGGCGCTTGACCGTGACCATGAAGTACTTGCCGTTGTCGATCGTCCCGTCGTTGCGCTCCGGGTTCTCGAGCGCCGTGGGGACGATCTCGACCGAAGACGAGTCCGTCGCCGTGACCTCGAGATCGTCGGCGGAGTCGTAGACGGCCAGCGGGACCTTGTACGTGTGCTCGCCGTCGTAGCCGGAGTACGCCTCCTTCGGCATGAAGGTGAGGATGCCGAGGCCCGAGTCCGGCGAAGGCTTCGTGACGAAGCCGCCGTCCTCCTCCTCTTCTTCTTCGTCCTCTTCGACGTACGTCTCCTTGGTCGTCGAGCAAGCGAAGAGAGCCAACAGCGACGTGACGAAGAGCCCCGTGCAAAGACCCGCCGTGGGAAGCCAGCGCATGATTCCTCCGTGGAGAGGCTACTCGGACAGCATACGCCACGGAGCGCCCCCTCGCCGCTCGGTCGCGTGGCGTGCGGCGCGCGCCTGGATCGCCGATGCACCAATCCGACGTCAGGCCGCCTCGGCCTCGTCGGTTTTCGCGGCCGAATCGCTCGCAGACGCGCCGGCCGGCACGGCGGGTTTCTCGCCGAACACACCTTCCCAGCGGGCGATGACGCACGCCGCGAGCCCGTTCCCCGTGAGGTTCAGCGCGCTCCGCGCCATGTCCATGATCTCGTCGACGGCGAGGATCATCGCGACGCCGGCCTCGCCGGGCAGACCGAACGTCGCGCACGTCCCGGCGATGATGACGAGGGTCGCGCGAGGCACGCCGGCCACGCCCTTCGACGTGAGCATGAACGTGAGCACCATCGCGATCTGCGTCGAGAGCGGCATGTCGATCTTGGCCGCCTGAGCGATCGTCATGGACGCGAGCACGAGGTACAGCGTCGAGCCGTCGAGGTTGAACGAGTACCCCGTCGGGATGACGAAGCTCGCGACGCGCCGCGGGACGCCGAGCTTCTCCACCTGCTCGAGCAGGCGCGGCAGCGCGGCCTCGCTCGACGCGGTCGAGAACGCGATCGTCGCCGGCTCGCGGACGTGCGCGAAGAAGCGCCGGATCGGGATGCGCGCGAGGAGCATCACCGGGACGAACACGAGGACGACGAGGAGCGCCAGCGCGAGGTAGAGGCTCCCGACGAGCACCGAATAGCTCTTGAGGAGCTGGAAGACGGCAGGCCAGCCCTTCGGACCGCCGGGCGTGCCGGACGCCATGTGGCTCACGTTGTAAGCCATCGCGCCGAACACGCCGAGCGGCGTGAGCTTCATCACCATCTCGGTGTACTTGAACATCACCTGCGCGACGCCGTCGAAGAAGCGCAGGACGGGCTCGCCCTTCTTGCCGACCCGAATGAGCGCCACGCCGAACAGCGTCGAGAAGACGACGACGGGGAGGATGTCTCCCTCGGCGGCGTGCTTCACGAGGTTCGACGGGAAAGCGTGGAGCGCGATGTCCCAGCCGGACTTCGGCTGCGCGAGCGTGGCGTGCGCGTCGTACGCGAGCGGGAGTCCCTCGCCGGGCTTCAGCGTGTTGGCGACGACGAGGCCGAGGAAGAGCGCGATCGTCGTGACGATCTCGAAATAGAGGAGCGACTTTGCGCCCATGCGCCCGACGCTCTTGAGGTCGCCGGTCTGGGCGATGCCCGTGATGATCGTGGCGACGAGGATCGGGACGATGATGCCCTTGATGAGGGCGATGAACCCCTTCGACAGGAACTGGAAGAGATGGAACATCGTCGGGTGCTCGGCCTGAGGGAACAGGCCGCCGACGACGACCCCGAGCAGGAGCGACAAGAAGATGAGCGGCGTGCCGCCGAACCTGGACTTCTTCGTTCGATCGGGCGCCTCGGCGGCGCCTTTCTCGGCCGCCGGACGCGACGAGGGCGGCGCGCTCACGTCTCTCTCAGCCATCCGTCTCGGTCATCTGCGTCAGGCGTCCGTGTGGACGTCGGCCGGCTGCGAGCGCTCGGCCCCGGAGCGTCGAGACGCCGTCGGCCGCGCGACGGGGCGCTGCGAGACGGGCAGCTCGGCGTCGGGATCGCGTCCGGCGCGAATGGCGGCATCACGACGCTGCTGCTCGGCGAGGGCCTTGATCGCGTCGAGGCAGCGATCGGCGGCGCGCTTCTGCGCCGTGATCATGCTCGCCTTCGGACGGAGATCGGAGAAATCGATCGGCGGGCCGAAGTAGATGTCGACGGGGTGCTCGCGCGGGGACAGCGCGTTCCACTTCATCTCGCCGAGGATGCTCTGCCCCATCCCGAGCGCGAAAACCGGGATGACGTGCGCGCGCGTCGCCCCGAGCGCGATGCGTCCGACGCCGGGCTGCGCCGGGAGGAAGGAGTAAGGATCGTCTCCCTTGTTGCGCGTGCCCTCCGGATGGATCCCGAGCACGGTGCCCATGTCCTCGCGGTTCAGCTCCTCGATGCAGCGCGCGACGACGTAGTTGTTGAAGGCGCGCTTCTCCTTGTCGCGCATCACGGGCGGGAACATCCGCATGCCGCTCATGACGGCGTTCACGACCGGCCCGGCCGGATGGTCGTAGAAGAAGGTCTGACGGACGGGGAAGAAGATCCGCTTCGTCAGGTTGGTGCGCCAGTAGAGGATCGCCGTGATGCTGAAGAAGTCGAAGAAGGAGCGGTGATTCGCGACCAAGAGGATGCTGTCCTTCTTCCCGTACGGCGCCAGGTGCTCGAGCCCCTGGATGTTGAACCGCCGCCCACCGCAACTGTAGATGAGGCCTCCCATGAAGGCGCTGTTCCACGCGATCGAGAGCGGCGTGAGGCTCGGTCGAGCGAAGAAGTCCGCGATCTCGAACGAGACGCGCTCGAGGAGGCTCAGAGGAGCGAGCTGTTCCTTGGTCGGACGCACGCGGGGCGTCTTAGCAAGAAGAGGATGGGGCGTCGTCCCCCTCGATCGCGAAGTGCGCCAAAGGTGGGCCTCTGCCGGCGATCGACGGTGGCGCGAGCGCGCCAGCGGCGGACGGCCGGATCGCCCGGGCTGCGAGGTGTGCCAGCCGAGCGGCACACCCTGGCGGGAGCGTCCGGATCAGGTCGCGTTTCGCACCATTGAACCCACGTAATTTTCGCAAGTTGCACGGCTTGGCACATCTGGTCCGTGCCTTGCTCTGCCGTATCCTCGGAGACCGACCGCCATGCATGCCAAAACCGCCTTCGTCCTTCTCGCTGCGCTCGCGACCTCGTCCGTCGTGGGATGCGGCTCGTCCGGCCCCAGCGAGGTCACCGGAGTCCAGCGCGCGAGCCTTCGCCGCGCGAAGAGCTGCGGAGAGCTTCTCTCCGATCTGAAGGCCGACGCGGCCTACAAGCTCAACAAGGGCATCGATCTCCAGATTCGGCAGATCCAGGCCTGCATCGACACGTACGGTGACGCGAGCTGCGGCTGGGCCGGCGGCGCCCCCGGCATCGGCAGGGACTTCGGCGGCATACCTGGAGCGGCGGAAGCGGACGGGGCCGCTCCTCCGGAGGCCCCCACCTCCGGGGGCGCTGGTCAGAGCAATTCGAGCGCCAGCTCCTACTCGGAGACGAACGTGCAGGTCGCAGGCGTCGACGAAGCCGACATCGTCAAGAACGACGGCAAGAACCTCTACATCCTGCACGGACGCTCGTTCAAAGTCGTCAACGCGTGGCCGGTGGAGGAGCTGAAGGAGGTGGCGTCGATCGACGTCGAGGGCAATCCGACGGAGATGTTCGTCGCCGACGGCAAGGTCGTCGTCTACTCGCAGGTCAACGGCGCAGGCGTGTTCGCGGCTGCGGGCGTCACGCCCAAGCAGAGGTACAGCGACTTCGTGTACCACCCGGGCCGCGCGTCCACCGCAGGGGCGCCCGCGCCGGACATCGCGGCGCCGGCCCCGCAGCCGGGCAGCAGCGGTCCGTACATCCCGCTGACCAAGATGACGGTGATGCGCCTCGACGGCACCACGCCCACGGTGACGCGCGAGGTGTACTTCGAGGGACAGTACCTCGACGCACGCCGGGTGGGGCCGCACGTCCGCACCGTCTTCCAGGGCTACCAGTACGGCCCGGCCCTTTCGTACGACCTCGGCAAGTACCTCCCGTCGCGGAACCCCGTTGCCGATCCTGCGGCCGGCCCGGGCATGACCCCGGACTACAATCCCACCGGCTCGGAGGTGATCGCCGCGCTCGAGCAGCTCCGCCGGGAGAACCTCGCAAAGATCGAAGCGACCGAGCTCGGTGACTGGCTGCCGTACACGTTCGTGAAGAACGGCGAGGCGGTGACCGCACAGACCGTCGCGTGCGAGGCCTTCTACATCCCGACGATCGGCTCGACCGAGAGCGGCCTCACCGAAGTCGCGTCGCTCGACCTCTCCGATCCGACCTCGGTCCCGCAGGAGACGGTCATCCTCGGGCGCGCCGATACCGTCTACGCCAACGCCGACACGCTCTACGTCGCCGCCACCGCATGGGTCGAGCCGCCGTTCGTGTGGTCCGGGGAGCGCGGAACCGTCTCCATCGGAGCAGGCGGAGCGGACGCGCCCACGAGCGGGGGCGTGGCCACGCCCGAGCCTGCGCCGCCCCCTGCCCCCGAGCCGGAGCCCGGCACGCGGAGCATCCGGCCCCGCAACGAATCGATCGCGCCGGGCACGTCCATCGTCGCGTGGTCGCCAACGAAGACCCATATCCACAAGTTCGAGTTCAAGAGCGAGCCGACCTTCCCGAACTACGTCGCCTCCGGGACGGTCACCGGCGACGTGAAGAACCAGTTCTCGCTCGACGACAAGGACGGCTTCCTCCGCGTCGCGACGACCGAGACCCGGCAGTACGTCACCACGGACGGCAGGTGGGTGAGCGCCGAGACCGCTCCGCCGGGCCGGAACGAAGTCCCGATCACCCGCCCCTCGACCGTGAGCCACTTGTTCGTGCTCCAGCAGAACGGGGAGTGGCTCGACGTGGTCGGAGACGTCGGAGAGCTCGCCCCGAACGAGCGGATCTTCAGCGTCCGCTTCGTGGAGAACCGTGGCTACGTCGTCACGTTCCGTCAGGTCGACCCGCTCTTCGTCATCGACCTCGCGACGCCCGCGGCGCCGAAGGTCCTCGGCGAGCTGAAGATCCCCGGCTTCAGCGAGTACATGCACCCGCTCGGCCCGAACCACATCCTCACCATCGGCCGCGACGCCGACTCCACGGGTCGCACGCGCGGTCTCCAGCTCCAGATCTTCGACGTGACCGACGGGGCGAACCCGATCGCGGTGCACAAGAGCACGTACGACGCGGACGAGTACGGCTCGAGCGAGGCCGAGTTCGATCACAAGGCGTTCACGTTCTTCGCCGACCGTGGCCTCCTCGCGTTCCCGTACGTCGCGTACGGCCGCGACCAGACGCGCAGCTCGCTCGAGGTCTTCAAGGTCGACATCGGCACGGGCTTCACGAAGCTCGGCAGCATCGATCACACTCCGCTCTTCTCGAGCCCGCGCGGCTACTGCGGCGGCTACTACGGTCCCTCCGTCCGTCGCGGCGTGTTCCTCGAGAACTTCGTCTACAGCATCTCGTACGGCGGCATCGTGGTGAAGAACGCGAACGACCTCGCGGCGGCCGGCGGCATCCAGCTCGCGCTGCCCAGCCCCGAGACGAACGAGGGCTACGGCCCCGCCTGTTACTAGGCCGCCCGCTCTGCACGTCACGACCGCCCTCGAAGAGGCCGCAGCTTCCTGCGGCCTCTTCGTCATTTCGAGCCTCCGAGGTCGCGCCGAACGGCGTGTCGTTCAGCGGGGAGCCTGGATCGCGCTGCGGACGTTCTCGAGGAAGAACCGCGCGGCGTTCTCCCGGCGGCGCAACCGACCGGTGGTCTCCTCGTACAGCGCGACGGAGGTGTCGTGCGGGTGAGGAATGAGCGCGTGCTCGAGACCGGCGGCGGTCGTCACGCTCATCCACCATCGCGTCTCGCGAGCGAGGATCTTGTTGCGTGTCGCGTTCGCGACGAACGTCCAGTACTCCACCGCGAACGACGGTCCCCGCGCGGGCCCCTGCTTCGCGTAGTCGGCCACGAGGCCTTCGAGCGCGAGCACCTCGTGCGAGACCATCCGGTGCTCGGCGAGCTCGAGGAGCGCGACTGCGTTCGCCAGGTGGCGCTCCATGAGATCGCGCGCGGCCGCACCATCCCGCGGCGCGAGCTCGAGGGCGAGCGCCGTCACCCGGGGATCCGTCGCCGCATCCGGATCGAGCACGGTGGTGACGCCGCCCTGCTTGACGCGAACGAGACCGAGCTCCTTCAGGCGATGGATCGCCTCGCGCACGAGGACACGCGAGATGTCGAACCGGGCCGCCAGATCGCGCTCCGGCGGGAGCGGCTGATTGGCGCCGAGCTGGCCGCGCAGGATGGCGCCCGCGAGCTGCATGAACACGTGATCGGTCGCGCGCGTACGCGTCGCGTTCGCGCTCGCCGCCGGAGGGAGCCACTCGTTTCCCGCCTCGGCCGCGCGGCTCGAGGCTCCGAGCGCGATCGATCCGGTCCCGGCCCCATCCCCGTCGGGCCCGCCCCGCGGCCCCCCCGGATCGCTGCCGGGTCGCGGGTCGCGCTTGGTTCCCATGGTCACCGTTTTACGTAGTTATCCAGTGGGCGGCAACGGCCGCCCCGGCTCGCGAATGGGACTTGCGAGGGGCCGCGGGCGCGTGGGCGCTCATTCGCGCCGCATCGGAAGTCAGGCGCAACGAGTGCGCCGACTTCAGGAACGGGAACGGGAACGGGAACGGGAACTCGTCGCTCGACGGGCCCCCGATCAGCGCGAAGGAACCAGGCACCCAGGATTCATGATGCCCTGCCGATCGAGACGCTCCTTCGTCGCGAGCAGCGCGCTCTCGAAGAGCGGCGACCTCTCCTTCTCCCACCACGGTCGATGGACTCGGCCGACCGCGTGGTGATGCGTCACCGTCCCGCCGTGCGCGAGGATGGCTTCCATCGCCGCGGACTTGATCGCCATCCACTGCTCGAGCTCCGCGCCCGACCGGCCGGGACCGATGAACGTGTAGTAAGGCGCAGGGCCGTCCGGATAGACGTGCGTGAAGCGACACGTGACGATGCCCGTACCGCACACCTCCTTCAGCGCCGTCTCGACCGCGCGCGTGACCGCGGCGTGCAGCTCGGGGAAGCGCTCCCACGTGCATGCGGTCTCGAACGTGTCGCACACGACGCCGAGACTGACGAGCGCGCTCTGTAGATAAGGAGCCTCGAAGAAGGAGCGTTTCCACGACGAGGCGTCGTGCGCGTCGTACGTCACGTCCGGCAGCTCGCTCGCCGGCGGGACCGACGGCGGCGGATGCGAGGACACCGCGCTCGGGCGCATCGAGTAGATGACGTCGGTGGAGTACTTCGGCTCTTCGTCGCAGTCTCCGCCGAGGTCGGTCGCGATCGAGAGCGCGCGCTCCATCCACGGCTCCACCGGATGATCGGCCGACTCGAACGCGAGCAGGAGCACGGCCCGTCCGTCCGTCGCGACGCGATGGAGCATCGCCTCCTTCTCGTCGAGCAGGCGGCAGTTCGAGGGAAAGAGGCCCGACTGCGACAGCGCGCGGCTCGCGGTGACGCCGTCGGCGAAGCGCTGGAACCGGACGCTCGCCGATGCGCGCCAGCGCGGTCGCGGCTGAACGCGCACCCAGGCCTCGGTGATGATCCCGAAGATCCCCTCCGAGCCGAGGAAGAGCCGCTCGGGCGAGGGTCCCGCGCCGGACGCAGGGAGCCGGCGCGTCTCGATCACGCCCGCCGGCGTGAGGACGCGCAGCGACTGCACCATGTCGTCGATGTGCGTGTACAGCGTCGCGAAGTGGCCTCCCGAACGCGTCGCGATCCACCCGCCCAACGTGGAGAGCTCGAAGCTCTGCGGGTAATGACGGAGGCTCAACCCCTGGGGAGCGAGCTGCTGCGAGATCCGCGGCCCCGTCGCGCCTGCCTGGATGCGTGCGGCCCTCGACGCGGTGTCGATCTCGAGGACCTTGTCCATCTTCGAGAGGTCGACGCACGCGGTCCCTCGATGGCGCCCGCTCGCCTGGCACTCGGTGGCGCCGACCACGTTCGTCCCGCCGCCGTACGGCACGAGTGCGATCGACTCCGCCTCGCAGAAGCGGAACAGCGCGAGCAGGTTGGCCTCGTCGGCCGGATAGAACACCCAGTCGGGCGCCGGAGAGAAGTCGCCCGAGAACCCGCGGACGAGATCGCGATAGCCACGCCCGTACGTGTGCGTCGCGCGCTCGCGGACGTCCGTCGTCCCGAAGGCACGCAGCTCGACGGGAGGCGTGTACCGCGGCGCAGGGAGCTTCAGCGCGTCGAGGCTCGGAAGCGGACGGAGCACGGGCTCCGAGCCCAAGAGCGCGCCCACACGACTCGCGATGGCCTTGCGCGCTTCGTCGTCGGGGAACTTGTCCTCATACCCCCAGGCCCAAAAACTCCGCACGCGAGCCATTTCAGCCGCAAGGCTAACACCGCCGAGGGGCGGCAGCCGAGAAAGCGACGGGGCGCACGGCACCCGCCGCGACCCGGCGTCGAGCCACCTCGAACGGTCGAAATGACGACCTGTGCCGGCCTGGAACTAGAAGGAGACCACCGGTGCGGCGTGCGAGCCGGCGGACGCGGTGAAGTAGACCCGCGGCTTGAACGGCTGGTTGGTGGCCTTGTTCACGACGGTGCCCTTGATCTTGAGGAGCTCTGCGTTGTAGGCGCGCGCCGCGGCGTTGTACTCCTCGCGTGCCCGGAGGATCCGGTTCTCCGTACCCTCGAGCTGCTTCATGAGGTCGGTGAACTGCGAGCTCGCCTGGAGCTTCGGGTAGTTCTCGTTCGTCATCAGGAGACGGCTGATCGCGGAGCTGCTGATCTTCTCCTGCGCCTCCTGGAACTTCTTGACCTTCTCCGGATCGGTGAGGTCTTCGGCGCTCAGCTTGATGCTCGTCGCCTCCGCGCGTGCCTGCGTGATCTTCTCGAGCGTCTCCTTCTCGTAGTTCGCGGCCGCCTTCACGGTCGCGACGAGGTTCGGGATCAGCTCGGCGCGCCGCTCCAAGTTCGCTTCGACGTTGGCCCACTTCTCCTGGGCGATCTGGTCTTTCTCGACGAGCTCGTCGTACTTCGAGCAGGCCGGCATCAGCATGAGCGCGGCGACGACGAGAAGAAGGAGATGGAGCACGGCCCTGACGTTCATGGCGTGGACCGTAAGAAGAGTGGCGCACGGATGCAAGGGCTCGGCCGAGCCCAAATGCGCTCGTCGAGATGGAAAATCGTTCGACGCCCGGCGTCGGCCGGCGACGACCGGAGCGTCGATGGGAAATGCATCACGTGCGGGGCTTCTTCCGGAGCTCGAACGGCGACCGTCGAGGCGTATCGAGGCGTAGAGGAACGCAACGCTCGAGCTCGATGCGAACCGGCACCGCAGCCGCGCTCGACTCGGAGGTCGTGTAGACTCAGTTTCTCTCCGACGACCGGTGGCGCCCGGTCGGGAAAGCGGACGTCATGGGCGTGCTCCTCAACCTCGACGGCGGTGAGCACGAGAGCGAGCCGGAAGAGCTCTACGCGCTCGCCGACGTGGTCCACGTCGCCTGCGGAGGGCATGCGGGAGACGCACGGTCGATGGCCCGCGTCGTCGATGCCTGCGTCCGCGCCGGCACGCGAGTGGGGGCTCATCCGTCCTACGCGGATCGCGAGGGCTTCGGGCGGAGGCCGATGAACGTCGCGCCCGAGGAGCTCGCCGCGCAGATCGAGGCGCAGTGCGCCGCGCTTCGCGAGGTCGCGCGCGCACGCGGAGCGGAGGTGACCTCCGCGAAGCCGCACGGCGCGCTCTATCACGCCGCGCACGCCGACGAGGCGACCGCCCGCGCATGCGTCGAGGGCATCCGGCGCGCGCTCGGCGACGTCGCGATCGTCGGGCTCGGCGGCGGCGCGCTGGAGGCCGAATCGCGACGCGCCGGGCTGCCTTACCTCCGCGAGGCATTCGCCGATCGTGGCGTCCGCCCCGACGGCACGCTCGTTCCGCGCGGCGAGCCGGGTGCGCTCGTCGACGATCCCGAAGTCGCCGCTTCGCGTGCGCGCGTCCTCGCGAAGGAAGGCAGCACCGAGACGATCTGCGTGCACGCCGACACGCCGAACGCGCTCGCGGTCGTTCGCGCCGTACGCCAGGCGCTCGACACGCTCGACGAGGCGCCGTGACCGAGCAGGGACGAGGCGTCGTCTCGATGCCGGCCGCAACGCTCGCGCCGTTCGGAGACCGAGCGGCGCGGTTCGTGATCCCGAACGGGGCGCCGCGACGACGGCTCCTCGACGCGCTCCGTTCGATCCCGGGGGTCAGGGACGTCGTCCTCACCGAAGACGTCGGCTGCGTCGTCTTCGAAGGCGACGCGAGCTCGTCCGAGGCCGTCGCTCGCACGCTCGAGGCTTCGGCGAGCCGCGGCGGCGATGACGCCGAAGCGACGCGCACGCACGAGATCGGCGTCGTCTACGACGGCGAAGACCTCGAGGCCGTGGCTCGAGCCATCGGCAGGACGACGAAGGACGTCATCGATCTGCATTCGGCGGCCGAGTACCGCGTCGCGATGCTCGGCTTCTTGCCCGGCTTCGCGTACCTCCGCGGGCTCCCGAGCGAGCTCTGCCTCCCGCGACGGGCGCCGCGTCCGCGCGTATCGCCGAACAGCGTCGGGATCGCGGCGAGCTACACGGGCATCTACCCGTTCGCGTCGCCGGGCGGTTGGCACCTGCTCGGCCGCGCCGTCGGCTTCGACGCCTTCGGTCCGCAGGGCGCCACGCTCGCCATCGGCGACGCCGTGCGCTTCGTTCCCGCGGAGGCCTCCACTTCGCCGGCACCTCCCCAGCGGCGACCGCAGGGCGCGCCGCCGCCGACGGGCCCGCACCTCGAGATCGCGCGCGCCGCGGGTCTCGCGCTCCTCGTCGATCACGGCCGGCCCGGTCACATGCACGAGGGCGTCCCACCGGGCGGACCGCTCGTGCGCTCGTGGCTCGAGCGCGCGAACGCGCTCGCCGGGAACGAGCCCGGCGCTTGCGGCGTCGAGGTGTCGGGATCGCTCGAGGTCGTCGCACGCGGTGGGCCCGTCGTCGTCGCCGACGAGAACGCGCGGGTCGAGCTCGCCGAAGGAGAGCGGTTCGTGGTGTCCACCGACGGACGGGCGCGGGCTCGGTACCTCGCCGTCGCCGGCGGCATCGACACGCCGCCCTTCCTCGGCAGCCGGAGCACGCTGCTCGTCGCCGGCATCGGCGCGTTGCTCCGCAAGGGCGATCGCCTCGTCCCGCTCGCGCCTCGCGAAACGCCGCGACCGGAGCGCCTGCCGCCCGCGCCGACCTCGTCGTCCGAGGCAATCTCGATCATGCCCGGGCCCGACACGGTCGAGGGCTTCTCCTTGGACCAGCTCCTCGGCTGCGAGCTCCGCATCTCGCCGACGTCGGATCGCACCGGCACGCGCCTCGAAGGCCCCCGGCTCTCGCCACCGTCGGCGGATGCCGCGATGGCGCGGCCGTCCCTGCCCATGGTCCTCGGCGCCATCGAGCTCACGCCGTCCGGGCTCATCGTGCTCGGCCCCGATCATCCGACGACCGGCGGATATCCCGTCGTCGCCGTCGTTCGCGCGGCGTCCCTCGACGCGTTCTTCGCGCGGCCGCTCGGGTCCACGATCCGCTTCGCCGTCGACTGAGCTTCGGCGCTCGTCGCGCGCGCCGCGACGCACCTCACCGGCGCTGCAGCCGCTTGGCGGGCTTCACCGCCCTCGCCGGATCACATAGCCACTCGGCCAACTGGGCTACCCACGGATCCGACCGATCGAGCGTTCGGAGGGCCTCCTCGAAGCTCGTGGTGCGACGGCCCCAGAGCTTCGCGAACGCCTTGCGGAGCGCCGCGATCGACGCCTCCGGCAGCCCACGGCGCTCGAGGCCGACCACGTTGAGCGCTCGCACCCGCGCGCGATCGCCCTGGACGATCACGAAGGGCGGGACGTCCCGCTCGCACATGGCGCCCGCGGCGACGAACGCGCTCTGCCCCACGCGGAGGTGCTGCGCGACGCCCGCGCTGCCGCCGAACGTGACCCAGTCCTCCACGACGACGTGACCGGCGAGCTGCACGGCGTTGGCGACGACGCAGCGGGAACCGACGACGACGTCGTGCGCGACGTGACAGCCGGCCATGAACAGGTTGTGCGAACCGATCCTCGTCGCTTCTCCGCAGCTCGAGGCGTTCACGGTGACGCTCTCGCGGAAGACGTTGTGATCGCCGATCTCGACGGTGTAACGCGGCACGACCGCGCCGGCGCTGGGCGAACGCGTGCCGCCGGACTCGGACGACGCGTCCTTCCTGACCTGCGCCTCGCCGCCGATCACCGTGAAGGGGTGGAGCACGTTTCCTTCACCGATCGTGGTCCTTCCGGCGACGACGACGTGACTGAGAAGCACGGTGCCCGCCCCGATCCGCACGCCCGCGTGCACGTGACAGAACGGGCCGATGGAGACGCCGTCTGCGATCTCCGCCTCGGGATCGACGATCGCGGTGGGGTGGACACGATGCATGTCAGCCGGGTCGATCGACGACGCTCGCGAGGAGCTCGCCTTGGGCGCACAGCGTACCGTCGACGCTTGCCTCGCCGCGCAGCTTCCATACGTTGGTCCGGTGGTGGACGACGGTCACCTCGAGATCGAGCCGGTCGCCGGGGACGACCGGGCGCCGGAACTTCGCCTTGTCGATGCCGAGGAAGTAGAGAAGGCTCGTCGACTCGTCGAAAGGCTCGCTCGCATACGCGAGGATCCCGCCGATCTGCGCGAGCGCCTCGATGATGAGCACGCCGGGCATGATCGGAGTCTTCGGAAAGTGTCCGAGGAACCACGGCTCGTTCATGCTGACGCACTTGTGACCGCGGATGCGCTCGTGAGGCACCAAGTCCGTCACACGGTCGACCATCACGAACGGCCACCGGTGGGGCAAGACCTGGAGGATGCGCTCGATGTCGAGCTCCGTGCGCTGCTCCTTGCTCACTCTTCGTCTCCCAAAGGGGGCCTGTTCCGCAGCGCGGCGCTCGCGCTCGCGACCGGCACGCCGACATCACCGGCCGCCTCTGCGTCGGGTGGCGCGGGGAGGGTGACGGCGGCGCGAGACGCCGCCGCAGCGGTGGAAGATGCAGCGAACGGCGTGGGCGAGCTCTTCGGCGCCGCTGCCCCGCCGCGCGGCCGCTCGACGGCGAGGCGGTACAGCGCCGCCAGCCCCCTCAGCCAGCGCGCGCGTTCGACGGCTGGATAGCCTGCGACGGTCGCGCCTGCCGGCACGTCACCGATCACGCCGCTCTTCGCGGCGATCCTGGCGCCGTCGCCGATGACGAGATGATCGGCGATCCCGACCTGGCCTCCGATGAGGACGTCCTTGCCGATCACGACGGAGCCCGCGATCCCGGTCTGCGCCGCGATCATCGTGCCCTCACCGATCTCGCAGTTGTGACCGACGTGGACCTGGGCATCGAGCTTCGCGCCACGACGGATGATCGTCGGGCCGATCGTGCCCGCCGCGATCGTGCAGAGCGGGCCGATGTGCACGTCGTCCTCGATGATGACGCCGCCGAGCTGCGGGATCGCGCGTCTCTTGCCGCCGTCGCCGGTCGCGAAGCCGAAGCCGGGGGCGCCGATGACCGCGCCGGCGCCGATCGTCACGCGCGATCCGATGCGCACGCGAGGATGGAGGTGGACGCCTGGTCCGATGGAGCAGTCTGCACCGATCGACGGCTCGTCGGCCGGAGCGTCGGCGGTGTCGAGCAGCTCGGCGAGCGCCCACGCGGCGTGAGGATGGAACCATCCCGGCAGCGAGCCGACGTCCCCACGCTTGCCGAAGGCCTCGTCGACGAGGAGAAACGCTCCTCGCGCCGAGGCCCGGATCGCGTCGTCGATGTAGCGAGCGTCGAGAAGGACCGTGAGGTCACCCGCCGCGGCGCGTTTCGTGGGCACGAGCCTTCGGACGGTACCCCTCACGCCGTTGCGGAGCTCCCCCCCGTGACGTTGTGCAAGGGCTTCGATCGAGCGCGGAGCGAGCGGAACGCCGATCACTTCTTCTGCGCCGGCGCAGGCGCCGGGGCAGAAGCGCCGCCTCCCGCGCCGCTGTTGTACATCTGGATGCAGCGATCCGTCAGATCGAGGTCACCGCGGACATAGGCGACGGTCGCCTTGTCGACGACGATGTCGATGTTCTCCGTCGTCGCGATCCGCTTGATGATCTGCATGATCTTCTCGAAGACCGGATCGGTGAGCTCCTTCTGCTTCTTCTCAAGCTCCTTGTTGTACTCGACGAAGATCGCCTGGAGCTCCATCATCTGCTTCTGCCAGTCGTTGACGCGCTTCTCGAGCGCCTCCTTCGGCAGCACCTTCGCCTGCTTGTCGATCTCCTCGCGCTGACGCTGGAGATCGCTCTGCTTCTTGTTCAGCTCCTGCTGGCGGCTGTCGAACAGCTTCTTCAGCGTGGCTTGCGCGCGGAGGCCGTCCTCCGTGCTGGCGACGGCGCGCTGAACGTCGACGACGGCAACCTTCGTCTCGGCGGAGGCGGCGCCCGAGAAGAGGAGGAAGAGGGAAGCGATCGCAGAGGAGAGGAAGGCCGAGACGACGCGATGGCTCATGGGGGGCCCGGGTAGCGAATGCGGCCGCGCGGGTCAAGCGAGCATTCAGCCGAGCTCGTAGGTTTCCCTCCCGTCCTTCCGGCCCTTCCCCGTCGTTGGCTCCCCGGCCGTCCCCTGCGCGTCCCGTCGAAGGCCCACGCCGGACGAGAGGGTTACACAGTGATCAAGGCGCCCACGCTCTAGCGCAACCGGTGGCCGCACCCCGCGGCGAGCCACGAGCCGACCTGACGGTGCCGACGGTCGACCTCGTACCAAGGACGCCGGAGAGGACGCCGGCGTTGCGCGTGACGAGAACCACCGTTTACACCCGAGTTGGCAATCGGGTCCTACGGTCGCCGGCGGTCCGAACGAAAACCGGGCATTTCCTCGAAGGATCGCGGGCTCCCCCGGCGTGGACCGGATGGCACGGCGCGTGGATACTGACGGAAGGCACCTCAATGCAGCCGCCTCGACGACGAGGGCCGCTGGCGTTGGTGACGGAGGAATCGCCCATGACGTCTCGCTTCTCTTCGAGCCTGGTGATCGGCGCGCTCGGCGCGCTGGGCGTCATCGCCTGGGGCTGCGGTCCGGGAGCTGAGATCCGGTACTACTGCGACTCGACGGGGTGCTTCGACTGCGATGCCTACGGGTGCTCGCCCGTGACTGCCCCCGCTCGCCCCGCCTGCACGGGCAACGCGAGCTGCCCACCGGGCACCGTCTGCACGACGACGGGATGCGCGACGGAGTGCTCGACGGACGCCCAATGCCCGAAGGGCGAGACCTGTCAGGGCGGTCTCTGCTCTCCGCCAGGCAAGGACCCCGGGTCGCGGAAGGAGTGCACGACGACCGACGACTGCGGATCCGGCAAGGCGTGCAGGGCCGGGAAGTGCGAAGCGTGCGGAGGCACCGAGGGTCCCTGTCCCTGCGAGACCTCGAAGGACTGCGGCGACGGTTTCACCTGCATCGCAGGCGCCTGCACACCGACGAAGGACACGTGCAGGTACTCGAGCGATTGCGAGGGTGACAAGGTCTGCGCCGACGGCCAGTGCCTCGCGAGCTGCGAGGCGGCGACGTGCGGAGACGGATTCACGTGCGACAAGGGCGTGTGCCGACCGACGCCCGGCGGCGGCGGCGGGGGTGGCGGCGGCCCCGCATGCGAGTCGGACGCGGAGTGCACGTCCCCGGACGCGCCCAACTGCGTCAGCGGCTCCTGCGTGAAGTCCTGCAGCGGCGACGCCGATTGCGGCACGGGCAAGTACTGCAACCAGGGCGCGTGCGTGGTCGACACCCGACCGGCCCAACCGAAGTGCGCCACCGACGCCGACTGCGGCGGAGCGGGCGGACCTCCGCAGAAGTGCCTTGCGGGCTACTGCAAGTACCCCTGCACGGACGACCAATACTGCCGGACGATCGACACCCGCATCGGCTACTGCGCGAAGGACGGCGTCTGCCGTACCGCCACCGAGGCGAACGCGCAGTGCTTCGGCCCGGGCGAGTGCCCGGCCGGCAAGTCGTGCATCGACAATACGTGTCGGTAGGAGGGCTCCAGGCTCCGGGCTCCAGGGAGGGCGCACCTGCGGAGCACGCCGAATGCGACACGAAGCTCTCGGCTCCGGGCTCCAGTCTCCAGTTCTGCGGGTTTGGGGCGCGCTTCGCGCGCCCCTCCTCAGACGCTGAGGTCCGAGGTCTGAGGTCTGAGGTCTGAGGTCTGAGGTCTGAGGTCTGAGGCCTGAGGTCCGAAGTCAGTCGGGCTCGACCTGAATCGTCACGTACTCGACGTTCAACTCGTCTCGGACCGCCTCGCTCGCGCGCTTGGCGAGCGTGGGATCGTTCGTCGAGGCGCGCACGTGGGCGGTGACGGCATCGTGCCCGGTGCCGAGCGACCAGACGTGGACGGCGCTGACCCGCGATACGCCCGGGACGGCGAGCAACACCTTCTCGACCTTCGCCACCGGCAGGTGCACGGGCGCTGCCTCGAGGAGCACGAGCCCCGCGTCGCGTAACAAGCGAAGCGCGCCCACGACGAGGATCGCGACGACGACGAAGCTCGCGATCGGATCGACGATCGACGGCGCTCCGAGGCGGATCGCCAGGCCGGCGATGAAAGCCGCGAGCGAGCCGAGCGCGTCGCCGAGGAGGTGAAGCCACGCACCTCGGATGTTGAGGGCGCCGACGGGGCGACCGTCGCCCCCGCCACCCTCGCCGTCGTGTCCGTGCGCGCCGTCCGAGTCGTGCGCGTGCTCGTGGTCGTCGTGATGCGCGTGACCGTGGTGGTGATGATGATGCCCGTGGCGACCGAGCACGCCGTGGAGCAGCCAGGCGTTGAAGCCGTTGACCATCAGCGCGGCCGACGCGACGACGAGCATCACCTCCGACCGCGGCGTCGCCGGATGCTCGAGGTGACCGATGGCGTCGCGTACGAGCTCGACGGCGACGCCGAGAACGAGAGCGCCGTTCGCGATCGCGGCCATCGGCTCGGCGCGGCGCAGGCCGAAGGTGAAGCGCGCGCTCGGGCGCCGGATCGCGAGTCGTAGCGCGCCCAGGCTGATCGCGAGCGCGAGCACGTCCATCAAGAGGTGGTAGGCGTCGGCCTCGAGGACGTCGCTGCGCGCAATCTTCGCGGCGACGAGCTCGACGACGAAGAACACCGCGATGAGGACGAAGACGGCGAGGAGGCGCGCTCGTTGCCTGCGCTCGACGGCCGAGAGCGCGATCGCCTCGGCCGTGCGGTCTCTGCGCGACCCTGCGGTCCGCGAGTCCTTTGCTTCGGCAGTCGCTCCCATCAGACGAGGTCGTAGCCCTCGGTGAGCGCCACCGTCGTACCGGCGAGCACGCTCGACGTCTCCTCGTCGCGCTGTACGGCGCAGAGGTACAGCCCAGCGAGGATCGCGGGATGATCCCGGATGAGATCGATGAAGTCCTCCTTGGGGAGGTGGAGGGTCACCGTCGGGTGCACCGCGACGACGTCCGCGTTCGCCTTGCGCCGGAGCACGAGCGCGACCTCGCCGACGGTCTCGCCGACGCCGAGCGTCGCGATGACGAAGTTCTCCCCACCCTCCTCGCGTCCGATGACGGCGACCTCGCCCGACGCGATGAGATGGAGACCGGTCGACTCGGTCCCGTCGACGATGAGCTTCTCGCCCTTCTCGAACACCTTCGTCTCGAACCGCTCGACGAGCGCAGGCCGCTCGTGCGGCGGAACCGAGAGCAGGACCTTCGACGTGCGCACGAGGTTCGCGACCATGCGCCGCCGGCAGTGCGCCGCCAGCTCGACTCCGACCGCCGGCATCTTCTCCGCGACGGCCTCGAGCGCCTCGCGACGAGCCACGAGGAGGATCGAGGGCCGACACGCGACCACGCTCGCCGCACGCGGCGCCCTCGACAAGAGCGCCATCTCGCCGAAGAGCGCGCCGTTGGTGAGACGCGCGAGCGTCACCGTCTTGCCGTCTGCGTCGGTGCGACGGACCTCGAGCTCTCCGCGAGCCACGATGTACGCCTCGGCGCCTTCCTCGCCCTCGGAGATGACGGCCTTTCCCGCGGGGACCGTGATCATCTCGAAGCAGCCGATGAGCGCGCGAAGTGCGTCCTTGGGCAGCGCGCTGAACAGCGACAGCGGCGCGATCAGCGGCAGGGCCGAGTCGGCGAGCGACTCGTAGTCCTTCGACGCATCGTGGATGATCTCCGTCGCCTTCGAGAGGAGCGCGGGCCCGCTCAAGAAAGAGCTGAGAGGCTGGAAGCTCGCATCGTGCGGAAGCGGCGGCGGAGGCGGGCTCGCGTCGTCGGAGAGCCGCGGCGACCCGGCACAGAACGCGCTCGCGATTTCGTCGAGGTGCTTGTCGACGTCGACCCCGAGGAGCTTGAGGTCCCCGACCGCGGCGACGGCGAGCGGAAGGTTGCCCGTGTCGATCGCGCGCTTCACGCCCAGCTCGAAGCCCTCGATCGCCGCCTCCGTGCGCCCGGCGTCCGCGAGCAGGCGGCACGTCAGGATGAGCGCGCTCGGGATCGACATGTCCTTCTGGACGACCGCAGCGCTCCATCGCAAGGCGGCTTCGCGCTCGCCGGCGAGCAGGAGTGCGAGCGCTCGATCGAGCGGTGAATCGACCGTCTGCGCGCCGGGCAAGACCGGCGGGGCCCTGTGCATGGGATTGGCTCGTATACTACACCGCTCGGTGCCGCCCGCCTCCGTCACGCGCGGGGAGCCGACGACGGCGGCACGACGTTTCGGCAGGTCCGGCCACGGCCGAACCCCCAACGATTGCAGCGCGTGGCGCGTCGCGACGCCCGCGAAACAAGCTCGACCGCTCGGCCGAACGCCGGCAGGGCTTCGCCTCGGCGAAGGCCTCTCGGCGGACGTCGGCGCGACGTCGGCGCAGGGCCGTCAGTCGTCGTCGCCGAGGCTGCGATAGCTCTCCGAGCGGCGGTCGATGAAGGAGCTCAGCGCGTTCGCGGTCGCAGCGACGAGCGGAACGACCTTCGGGTAATCCATCCTCGTCGGTCCGATCACGCCCACCGAGCCCGCGGCTCGTCCCTGGTTCCGGTACGGGGCGCCGACGATGGCGAGCTGCCCGCCGCCGAGATCGCCCGCCTCGCGGCCGACCACGACCGTCGTGCCGCTCGCGGCCAGCGTGGCGTCGAGCAGGCGGACGATCGCGTCCGCTTCGTCGAGCGCGGTCACGACGTCCTTCAGACCGGGCCCCTCGGCGAACTCCGGGAGACCAAGGAGCTTGGCGCGTCCTTCGATGACGATGTCGGCCTTGGTGTCCGCGGCGGCCACGGCCGCTTCGCCGAGCTCGAACGCCCGCTTCTTCAACTCGTCCGCCCGCACCCGCTCGCTCTGAAGCCGGCGCATGAAGAGCTCGCGCAGCTCTCCGAGAGAGCGCCCCTCGATCACGTCGTCGAGGAGGTTGTGAATCTTCGTCAGCTCGTCCTCGGTGACGTCGGACTTGACGAAGCGATTGAGCACGGTGCCGTTCGCCATCACGACGACCGCGAGCACCTCGCCCGGCACCGTGCGGATGAAGCGCAGGTGCTTGAGGGTCATCGTCTCCGCCTTCGGCGTCATCACGACGGCGGCGGTCCCCGTCAGCTCAGAAAGAAGCTTGCCCGTCTCGCGAAGGAGGTTGGCGCCCGGCTCGAGCTCGGAGAAGCGCAGCATGATGTGCGCGGTCTCCTCGTCCGTGAGCTGCCGGACCTCCATCATGGCGTCGATGAAGAGCCGGAAGGCCTTGTCGGTCGGCACACGGCCAGCGCTCGTGTGCGGCTGGTGCAGGTAACCGAGCTCCTCGAGATCCGCGAGGACGTTCCGAATGCTCGCGGGAGAAAGCTCGATGCCGCGCTTCGAGAGCGTCCGCGACCCGACGGGTTCACCAGTCGCGACGAACTCCGTGATGCATGCGTACAGGATCTGTTTGGCGCGCGGCGACAGCTCCGCCATGACATCCGAAGTTTAGCAGCTTCGGGGTGGTGCCTGTGGCGACCGCGCGCCCATTCCGTCACGCCCGCCCCGGGTGCCAACCGCCGCGGCCGATTGGCTCGAGCGACGGACGAGACCGCGACCGCAGAAGAGAGGATGCAGCGACATCGAGGAGCACGCCAGCCCGGCCACGGCGTCGAATGCGGACGAGCAAAGCCCCTGGTCGAGCCACGAGTCGGCGCTCGTCGTACCTCCGTCCCGAACGCGGCCCCCGTGCGAGCCAGGCCGATGGGCGTACGCGCGGCGTCCCGATCATCTCGGCCGTCGCTTCCGAACGCGGCCCCCGTGCGAGCCAGGCCGATGGGCGCAGCCACTCCGCAATTGGACAACCAAGTTATCCAGTCACCGCGTTCACCAGTCGCACCGACCGTGGGCATTACGGTCGCGCTTGATA
>Ga0207874_1000754_pt1 | contig 43480 bp, 39 predicted proteins | sample HigsolmetaAR201D_FD_184833 | JGI IMG/M metagenome (GOLD analysis project Ga0207874, IMG submission 184833) | Ionic liquid and high solid enriched microbial communities from the Joint BioEnergy Institute, USA - AR20-1-D (SPAdes) (version 2) ...
CACTCCTTCGCCACCCACCTGCTCGAGGACGGCTACGACATCCGCACCATCCAGGAGCTGCTCGGGCACAAGGACGTCGCCACCACGCAGGTCTACACCCACGTGCTCAACCGCGGCGGCCGCGGCGTGGTCAGTCCGCTCGACCCCGGGCGGACGCCGGCAGCGGCAGGCCGCGGAACGCCTTGACGGTGCGCAGCACGAAGCTGGAGTTGACGTCGGCCACCGTGCCCTGCGCGAGCAGGCGGTCGAGCAGGAAGCGCGAGAAGTGCTCGAGGTCGGCGACGGCGACCTGCAGCAGGTAGTCCATGTCGCCGGTGAGGGCATGGCAGGTGACCACCTCGGGCCATGCGTTGACGTTGGCGGTGAAGGCGGCGATGGAGTCGGCGTCGTGCTGCTTGAGCTGGACGCGGACGAAGGCCTGCAGGCCCAGGCCCAGCTTCTCCGGGTCCACCTCGGCGCGGTAGCCGCGGACCACTCCCTCGCGCTCGAGCCGCTGCACGCGGCGCAGGCAGGCCGAGGGCGACAGGTGCACCCGCTCGGCCAGCTCGGCATTGGTCCGGCGGCCGGCACGCTGCAGTTCGGCCAGGAGCAGGAGGTCGGTGCGGTCCAGTTCGACGGTGGTGGCCATGGATGCCTGCTTTTCGCATTCAGCGCAAGGATATTGCGCCAATACGGCAATATCGCGCAACTTTGCAATCCTGTTGCGCGGGATGGCGCTTATCCTCGTCGGGCTGGCCCCGCGACGCCCGTGCCGGCGTTCCGCGGGTCTTTCGCCTGACGCCCCATGGAGGTCGCCATGTCCACCACGCCGCGCCGCATCGAGAACCTGCACACCGACAAGGGCAAGGTGCCGGTGTACGCCACCGGCGTGGTCGAGCAACCCTGGGACAGCTACTCCGCCGACGACCACGCCACCTGGGCGACGCTGTTCGTGCGCCAGCGCGAGCTGCTGAAGGGGCGCGCCTGCGACGAGTTCCTGCGGGCGCAGGACGCGATGGGCATGGACGCGACGCGGATCCCGCGCTTCGACCGGCTCAACGAGGTGCTGGGCGCGGCCACCGGCTGGACCCTGGTGGGCGTGGAAGGCCTGCTGCCGGAACTGGACTTCTTCGAGCACCTGGCCAACCGCCGCTTCCCGGTGACCTGGTGGATCCGCCGCCCGGACCAGATCGACTACATCGAGGAACCGGACCTGTTCCACGACCTGTTCGGCCACGTGCCGCTGCTGATGAACCCGGTGTTCGCCGACTACATGCAGGCCTACGGCCGCGGCGGGGTGAAGGCGCACGGCATCGGCCCGGCCGCGCTGCAGAACCTGACCCGGCTGTACTGGTACACGGTGGAATTCGGCCTGATCCGCCAGCACGACGGCCTGCGCATCTACGGCGCCGGGATCGTGTCCTCGCCGGGCGAGAGCGTGTACTCGCTCGAGAGCGCGGCGCCGAACCGCATCGGCTTCGACCTCGAGCGGATCATGCGCACGCGCTACCGCATCGACACGTACCAGAAGACGTACTTCGTGATCGACAGCTTCGAGCAGCTGATGAAGTCGACCGAACCGGACTTCACGCCGATCTACGCGCGGCTGGAGAAGCAGCCATCGATCCCGGCCGGCGCGGTGCTCGACACCGACCGGGTGATCCACCGCGGCACCGGCGAGGGCTGGGTCGAGGACGGCGACGTCTGACGCATTCCGGGGGCGGTCTTTGCACGGGTCGCCCGCCGGGAAATCCCGGCCACCGTCCTGCCATTTCCCAACCCGGCCCGTCCGCCTCCCGGCGTCCGGATGGGCCGCGCCACGGTGCCGCGCTGGCGGCTCATCCCCGCCTCCCGTGAACGGGGGAAGGCGCGTTGGCGCGGCAGGTTAAGCTCGACGCATGTACCCACGTCGCATTGCCGGCGCCCTGCTGTGCGGCGCCCTGCTCCTTCCGTGCGCGGCTCCTGCGCGGGACGCGGCGGACGACGCGGTCCGGCTCGACCGGATCGAGGTCGTCGCCACGCGCCTGCGCGGCGTGTCCGCGTTCGACCAGCCGGCATCGGTCTCGGTCGTCGCCGCAGGCGACGGCATGGAACCGGGCACCGACATTTCCGCGTTCCTCGGCGGCGTGCCGGGGCTGTCGGCGCGTGCCCGGCAGAACTACGCGCAGGACACGCAGCTGTCGATCCGCGGCTTCGGCGCGCGTTCCACCTTCGGCGTGCGTGGCCTGCGCCTGTACGCCGACGGCATCCCGGCGACGTTCCCGGACGGCCAGGGGCAGGTCTCGCACTTCGCGCTCGCCGGCGCGCAGCGCATCGAGGTGCTGCGCGGGCCGTTCTCCGTGCTGCACGGCCACTCCTCCGGCGGCGTGGTCCAGGTGTGGAGCGCGGACGGCTCGGCGCCCGCCGGCGGCCACGTGCAGTTCGCGGGCGGACGCGACGACGGCCGCGTGCTCGCCGCCGCCCTGCATGGCGCGCACGGCGCGTTCGGCCATGCGCTTTCGGCCAGCGTGTCCCGGACGGACGGCTGGCGCGACCATGGCGCCGCGAAGCGGCGGACGTTCAACGCGAAGCTGCACGCGGACCTGCCCGGCGGTGGCCGGGTGCAGCTGGTGGCCAACCTGTTCGACGCGCCGGACGCACAGGATCCGCTCGGCCTGACCCGCGCGCAGGTGGACGCCGATCCGCGCCAGGCGCCGGCGGTCGCGTACCAGTTCGACACCCGCAAGTCGGTGGACCAACGGCAGCTCGGCCTGCGGCTCGAACGCCCCTTCGGCGGCGGCCATTCGCTGGAAGCGATGGCGTACGCGGGCCGGCGCGACGTGGAACAGTTCCTGCCGGTGCCGGTCGCGGCACAGGCCAACCCGCTGCATTCCGGCGGCGTGATCGACCTGGGCAGCGACTACGGCGGGCTCGACCTGCGCTGGTCGCTGCGCGGCAGCCTCGCCGGGTGGCCGTTCGGGCTGGTGCTGGGCGGCAATGCCGACCGCCTGTCCCAGCGCAGGCGTGGCTACGAGAACTTCGACGGTGAACGCCTGGGCGTGCGCGGCGCGCTGCGCCGCGACGAACGCAACCGTGCCGGCAACGACGACGTGTACGCGCAGGCCTGGTGGCAGTGGGCGGAGCGCTGGTCGCTGGTCGCCGGCGCGCGCCACAGCCGCGTGCGCTTCCGCTCCGACGACCGTTACGTCACCGCGCAGAACCCGGACGACAGTGGCCGCGTGGCGTATTCGGCGACGTCGCCGGTGCTGGGGCTGGCGTTCTCGCCCGCGCGCGACTTCCGCCTCCACCTGTCGGCGGGGCGCGGCTTCGAGACGCCGACCTTCAACGAACTGGCCTACCGCGCCGATGGCGGCGCGGGGCTTGCGTTCGACCTCGCGCCCGCGCGCAGCCGCAGCTACGAACTCGGCGCGAAGTGGCGCAACCGGGATGGCGCCCGGGTGGAAGCGGCGCTGTTCCGCGCCGACACCGATGACGAACTCGCGGTGGCGCGCAACGTCGGCGGGCGCAGCAGCTACCGCAACGTCGGCCGCGCGCGCCGCCAGGGCATGGAACTGTCGGCACGGCTTCCGCTGGGCGATGGTTTCCGGCTCGACCTGGCATGGACCTGGCTCGACGCCGCCTTCCGCGACGCGATCCCGGTCTGCACGTCCGCGGGCTGTACCGGTCCGGCCACGCTGGTCCCCGCGGGCACGCGCATCCCGGGCACCAGCCGCCAGCAGGCCCGGCTGCGGCTGTCGTGGCAGCCGCGCGACTGGCGCCTGGCGCTCGAGGCCGCGGGCGTGTCGGACACCCCGGTCGAGGACACCGGCCACGAGCGCGCGCCCGGCCACGTGCTGCTGCACGCGGACGCATCGCACGCGTGGCGCACCGCGCACGGCACCTTGCATGCCTTCGTCCGCGCCGAGAACCTGCTCGACACCGCGCACGTCGGCTCGGTGATCGTGAACGAGGGCAACGGCCGCTACTACGAGCCCGGCCCCGGGCGCGGGGCATGGCTGGGTTTGCGCTGGGAGTGGCAGGCGGCGGACAATCGCTGAGACATGGAACAGACGGCGGACTTCATCGAGGTCACGCACGGCGCCCTGCCCGCGGAGACCTGCGCGCGCATCGTCGAGCGCATGCGTGCCAGCGACCAGCTCCAGCCCGGGCGCGTGGGCGGCGGGGTGTATCCCGAGCTCAAGCGCAGCCGCGACCTGTCACTGGAAGGCCGCGCCGACTGGGCCGACGTGGCGCAGGCGCTCAACGTCGCGGTGTACGGCGGCCTGCTGGCCTACATCCGCAGGTACCCGCAGGCGCTGATCGCGCCGCTCATGCTGCAGGTGCATGATGCGGACGGCACGCCGCGGCGGCTGCAGGCGGGGGACATCGCCTCCATGGACGACCGCGCGCTCGGGCGCCTGGTCATGGCCTGCCTGCGTCCCGGGCCGATCAACCTGCAGTGGTACCCGGCAGGCGAGGGTGGCTATCCCTACTGGCACTGCGAGCTGTACCCGCGTTCGCCGGACGCCGAGACCCTGCACCGCCACCTGTTGTGGACGATCTACCTCAACGAGGGTTTCGATGGCGGCGAGACCGAATTCCTGTTCCAGCGGCGCAAGGTCGTGCCACGCACCGGCAACCTGCTGATCGCGCCGACCGCGTTCACCCACACGCACCGCGGCAACCGCCCGGCCGGCGGCGACAAGTTCATCGCCACCAGCTGGATCCTGTTCCACCGGGCGGAAAAACTGTTCGGCGCCTGAGTGCGCTTCAGGTCTCGACCCGCGGCTGGTTGAGCACCAGCCAGTACAGCCCGATCTGCTTGACCACGGACACGAACTGGTCGAAGTCCACGGGCTTGCGGATGTAGCTGTTCACGCCGAGCGCATAGCTGGCCTCGACATCGAACGGCTCGTCGCTGGTGGTCAGCACCACGACCGGCAGGTTGCGGGTGCGGTCGTCGCCGCGGATGCCCTGCAGCACCTCGCGGCCGTCGAGCTTGGGCAGGTTGAGGTCGAGCAGGACGATCGCCGGCAGCGGCGCGCCGGCGCGGTCGGCGTAGGCGCCGCGCGCGAACAGGTAATCCAGCGCCTCGGCCCCGTCTCGCACCACCGCCAGCCTGCCGTCGATGCCCGCTTCGGCGAAGGCGATGCGGGTCAGTTCCACGTCGTCAGGGTTGTCCTCGACCAGCAGGATGTCCTGGTTCGTCATGTTCCGTCTCCGGCGCCGGCGACCGGCAATTCTACGAAAAACGTGCTCCCGCCCCCGGGCTGCGACCGCGCCCAGGCCCTGCCGCCGTGACGTCGCGCAATGGTACTCACGATCGCCAGGCCGAGCCCGTGCCCGGCGCCTTCCCCGGTGCCGTGCAGGCGGCGGAACGGCTCGAACAGGCGGTCGGCATACTGCATGTCGAAGCCGATGCCCTCGTCGTGCACGCGCAGCTCGAGCATGCCGTCGCGCTCGCCGCCTTCGACCCGGACGCGGACCGGGCTGCCGGGTCTTGCGAACATCCACGCGTTGCGCAGCAGCTGTTCGAGCATCACCTTCAGCTGCCGCTCGTCGCCCTGCACCCGCAGGCCCGGCTGCACCACGATGTCGGCCTCGCGACCGGGGTTGGCGTCGCGCAGCTCCGCGGCGGCCCACGTCGCCAGCAGGCTCAGGTCCACATCGCCCTGCGCTCGCGGCGCGGACGAGGCATGCATCAGCGTGGCCAGCATCCGCACCAGGGCATCGGCACGCTCTGCCGCATCCAGGATCCTGGCAAGCTGCGCGCGCCCTTCGTCGTCCAGCGGCTGGCGCTGCAGGTGGGCGGCGAAGCCGGTGATGGCGCGCAGCGCCGAGCGCAGGTCGTGCGAGAAGCCGTAGGCCAGCCGCTCCTGCTGCGCGTATGCCGCCTCCAGCGCGCCCTGCATGCGCCTCGCCCGGGTGACGTCGTGCGCCTGCAGCAGCCACGCATTGCCTGTGCCCTCGCCACCGCCCAGCAGCGCGATCGTGACTTCCAGGCACAGCAGCCTGCCCGACGGCTGGCGGTAGTCGAACTCGAACGGCGCGGGCGCCTCGCCCGCGGCCAGTGCCGCGTCGATCCGCCCGGCGGCGCCCGGGAACAGGCGCCGGTGCGCCGGTGTGCCGGCGAGCGCATCGACCGGCTCGCAGAGCAGCCTGCCCAGCGCAGGGTTCGCCACCTGCCAGGTGCCGTCGCCAGCGAGCACGGCCAGGCCGCAGCCGGTGGCTGCAAGCAGGGCATCGCTGGAAGGCATCCCGTGCATCCGTCGCCAGTCCGTGTCCGGGTCGGTCCAGGGCGGCAGTGTACGGAAACGACCGTGGAGGGCGGGTGCAGGCCGGACCGTCAGAACAGTTCGCCCTGCGGCGAATCCGGGCGGGGTGGGCGGAACAGGCCGGTCTCGAGTGGCGGCAGGCGCCCGAAGCCGAGGCGCCGGTGCGCCCGCGAAAAACGCATCGCCAGCAGTTCGGCGAACGGTCCTTCGCCGCGCATGCGCCGGCCGAAGGTGCTGTCGTAGTCCTTGCCCCCGCGCATCTGCCGGACCAGGCTCATCACGTGCCCGGCGCGCTCCGGGTAGTGCAGTTGCAGCCATTCGCGCCAGATGTCCTTCAGCTCGTGCGGCAGGCGCAGCAGCACGTAGCCTGCGGCGCGCGCGCCGGCCTCGCGCGCGGCCTCGAGGATCGCCTCGAGCTCGCGGTCGTTGATCATCGGAATCACCGGCGCGACCAGCACGCCCACGGGCACGCCCGCGTCCGCCAGCCTGCGCATCGCTCTCAGCCGCGCATGCGGTGCCGATGCACGCGGCTCCATCCTCGCCGACAGCCGGTTGTCGAGCGTGGTCACCGAGAAGTACACGGTCACCAGGCGCTGTTCGGCCAGCGGCGCGAGCAGGTCGAGGTCGCGCACGACCAGGGCGCTCTTGGTGACCACGCTGAAGGGGTGCCTGCACCCGGCCATCACCTCGATGAGCGAGCGCGTGATCCGGTAGCGACGCTCGATCGGCTGGTAGGCATCGGTGTTGATGCCCAGCGCGATCGGCGAACAGCGGTACGATGGCCGCGCGAACTCCGCGCGCAGCCGCCCGGCGGCGTTGGTCTTGGCGAACAGCCGGGTCTCGAAGTCCAGGCCCGGCGAGAGGTTCAAGTAGGCGTGCGACGGCCGGGCGAAGCAGTACGCGCAGCCGTGCTCGCAGCCGCGGTACGGGTTGACCGACTGGCTGAAGCCGACGTCCGGGGAATCATTGCGGCTGATGATGCTGCGCGCCCGCTCCTCCCGCACCTGCGTGTCCGGGTGCGTGCCGGGGTTTCCGTTTTCATCCGCGTGGAGCGAACCCCAGCCATCGTCTTCCGCATAGGCGGTGCTGGTCTCGTACCGCCCGGGCACGTACGACGCCGCCCCCCTGCCCTTGACCGGGGTCGTGGCGGGCAACATCATCATTTTGTGACGTGCGTCCATCCGGGCAGTATGCCGGAGGCCCGTCGCAGGAACTGGGATTCACACACGCCGCACAAAAACGCAAAAAAAATGGAGCCGGAGAGGGGGAAGCTCTCCGGCCCCGCCACCCGATTGCCGGGCAGCCGGTCGCCTACACTGTTACTCGGGGAAGTCTGGCGACCGCAGACCATGCGGCGGGGATGACCGCATGGACTGTCCCTGGATATCACTTCCGTGCGTGTGCCATTCCGTCCTGCGGCACTCCTGCATCCCCAGCCACACACGCCGGGGCCCGCCCGTCTGGCGGGCTCCGGCATTCCCTGTGCCGGTGGCGTTCCCTGCCACACCCGTGCTCCCGTGGGTCTGCGCACGCCGCGCATCCCGGCACGGATCCTTCCGATTCGCCCAAGGCTTCCTGCCAACGCGGGGCGCGCCAAGAATCGCTTCGTACGGGGGATCACCCCCAGCGGATCCCGGAACCGGCTGACGGATCACAATGCCCGGCCTGAATTGACGATTTGTGTCAGTTTTTGACAAGACTGCTACCGTCTGGTTCAAGGATCCTCTGGAGGGGCTCTGCTCGCCATGCCGTCCGAGTGGCTGCGAGCCAGCGCCCTCACTGGTAGATCTAGCAAGCCCCGTGCCAATCTTCCCGCCCGGGAACGGCCCGGTTCCGGCCGCTCCCCGCCCACGGACGACCCGACGACACCCATGACCGGACTGCTCCAGCACGCCACCTCCTGGTTGTCCGCCCACGAGGGCTGGCTGGCCGTGCTCGGCTTTGCCTGGTTGCTGTACCTGGTGCTGCTGGGCGGCTGGATCGTCCTGCAGAAGCGCGAGCCGGTGGCCACCCTCAGCTGGCTGCTGGGACTGGCCCTGCTGCCTTTCGTCGGCTTCCTCGTCTACCACGTGTTCGGCCCGCAGAAGATCCGCCGCCACCGGCTCAAGCGGGCCCTGGCCCGCGCCGACCTGCTCCCGGAGGAACAGGTCGAGGCCGACGACGAGGCGCTGGAGATCGCCCGCATGGCGCGCAAGGCAACGCAGCTGCCGATCTCCCGTGCTGACGACGTGCGCCTGCTGGTGGACGGGGCGGCGAAGTTCGAGGCCCTGCTGGCCGACATCCGCGCGGCCACCACCCACGTCCACCTCGAGTACTACATCTGGCACCCTGACCACAGCGGCGGCGCGCTGCGCGACGCGCTGGCCGAACGCGCGCGCGCGGGCGTCAGGGTGCGGCTGCTGCTCGATGCGGTCGGCGCCGCGAAGGCGCGGAAGTTCTTCGCGCCCCTGCTCGAGGCCGGCGGCGAGCTTGCCTGGTTCCACCCGCCCCGCTTCGGGCGCATCTGGCAGCGGCCGTGGACCAACCTGCGCACGCACCGCAAGATCGTCGTGATCGACGGCCGGATCGCCTACACCGGCGGCATGAACGTCACCGACGACCAGAACGAGGCGGTGCGCGCGGACGCCTACCGCGACCTGCACCTGCGCATCGAGGGCCCGGTGGTGCGCATGTTGCAGCGCGTGTTCGTCGAGGACTGGGCCTACGCGACCCGCAGCCACGACTTCGTGGACGAAGTCCTGCGCCAGACGCCACCGACGCGCGGCGTTGGCCGCGGCATTCCGGCCCAGGTGCTGGTGTCGGGCCCGGATTCCCAGTGGGAAGCCATCCACCGCGCGCATGTCAGCGCGATCCATGCCGCCAGACGCCGGGTGTGGATGGCGACGCCGTACTTCGTTCCCGGCGAGGCGGCGATGATGGCGTTGACCTCGGCCGCGCTCGCCGGCCTCGACGTGCGCCTGCTGGTCCCCCGCGAGACCGACTCGAAGCTGGTCACGCTCGCCGCGCGTTCCTACTTCGGCCCGTTGCTCGTGGCCGGGGTGCGGATCTACGAGTACGGTCCGCGCATGCTGCACACCAAGGCGCTGCTGGTCGACGACCGGCTCAGCATCATCGGCAGCGCCAACTTCGACCACCGCAGCTTCCGCCTCAACTTCGAGGTCTCGGTGATGTTCGACGACGCCGGCATCGCCGCGCAGCTGGAACGGCTGATGCAAGCCGACATGGCGCAGGCCCGGGAAGTGGTCCGCGGCCGGCACCGCCCGCTGCTCACCGCGCGCCTGCCCGAGGCGCTCGCCCGCCTGCTCTCGCCACTGCTGTGACCCCTGCCGCGGCCTTCGCGACCGACGGCGCGTCGGACCGCATGGATGGCGCGCGGCATGCGTCCGAGGGTTTAGACTGGCGGCGCGATCCACCGGAGTCCGCCGCCATGCCCTGGCTGTTCCTGCTGCTGGCCGTCGCCGCCTTCGCATTCGCCCTGGCTTCCACTTCCGTCGCGCTCGTCGTGGTCTGCCTGCTCGCGGCCCTCGTCTTCCTCGGGCTGTGGGTGATGGGGCTGATGGCGCAGCGCGTCGGCGACCGTGCGCGCGACGAAACCATGCTGATCGACCCGGTCGAGCTGCGTCGCCTGCGCGAGCAGGCCGAGGCGCGGCGCGCGGCTGCAACCGGCAATCCGGACAATGGCCCCCCCGCCGCCCCATGACCCGCCTCAGCGTCAACCTCAACAAGGTCGCCGTGCTGCGCAACTCCCGCGGCGGACGTGAACCCGACGTCGTCCGCGCCGCGCGCACATGCCTCGACGCCGGCGCGCACGGCATCACCGTGCACCCGCGCCCGGACGCGCGCCACATCCGCGAGGACGACGTCCATGCGCTTGCCGAAGTCGTTCGCGGGTACGGCGTGGAACTCAACATCGAGGGCAACCCGTTCGCGCCGCCGCGCCCGGGCTATCCCGGTTTCATCGCGCTGTGCGAGGCAGTGCGCCCGGCACAGGCCACCCTCGTGCCCGATGGCGACGCGCAGCTGACCTCCGACCACGGCTTCGATTTCGCCCGTGACGCCGAAAGGCTCCGCCCGATCGTCGCCCGGCTCAAGGAACTGGGTTGCCGGGTCAGCCTGTTCGCCGACATGGATGCCGATACCGTGGCGGCCGCCTCCACCGGCGCCGACCGGATCGAGATCTACACCGGCCCCTACGCGGAGGCCTTCGCCGCGGGTGACGCCTCGACCGAGCTTGCGGCCTGCGCCGCCACCGCGCGCGCCGCCAGGTCCGCCGGACTCGGGGTCAATGCCGGGCACGACCTCAGCCAGGCCAATCTCGGCGCCTTCCTCGAGGCGGTGCCTGAAGTGCTCGAGGTGTCGATCGGCCACGCCCTGATCGTCGAGGCCCTGTACGAGGGCCTCGACCGGACCGTGCGCGCGTACCTGGCGATCTGCACCGGCCGCTGACCCGCGGGCGGTTCCGCCGCCCCTGGCGGCTTCAGCCTGCCGGGCGATGAAGCCGATCCGGAGCAGACGCGCGTTCTTCGCCACCACCACCAGCCGGGTAACGGCCTGGCCAGTTGCCATCGCCGCGGACGTCGATCCGGGGCACCGGCTGTTCGACGCCGGTGCCGCTGGCCACGGCGCGCGTCCGGGCCGCAAGCGTCCCGGCATCCACGGCCTTGCCGCCCCGGCAGGGGTGGCCCCATCCGGTTCCCGGCCCGGCCGGGCAGGCACGCACGCAAAAAAAACGCCGCCCGGAGGGCGGCGTCAGGCTTGCATGCTTGGTAAGCGGGCGGGGGCGCTGCAGGGGCCTCCCGCCTCTTTCTTCTGACTACTTCTTGACGAAGCCGATCTTCTGCATCTGGGCGTTCTTGGCCGCCGCCAGCACCTTGGCCAGGATGCCGTACTCGGCGTCCTCCGCGGTGTCGATCTCCAGCGTGGGCTGGTTGCCCGGATCACGCTGGACCTCCGCCTCCATCAGGTTGCGCAGGGCGGAAAGCGGCGTCGGGTTGTCGTTCCAGAAGATCGTGCCCGAAGCGTCGATGCGCAGGCGGATCGGCTCCGGCGGGTCGACCGGGTTCGGCGGCGGGTTGAGCGAACGCTGCGGCAGGTCGATGTCGATCGGGTACGACACCTGCGGCGCGGTCACCATGAAGATGATGAGCAGCACCAGCAGGATGTCGCACAACGGGATGATGTTGATGTCGGCCATCGGCGCGCCATCGCCACCACCGGATGCAAAGGCCATCTTCTTTCTCCCGTTACGTTACTTTTCGCGCGTGGCGACGAAGCCGACCTTGCGGATGCCCTTGGCCTGGGCGAGGCTCACCACCTCGTTGACCAGCCGGTACGGGGTGGTCGCGTCGCCACGCACGTTGACCGGCGGCTGCGGCGTCTTCTGCGCCTCCACGGCCAGCGTGGTGTCGAGCATGTCCATCGTCACCGGGTTGTCATTGAGGAAGATATCCCCCTTCTCGGTGATCGCGATGGTCAGCGGCGGCGCGGGCGGTGCCGTGTCCGGACGCTCGTCGAGGTTGGCCTTGGGCAGCTCGACCTTGACCTTGTGCGCCATCAGCGGCGCCGTGACCATGAAAATGATCAGCAGCACCAGCATCACGTCGACCAGCGGCACGATGTTGATCGTGGCGTTGACCTTGTCGTGGCCGCCGTCACCGCCAGAACTGAAGGCCATGTCGGATCTCCGTCGTCAGTTCGCGTGCGCGATCAGCGGGAATCGCCGACGCGCGCGCCGGTTGCGAAGAAGTCGTGCAGGTCGTGGGCGAAGGTGTCGAGCTTCGCGTTCACGCCGCGGTTCAGCCGCACGAAGAAGTTGTACGACAGCACCGCCGGGATCGCGACGCCCAGACCGATCGCGGTCATGATCAGCGCCTCGCCCACCGGACCGGCGACCGAACCGATGTCGGCCTGGCCGCTGGCACCGATGCGGATCAGGGCGTTGTAGATGCCCCACACCGTACCGAGCAGACCCACGAACGGGGCGGTCGCGCCGACCGTCGCGAGCACGGTCAGGCCTTCCTCGAGCTTCATCGACTCGCGGGTCACGGCCTGGCGCAGGGCGCGGTCCACGAACTCGGAGCGGCTCATCGACTCGGCCAGGCGGCCGCCGTCATGGCGCTGGTGGTGGGCAGCGGCCTGGGCGGCGTCGAGCGCGACCTTGGAGAACGGCTCGCTGGCGGGCTGCTCTTCCATGAAGCGGATCGCGTCCTGGGCGTTCGGGGTTTCCCAGAAGGTGTTCACGACCCTGTCGGAACGGCTCTTGAGCCGGATGTGCTTGATGAAGTTGTACACGATCCAGTAGATCGACAGGACCGACATCACGATCAGCGCGATGAAGACGATCCAGTTGACCAGGGTCATGTGTTGGACCAGGTTCGCGAAGCCCATCTGGGTCAGGGCCTCGGCCTTGTTGCCTCCGGTCACTGGGATGGTGGATTCCTGCAGCATGACGCTTACCTTTGTTGGATGTAGTTAGAAGGATGGAACGGTGTTGCGAACGGAATTTTTCTCGTTGACCGCGGCCGTCAACCCAGCTTGAAGTCCACCGGCACGCGGACCCGTCCGGGCGCCGGCTTGCCATTGACGATCGCCGGGTTGAAGCGCCACTTGCGGGCCGCCTGCATCGCGGCGCGGTCGAGGTCGCGGTTGCGGCTGGACTTCTCGACGGTCACGTTGGTCACGTTGCCGCTGGCGTCGACGTCGATGATCAGGATCACCGTGCCCTCGATGCCGGCCCGGGCGGCCGCCGGCGGGTACTGCGGCGGGTTCATGTTCTTCGACGAGATGTCGACGCTGGCGCCGATGTCGGGCTGCGCGGCCGGCGGCGCGGGCGGCGACGGCGGCGGCGCGGGTTCGTCCACCGGGGACGGGTCGTCGAACACCACCGGCGGCTCTTCCGGCGGCGGCGGCACCGGGCTCGGCTGCGGCGGCGCCAGCTGCTTGATCTCCTGCGGCTTCGGCGGCTCCGGCGGCGGCGGCGGGGGCGGCGGGGGCGGCGGCGGGGGCTCGATGATCACCACGCGGGTGACGTCCTCTTCCTCGACGTCGACCCGCGGCGGCGAAACCGGCGCCATCAACGCCATCAGGGCAGCGGCATGGACCGCCACCACGAGGGTGTAACCGGCGATACGTGCCCAGTTCAGACCTTCGTCTTCGTCTTTCCTGTCGGTCGGCGGCGAGTATTGCGTCATTCGATCAACTCAAGTCTGTCTGGGCGGTCGCCCGAGCCCAAGCTGTTGTTGTGGTAACCACGGCTGAACCGCCGCGGGAAATTCCAAGCTTATATCAATCCCCCCGGCGTGCACCATCGCCGGGAGCCAGAAAAATCATTCCTTGAGTTTCAGGATGTTCTGGGCTTCCTGCGGGTTCTTGATGCCCCTGTCAAGTGCCTGTTGTGCGGCCTGCTTGGCCTCGCCGATCCGGTTCTCGGACCACAGGACCTTGGCCAGGTTCAGGTAGCCCTCGCCATCGGCCGCGAGCGGGGCGGCCTTGCGGTAGGCCTCCACCGCCTGCGCGCCCTGGTCCGAGAAGTAGTAGGCCTGGGCGAGAATGGAATAGGTCTGGTAGTCCGGCTTCAGGATCTGCTTCCCGAGGCCCTCGTTGATGACCTCGATGGCCTTCTGTTCGCCGTTCTCCGAATTCATGTACAGCGCGACCAGGTTCTTGTAGTCGCGCTCCTCGGTCAGTTCGCCGGCGGCACGCAGGCGCTCGTACACCTCGATCGCGCGGGCGTCCTGGCCGGCCTGGATATACGCCGCAGCCAGGTTCATCTGCGCGCGCTTGTCGCCCGGCGTCCTGGCCGCGAGCTGTTCGGCCAGCGCGGTGGCCTTCGCCTCCTGCCCGGTCTCGGAGTAGGCCAGGATCAGCATCTGCGCCCATTCGGGCCTGGCCTTGTCGCCGGCGGCCTGCATCGCCTCCTCCAGCACCGGGATCATGTCCTGGTAGCGGTCCTGCTGGTAGAGGGCGGCGCCCTTCATGCCCAGGAACTCGGGCATGCGCGCATTGGTCTCGGCCATCAGCCGGTCGATGGTGGCGATCGCATCCTGGTTCTTCTCCTCCTGGACCTGCAGCTGGGCCATGATCCACATCGTCTCGAAGTGGTCGTTGTTGTTCAGCCCGTTGAATTCCAGGGCGCGCCGCAGGGCCTCGATCGCAGCGTTGGCGTCGCTGTCGATCAGGCTGGCGCCGAGCAGCCGGGACGCCATCGACTTGTCGTAGGCGTTGGCCTTCGGGTCAGCGATGATCTCTTCGGCGAGCGGCGGGATCCGGTCGTACTCGTCCTTGTTGTAGTGGCCGACCAGTTTCTGCAGCTTCGACGCCATCTTGGCGGACGGCTTGGCCTCGGGCTGCTGCCGCGTCGCGTTCGGATACTTGACCTCCTGCTTCTGCGCGCTGCTGGAGCCCCGCTGGCTCCGGCGCTCCTCGGCCGAACGCTGCGCGAGCGCGGCCGTCGTGCTGAACGCGAGCACGAGGGCGATCAGCGCCTGCAGGATCGTGGTACGCGGGCTCGCCTTGTTCATCTGTTTCACCTCGCTTCCTGGTCGTTTCGACCTTGTGCAATATCCCTGTTCGATGGTTATGCCGCCACGGCGCCACCGCGGCACGCCTGCCGGCGAATCGTATCCCGGATGTATGCCGTCCGTCCCGTGTTCAGCCGCAACGCGGGCGTCGCCCGGCTGCCCTGGCCTGTTCATACACCGGGACGAGCTGGTCGGCACGTGCCCTTAGTTCATTGATCCGGCTCTGCGGATCCGGGTGGGTGGACAGCCACTGCGGGGGACGGCTGCCGCCGGCGGCGATCATGTTCTGCCACAGCGAGACCGCCTCGCGCGGGTCGAACCCGGCCTGGGCCATGAGCCGCTGGCCGACCACGTCGGCCTCGGTCTCCTGCACGCGCGATCCGGGCAGCAGGAACCCGGTCTGCGCCAGCAGGCTGCCGCCCTGGGTGGCGAGCTGGCCGTAGTCGCCGGCGAGCGCGCCGAGCAGCTGCACCACGCCCGCGGCGCCCATCTGCCGGGTGATGCGTTCGTCGTGGTGGTTCTCGACGACGTGGCCGACCTCGTGCGCGATCACCGCGGCCAGCTGGTCCTGGTTCTTCGCCACCTTGAAGATGCCGGTGTTCACGCCGACCTTGCCGCCGGGCAGCGCGTAGGCGTTGGGTTCGTCCTGGACGAAGACGGCCGTCTCCCACGCGATCCGCCGTTGCTGCGCAGGCAGCTGCGCGACGATGGCATCCACCACGCAGCGGACATAGGCGTTCTGTCTGGCGTCGTTGCCCAGCGGCCCCTTCTGCTTGGCCTCGGTGAAGGCCTGCGCGCCGAGCTGCTCCAGCTGCGCCTGCGAGACCGCGCCGACGAACTGCCTGCGCCCGGTCGAGGTCGTCGAAGTGGCGCACGCGACCAGGACTCCGGCCAGGGCGAAGGCGAGTATCCGGTACTTCATGGGCCGTACGGGGCTGGGGAGGGGACGGAAGTTTGGCGGCGCCCGGCTTAAATTTTTGTAATCCCCCCACCCCTCGGGAGGCCGGCATCCCGCCCCGGTGGTGCCGCTCAGATGTCGAGGTTGGCGACCTTCAGCGCGTTCTCCTCGATGAACTCGCGGCGCGGTTCGACCACATCGCCCATCAGGGTGCTGAAGATCTGGTCGGCGGCGACCGCGTCCTCGATCCGCACCTGCAGCAGGCGGCGGGTCTCCGGGTTCACCGTGGTCTCCCACAGCTGTTCCGGGTTCATTTCGCCAAGACCCTTGAAGCGCTGGATCTGGCGGCCCCTCCTGGCCTCATCCATCAGCCAGGCCTGGGCCTCGGCGAAGCTGGCCACCGCCTGGCTGCGGTTGCCGCGGATGACCTTCGCGCCCTCTCGCACCAGTCCGTGCAGCAGCGCCGCAGCCTCGCGCACCGGGCGCAGGTCGCCGGACTCGAACGCGGACAGCGGCAGGACCTGGACGCTGTCCTCGCCCATGTGCCGGCGGGTCACCTTCAGCGCGGCGCCGTTGCCAGCGGATGCGGGGACGAACTCGAGCGCGTAGCGCGGCCGGCCGAGGCCGCCGCGGTTCAGGCGCTTCTCCAGCGCCTCGAGCTCGTGGCGCTCGTCGGTGTTCTGCTCCAGGCGCGCGGCATCCAGCGGGGTGAAGTCGATCAGCGCCTCGACCAGTTTCGGGTCGTAGCGGTGGGCATTGCGCGCGATCGCCTCGCGGGCGGAGGCATAGGCCAGCAGCAGCTTCTCAAGCGCCACGCCCTCGATGGGCGGCTCGCCCCCGGCAGGCACCAGCGCCGCGCCCTCGACCGCGCTGCTGGCGAGATAGGCGTTCAGCGCCGCGTCGTCCTTCAGGTACAGCTCGGTCTTGCCCTGCTTGACCTTGTACAGCGGCGGCAGGCCGATGTAGACGTGGCCGCGCTCGATCAGCTCCGGCATCTGCCGGTAGAAGAAGGTCAGCAGCAGGGTGCGGATGTGGGAGCCGTCCACGTCCGCGTCGGTCATGATGATGATGCGGTGGTAGCGCAGCTTGTCCGGGTTGTACTCGTCCTTGCCGATGCCGGTGCCCAGCGCGGTGATGAGCGTGCCGACCTCGGCCGAGGAAAGCATGCGGTCGAAGCGCGCCCGCTCGACGTTGAGGATCTTGCCGCGCAGCGGCAGCACCGCCTGGTTCTTCCGGTTCCGGCCCTGCTTGGCCGAGCCTCCGGCCGAGTCGCCCTCGACGATGAACAGTTCGGACAGCGCCGGGTCCTTCTCCTGGCAGTCGGCGAGCTTGCCGGGCAGGCCGGCCACGTCCAGCGCGCCCTTGCGGCGGGTCAGGTCGCGGGCCTTGCGCGCGGCCTCGCGGGCGCGGGCGGCCTCGACGATCTTGCCCGCGATCGCACGGGCCTCGTTGGGGTGTTCCTGCAGGAACTCCTCCAAACGTGCTGCGATCGTGCTGTCAACAACAGGTCTCACCTCGGATGAGACGAGCTTTTCCTTGGTCTGCGAGGAGAAGCTCGGGTCCGGGACCTTGACCGAGAGCACCGCGATCAGGCCCTCGCGCATGTCGTCGCCGGACAGGTTGACCTTGGCCTGCCTGGCGATGCCGCTCTGCTCGATGTAATTCGTCAGCGTACGGGTCAGCGCCGAGCGGAAGCCCTGCAGGTGGGTGCCGCCATCCTTCTGCGGGATGTTGTTGGTGAAGCAGAACATCGTCTCCTGGTAGGCGTCGGTCCACTGCAGCGCCGCCTCGACCGTGATCCCGTTCTGCCCGCCGCTCACCGAGATCACGCTCGGATGCAGCGGCGTCTTCAGCTGCGCCAGGTGCTCCACGAAGCTGCGGATGCCGCCCTCGTACTTGAACACGTCCCGGCGCCCCTCGCCGCGCTCGTCGGCAAGGACGATCTTCACCCCGGAATTCAGGAACGACAGCTCGCGCAGGCGACGGGCCAGGATCTCGTAGTGGAACTCGGTGTCGGTGAAGATCCCGGGCGAGGGCCAGAACCGGATCAGCGTGCCCCGGCGCTCCGAGGCCTCCAGCTGCTTGAGCGGATACTGCGGCTCGCCCAGCGAGTACTCCTGGCGCCAGTGGTAGCCGTCGCGCCAGATGTCGAGCGCGAGCTTCTCGGACAGCGCGTTGACCACCGACACGCCCACGCCGTGCAGGCCGCCGGAAACCTTGTAGCTGTTGTCGTCGAATTTTCCGCCGGCGTGCAGCACGGTCATGATGACCTCGGCCGCCGAACGTCCCTCTTCCTTGTGGATATCCACCGGGATGCCGCGGCCGTTGTCGAGCACCGAGACCGAGCCATCGTCGTGGATGGTCACCACGACCTCGTTGGCGTACCCCGCCAGCGCCTCGTCGATCGAGTTGTCGACGACCTCGAACACCATGTGGTGCAGGCCCGTGCCGTCGTGCACGTCGCCGATGTACATGCCCGGCCGCTTGCGGACGGCCTCGAGGCCGCGCAGGACGGTGATCTTGCTGGAGTCGTACCGGTTGTCGGTGCCGGTCTGGACGGTTTCGTCGGTCATCGTGCGTCGTCGTGGCACGGCGGCCGGACACGGCCGGAAAGCCGCGGCGGGACACACCGTATCTATAGGGTCTGAAACGGAAATTATAGCACCCCGCCCCCCCCGCCCGGCCGGGCGATGACACTCAGCCGGCGGGGCGCACCTCGCCGCGTTCCACGTGGAACATCACGGTCCGGTCCGCGGCCAGCGTCCCGAGCCCCTCCGGGGGCACGGTCCCGGTGATGAACACCTGGGCGCCACTTTCCTGCAGGAACGCCAGCACCCGACGCTGGTGGTTTGGATCGAGCTCCGAGGCCAGATCATCCAGCAGCATGACCGGCCAGCTGCCCCGCGCCCCGGCATGCGCCTGGGCCTGCGCCATCAGGCAGCACAGGGCCAGCAGCTTACCCTGCCCACGGGACAGCGGCTCGCGGTTCGGGGCGATGTCCAGCACGACCCGCCAGTCGGCACGGTGCGGGCCGACCGTGGTGTGGCCGACGGCCCGGTCACGGTCCCGGGCCACCAGCAGCGCATCGGCCAGGGACAGTTCCTCCTCGCGCCAGCCGGGCTGGTAGACCAGTTCGCCGGACCCGAGCGACGGTGCCAGCCGGGAGATCGCCGGCTGCAGCCAGGGACGCAACAGGTCGAGGTAGGCGCGACGGTAGCGGCCGAACGGCTCGCCGGCCTCGGCCAGCTCCCGGTCCCAGCTGTCCAGCAGGGCGTCGCCGGCACCGGACTTGAGCAGGGCGTTGCGCTGCTTGAGGGCGCGCTGGTAGCGGCGCCAGACCGGAAGGAAACCTGGTTCCACGTGGAACAAACCCCAGTCGAGGAACCGCCGGCGGGGCTCGCCGCCGCCCTCGACCAGCGCGTGGCTGCCCGGCTCGAAGGTCACGACCTCGAGCGCGGCACAGAGCCGGCCGAGCTGGTCCACCGGCTCCCCGTCCAGGCGCCCTTCCCAGGCCTGCCCGCCGTGGCGCAGCCCGGCACGGCGCGTGGCCGGACCGCTGGCACCGGCCACGGTCCACTCGACGAAGACCTCGAGCGCCTCCGCACCGCTGCGCACCAGCCCGTCCCGGACCCGGCCGCGGAAGCTGCGCCCGTAGGCCATCAGGTGCAGTGCCTCGAGCACGCTGGTCTTGCCCGCGCCGTTGTCACCGAGCAGCAGGTTGATCCCTTCCCCGGGCCGCAGTTCCACGTCCGCCAGGATCCGCACGTTGCGCGCCACGAGGCGGGTCACGCGCACGGCCGGGCCCTCCCCGAGGCCACGACAGCAGAACGCCCGGACGGGGCCGGGCGTTCTCGAAGCATTTCCGGCCTGGCTGCCGCCATCACAGCCGCAACGGCATCACCACGTGGCGGCAACGCTCGCTGCCGGCCTCGCGGATCAGGGCCGACGAGTTGGCGTCGCGCAGCTGCAGCACGACGTGCTCGTCACGCAGGGCGGTCAGGGCGTCCAGCAGGTAGTTGACGTTGAAGCCGATCGCCAGGCCATCCACGCGGGTCTCGGCCTCGACCTCCTCCTGCGCCTCCTCCTGCTCGGGGTTGTGGGCGCTGATCCGCAGCAGGTTGGGCGAGACCTCGATGCGCACGCCGCGGTACTTCTCGTTGGACAGGATCGCCGCGCGCTGCAGCGCCGCGCGCAGAGCCTCGCGGTCCACGCGCACCTCCTTCTCGGCGCCGATCGGGATCACCGCCTCGTAGTCCGGGAAGCGCCCGTCGATCAGCTTGCTGGTGAAGGTGACGTCGTCGCGCTTGACCCGCAGGTGGTTGCGGCCCAGCTCCAGCACCAGCTCACGGTCGCCGCCCTCGAGCAGGCGCTGCAGCTCCTGCACACCCTTGCGCGGCACGATCAGCTGGCGCTTGCCCTGCACGCCGGCCTCCAGCGTCGTCTCGCACAGCGCCAGGCGGTGGCCGTCGGTGGCCACGCAGCGCAAGCGCCGGTCGGCCAGGTCGAACAGCAGGCCATTGAGGTAGTAGCGCACATCCTGCTGCGCCATCGCGAACGCGGTGCGCTCGATCAGTTCCTTCAGCGCCGCCTCCGGCACGCTCACCCGCTCGGTGGCCTCGACCTCGTCGATCGACGGGAAGTCGTTGGCCGGCAGGCTGGCGAGGGTGAAGCGGCTGCGCCCGGCCTGCACCGTGATCCTGTCACCCGACTGCGAGACCGTGACCTTGCTGCCGTCGGGCAGGGCCCGGACGATGTCGAACAGCTTGCGTGCCGGGATCGTGGTCTCGCCGTCCTGCGCCTCGTCCACCTGGCTGCGCGCGACCATCTCGACCTCGAGGTCGGTACCGGTCAGCGACAGCTGTCCGCCGCTGACCTGGGTCAGCAGGTTGGCCAGCACCGGCAGCGTCTGCCTGCGCTCGACGACGTTCACCACTTGGGCCAGGGGTTTCAGAAGGACTTCTCGTTGCAGGCTGAAGCGCATGCGTAAGGGTTCCTGTTGGCCGTTCCTGAGAAAGTGGATATCTGGAAAAGGGCGGTGGTGCTGGAGGGCGTGGAAATCCGGGAAAAATAACCCAAGTTGTTGATTTTAAAGGTTATTTCACGGAAACAAGGCTGCGGGCAAACCCTCCTGGTTCCGGCGGACAAGCTGTGGATGGATTTCCGTGCCCGGGATTGTCCACAGGATGTCCCGCCGTTGCGCGCGCCTTGCCCCCAGACTTCGGGCCCCTTGGGCCGCGAGTGTACGCCGGAGCGCGCGCCCGCGGCAGTCCCGGGGGCGGGGCATCATTCGCTGAGCTTGCGGATGAGCTTGTCCCAGTCCTCGCGCAGCTTGCCGTCCGTCTCCATGAGGTTGCGGATCTGGCGGCAGGCGTGCAGCACCGTGGTGTGGTCGCGGCCGGCGAAGGCGTCGCCGATCTCGGGCAGCGAGTGCTCGGTCAGTTCCTTGGCCAGCGCCATCGCCACCTGGCGCGGGCGCGCCAGCGAGCGGGTGCGCTTCTTGCCGAGCAGATCCTTGATCTGCAGGCCGTAGTAGTCGGCCACGACCTTCTGGATGTTCGGGATGCTGATCGCCGCCTGCTGCGCGCGCAGCAGGTCGCGCAGCGTCTCCTGCGCGAACTCGACCGTGATCGGGCGCCCGGTGAAGTTGGCGCGCGCTGCGAGCGTGTTGAGCGCGCCCTCGAGGTCGCGCACGTTCGAACGCATCTTCTTGGCGAGCAGGAACGCGACCTCGTCCGGCACGTGGATGCCGCGCTCGCGTGCCTTCGACAGCACGATCGCGGCGCGGGTCTCGAAGTCCGGCGGGTCGATCGCCACCGACAGGCCCCAGGACAGGCGCGACTTCAGCCTCGGCTCCAGTCCATCCACCTCGCGCGGGTAGCGGTCGCAGGTCATGATGATCTGCTGCCGGCTCTCGAACAGCGCGTTGAAGGTGTGGAAGAACTCCTCCTGGGTGCGGTCCTTGCCGGCGAAGAACTGGATGTCGTCGATCAGCAGCGCGTCGAGCCGGTGGAACTGGCGCTTGAACTGGTCGGCCGACTTTTCCTGCAGCGCACGGAAGAACGCGTTGTAGAACTGCTCCGAGCGCAGGTAGAGCACGCGTGCGTTCGGGTTCTGCCGGCGCATCTCGTTGCCGGCGGCGAACATCAGGTGGGTCTTGCCCAGCCCGGTGCCGCCGTACAGCAGCAGCGGGTTGTGGGCGCGATCACCCGGCTTCTGCGCCGCCTGCCAGGCAGCGGCGCGGGCGAGCTGGTTGCTGCGCCCCTCGATGAAGTTGTCGAAGGTGTAGTGGCTGTCGAGGTTGCCGTTGAACGGCGGCGGCGGGGGCGCCGGGGCCGGCACCGGTTCCGCGGCGGGCGCCGCGGGGCGCGGCATGGAGCCGATCTCGAGCGCGACCTCGCCGCTGCCGGCGTAGTGCGCCAGCAGCTCGCGGATCCGGTCCAGGTAGCGCGCCTGGACCTCGTCGCGGACGAAGGCGTTGGGCGCGTACAGCACGGTCCGGGTGTCCTGGCGGCAGGCCTGCAGCGGACGCAGCCAGGTCTGCACGTCCTCCACCGGGTATTCGGCTTCCAGGTGTCGGAGGCAGAGGGGCCAGGCGTCCATCGGGGTCGGCGACATCTTGCGTGTGCGGGAAAGGAAGGCCGCGGCGTGCGGGCGCGCCGCACACGCGGGGTGCTGGAATCGGAAAGGCCCATCAGCCTACCATCCCCGGCCCGGTCCCGCCCACTTATCCACAGCCGCCCGGGGACCATGGCCAAGCCTGCGCCTTGACCGGGCATCCGGCCACGAATAGAATCTCCGGTTCTTTCGCGTTACCGGAACCTGAGCAACGCCGCCATGGCCACCAAGCGCACCTTCCAGCCCAGCAACCTCAAGCGCAAGCGCGACCACGGCTTCCGTGCACGCATGAAGACGGCCGACGGCCGCAAGATCCTGGCCCGCCGCCGCGCCAAGGGCCGCAAGCGCCTGTCGGCCTGACGCCTCCTCCCCCGACCGGTTCCGGCGTGAGGACCGGCGACGAAGGCTCCCAGACCCGTTACCGCTTCCCGCGCCCGGCGCGGGTGCGCACACGTGCCCAGTTCGACCAGGTGTTCAGCCACGGCCGCCGCGTCGGCACGCCGCTGCTGACCCTGCACTGGCTGCAGGACGGGCAACCGCCGCGGCTGGGCCTTGCCGTCTCGCGCCGTGCCGCGCCACGGGCCACCACGAGGAACCGCATCAAGCGGGTCCTGCGCGAATGTTTCCGCCATCTCCGGCCCGGGCTCGCGCCCGGCGCCTACGTCGTGGTCGCGCGTTCCGGTGCGGCCACGGCCACGACCGCCGGGATCGCCGGGGCGTTCCGCGACGCCTGCCGCCGCGCGGGCGCGTTGCCCGGGCAGCCCGCGGGCGGCACAATGCCCGCCCCTTTCCCTCCTTCCCCTCCGGATACGCCGCGTGACCGCGGCGAATGAGCACGCCTGCCCGATGAACCAGACCCGTACTTTCCTGATCCTCGCCTGGCTGATGGTGGCGACGCTGCTCTGGATGGAGTGGGGCAAGGAGCGGGCCGCCGCCGCAACGCAACCGGAGACGGCCGCGGCCATCCCCACGTCGGAAGCGCCTGCCGCCGTGCCCGACGCCCCTGCGCCCGGCGCGCTGCCCGCGGCGCCCGGCACGACGGGCGTGGCCGCCACGGCCGCGCCGGGCGCGGTGACGGTGGAAACCGACGTGCTGCGCCTGCGCATCGACGGCGGCAGCGTCAGCCGCGCCGAGTTGCTGCGCTACCCGCAGACGCGCGAGCCGGGCAGCGCACCCGTGATCCTGTTCAACGACGACCCGGCGCATTTCTACGCCGCGCAGAGCGGCTGGGTCAGCAGTGCCAACGCGGCGCCGAACCACCTGCAGGGCTTCGTGCCCGAGCAGCCGGGTGCGAGCTATACGCTGGCCGAGGGCCAGGAGAGCCTCGATGTACCGTTCGTGTGGCATGGCCCGGATGGCGTGACCATCCGCCGCACCTACACCCTGCGCCGCGGGCAGTACGCGATCGCGGTGCGCGACGAGATCACCAACGCCGGGGCCAGCGTGTGGCAGGCCGCGCCGTACCGCCAGCTGCTGCGCATGCCGCCGCGGATCGAGCGCGGCATGACCAATCCCGAATCCTTCAGCCTGACCGGCGCCACCTGGTACGGCGAGGCCGCCGGCTACCAGCGCCGCTGGTTCAGCGACTACGAGGACGGCGCGCTCCACAGGAGCGACCGCAACGTCTGGATCGCCTTCGTCCAGCACCATTTCTTCAGTGCCTGGCTGCCCGACCAGCAGGCCGAGGTCGACGTCACCCTCGACACCGACACCAGCACCGGCATGCCGCGCTACCTGATCCGCGAGGTCGCCAGGGCGCCGGTGGTGGTCGCGCCCGGCCAGCAGGCCAGCGCCAGCGCGCGGCTGTGGGTCGGACCGAAGCTGGTCGAGCAGATCAAGGCGCAGGGCGTGGCGGGCCTCGACCGCGCGGTCGACTACAGCCGGTTCTCGCTGATGGCGCTGCTCGGCGAGGGCCTGTTCTGGGTGCTCGCGAAGCTCAACGCGCTGTTCGGCAACTGGGGCTGGGCGATCGTCGGCCTGGTGGTCCTGGTCAAGATCCTGCTGTTCCCGCTGGCCAACGCGCAGTACAGGTCGATGGCGAAGATGCGCCGGTTCCAGCCGCGCATCCAGCAGCTCAAGGAGCGCTACGGCGACGACCAGCAGAAGTTCCAGGTCGCGCTGATGGAGCTGTACAAGAAGGAGAAGATCAACCCGGTCGGCGGCTGCCTGCCGCTGCTGTTGCAGATGCCGATCTTCTTCGCCCTGTACTGGGTGTTGCTGGAGTCGGTGGAACTGCGCCACGCGCCGTGGATCGGCTGGATCCAGGACCTGACCGCGCGCGACCCGTGGTTCATCCTGCCCGTGCTCAACATCGCGGTGATGTGGGCCACGCAGAAGCTGTCGCCGATGACCGGCGTGGACCCGGTGCAGCAGCGGATGATGCAGTTCATGCCGGTGGTGTTCGGCGTGCTGATGGTGTTCTTCCCGGCGGGCCTGGTGCTGTACTGGGTGGTCAACGGCGGCCTCGGCCTGCTGCAGCAGTGGTACATGCTGCGCAAGTACGGCGACGGCCAGGCGAAGGCCTGAGCGCGGCGGCCCGCCGCGCGCTGACCCGGGCCGGCGCATCTGCCAACATGGGCGCATGAGCCACGACGCCGGCACCGACACCATCGTCGCCATCGCCACCGCGCCCGGTTCCGCGGGCATCGGCGTCGTGCGCCTGTCCGGCCCCCGCGCCCGCGACATCGCCCGCGCCATCACCGGGCGCGGGCTGCGCCCGCGGCACGCCCACTACGTGCGCTTCCGTGATGGGGATGGCGCGGTCCTCGACGATGGCATCGCGCTGCTGTTCGCCGCGCCCGCAAGCTACACCGGCGAGGACGTGGTCGAGCTGCAGGCGCACGGCAGCCCGGCGGTGCTGCACGCGCTGGTCGCGCGCTGCGTCGACCTCGGCGCGCGCCCGGCGCGGCCGGGCGAGTTCAGCGAGCGCGCCTTCCTCAACGGCCGCCTCGACCTGGCACAGGCGGAGGCCGTCGCCGACCTGATCGCGGCGGCGGACCTGCGCGCCGCGCGTGCGGCGCGTCGTTCGCTTGACGGCGCGTTCTCGCGCCGAGTCGAGGCCATCGCCGAGGAGCTGCTGGCGCTGCGGGTGCACGTGGAGGCGATGATCGATTTCGTCGACGAGCCGATCGAGACCCTCGGCGCCGGTGAAGTGCGCGCGGGATTCGAGCGCGTGTCCGCCGCGCTCGACGCCCTGCTTGCCGACGCCGACCGCGGCCGGCGGCTGCGCGACGGCCTGCACGCGGTGATCGTCGGCCCGCCGAACGCCGGCAAGAGCTCCCTGCTCAATGCCCTGGCCGGGACCGAGCGCGCGATCGTCACCGACATCGCCGGTACCACCCGCGACCTGCTGCAGGAGACCGTGCGCGTGGACGGGGTGGAACTGACCCTGGTCGATACCGCCGGCCTGCGCGAGGGTGGCGATGTGGTCGAGCGCGAGGGCATGCGCCGGGCGCGCATGGAGCTGGAACGCGCCGACCTGGCGATGGTCGTGCTCGACGCACGCGACCCCGCCGCCGGCCGCGCCGTGGTGGGCGGTGCCGTGGACGCCGTCCCGCGCCGGATCTGGCTGTACAACAAGAGCGACCTGGCGGGCGCGCAGGCACCGGGGGAGCACGGTGGCGATCCGGCGCTGTCGCTGTCGGTGCGCACCGGCGAGGGCCTGCCGGCGCTGCGTGCCTGGCTGGTGGACGCGGCAGGCGGGGTGTCCGAGGGCGCGTTCAGCGCCCGCGCCCGGCACGTGGATGCCCTGCGCCGGGCCGCCGCGGAGCTGGGCGGCGCGCGGGAGGCGCTGGCCGGGGAGATGCTGGACCTGGCCGCCGAGGCGCTGCGCCATGCCCACGATGCCCTCGGCGAGATCACCGGCCGGGTGCGCCCGGACGATCTACTCGGTCACATTTTCGCGACGTTCTGCATTGGCAAGTGACGCTCCGGGGCCGGGACCGGCGGCGGCGCAGTTGACAAACCGGCGGCGCTGTCGCGTTCTTACGCGGCGCACGTCTTAGCGCGACAGGGGAGAGATTCGATGTCCAACAGCAAGAACCCGGCCCATGGACGGGTTGCCTTCCGCCTGACCGCGGTCGCCGTCGCGGTGATGCTGCTTGCCTCCTGCGGCAAGGAGAGCCGGGACCAGGGAACCGCGCCCGCCGACCAGCCCGCCGCGCAGGCCCAGCAGGCGCAGGCCGCGCAGGCCGTGTCGGACGAGGTCGCCGCGCTGTCGGTGGACCAGCTCCGCGAAGCGGCGTCCAAGGCCTACCGGGAGAGCCGGCTGTACGCCCCCGCGGGCGACAACGCCGTGGAGTACTACCTCGCGCTGCGCGACAAGCAGCCGGGCGACCCGGGGGTGTCGAGCGCGCTGATCGACCTGCTGCCGATGGTGGTCATCGCCACCGAGCAGAGCCGCGACCGCGAGGATTTCGCCGAGGCCCGCCGCCTGCTGGCGCTGATCGAGAAGACCGACACGTCGCATCCGGCACTGGAGCGCCTGCGCAGCTCCATCGCTTCGGCCGAGGCCGCCGTCGCGAGGCGCCTGGAGCAGCAGAAGCTGACCGCGGAGCAGGAGGCCCAGCGTCGCCAGCAGCTCGAGCGCGAGCGCCTCGAGGCGCAACGCCGCGAGCAGGAGGAGGCGGCGCGGCAGCTGGCGCTGCAGCAGCAGGCCGCGGCGGAGGCTGCCCGGCTCGAGGCCGAGCGCCAGGAGGCGGCGCGACGCGAGGCCGAACGCCAGGAAGCCGCCCGGCTCGAGGCCGAGCGCCAGGAAGCGGCGCGACGCGAGGCCGAGCGGCGCCAGGCCGCGGCGGCGGCCGCGCCGGTGCTGCGCGCGATCAGCACGCCGGCGCCGAGGTTCCCGGCGGAAGCCCTGCGTTCGGGTGTCTCGGGCGAGGTGCAGGTCGAGTTCACGGTCGGCGTGGATGGTTCGGTGACGAGTGCGCGCGTGGTGCGCGCGGACCCGCCGCGCATCTTCGACCGCGAGGCGATCAACGCGGTGCGCCGCTGGCGCTTCGAGCCGGTGCCGGCACCGGTCACCACCCGGCGCACGATCGCCTTCACCCCGGGCGAGTGAAGGCCGCTGTGCAACCGCAACGGAAAAGGCCCGGCATCGCCGGGCCTTTTCCTTTTTCCGCTTCCGGTTCCCGGCTCAGGCCGAGATCGCCAGCTTCTCGCGGTGGTACAGCCTGGCGGCGATGATCCACAGGACCACGGCCAGGGCCAGGCCGGTGCCGAAGTAGACGCCCCATTCCTGCGGGCTGACCGCCTCGCCGCGGACCAGCTTCAGGATCATCTGGTTCTGCGCCAGGAACGGCACCGCGAACTGCCACAGCTGGTTCTTCACCGGGTTGATCATGAGCAGGATGGTCGGCACCAGCGGCAGCAGCATCAGCATGCTCATGTAGCCCTGCGCTTCCTTCATGGACTTCACGCTGGCGGAGATCAGGGTCAGCAGCGTGGTGCCGGTCAGCACCAGCGGCAGCAGCACCAGCAGCAGCTGGCCCATCACCGGCAGCGACACGTCCACGGAACGCAGCGGGCCGGGGCCGACCGAGAAGGCGAACTTGAACGCGAGCACGATCAGCAGCAGGTTGAACAGGCCGAACAGGCACGCCGCTAGGATCTTGCCGCTCATGATCGCCTCGCGGGCGGCGGGCGTGGCCAGCAGCGGTTCGAGCGACTGCCGCTCGCGCTCGCCCGCGGTCGAGTCCATGACCAGGTGCGCGCCGCCGAGGAAGCTGAACAGGATCAGCATGTAAGGCAGGAACGACAGCAGCATGCCGCGCCGCGACTCCGGCGTGGCCATGTCGCGCTGCGTGATCTGCACCGCGAAGCCGGATTCCGGGCTGACGCCGCGGTTGATGCCGCGCAGCGCGCCGACGGTGCGGCTGTACTCGGCCAGCACGGCGCGCAACCGCTCCACCGGGATCCGGGAATCCATCCGCGAGCTGTCGTAGATCAGCTCCACCTTCGCCGGCTCACTGCGGCGCCACTTCTCGCCGTAGTCGGGGGAGATGCGCAGCACCACGTCGGCATCCTGGCTGCGCACCACCGCGTCGGGATCGTCCGGGGGATCCTTGGCCTCGATGTTGCGGCCCTTGAGGAAGGCGACCAGGTTCGGCGCGTGCTCCGCGCCGATCACCGGTACCTCCAGCGTGGATTCGAGCTGGGTGCGCAGCTTCTTCGAGACCAGGGACCCGCCGCCGATGATCAGCGCCGGGATCAGGACCGGCCCCATCAGCAGGCTGATCAGCATGGTGCGGCGGTCGCGGAACATGTCCACGAGTTCCTTCTTCGCCACGATCCAGATCGTCTTCATGCTCATGCGGCTTCTCCCGAATCGAGCCCGGCGAGGTGGACGAACACGTCCTCGAGGTCGGCAAGGCCGGTCTGCTCACGCAGCTCCTCCGGCGTGCCGATGGCGCGCACTTCGCCGTGCGCGATGACCACGATCCGGTCGCACAGCGCGGCGACCTCCTGCATGATGTGGCTGGAGAAGATCACGCAGCGGCCCCCGGCCTTCAGTTCGCGCAGGAACGCGCGCAGGCCGCGGGTGGTCATTACGTCCAGGCCGTTGGTCGGTTCGTCGAGGATCACGTTGCGCGGATCGTGCACCAGCGCACGCGCGAGCGCGGTCTTGGTGCGCTGGCCCTGGCTGAAGCCCTCGGTCGGGCGGTCCAGGAAGTCGCGCATGTTCAATGTTTCCGCAAGCTCATCGATGCGGGCGTCGATGGTCGCGTCGTCCAGGCCGTGGAGCCGGCCGAAGTAGCGGATGTTCTCGCGCGCGGTCAGCCGCTTGTACACCCCGCGGGCGTCGGGCAGCACGCCCAGCCGGCGGCGTACCGTGGCCGGATCGGTGGCCGCGTCGATGCCGTCCACCTCGATCCGCCCCTGGTCCGGCTTCATCAGCGTGTACAGCATGCGCAGGGTCGTGGTCTTGCCCGCGCCGTTGGGGCCGAGCAGCCCGGTGATCTCGCCGTCGCGGGCCTCGAAGCCCACGCCCTTCACCGCGTGCACGGTGCCGGCCCTGGTCTTGAACGATTTGTGCAGGTTCTCTAGTCGGATCATGTCACGGCTCCCAACCGTAGTAGCCGGCGAACGGCGGCTGTGCGGACAGGCGGTCGAGGCAGGCGGCGTCCAGCGACTTCGCGTCCGCGGTCTCGATGAACTGCGCGAGCAGCTTGGGCATGCAGCCGATGCCGATCACGTTGTGGCCCTGCCCGGGCAGCACGATGTGGCGCGCGTTGGGCAGCGTGGCGACCACCTCGTCGCCGTAGCGCGGCGGCGTGACGGGGTCGAATTCACCGCTGAGCGCCAGCAGCGGCAGGTCGCCCGCCAGCGGTTCGCGGAAGTTCTGCGCGCGCGTGCCGCGTGGCCAGACCTCGCACTGGACGGTCAGCATGTCGACCAGGTCGTTGCCCATGACGGTGGCGTCGTCGGCCGGGTCGCGGCGGAGGTCATCGGCGTCCTCGCTGCAGCTCACCGACAGGCTCATGCCGAGGGCGATCGAGTCGCCGACGCTGCGCGAGAGCATGCGCGACTGCGCGAGCAGGCCCTCGTAGCGGCCCTGCGCGGCCTCGTGCAGGACCAGCGGCAGGGTCGCGGCCATCTCCGGGACGTACGCGTACAGGCGCATGAGGCCCGCCAGGTGGCCGAAGCGCGGGACCTCGCGTCGCCATTCGCCGCTGACCGGATCGCGGTAGTCCACCGGCGGGATGCCCCCGGCCTGCAGCCGCGCGCGCACCGTGGCCAGCAGTTCGCGCGGGTCGCCGAGGTTGCCGCGGCAGCCGGCGTCGGCGCGGCAGCGCTCGAACAGCGACTCCAGCGCGGCCTCGAGGTTGCGTGCGTGCTCCTGGCCCAGCACCAGCGTGTTCGGGACCACGGAATCGAGCACCACCGTGCGGGTGTGCTGCGGGTAGGTGGCGGCGAACTGCTGGGCGACGCGCGTGCCGTAGGAAATGCCGACCAGGTTCACCCGGTCCACGCCGAGCCTGCGGCGGACGAAGTCGAGGTCGCGCACGTGGTCGCCGGTGGTGTAGTAGCGCAGGTCGGCGGACTTCGACAGTTCGTCGCGGCAGCGCTCGGTGAACACACGGATCGATGCGGCCGCGCCGGCGACGTCGGTGAACAGGGTTTCGTCCTCGCCGTCCGGCCTGCAGTGCAGCGGGTTGGAACGGCCGGTGCCGCGCGCGTCCAGCAACAGGACGTGGCGGGTCCGGTTCACGTCGCGGAACGCCGTTTCCGCCATCGGGTAGGTCTCCTGCGCCGACTGCCCGGGGCCGCCGGCGATCATGAACACCGGATCGGGCTCGGCCATGCCTTCGGCGGGGACCAGCGCCAGGGACAGCGTGATCCGGCGGCCGTCGGGCTCGTCGTGGTTTTCCGGCACCTCGATGCTGGCGCACTGGGCCTCCACCGAGCGGTTGGCGGCCGACAGCGAGCAGGGCTCGAACACCACCTCGCCGTAGCGCAGCAGGCCGTCGGCGCCGGCCCGAGGCCCCGCCGCCTCCTGCTGCCGCCCGCCGCAGGCGGACAGCGCCGCGGACAACGCAAGCACGGTCAACACTCTGGTTCGGGTCATCTTCCCTCCTGGGTGGGATTTCGATGGCGGCGCCGGACGCGGGGACGCGACGGGACGCCGCCGGATACGGGTATCGGGACGCCCGCGGGGCCCCAAGTGTGACCCGGAAGCGGCGGGCCGGGGACACCACGGGGCGCGGCGCGGGCCGGGCATGACGGCGTCACGGCCGCCCGGTGCCGCGCCCGGGACGCCATTGCTAGCGGTTGCTGACGTACTTCTCGCGCCGGATCCGCGCGGGCGGGAAACCCGCGTCCTTCAGCTTCGCGAAGCAGGCATCGACCATGTCCGGGTTGCCGCACAGGTAGGCGATGTCGTGCTCCGGGTCGGGCGCGAACCCGTCGAGGAACTGCTGCACGTAGCCGTGGCGCGCGTCCGGGTGCGGCTCGCCGGGCATCTGCCGCGAGAAGCAGGGCACGAAGCGGAAGCCCGGGTGCGCGTCGGCGAAGGCACGGAACTCGTCGCCGTAGAGCAGGTCGGCGGGGGTGCGCACGCCGAACAGCAGCACCACCTCGATGCCGCGGGCGGCGATCAGTTCCTCCAGCTGCGGCAGCATCGAGCGGTAGGGCGTCACCCCGGTGCCGGTGGCGATCAGCAGGTAGCGCCGGTTGGCGTCGTTCGGCATCAGGCAGAAGCGGCCGTACGGCCCGCTGGCCATCACCGTGTCGCCGATCTCCATGCCCTGGAACAGGGCCGTGGCCGCGCCGCCCGGGACGTAGCTGACCGCGATCTCCACGTCCCCGTCCGGTTCCGGCGCGTGCCCCCGGCGGGTGGCCAGCGAGTAGGAGCGCTTAGTCGGGGTGCCGTCGGCGTAGTGGAAGTGGACCTGGATGAACTGCCCCGGGATGAAGTCCAGGGGGTGGCCGTCGCCGCGCCGGAAGGAAAGGTGCGCGATCGTGGGCGCCAGCATGCGCCTGCCGGTCAGGATGAGCGGGAACTGGATGATGGCCAAGGGGAAATGGGACGCTCTGGTCCGGGCATGGGCCGGTGGGGCGCCTATACTAACCGCCGCACGCCGCACACAGCGCGGCCGGACGCATCGTATGGCTTCCCTCGACCACAATTCCGCGGGCGCGCCCGCGCTCTCCATCCGCGACCTCCGCAAGACCTACGACAACGGCGTCGAGGCGCTCAAGGGCGTCTCGCTCGAGGTCCGGCCGGGCGACTTCTACGCTCTGCTCGGCCCCAACGGCGCCGGCAAGAGCACCCTGATCGGCATCGTTTCCTCGCTGGTCAACAAGACCTCCGGCGAGGTGAAGGTGTTCGGCGTGGACCTGCACACCCGGCGCGACGCCGCGATGCGCCTGCTCGGCCTGGTGCCGCAGGAAATCAACTTCAACCTGTTCGAGAAGCCGCTCGACATCCTGGTCAACTACGCCGGGTTCTACGGCATCCCGCGCGACGTCGCGCTGGCGCGCGCCGAGGAGGAGCTGCGCCGCGCCCAGCTGTGGGACAAGGCGAAGGTGATGAGCCGGACCCTGTCCGGCGGCATGAAGCGGCGGCTGATGATCGCGCGGGCGATGATGACCCGGCCGCGGCTGCTGATCCTGGACGAGCCGACCGCCGGCGTGGACATCGAGATCCGCCGCGGCATGTGGGAGGAACTGCGCCGGATCAACGCCGCCGGCACCACCATCATCCTGACCACGCACTACCTGGAGGAGGCCGAGAGCCTCTGCCGCAACCTCGCGATCATCGACCACGGCGCCATCGTCGAGCAGGGGCCGATGAAGTCGCTGCTGGCCAAGCTGGACGTGGAGGGCTTCCTGTTCGACGTGGATGGCGACCTGCCCGCCGGGCTGCCGCGGATCGAGGGCGCCAGCCTGCGCGCGGTGGACGGCCACACGCTCGACCTGGAGATGCCGCGGGCGATGGACCTCAACCGCGTGTTCGCGGCGTTCGACGCGGCCGGCATCCGCATCCGCTCGATGCGCACCCGGAGCAACCGGCTGGAGGAGCTGTTCGTGCGCCTGACCGGGCAGAACCGGACGGAGAACGCGGCATGAGCGGGGAATACCTGGCCAGCCCCGCGCGCGCCAACTGGGTCGCGCTGCGGACCATCGTGCGCCGCGAGGTGGCGCGCATCCTGCGCATCTGGGGCCAGACCCTGGTGCCGCCGGCGATCACCATGACCCTGTACTTTCTGATCTTCGGCGGCCTGATCGGCTCCCGGATCGGCGACATGGGCGGCTTCACCTACATGGAGTTCATCGTCCCCGGCCTGGTGATGATGAGCGTGATCCAGAACAGCTACGGCAACATCTCCTCGAGCTTCTTCGGCGCCAAGTTCGGGCGCCACGTCGAGGAGCTGCTGGTCAGCCCGATGCCGAGCTGGGTGATCCTCGGCGGCTACGTCGCCGGCGCGGTGGTGCGCGGCCTGATGGTCGGCGCGATCGTGCTCGGGATCGCGATGTTCTTCACCACCGTGCGCGTCCCGCACCCGCTGGTGATGCTCTCCACCGTGCTGCTCGGTGCCACGATCTTCTCGCTGGCCGGCTTCATCAACGCGGTGTACGCGAAGAAGTTCGACGACGTGGCGATCGTGCCGACCTTCATCCTCACCCCGCTGACCTACCTGGGCGGCGTGTTCTACTCGGTGAAGCTGCTGCCGGCCTGGGCCGAGACCGCGACCCACTTCAACCCGGTGTTCTACATGGTCAACGCGTTCCGCTACGGCCTGCTCGGCGTGTCCGACGTGTCGCTGTGGATGGCGTTCGCGCTGATGCTCGGGTTCGTCGCGGCGCTCGGCGCGCTGGCCCTGTGGCTGCTCGGCCGCGGCGTCGGCCTGCGCAGTTGAAGTGAAGCGGCGGCCGCGGCACCGCGCCACGGCCGCCGCCCGGCTCACGGCCTGAGCGTCAGGTAGGTGACGCTCCACTGGATCGGGTCGTCGGTGTTGTTGTCCTGGAATCTGAAGCCGCCGTTGCCATCGCCGTTGACGGCGAACGACAGCAGGTGGTGGTCGCTGTTGTTGAAGGTGAAGTCGAAGCCCTGCAGGGCGTCGATGCGGCTCGGCGGCGTGACCGGGCGCCGGCTGCCGCCGGCCATCGCCCCCTCGCGCTGGATGCGCGCGTTCGGGACCCAGGCGTACTGCACCATGACCCGGTAGCCGCGGTAGCGGCCGGCCATGCGCCGGATGGAATGGGAGCTGGCGCGCTGCAGCACCTCGGCCGAGGCGATCGGGATGACCGTCTCCATGATGCCCGGCAGCGGCGCCACGGCATTGAGCACGGCCGCGCCGAGCGTGGCTTCCAGGCCGCGGAAATCCATGCCCTGGTCGTCGGTGAGCGAGACCACGATGCTGTTGCGCTCCGGCACGGCCCAGACCGCGATGTTGCGCAGGTTGGCGTCGGTGCCGTCGGCGCGGCGGAACTCGAACCCGGACAGCACCAGGGTCGAGTCGGCGGGCGCCTCCCCGGGCAGCGGGATCTCGAACTTGCCGCCGCCCTCGGCGACCACCTGCTGCACGCGGATGCCGGGGATCGAGACGAACTGCGCGCGCGCCGAGAACGGGTCGTCGCCGTTCTGGTCGGCGAGCGCGAAGCGCACGAAGCGGCCCTCCGGCATCACCCCGATCCGGCGCAGCTTGTGGTCACCGTTGTTGAACGACAGCGCGAACCCGGACAGCGCCCAGCCCTCGGGCAGGGGCGTGTCCAGCGCGCCCACGCCGTTGTCGCGCAGGCCGTCCACCGCGGCCGCGTGGCGGGCCAGCGGCCGCGCGGGCAGCGTGACGCGCAGCTGGCTGGCGGCCTGCGGGCGCAGGACCGGTTTGCCGGGGGTCTGGGCGCCGGGGGATCCGGGAAGGGACGCGATGACGGCGCCCAGCAGGGACGCCATGCAAAGGGGGCGGAAGATGGCCATGTTCCTGCTCACTCCATTCGGGTCTGCGCACGACGCGCACTTCTCACGTACGCAGGACGGGCCCGCCGACTGCCAGCCGGCGGGCGTGGCAGTCCGCGCGCGCGGATTGCGGGTATCGGGTCAGACCGGCGGAAGTTCACGGGGAACGTGATGCACAGTGCAGCATGCAGGGCCGGCCGATGGGCCCGCCGCCCGGGCGCGGGAATGTCGCGGAATTTGACGCGCGGCATGACGCGCGCGCGCGTCCGCGGTTACCCTTGCCCACTTGCACGGGGGGTTGGGGGTCGGGGGGACATGGCCAACGAGATCACCCGGTTGCTGGAGCAGGTCCGCGCCGGGGACGTGAAGCAGCTGTCGGTGGTGTTCGAGCGGCTGTATCCGCAACTGCGGCAGATCGCCGCCGCGCGCCTGCAGTCCGGCGAGCGCACCCTCACCCCGACCATGCTGGTCCACGAGCTGTACCTGCGCGCCGTCAGCGGCGAGCCGCTGTGCGCCAGCGACGAACGCCACTTCTTCACCACCGCGGCCAAGGCGATGCGCTGGATCATGGTGGACCACGCGCGCCGCCGCACGGCCGGCAAGCGTGGCGGCGACCAGGCCGCGATCACCCTGACCGACTCGCTGCCGGCGCCGGCCACCGACGCCGGGCTGCTCGACCTCGAGGACGCGCTGGAGGCGCTCGGCGCGGTCAACCCGCAGCAGCGCGAGATCGTCGAGCTGCACTGGTTCGCCGGCCTCGAGTTCGCGCAGATCGCGCGGCTGCTGGAATGTTCCGAGCGCACCGTGTACCGCCAGTGGGAGCGCGCCCGGGCCTTCCTGCACGCCCAGCTCTCGGGGGGCTGAATGGATCCGCGGGAACTGTCGCTCTGGCAGGAGGCGGACGTGCTGCTCGACCGCCTGCTCGACCTGCCGGAGCAGCAGCGGCGCGCGGCGCTGGAAAGCTGGACGGTGCCGGACGCGGTGCGCGAGCGGGTCCTGCGCCTGCTCGCGGCGCACGAGAGCGGCGGCATGCTCGACAGCCCGCCCGCGGTGCCGGCCGACATGCCGCAGGACGACCTGTCCGGGCGCGTGCTCGGGCGCTGGCGGCTGCTGTCGCGCATCGGCGAGGGCGGTATGGCCGTGGTGTACCGGGCGGTGTCGGTCGAGCCCCCGCTGGACCAGGAGGCCGCGGTCAAGATCCTGGCGCTCGGCAGCCTGGCGCGTGACCCGCTGGGACGCTCGCTGGCGCGGGAGCAGGCGTTGCTGGCGCGGCTGCGGCATCCGTTCATCGCGCCGTTCCACGAGGCCGGCATCGCCGCCGACGGCACGCCGTGGCTGGCGATGGGCCTGGTCGAGGGCGAACGCATCGACGCCTGGTGCGACCGCACCGGCGCCGACGTCCGCACCCGGGTACGGCTGGTCCTGGACGTGGCCGACGCGGTCGCGTACGCGCACCGCAACCTGGTGATCCACCGCGACATCAAGCCGTCGAACGTGCTGGTGGACGACGGCGGGCGCGTGCGCCTGCTCGACTTCGGCATCGGCCAGCTGCTCGACATCGACGGCGAGCGCACCGCGACGGCTATGCGCGCGCTCACGCCGGGATACGCGGCGCCGGAGCAGTTCACCGGCGAACCGCCGAGCACCGCGGTGGACGTGTACGGGCTCGGCGCCCTGCTGTACCGCCTGCTGACCGGGGAGGCGCCGCCGCCGCCCGATGGCGTGCCCTGGCCGGGGGCGCGCGAGGCCGCGGCCGGGACGCCGCGGCGGCGCCTGCGCGGCGACCTGCAGACCATCGTCGGGAAGGCGTTGGCGGCGCGCCCGCAGGACCGCTACGCCAGCGTGGACGCCCTCGCCGAGGACCTGCGCCGTTGGCTGGAGCAGCGCCCGATCCTCGCCCGCGGCCCGGGCCCCGGTTACCGGCTGCGCCTGTTCGTGCGCCGCAACCGGCTGGCGGTCGGCGCGGGCCTGGCCCTGCTGCTGGCGCTGGCCGCCGGCGTGGCCGGCACGTTGTGGCAGGCGCGCCGTGCCACCGAGCAGGCGGCCCTGGCCGAGGCCGCCGCGGCGCGCGCGCGCGCGCAGTCCGCCTACCTCGACGCCCTGCTCGAGGACCTGGTGGCGCCGACCACGCCCGGCGCGGCGCGGCGCGACACCGGCGAACTCATCCGCGTCGCCGCCGAACGTGCCGGCCGCGAACTGGCCGCGCAGCCCGACGCGCTGGCCGCGGTGGAAACCTCGCTGGCGGAGGTGGCCGGCCGCGCCGGTTACACGTCGCTGGCGCTGTCGCTGGCCGAATCGGCGCATGACCGCCTGGCATCCCTCGCCGGCGCGGATGCCGGGGCATCCGCGCACGCGAAGATCACGCTGGCCAACCTGCTGTCCAGGGCCGATCCACCCGATCCCGCGCGCGCCCGCGCGCTCGTGCAGGAGGCGCTCGAGCAGCTGCGCGGTGAGACCTCGCGAAGCGACGTGCGCGTGCAGGGACTGGTCGAGCTGGCCGTGCTCCGCGGCAACGCGGACGAAGTGGACGAGGCCGCCGCCCTGCTCGACGAGGGCCGGGAACTGTGCCGCGGGCTGCCCGCCGACGAACCGCACTGCGACCGCCTGCTGCTGACCTACGGTTCGCTGCTGTACCGCATCGGCCGCCATGGCCCGGCTGCGGACCTGTTGCAGGAACTGGTGGACGAACGCACCCGCCGCCTCGGCGCGGACCATGTGTCCACCCTGTTCGCGCGCACCCTGCAGGCGCAGAACATGCTGCGCGCGGGCCAGCCGCGCGAGGCCCGCGCGGCCTTCGAGGCGGTCCTGACGGCGCAGCGGGAGGCCTACGGCAGGCCGACCGCGGACACCCTGCGCACGCTCGAGGGACTGACCGAGGCCACGATGGCCTCGAGTGACCTGGGCGGCGCGCGCCGGTACGCGCAGCTGCTGCTCGAGGAGGCGCGGGCGGTGGATGGCGACGCCTCGCAGAGCGTGGCGATGGCCTGGAGCGTGATCGGCACCATCGCCTTCGCCGACGGCGATTACGCCGCCGCCGTGGAGGCGCACACCGAGGGCAGGCGCCTGTATGCCATGGCGTATGGCGCGGATTCGCTGGCCACCCTGATCATGGCCGGCAACGTCGCCGACGCGCTGCGCGAGAACGGGTCCGCGGCCGAATCCCTGGCCATGGGCCGGCGGTTGCTGCGGGAACTGGAGCAGCGCTTCCCCGCGTATGGCGTGCACATCGCCGCCCGGCTCAGCAATGCCGGGCGCAGCCTGGTGTACCTCGGGCGCGCGCAGGAGGCCCTGCCGCTGTACGAGCGCGCGGTCGCGCTGTACCGGGAGCACGTCCCGCAGGGTTACAGCCACCACGTCGTCGCCGCCTACCATGCCGACGCGCTGCGCGCGGCGGGCCGCCTCGGCGAGGCGCGGGACATGGCGCGCGAGGCGCTGACGCAGCTGCGCGCGGTCCTGGGCGACGAACACCGCTTCGTCTGGGAGGCGCTCGCCGCCCACGTCGCGGCCGCGTGCGCCTCGCCCGCGGCGCCGGACTGTGCCGGCGCGGCCGCCGAGGCGCGCGCCGCGCTGCGCCACCCGGCCATCCCGGGCCATCCGGCCAGGCTGCTGCGGCGCGCGCTGGCCGGCGCCGGGCGGGCCTGAGCGCCCTGTCAGTTCCGTTCCCCGGATTGCGGATGCGATGGCAGGGATCACCGTGCCATCACCCGCGGCGTGCCAGCGTCGCCGGGCACAGGAGGAACGACCATGCGCAAATCCATCCCGGTTCTTCTGCCGCTCCTGCTCGCCGCGGCGTCCGCGTCGGCCGGCGATACCTGCCTGGTCGGCAGCTGGCAGCCGCAGGGCAACGCCTTCGCCGAATGGATGCAGCGCCGCAACCCCGGCCTGCGGATCCAGTTCCAGCAGGAAAGCGCGCGCTACGAGTTCCGTGCCGACGGCACCTACGTGGCCGACGTGCGCGGCACGGCCAGCGCCAGCCGCGGCGGCGGGATCGCCGCGATGGCCGGCGGCCGCTTCGGCGGCAGCGGCCGCTGGAGCACCTCCGGCGACACCCTGACCCTGACCCCGGGCGAGGACCGCACCGACGCGGACCTCGAGGTCCGGCGCCAGGGCGCGGCGGTGTCGCGGATGAAGCTGCCTGCGGGCGCGAACCGTCCGCAGACCTGGGGCTACCGCTGCAGCGGCGACCGGCTGGAGATGAGGATGACGATGCCGGGCACCGACGACGTGGTGGTCCAGCCCTACGTCCGCGAGCGGGGCTGAGGCCATGGCGCGGCATGCACGGGTCCGCGCGGCATGGCTGCTGCCATGCTGCCTGCTGGCCGCCTGTGGCGGACCGCAACAGGCTCCCGGCGGTTTCGCCGGGCCGCCGGAGGAAGGATCCCCGGCGGCCACGGCACCCGGAGGGCTCCCGCAGCAGGTGCTCGAACGCAATTTCCAGGCCGCGCTGCAGAGCGTGCAGTCGCCCGCCTGCCTGCGCCGCGACCAGGAAGCCTGGGAAGCGCGAACGCGGCAGTCCTGCGGCGGCGACGCGGCCTGCCTCGACCGTTCCCGCATCGCGCGCGCCCGCCTGCTCGAAGGCCTGCTGCCGGGCGCGCTGCTGGATGATGGAGCCGGTGCGCAGGCGGACGACGACGACGGCGCGCGCCTGATTGCCGTCGTCGGCAACGACCCCGGGGCCGACGGCAGGGAAGCGGAGGCGGAGGGCCGCCCCTATGAAAGCGAGGGGGGCTTCCTGCTGGCCGGCGACGGGTTCGACGCCGGGGCCTTCGCGGAGTTCGAGTCCATGCTCGGCGACGAGGACGCGCTGCGCGCGCGCTACGGCGACGGGCCGGTCGTGTTCGAAGGACTGCGGGCCACCCTGTCCGTGGAACCGTTCGACGGGGCGGGGCTCGCGGTGATCGAGTCGGTGGCGGTGCGCGGCGGATCCCTGCGCGTGCGCGGCACCGCGGCGTACGACGCCGACGGCGTGCCCGCCTTCGGTGGCGACGGCTGCCTGTTCGTGTACGAGGTCGCGGCGCCCGCGCGCTGAGGCGCGTCAGGCCGCGCCGGGCAGGCGGAAGAAGGCGCGGGCGGTCGCGGTGGTCGCGGCCGCGGTGGCCTCCGGATCCTCGCCGCGGTCGCGCGCCAGTTCCCGCACGATGTGCGGCAGGTACATCGGCTCGTTGCGCCGGTCCTTCGGCATCGGGTCCAGGGAGCGCGGCAGCAGGTAGGGCGCGTCGGTCTCGACCATCAGCCGGTTCGCCGGGATGTCCTTCACGATTTCGCGCAGGTGGCGGCCGCGGCGTTCGTCGCACAGCCAGCCGGTGATGCCGACGTGCCAGTCGTGGTCGAGGTAGTCGTACAACTCCTCGCGGGTGCCGGTGAAGCAGTGCACCACCGCCGGCCCGATCCGGCCCTCGAAGCCGCGCATGATCGCCATGAAGTCCTCGTGCGCGTCGCGCTGGTGCAGGAACAGCGGCCTGGGATTGCCGGCGGCGGCAAGGTCCGCGGCGATCTCCAGCTGGCGCTCGAACGCCTTGCGCTGGGCCGGGCGCGGCGAGAAGTCGCGGAAGTAGTCCAGGCCGCACTCGCCCACCGCCACCACCTCCGGGTGCCGGTGCAGCTCGCGCAGCTCCGCGTCGCACTCGGCGGTGTACTCGGTCGCGTGGTGCGGGTGCACGCCGGCGGTCGCGTACAGCACGCCCGGATGCGCGCGCGCCAGTTCAAGCGCCTTCGGCGAGTGCTCGCGGCTGGCGCCGGTCACCACCATCTGCACCACGCCCGCCGCGCGGGCGCGCCCGAGCACCGCGTCGCGGTCGCGGTCGAAGCTGTCGTGGGTGAGGTTGAGGCCGATGTCGATGAGCTGCATCCGCATATTGTAGGTGTGCCCTGCGCCGGGCCACGCGTGCCGTGGCCCGCGCCTACAATTTCCGGATGCGTTTTCCGATCGAACCGCTGCTGCCCGCGATCCGGGACAGCCTGGCCGTGCACCCGCGGCTGGTGCTCGAGGCGCCGCCCGGCGCCGGCAAGACCACGCAGGTGCCGCTGGCGCTGCTGGACGCGCCGTGGCTGCGGGGCCGGCGCATCGTGATGCTGGAGCCGCGCCGCGTCGCCGCGCGCGCCGCCGCCGGGTTCATGGCCGCGCAGCTGGGCGAGGAGGTCGGCGGCACCGTCGGCTACCGCATCCGCTTCGAGCACCGGGTGTCCGCGCGCACCCGGATCGAGGTGGTGACCGAGGGCATCCTCACCCGGATGATCCAGGACGACCCGACCATGGAAGGGATCGGCGCGGTCCTGTTCGACGAATTCCACGAGCGCCACCTGGCGGGCGACCTGGGCCTGGCGCTGGCGCTGGACGTGCAGGCCTCGCTGCGCGACGACCTGCGGATCGTGGCGATGTCGGCCACGATCGACGGCGAGCGCCTGGCCGCGTTCCTCGACGCGCCGCGGCTGTCGAGCGAAGGCCGCGGCTTCCCGGTGCAGGTCGGGCATTTCCCCGCGCGCCGCGACGAGTCGCTGGAGGCGCAGGTCCGGCGCGCGGTCGAACACGCGCTGGCGCGGCACCCGGGCGACGTGCTGGTGTTCCTGCCGGGCCGGCGCGAGATCGGGAGGGTCGAACGCGCATTGGCCTCCCTCCGCCCGCAGGGGGAGGATGGGAGGGGAAGCGCGCCGGCACGGGACGACGCATCCGCTTCGCCTGCGGGAGAGGAAGGCGGGCGCATCGAGATCCTCACCCTGCACGGCGAGCTGCCGGTGGAACAGCAGGCGCGCGTGCTGCGCCCCGCCGCCGATGGCCGTCGCCGCGTGGTGCTGGCGACCAACGTCGCCGAGTCCAGCGTCACCCTGCCCGGCGTGCGCGTGGTGATCGACAGCGGGCTGGCGCGCGAGCCGCGCTACGACCCCAACAGCGGCTTCTCGCGGCTGGACGTGGTGGCCATCCCGCAGGCCTCGGCCGACCAGCGCGCCGGCCGCGCCGGCCGCGTCGCCGAGGGCTGGGCGTACCGGCTGTGGCCGGCCTCGCAACGGCTGGAGCCGCAGCGCCGGCCCGAGATCGCACAGGTCGAACTGGCCGGGCTGGCGCTGGAACTGGCGGCCTGGGGCAGTGCCGAACTGCGCTTCCCCGACCCGCCGCCGCCCGGCGCGCTGGCCGCGGCGCGCGACCTGCTGCAGCGCCTCGGCGCGCTCGACACCGCTGGCACCATCACCGCGGCAGGCCGGCGCATGCTCGCGCTCGGCACGCATCCGCGTCTTGCCGCGATGCTGCTGGCCGCGCGCGACCCGCGGGAACAGGCGCTGGCCGCGGACCTGGCCGCGCTGCTGGAAGCGCGCGATCCGCTGCGCGAACGCGACGACGACCTGCGCGCGCGCTGGCTGGCGCTGGCCGCGTTCCGCGCCGGACGCAATGTGGGCGACGCCCACCGGAGCACGCTCGCGGCGATCGACGCGGCGGCGAGGCAGTGGCGGCGGCGCATCGGCGTGGACGCGTCGCCGCCGGAGGACGCGCCCGCGCACGTGCTGGGCGCCCTGCTCGCGCACGCCTTCCCCGACCGCATCGGCCGTGCGCACCCGCGCGACCCGCAGCGCTGCCAGCTCGCCAACGGCCGCATGGCAAGGCTGGCCGACGACAGCCGCCTGCGCGGCGAGCCGTGGATCGTCGCCAGCGAACTGCGCTTCGAACGCGGCGACTCGCTGGTGCTGCGCGGCGTGGCCGTGGACGGGGACCGGCTGCGCGAGGATTTCGCCTCGCATTTCGTCGAGCGCGACGAGGTGCGCTGGGACGCGGAGCGGCGCGCGCTGGTGGCCGAGCGCGTGCGCCGCTTCGACGGCATCGTGCTTGACGCGCGCCCGGCCGGCCGCGTCGATCCGGCGCAGGCAGCGCAGGCGCTGACCGACGCCGTCGCCGGGCTTGGCCTCGACGTCCTGCCCTGGAGCGAATCGCTGCGGCAATGGCGCGCGCGCGTGCAATCGCTGCGCGCTTGGATGCCCGAGCTCGGCCTGCCCGACCTGTCCGACGAGGCCCTGCTCGCCACCCGCGACCACTGGCTGCGCCCGCTGTTCGAGGGCGCCACCCGCCTCGACGCGCTCACGGAGGAAGCCTTCGCCGAAGGCCTGCACGGCCTGCTCGACTGGCAGCTGCGCCAGCGCGTGGACCAGCTCGCGCCGGTGCGCATCACCGTGCCCTCGGGCATGGAACGGCGGCTCGAGTACGCCATCGCCGACGACGGCAGCCCGCAGCCACCGGTGCTCGCGGTCAAGCTGCAGGAGCTGTTCGGCCTGGCCGAAACCCCGCGCATCGCCGACGGCCGCGTGCCGCTCACCCTCCACCTGCTCTCGCCCGCCGGCCGCCCGCTGCAGGTCACGCAGGACCTGCGCGGCTTCTGGGAACGGACCTACCCGGAAGTGAAGAAGGAGATGAAGGGCCGGTATCCGAAGCATCCGTGGCCGGACGACCCCTGGAACGCGGTGGCGACCCATCGGGCAAAGCCGAAGGGAACGTGATCCCCCTGCCTGGCGAAGCTTCCGGGAGATTTGCCTCCTGTTTGCGTGGCGTCCGCCCCTCCCCCTGTTCGCAGGAGATCCGCGCCACTGTCTGTTTGCGAGGGATCCACACCACTGCCTGTTCGCAGGGAGCCGCACCTCCCACTGTTCGCGGGCATCCGCCCCTCCCCCCGTCCACGGGCATCCGCCCCTCCCCCCGTTCACGGGGGGGGGTTGGGAGGGGGGCGACAACGCGTTGCACCTCCTGCATCGCGATGCGCATGCCCTCCCCTGCATCTGTCCGGCAAACGGGAAAGGAACCGAAGCCCGGTGGCCTCACGCGCGGGCAACGCGGCCA
>Ga0207874_1000759_pt1 | contig 43321 bp, 44 predicted proteins | sample HigsolmetaAR201D_FD_184833 | JGI IMG/M metagenome (GOLD analysis project Ga0207874, IMG submission 184833) | Ionic liquid and high solid enriched microbial communities from the Joint BioEnergy Institute, USA - AR20-1-D (SPAdes) (version 2) ...
CCGGCCCCAACCACACCCTGGCCATGCCACGACGCCACCAACCCCGCGCCATCACCCACCAACGCCGCATCATGGCCGAACGCGCCCACAACAAAGCCCACCGCACCCAAACCGGCAAACCCCCACCCGAACCCGGCCGACCCGGGACACGGGCCACCCGTTGACCCGCCGTGGTGCTTGTCCCCGGCGTGCGCGATGGTGTCTGATCGACGCACAACCAATCGACGCGAAAGGTGATGATGCCGACCTACACCTACGAAGACACCCTCCGCGAGGTCACCACCAAGCGCGGCGTGCTGCGCTACCACGAGGCCGGCGACGGCCCGCCGCTGCTCATGCTGCACGGCTCCGGACCGGGGGTGTCCGGCTGGCGCAACTACCGCGGCAACCTGGCGACCTTCGCACAGCACTACCGGTGTCTGGTGCTGGAGTTCCCCGGATTCGGGATCAGCGACGACTTCGGCGGCCACCCGGTGATCGACGCCCAGGCCGCCACCGTCGAGTTCGTCGAGGCGCTCGGTCTGGAGAAGGTCGACATCATCGGCAACTCGATGGGCGGCGGGGTCGCGATCAACTTCGCGATCAACCACCCGGACCGGGTCGGCAAGCTGGTGACCATCGGCGGCATCGGCACGAACATCTTCTCCCCCGGCCCCAGCGAGGGCATCCGGCTGCTGCAGGAGTTCTACGAGGATCCCACCCGCCAGCGGCTCGTCGACTGGCTCAAGGCCATGGTCTACGACCAGTCGCTGGTGACCGAGCAGCTCATCGAGGAGCGTTGGGCGCTGGCCTCGGATCCGCAGGCGCTGGAGTCGGCCCGGCGGATGTACAGCAAGGCCGCCTACGAGGCGATGATGGAGATGATGCGCAAGGTCGACGTGCCGATGCCGTGGGCGGTGATGCACAAGCTGGCCGCGCCGACGCTGCTGACCTGGGGCCGCGACGACCGGGTGAGCCCGCTGGACATGTCGCTGATCCCGATGCGCACCATCCCGAACGCCCAGTTGCACGTGTTCCCGAACTGCGGGCACTGGGTGATGATCGAGGCCAAGGGCGCCTTCGAGCGGACGGTGCTGGCCTTCCTCGGCGAGGGCTGACCGCTACAGCGGTTCGCCGGCCAGACCCCGGCGCAGCAGCCGGTGCGCCATCTCGTTGCCGTCGAGCAACCGGGTGGTGCGCCGGCTGATCCGCCACCCCTGCGGGGTGCGGGCGAGCTCGAAGTGGTTGGCCGCGGCCCGCCACACCGTGTAGTCGCCCTCGTTGCGCACCAGCACCACCGACTCGCACACCGCCACCGCGGTGTCCCCGTCGAGGGTCACCACCGCGGGGCCGAGGAAATGGCTGCAGCCCGCGTCCACCAGACCGCGGTGCGACGACGAGCGCACCATGTCGTGGATCTCGCCGCGGCCGGACATCGTCCAGCCCTCGACGTCGTAGCTGCCGTCCTCGGTCCACAGGCCGGCCGCCACGTCGGCGTCGGCGGCGTCGACCGCGGGCCCGTACGAGGCGATGATCCGGGCGATCTCGCGCTCGTCCTCGAGCCGGCGTACCCGCTCCATCAACTCCTGCAGCTCGGACACCTGCCTACCCTCTTCCCTTCACCGTGTCGGCGATCTCGACCAGCGCGACCACCTGTTCGCAGTAGTGCTCGGCGGAGCGGGCCGCCACCGTGCACTGCGCCACCGTGGCCCCCGCCCGCGCCAGGGCGGCGATCCGGTCACGGGTGCCGTCCGGATCGCCGAGCGGGTCGACGGCGCGGCCGGTCGGCAGCACCACCTCGAACCGCTCGGGTAACGAGTACCCGGCCAGCAACTCGGCAATCGCGCGCCCCGACAGCCCGAACGGCATCCAGCCGTCGGCCAGCCCGACCGCACGCCGCAGCGACGCCTCGCTGCGGCCGCCCACCCAGATCGGCATCCGCTGCTGCACCGCGTGCGGTTCGACGGTCATCCCGCCGAACCGGTAGAACTCGCCGGCGAACTCCGGTTCGGGCCGCCCCAGCGACGCCCGCAGCGCCCGGATCGCCTCGTCGGCACGCGCCCCGCGCCGTTCGAACGGGGCGCCGAGCAGCTCGAACTCCGCGCGCAGCGTCCCGATCCCGACGCCGAGCACCACCCGCCCGCCGCTGAGCCGGTCCAGTGTGCCGTAGCGCTTGGCCAGCTCCAGCGGGTGGTGGTAGGGCAGCACCACCACCGCGGTGACCAACCGGATCCGGGTCGTGACGGCGGCGAGGAATCCCAAGGTGGCCAACGGATCCCAGTACACCGCGCCACGTCGCCCGGCCTCGGCGCTGGGCACCGCGACGTGCTCGGAGCAGGTGAGGAACTCGACCCCGGCCGTGTCGGCGGCACGGGCGATCTCGGCCAGGTCCGCCGGGGTGCCGGTGGCCTCCCAGTCCGACGCGACCCCGGGCAGCTGCATCACGACCGGGGTGGACAGCCCGACCCGCATGACCTAGCCGCGGCGGCCGGCCAGCGCGCGGATCTGCTCGTGTGCGCCGAGCACGACCGCGGCCCGGTCCGGGGCGCTGTTGGCCGCCGCGAGCGGGGCGTTGCCGTCGGCGACGTACACCGGCCCGTCGGCGAGGTGGGCCAGCCCCTCGGCGGCGACCTCCGCCGGATCGCCGACCTTCAGGCCGGGCACGTCGAAGTTCAGCCCGGCCCGCTCCATCGCCGGGGTGCGGGTGACGCCGAGCACCAGCTCCAGCACGTCGACCCCGCGGTCGCGCAGCTCCAGCCACAGACCCTCGGCGAACACCCGGGAGAACGCCTTGGCCCCGCCGTAGGTGCCGTGGCCCCACGACCCCATGTAGCCGGCCAGCGAGCCGACCAGCAGGATGCCGCCGCGGCCGCGCTCGGCCATCGGCCGCGCGTAGTGCTGCACCAACGGCAGCATCCGGGTGACGTTGAGGTCGACGACCTTCTGGAACTCCTCCACCGGCGCGTCCAGGAAGGGCGCATTGCAGGTGCTCGCCCCGGCGTTGTAGATGAACAGCCCCACCTCGATGTCCCGGGTGACATCGGTGATCCGTTGCACCGCATCGGGTTCCAGCAGGTCAACCGACAGCGTGCGCACCGGCACGCCGAACTCCCGGCAGGTCTGCGCGGTCTGCTCGAGCGGCCCGGGTTTGCGGGCGATGAGCACCAGGCCGAAGCCGTCCTGCGCCAGCTGCCGGGCGAACTCCGCGCCCACGCCCTCCGAGCCGCCGGCGATCACCGCCCACGGGCCGTACTTGTCCAGATCGGTCACGCCTGCACCCTAGCGCGGGAGCAGCGAGAACCCGCGGTATCCCTCCAGCGCCACCTGCGCGCAGATGTCCAGGTAGGTGCTGAACCCGCCGATGAAGAGCATGAACACCCGGGGTTTGCCGGGCACGTTGGCGCCCATGTACCAGGAGTTCGCCCGCGGGAACAGGGTCTCCTCGGCGCGCCGGTTGCACTCCTCGACCCAGCCGTCCACCGCCTCGGTGGTCGGCTCGATCGCGGCGTAGCCGAACTTGTCGAGGTAGGCGACCGCCTCGGCGATCCAGTTCACGTTGGCCTCGGCGTGCAGCACCATGTTGGCCAGCACCGCCGGCGCGCCCGGGCCGGAGACGAGGAACAGGTTCGGGAACCCGTCCACCCCGAGCCCGAGGTAGGTGCGCGGACCGTTGGCCCAGCTGTCGACCAGCTTGCGCCCGCCCCGGCCGGCGATGTCGATCCTGGCCAGGGTGCCGGTCATCGCGTCGAACCCGGTGGCCAGCACCAGCGCGTCGATGTCGTAGTGCGCGTCGGTGGTCTGGATCCCGGTCTCGTCGATCCGCTCGATCGGGGTCTTGCGGACGCTGACGAGTTTGACGTTGGGCCGGTTGAAGGTCTGGAAGTAGTTGGTGTCGGTGCAGATCCGCTTGGTCCCGATCGGGTGGTCGTTCGGGATCAGCAGGTCGGCGACCTCCGGGTCGTTGATCAGCCCCCGGATCTTCGACTCGTAGAACTTGCGGGCCTCCTCGTTGGCCTCCGGGTCGATCATCTGGTCCGGGAAGGTCTTGGAGAACAGCACCCCGCCGAGCGCCCAGCGTTCCTCGAAGGCCCGCTGCCGCTCCTCCGGCGGGACCTCCATGGTGCGCTTGGGGTGGGTCCGGTGCGGCGAACCGCCGCCGCTGGTCCACGACAGCCGGCGCCGCTCGGCGTAGGTCGCCTTGGCGTGCGCGATCTCCTCCGGGGTCAGCGGCCGGTTCCCAGCCGGCACACTGTAATTCGGCGTGCGCTGGAACACGTACAGCTGCTCGGCCTGTTCGGCGATGATCGGGATCGACTGGATGCCCGACGATCCGGTGCCGATCACCGCCACCCGCTTGCCGGTGAAGTCGACGCCCTCCTCCGGCCAGTAGGCGGTGTGGTACGTGGGCCCGGCGAAGCTGTCCAGCCCCGGGATGTCCGGGGTCAGCGGGGTCGACAGCGGCCCGGTCGCCATCACCACGAACCGGGCGCTGACCACCTCACCGCTGTCGGTGGTGACGGTCCAGCGCAGTGCGTCCTCGTCGAGGTGCGCCGCGGTCACCCGGGTGTTGAACGTGATGTGCGGGCGCAGTTGGAGTTTGTCGGCGACCCACTTGATGTACTCCAGGATCTCGGCCTGGGTGGCGTACTTCTCCGTCCAGGTCCACTCCTGCTGCAGCTCGTCGGAGAACGAGTAGCAGTAGTCCAGGCTCTCGACGTCGCAGCGCGCGCCCGGATAACGGTTGTAGTACCACGTGCCGCCGACCTCGGGGGCGGCCTCGAAGACGCGGACGCTCAGGCCCTGTTCGCGGAACTTGTGCAGGGCGTACAGACCGCCGAACCCGGCGCCCACCACGACGACGTCGACACTGTTGCTGGTCCCGGTGCTCACGGTGGGCAACGGTAGGTGCGCGGAATCGGCCCGGCACCCGTGGTTCCCGGTCATCGGACGGCCACGTTTGTCCCGGCCACCGGTGACCCGGGCGGCGCCGGCAGGGGTCGGGCCGTCAGAATGGGCGGCCATGTTCACCCTCACCGTGACCGAGGTCGTCGAGGAGACGCCGGAGGCCAAGTCCTTCGTGTTCGCCGTCCCCGACGAGCACCGCGACCGATTCGCCTACCGCCCCGGCCAGTTCCTCACCCTGCGCATCCCGAGCGAGCGGACCGGCTCGGTGGCGCGGTGCTATTCGCTGGCCAGTTCCCCGCACACCGACGACGCGCTGAAGGTCACGGTGAAGCGGATTCCCGACGGCTATGGCTCGAACTGGTTGTGCGACAACGTGACCGCCGGATCACAGCTCGACGTGCTGCCGCCGTCCGGGGTGTTCACCCCGGCCGACCTCGACGCCGACATGCTGCTGTGGGCGGCCGGCAGCGGGATCACCCCGGTGATGTCGATCCTGAAATCCGCGCTCACCGCTGGCACCGGGCGGGTGGTGCTGTGCTACGCCAACCGCGACGAGCGGTCGGTGATCTTCGCCGCCGAGCTGCGCGAGCTCGCGGCACGCTACGCCGGCCGGCTGACCGTGCTGCACTGGCTGGAGTCGGTGCAGGGCCTGCCCAGCCGCGCGCAGCTGGTCGGGTTCGCCCGGCTGTTCCCCGGCTACCACTCCTACATCTGCGGGCCGGGGCCGTTCATGGACGCGGTGCGCGCCGCGCTCACCGAGGCCGGCACCCCGCACCAGCACATCCACCAGGAGGTGTTCCAGTCGCTGACCGGCGACCCGTTCGCCGAGACCCCGCCGGTGGAGATCGCCGACGACTCCGACGCGGCCGAGGCCGAGGTGAGCCTCGACGGCCAGGTGCACCGGCTGCGCTGGCCGCGCGACCGCAACCTCGTCGACGTCATGCTCGCCGCGGGCATCGAGGTGCCCTACTCGTGCCGGGAGGGCAGCTGCGGGTCCTGCGCGGCCACCGTGCTCGACGGCGAGATCGACCGGGGCGACACCCCGATCCTGGAACCGGCCGACATCGCCGACGGGCTGTTCCTGGCCTGCCAGGCCCGCCCGGTGTCCGACACCGTCCGGGTCGAGTTCTGAGCCCGCTCATCGGGACGGTCCGGATACAACCGCCGCAACAGGATCCACCATCGTGGGCATGACGAAACGGGTGATCGACCACGTCGCCGAGCTCGCCGACCGGCTGCGCGCCCAGGCCGAGGAGGCCGAGCGGATCGGCCGGCTGACCGACGAGACGGTCAAGTTGATGAAGCAGATGGGCAACATCCGGCTGCTGCAGCCCAAGCGGCACGGCGGTATGGAGGTCCACCCCCGGGAGTTCGCCGAGACGGTGATGGCGCTGGCGGCGCTGGACCCGTCGGCGGGCTGGATCAACGGCGTGGTCGGCGTGCACCCGTACCAGTTGGCCTACGCCGATCCGCGGGTGGGCGAGGAGGTCTGGGCCGACGACGTCGACACCTGGATCGCCTCGCCGTACGCACCGCAGGGCATCGCCCGGCCGGTCGACGGCGGCTACATCTTCAACGGCCGCTGGCAGTTCAGCTCCGGCACCGACCACTGCGACTGGATCATCCTGGGTGCGCTGGTCGGCGACGCGGAGGGCAATCCGGTCTCGCCGCCGCAGATCCTGCACATGATCCTGCCCCGCAAGGACTACGAGATCGTCGAGGACTCCTGGGACGTGGTCGGGCTGCGCGGCACCGGCTCCAAGGACGTCATCGTCAAGGACGCGTTCGTGCCGAGCTACCGGACCATGGACGGCCTGAAGGTGATGGACGGCACCGCCCAGCGTGAGGCCGGCATGACCGAGCCGCTGTATCTGATGCCGTGGTCGACGATGTTCCCGCTGGGCATCTCCTCGGCGACCATCGGGATCGCCGAGGGCGCGCTCGCGGCCGCGCTGGACTACCAGCGCGAGCGGGTGAACTCCAGCGGCGTGGCGGTCAAGGACGACCCGTACGTGATGTACGCGATCGGCGAGGCCGCCGCCGACATCAACGCCGCCCGCCAGGAGCTGCTGGCCAACGTCGACCGCATCTACGACATGGTCGCCGCCGGCAAGGAGGTCCCGTTCGAGGTCCGGGCCGCCGGCCGCCGTACCCAGGTCCGCGCGGTGTGGCGCGCGGTGTCGGCCGTCGACGAGATCATCGCCCGCTGCGGCGGCAACGGGATGCGGATGGACAAGCCGCTGCAGCGGTACTGGCGCGACGTGCACGTCGGCCAGGTGCACGCCATCCACGCCCCCGGCACCGTCTACCACGCCTCCGCGCTGAGCTCGCTGGGTGTCGACCCGCAGGGCCCACTGCGGGCGATGATCTGATCGGAGGAGCCGTTCCGTGACGAATTCCTCACTCATCCACAGCCTCGGCTATGTCAAGGTGCAGGCCTCCGACCTGGACCGCTGGCGCCACTTCGCCTTCGACGTGCTGGGCTTCGCCCGGGGCACCGGTCCGGATCCGGACGCGCTGTACCTGCGGATGGACGAGCGCACGGCCCGCATCATCGTGGTGCCGGGCGAGGCCGACCGGATCGTGACGGTCGGCTGGGAGGTCCGCGACAACCTCGCCCTCGACGCGGTCCGGCGCGCGCTGGAGGCGGCCGGCGTCGAGGTCGAGGAGCTGCCGCCGGCCGAGGCCGACGCCCGCCGCGTCGAGCGGGTGATCTCCTTCCGCGACCCCTCCGGCACCGCGGTGGAGGTGTTCTTCGGCCCGGTGCTCGACCACAGCCCGGTGGTCACCCCGTACGGGGCCCGGTTCGTCACCGGCGACCTCGGGCTGGGCCACGTCGTGCTGCCCGCGGTCGACGTCGAGGGCATGTTCCGCTTCTACACCGAGGTGCTGGGCTTCAAGCCGCGCGGCGCGTTCCGGGTGCCCGCCCCGCCGGAGTTCGGCCCGATCCGGGTGCGCTTCCTGGGCGTCAACCCGCGCCACCACAGCCTGGCGCTGTGCCCCGCGGCCACCCTGAAGGATCCCGGCCTGATCCACCTGATGGTCGAGGTCGACACCCTCGACGCGGTGGGCCAGGCGCTGGACCGGGTCACCCGGGACGGCTACCAGCTGTCGTCGACGCTGGGCCGGCACACCAACGACAAGATGGTGTCGTTCTACGTCCGCGCCCCCGGTGACTGGGACATCGAGTTCGGCACCGGTGGCCTGCTGATCGACGACGCGCACTACACCGCCGAGGAGATCACCGCCGACAGCTACTGGGGTCACCAGTGGGTCGACGACCTCCCCGCCGCGATGCGCCCGTAACCGCAGCTCACCACCACATTCGCCCGAAGGCCGATCGAGCCGTGCCGATCGGCCTTTCGGGCGTTTTCGCATGTGAGCGCCGACATAGCCGTTACCCTCCTGTGACAGCACACACATATGTGTGCTAGAAATATGACTATTAGTCATATGCCGGCCCGAAACGGAGGCCGGGGACACGTCGCTCGGAGGACCCATGACCTCGACCACCCTCAGCCCGGAACCGCCCGCCGCCGTCATCGACCGCGTCTCGCTGGTGCTCGACGCGTTCGACGGCCCGGGTCGGCTGACCCTGGCCCAGATCGTGCGGCGCACCGGTCTGCCCCGCTCCTCGGCGCACCGGATCCTCGACCGACTGGTGCAGCTGCGCTGGCTGCGCCGCAACGGCCGCGACTACGAGCTCGGGATGCGCCTGGTCGAACTGGGATCGCTTGCCGTGCACCAGGACCGGTTGCACCGGGCGGCCATCCCGAAGCTGCACGAGCTGCACGCCGCCACCGGGTTGGTGGTGCACCTGGCGGTGCTGGACGGTTCCGACATCGTCTACATGGAGAAGATCGGCAACCGCCTGGCCACCGCGCTGCCGTCCCGGGTGGGCGGCCGGCAGCCGGCGCACTGTACCGCGCTGGGCAAGGCGATGCTGGCCTACCGCGACGAGCGCAACCTCGAGCTGTGCCAGTCCGGTGGACTGACCCGCCGCACCCGCTACTCGATCTCCTCGCCGGCCCAGCTGCGCGAGGAGCTGGCGCGGGTGCGGGCCCGCGGCGTGGCGTTCGACCGCGAGGAGGCGGTGCCGGGCTTCGGCTGCGTGGCCGCGCCGATCGGCGATCCCGGTGACGCCGTCGCCGCGGTCTCGGTGTGCGGACCGATCAAGCACATGAGCTTCGACCAGCGCATGGTCGCCACGCTGCGGATGGCCGCGCTGGGCATCTGGCGCGCCGTCGAGGACGGCACCGTCCGGGTGGCCCCGACGCTGCAGCCGGTGCGGCCGCTGCACGGCCGGCCGAACCGCCCGGTGTCGGCGGGGCTGCCGGCATGAGGCTGGACCCGCAGATCGCCGAGATCATCGAGGCGCTCGACGGCGGATTCCCCCCGGTGCACACCATGTCCGGGCCCGAGGCCCGGGCCGCCATCCGGGCCCGGTTCGTCCCGCCGGAGCACCCCGAGCCGGTGGCCGAGGTGGCCGACCGGGTCATCGACGGCCCCGGCGGCGAGCTGACGGTGCGCGTCTACCGTCCCGCCGTCGCGGCCGAGCGACCGGTGCCCACCCTGGTGTGGGCGCACGGCGGCGGCTGGGTGTTCTGCGATCTGGACAGCCACGACAACCTGTGCCGAGATTTCGCCAATCGTATTGGCGCCGTGGTGGTTTCGGTGCACTACCGGCGCGCTCCCGACGAGGGTCGGTGGCCGGCGGCGGCCGAGGACGTCTACGCCGCCACGGTCTGGGCGGCCACCCACATCGGCGAACTGGGCAACGATCCGGCCAACCTGCTGGTCGGCGGCGACAGCGCCGGCGGCAACCTGGCTGCGGTCACCACCCTGATGGCGCGCGACCGGGGCACCCCGGCGATCGCCGCCCAGCTGCTCGTCTACCCGGTGATCGCCGCGGACTTCGACACCGACTCCTACCGGCGGTTCGGCCGGGGCTACTACAACCCGCGGCCGGCCCTGCAGTGGTACTGGGACCAGTACGTCCCGGACCCCGCCGACCGCGCCCACCCGTACGCCTCTCCCCTGCACGCCGACAGCCACGCCGGTCTGCCGCCGGCGGTGCTGGTGCTGGCCGGGCACGACCCGCTGCACGACGAGGGCCGCGACTACGCCGAGGCCCTGCGCCGCGCCGGGGTGCCGGTCACCGAGTGCTTCTTCGAGGGCGGCGTGCACGGGTTCATGACGATGCCCGTGCTCGAGCTGTGCGGGCGGGCCCGGGCTCAGGCCTGCGCGGCGCTCTCGGCGCTGTTGGGCAGCGGTTCGGCCGCGCCGTAGCGCTGATCGGGGTCCAGCACGCAGTGGGTGCGGCCGAACACGGTCACCATGCACTTGTTGTTGTGGTTGCACCTGCTGCGCACCCCGGCGTCGGCCGCCATCCGGTTCACCAGGTCCGGCTCCCGCAGCAGGGCCCGGCCCATGGCCATCAGGTGGAAGCCCTCCCGCATCGCGGTCTCGAGGTGCTCGCGGTTGGTGATCCCGCCCAGCAGCACGAGTTTGGTGTTGCGCATCACCGGCACGAACTGGCGCGCCGCCGGCAGCATGTAGAGATCCTCGTAGGGGTAGCTGCCCATCATCGCCCGCCCGAACAGCCGCACCCCCGGCCGCATCGCCGGCGGCATCACCTGCGCGAACTCGCGCACCGGGACATCGCCGCGGAACAGGTACATCGGCTTGAACACCGAGGAGCCCTGGGTGAGCTCGATGGCGTCGAGGGTGGCGTCGGTGTCGAGCAGCTGCGCGGTGCGCAGCGCCTCGTCGATCCAGATGCTGCCGGGCAGCCCGTCGTCCATGTTCAGCTTGGCGATCACCGCGATGCGGTCACCGACCACCTCGCGCACCCGCCGGGCGATCTCGCGGACGAACCGCGACCGGTTGTCGATGCTGCCGCCGTACTCGTCGCGGCGCCGGTTGATCAGCGGGCTGAGGAACGAACTCGGCAGGTACAGATGGCCGAAATGCAGCTCCACGGCGTCGAATCCGGCGTCCACCGCCACCTGGGCGGCCGCGCCGAACTGGTCGACGACGGCCCGGATCTCGTCCCGGCGGATCTCGCGGCAGAAGGCCAGCGAGGTGGGGTTGACGAACCGGCTGGGGGCGACCGGGGTCACGCCGGTCAGCTTCTTCGGCGCCACCACCCCGGCGTGACCGAGCTGGGCCGAGATCGCCGCCCCGGCCTCGTGCACCGCGTCGGCCAGCCGGCGCAGCCCGGGCAGCGCACGGGTGTCCATCACGATCTGCCCCGGCGCGCTGGCGGCCTCCCGCGACACGCAGCAGTAGGCCACCGTGGTCATGCCGACCCCGCCCGCGGCGAACCGGCGGTGGAAGTCGATCAGCTCGTCGGTCACCAGACCGTCCGGGGAGCGCCCCTCCGAGGTGGCGGCCTTGATCACCCGGTTGCGCAGGCGGATCGGGCCGAGTTGCACGGGGGCGAACGGGTCGAGGCTGGAATCGGTCACCCGCCAACCGTTTCCCGAAGCCGCGCCCGCGTCAACGCGGGCCTCCCGATGGCCGGGAGCGCGAACGGCGCGCTGCCACGCGCTGCCTAGTCTTGCCGGCATGGCAGCCGAGGTCTTCGTCGTCGACCGGGTGGTGACCAAGCCGGGCCAGGCCCGCCGGTTCGTCGACCGCTATCTCGCCGAGTACGCGCCGGGTGCCGTCGAGCGCGGCATGACGCTGCGCAGCGTGCTGGTCAGCCCGCCCATCTGGTTCGACGACCGGCCCAACACGGTGACCATCACCTGGTCGCTGCCCAGCCCGCTGGCCTGGTGGCAGATGACCTGGAAGGGCCGGCCCGACCCGGAACTGGGCCGCTGGTGGACGCAGATCGACGAGCTGCTGCAGGAACGCGAACGGTCGGTGGCCGCGGCCGCCGACGATGTCGAGGCGCTGTGCCGGATGGAGGATTGAGGTCCCCCGATGTCTCCCGTGACCTTCAACGTGACCCGTCTGCTCGACGTCGATGCCGAGCGGCGCCCGGCGGTGGCCGACGAGTTGCGTGCGCTGGCCGCGCGCAGCGGCGCGCTGCGCCGCGTCGTCGCCCCCACCGACGAGCGGTCCCGCAACGGCGGGGATCTGCTGGTGCACCTCCGATTCGCCGACGAATCCGGCTGGCGTGCCGTGGAATCCGAGTTCGATGCGGTCGCCGGGCGGCCCGGTGTCACCCGGGTGACCGGGGTGACCTACCGCGGCGAGCCGCACCGCCGGCCGGTCTCCGGCACGGTGTACCGCACCCTGCTGCTGCGCGTCGCGCCGGACACCCCGCCGCAGACCGCGGCCCGGTTCGAGGACGAGCTGCGCGCCATGCCGCGCTACGTCGACACCATCCTGTCCTGGCAGCTCAGCCGGGTCGAGTCGACGGTGGGCCCGACGGCCTGGACGCACGTGTTCGAGCAGGAGTTCACCGACGCCGACGGGCTGATGGGCCCGTATCTGATGCACCCGATCCACTGGGCGGTGGTGGACCGCTGGTTCGACCCGGAGTGCACCGACGTGATCGTGCGCGACCGGGTCGCCCACAGCTTCTGCGCCGTGGACGACCCGGTGCTGTCCTGAACTACAGGCCGGCGGGCAGGATGTTCGGGTTCGCCGTCGCCGGGGGTTCCAGCGGCGGCAACACCTCCCGGCCGTCGAGGCTGTGCACCGTCAGGCCCTGCGACCACGGGTAGTGCAGGCTGAAGGCAACCAGCCCGGTGCGTTCGGCGGCCGGCCGGTGGCACATCGCCAGCACGGTCTCGGCCAGGTACTCCACCGGCTCGGTCGGGAACGTGTCCGGGATCAGGCTCGCCGCGCCCGGGGTGCGCACCGCGGTGGACGGGCCGACCGCGTTGACCGCGATGTTGTCCTTGAGCAACTCGGCCGCCACGCCCTGGGTGAACCGGTGCAGCGCGGCCTTCATCGACGCGTAGATCACGTCGCCGGAGGTCTTGTTGTACTCCCGGTAGGGCCGCACCGGGGCCAGGCCGGTGACCGAGCCGATGTTGACGATCCAGCCCGCCCCGAGCCGGCGCATGTGCGGGATCGCCTTCTGGGTCAGCACGAACGGCGTCCGGATGTAGTGCTCGACGGTGCGGTCGAAGGTCTCCAGCGGCATGTCCTCGACCATCGAGTAGTCGGCGTAGCCGGCGTTGTTGACCAGGATGTCGAGCCGGCCGGTGCGCTCCACCACCCGGTCGATCAGCCCGGCCCGCTGCTCCGGGTCCTCCAGGTCGGCGGCCAGGCCGAACGCCTGCCCGCCGGCGGCCTCGATGAGCGCGATGGTCTCGCCGATGGTGCCGGGCAGCACCTCGGCCTGCCCGGCCCGGGTCGACGGCGACGGTTCGTAGTTGCGCGCGGTGACCGCCACCACCGCGCCCTCGGCGGCCAGCCGCTGGGCGATGGCCCGCCCGATCCCGCGGCTGCTGCCGGTCACCAGAGCGGTTCTGCCGGTAAGGAGTCCGGTCATTTGAGAATCAGATCCTCCTCGATCGGGGCACGGTGGCTCTGCCAGACGTCGATCAGCTTGAACGGGAACGCGGTGACGATCCGTCCGCCGCCGGAGCGGTAGTAGGTGTGCGCGGTGGGCGTGTGGCACCACACCGTGTTCTGCATGGCCTCGTCGATGCTGCGCACGTAGGCCTCGAAGGCCTCCGGCCGCACCTCGATGGTGTCCGCGCCGCGCAGTGCCATCAGCTGCAGGCACTCCATGACGTAGTGCAGCATCACCTCGACACCGAAGTTGTGGCCCGCGCCGTGGCCCGGGCTGTAGTTCGGCGCCGACGAGATGAACAGGTTGGGGAACCCGGGCACCATGCCGCCGCGGTAGGCGGCCGGGTTGTCGCCCCACACCTCCGACAGCCGCAGGCCGTCGCGGCCCCGGATGTCCAGCGTGGACAGGAAGTCCAGGTGGTAGCCGGTGGCGTAGATGATCACGTCCAGATCGACCTGGCGGCCGTCGGCGGTGACGATGCCGCGCTCGTTGACGGCCGCCGGCTCGCTCGCCTCGAGGTCGACGTGCGGCTTGGTCAGCGCCGCGTAGTAGCCGCCCGGATCGCGCACGATGCGCTTGCCGTACGGGGCGAAGTCCGGGGTGAGCTTGCGCGCCAGTTCCGATCCGGCGCCGAACATCCGGTCGATGTAGTCCAGGCAGATCTGCAGCAGCCGGTCGTTGGCCGGCGAGATGGACAGGTGCTCGGCCGCCCACTCCGGGTCGCGGACGATCACCGGGTGGTTGTTGTCGGCGGTGCCCCAGAACGACTTCAGCCGGTTCCAGTTGGCGTGGTACGGGATGTGCTTGTTCAGCCAGCGCTGATGCGCCGGCACGTCGTCGTTCTCCCGCTTGCGCGGCGCGATCCAGTGCGGCTGGCGCTGGAACACCGTCAGGTGCGCGACGTCGTCGACGATGGCGTCGACGATCTGCACCGCGGTGCACCCGGTGCCCAGGATCGCCACCCGTTTGCCGCGCAGGTCCAGTTCCGGATCCCACTCGGCGGAGTGCACGCTGATCCCGGCGAAGGTGTCGCGGCCCGGGATCTCCGGCCAGCGCGGCCGGTTCAGGTAGCCCAGGGCGGGGATGACGACGTTGGCGTGGACGGTCTCGGTGCCGCCGTCCGGCCCGGTGATCCGCACCGCCCAGCGCCGGCGGTCCTCGTCCCAGGCCATCCCCTGCACCTCGGTGTTGAACCGGATGTGCTCGCGGATGCCGTTGCGGTCGGCGACGGCCTTGAGGTACTCCTCGTACTCCGCGCCCTGCGGGTAGTAGTTGGACCAGTCGGCGGCGATGTCCCGCGACAGCGAGTAGTACGCCGACGGGGTGTCCACCCCGATACCCGGGTACACCGCGGTGTACCAGGTGCCGCCGACCTCGTCCTCGCGCTCCAGAATCTCGTAGCCGATGCCGGCGGCGGCGCACTCCATGGCGGCGGCCAGCCCGGCCATGCCCGCCCCGATGATCAGCACCTTGAAGTCGGACGGGAGTTCGGCGTCGCGCGGCAGCACCGGCTGGGGCGGCTGGAAACCGCCCTGCTCCAGCAGCAGCGGCACGTACTCGGGCTCCACCGGGGTGCCCAGCGCGATCGGGGCGATGCGGCCGAAGAGCTCCGGGTCGTCGGCCGGCAGCGCACCGGCGGGCCGCGGTGCCGCCAGCGCCGCGACCACCGCCTCGACCAACTCCTCCATGGTCTGCGCGTCGGTGACACCGACGAACTCGGGCGGATCGGGTTCGTGCGAGATACGGCTCGCGAACCGGTCCACCACCGTCGGGTCGCCGGTCAGCTGCGCGAGCACCGCAAGCAGCACCCCGGCGTCGGCCTGTCGCAGATTGGCGCGCAGTTCCTCGGGACTCGGCCCGGTCGTCGCGGGTACGTCGGTCGTCATCGAACCTCCTTGCTCGTGACGCCGAGTATGGGTTCGGCCGTCGGCACCGGCACTGGGCTCGTCTACTCAGCGGGACGCGGGCTGATCGATCCGGCCCCGCTGCACCACCATTGCCCCTCATGCAGGAACTTGATGCGGTGCTGGCCGCCACCCGCAGTCACGCCCTGGGCGACATCCCGCGGCGGACCGCGCGACGGGTGCCGGACAAGGTGGCGATCATCGACGGCGATGTCACGCTGACCTTCGCCGAGTTCGAGCACCTGGTGGACCGGGCGGCGGCGGCGTTGGACGACAACGGCTTCCGGGTCGGTGACCGGGTGGCGGTGCTGGCGCACAACTGCTGGCAGTACGCGGTGCTGGCGTTCGCGACCGCCCGCGCCGGGGTGGTGCTGGTCCCGATCAACTTCATGCTCACCGCCGAGGAGATCGCCTACATCCTCGGCCACAGCCGGGCCCGCGGGTTCATCGTCGAGGCCGGCCTGGTGCCCACCGCCGAGGCCGCGATGCGCGCCGGCGGCTCGGTCACCACCACCGCCGCGCTGGTGCGGCCCGGGCAGGCGCTGCCGGCCGGGTGGACCGACTTCGACTCCTGGCTGCGCACCACCTCCCCCGCGCCGAGTCCGGTCGTGGCCGACGACCAGATGATCCGGCTGATGTACACCAGCGGCACCGAGTCGCGGCCCAAGGGCGCCATGCACTCCAGCCGCAGCCTGATGGGCAACTACATCAGCTCCATCGTCTCCGGCGGCATGGAGGGCACCGACGTCGAGATCCACTCGCTGCCGCTGTACCACTGCGCGCAGCTGGACAACTTCCTGATCACCGACATCTACCTCGGCGCGACCAGCATCATCCTGCCCCGCCCGGAACCGGAGGTGGTGCTGCGCACCATCGAGAAGTACCGGGTCACCAACTACTTCGCCCCGCCCACGGTGTGGATCTCGCTGCTGCGCTGCCCCGTCTTCGACGAGGTCGACCTGTCCAGCCTGCGCAAGGGCTACTACGGCGCCTCGGCCATGCCGGTGGAGATCCTCGCCGAGCTGCGCGAGCGGCTGCCCAACCTGCGGCTGTGGAACTTCTACGGGCAGACCGAGATGGCGCCGCTGGCCTCGGTGCTCGGCCCGGACGAGCAGTCCGCCCACCCCGGTGCCGCCGGCCGGCCGGCCGTCAACGTCGAGACCACCATCCTCGACGACGACAACAACCCGGTGCCGCCCGGCGTGGTCGGCGAGATCGCCCACCGCAGCCCGCATCTGATGCTCGGCTACCTCGACGACGAGGCCAGGACCGCCGAGGCGTTCCGCGGCGGCTGGTTCCACTCCGGCGACCTGGGCTACTACGACGAACACGGTCTGCTGCACGTGGTGGACCGCAAGAAGGACATGATCAACACCGGCGGCGAGAACGTGGCCAGCCGCGAGGTCGAGGAGGTCATCTACCGCCACCCGGCCGTCGAGGAGGTGGCCGTGTTCGGGGTGCCGCACCCGGTGTGGGTCGAGTCGGTCACCGCCGCGGTGGTGGTGCGCAACGGCATGCGGCTCGAGGCCGCCGAGCTCATCGCGCACTGCCGGGAGCACCTCGCCGGGTTCAAGACCCCCAAGCAGGTCCACTTCGTCGACTCGCTGCCCAAGAACCCGAGCGGCAAGCTACTCAAACGTGTGCTGCGGGAACGGTTCTCGGAGCAGGTCGACACAACGGCGCAGGAAGGATCGCACGCATGACACAGACCCCGGCGACGGGTCGCATCGCCCGGTTCGACGAACCCGGCAAACCCTTTGTGATCGAGATGGTTCCGCTGCCCGAGGTGGGCCCGGGCGAGATCCTGGTCCGGGTGTCGCGGGCCAACATCTGCGGTTCGGACGTGCACGCCTGGCACGGCACGTTCGTCACCCGCGGCCTCGGCGGCCAACTGCCCACCGTGCTCGGTCACGAGATGGTCGGCACGGTGGCCGAGCTCGGCGCCGGGGTGGCGACCGACTCCGACGGCCGGCCGCTGCAGCCCGGCACCCGGGTGGTGTTCCCCTACTTCTTCTGCTGCCACAGCTGCCGCAACTGCCTGGCCGGCCGGCGCAACGCCTGCCTGAACCTGAGGATGGCCATGCTCGGCCGCGCCGACGAGCCGCCCTACTTCGTCGGCGGCTACGCCGACTACTTCCTGCTGCCCGCGGGCGCGGTGGTCTACACGGTGCCGGACTCGGTGCCCGACGAGATCGCCACGGGCGCCAACTGCGCGCTGTCGCAGGTGATGTACGGCCTCGAACGGGTCGACCTGCAACTCGGCGAGACCGTCGTGGTGCAGGGTGCGGGGGCGCTGGGTCTGTACGCGGTGGCCGTGGCCAAGGCCCGCGGCGCGAAGACCGTCATCGCCATCGACGGCGTGCCCGAACGCCTGGAACTGGCCCGCGAATTCGGCGCCGACGAGGTCATCGACATCACCGACACCACCGAGAAGGACCGGGTGAAGACCGTCCGACGGCTGACCGACGGCCAGGGTGCCGACGTGGTGGTCGAGGTCGTCGGCCATCCCTCGGCCATCGACGAGGGGCTGAAGCTGCTGGCGCAGTTCGGCCGGTACGTCGAGATCGGAAACATCAACCTCGGCAAGACCTTCGAGTTCGACCCGTCGCGGTTCGTGTTCTCCAACAAGACCATGGTCGGCGTCTCGCTCTACGATCCCCCGGTGCTGTCGCGCGCCCTGGCGTTCCTGGAGGAGTACCGCGACCGGCTGCCGTTCGACCGGCTCGCCGCCGCGTGCTACCCCCTCGAGGACATCAACGCGGCGTTCGCCGCGGCCGAGGCCAAGCGCGACGTGCGCGCCAGCATCGTCCCCTCCTTCGACGGAAAGCCCTGATGAGCACCCACGACTACCACCGCAACACCCTCTACATCGACGGCCGCTGGGTCACCCCGAGTTCCGCCGAGGTGATCGAGGTCGTCGACCCGGCCACCGAGCAGGTCATCGGGCACGTTCCGGCCGGTACCGAGGCCGACGTCGACGCCGCCGTGGCGGCGGCCCGCCGCGCCTTCGACCCGCTGATCAGCGTCGAGGAGCGCAAGCGCCGGCTGGCGGCCGTGATCGACGCGATGGAAAAGCGCCTGCCCGGCATCGCCGAGACCATCACCCGGGAGATGGGGGCGCCGATCCGGGTCTCGCAGACCGTGCAGACCCAGGTGCCGCTGGCGGTGGCGCGCGGATTCGCCGCCGCGCTCGAGGAGATCCCGTTCTCCGAGCGGATCGGCAATTCGCTGGTGCTGCGCGAGCCCTACGGCGTGGTCGCGGCGATCACCCCGTGGAACTACCCGCTCTACCAGGTGGTGGCCAAGGTGCTGCCGGCCATCGCCGCCGGCTGCACGGTGGTGCTCAAACCCAGCAATATCGCTCCGCTGTCGGTGTTCGAGTTCGTCGAGGCGGTGCACGAGGCCGGGCTCCCGCCGGGCGTGGTCAACCTGGTGACCGGCCCCGGCGCCCGCATCGGCGAGTACCTGTCGGTGCACCCCGACGTCGACTTCGTGTCGTTCACCGGCTCCACCGAGGTGGGCAGCCGGGTGGGCGAACTGGCCGGGCGGTCGGTCAAGAAGGTCGCGCTCGAGCTCGGCGGCAAGTCGGCCAACGTCATCCTGGAGGGCGCCGACCTCGCGGCCGCGGTCAAGGTCGGGGTCGGCAACGCGTTCCTCAACGGCGGACAGACCTGCATGGCCTGGACCCGCATGCTGGTGCCGCTGTCGCGCTACAGCGAGGCCCTGGAGATCATCGAGGCCACGGTGCCGAAGTACACCGTCGGCGACCCGTGGGACCCGGACACCCGGATCGGCCCGTCGGCGTCGGCCGCCCAGTACGAGACCGTGCTGGGCTTCATCGAACGCGCCCCCGCCGACGGCGCCCGGCTGGTCACCGGCGGCCTGGGCCGGATCCGCGACACCGGCTACTTCATCGCCCCGACCGTGTTCGCCGACGTGCTGCCGGATTCCGAGCTCGGCCAGCAGGAGGTGTTCGGCCCGGTGCTGGCGGTGATCCCGTTCCGTGACACCGACGAGGCGCTCGAGATCGCCAACGGCACCGACTACGGCCTGTCCGGGGCGGTGTGGGCGGCCGACGACGAGACCGCGATCGCGTTCGCCCGCCAGGTCCGCACCGGCCAGCTCGACATCAACGGCGGCCGGTACAACCCGGCCGCGCCGTTCGGCGGCTACAAGAAGTCCGGTGTGGGCCGCGAACTCGGCCGGTTCGGGCTCGAGGAGTTCTTCCAGATCAAGTCCCTGCAACTGTCGTGAGCACCCTCGACAGCAACCGAGAACGGAGCAGTCACATCGTGAGCACACCCGCGGAGCCGTTGCTGGTCACCGCCGAGGGAGCCGTCCGGATCTGGACGATCAACCTCCCGAAGGCGGGCAACGCCATCACCGGCGCCGACTTCATCGCCGCGTTCGAGGCCGCGGTGGACGCGGCCAACCGGGACACCGGCGTGTGCGCGGTCGTCCTCACCGGCGCCGGCAAGATCTTCTCCGCGGGCGGCAACGTCCGCGAGATGGCCGACCGCAAGGGCATGTTCGGTCTGCCCGCGATCGAGCAGCGGTACGCCTACGTCGACGGCATCCAGCGCATCCCGCGCGCGCTGGCGCGCCTGGAGGTACCGCTCATCGCCGCGGTGAACGGACCGGCCATCGGCGCCGGCTGCGACCTGGCCATGATGTGCGACATCCGGGTGGCCTCGGAACGCGCCACGTTCGCCGAGAGTTTCGTCACCCTCGGGCTGGTGCCCGGCGACGGCGGCACCTGGTTCCTGCAGCGCGCGATCGGCTACGAGCGGGCCGCCGAGCTGACCTTCACCGGCAAGACGCTCGACGCCGCCACCGCGCGCAACTGGGGTCTGGTCAGCCGGGTCGTCCCGCACGAGGAGCTGATGCCCACCGCGCTGGAGCTGGCCGGCCAGATCGCCGAGAACCCGCCGCAGGCCCTGCGGATGGCCAAGCGGCTGCTGCAGGAGTCCCGCACCGGGGCGCTCGAGTCGACGCTGGGCATGGCCGCCGCGATGCAGCCGCTGGCCCACCACGACGACGAGCACGACCGCCGGATCGCCAAGTGGCGGAGCGCCTGATGGCCGCGCCCCGGCTGATGCCCCCGGTGCGCGGCGAGACGGCGCAGACCCGGGCGCTGCGCGCCGAGGTGCGGGCGTTCCTGGCCGAGCAGCGCGCCGCCGGCGCCTACACGCCCGCGGTGGACGCCTGGTTGTGCGGCTGGGACGAGCGGTTCACCGCCGCGCTGGCCGCACGCGGCTGGATCGGCATGACCGTGCCGAAGGAGTACGGCGGCCGGGGCCGGTCGCATCTGGAGCGGTTCGTGGTGACCGAGGAGCTGCTGGCCGCCGGCGCCCCGGTGGCCGCGCACTGGATCGCCGACCGCCAGATCGTGCCGGCGCTGCTGAAGTACGGCACCGAGGAGCAGAAGCGGCGGTTCCTGCCCCGCATCGCCGCCGGGGAGTGCTTCTTCGGCATCGGCATGAGCGAGCCGGACTCCGGCTCGGACCTGGCCAGCGTGCGCACCCGGGCCGTGCAGGTCGACGGCGGCTGGAAGCTGACCGGCACCAAGGTGTGGACCTCCGGGGCGCACCACGCGCACGCCTTCATCGTGCTGGCCCGCACCGCGCCGGTGGACCCGGCCAACCGGCACGCCGGGCTGAGCCAGTTCATCGTGCACTTCGACGCCCCGGGCGTGCAGGTGCGGCCGATCGTGTCGATGAACGGCCGGCACCACTTCAACGAGGTGATCCTCGACGACGCGTTCGTGCCCGACGACATGGTGTTCGGGCGGATCGGCAACGGCTGGCAGCAGGTCACCAGCGAGCTCAGTTTCGAGCGCAGCGGGCCCGAGCGGCTGCTGTCGACGTTCGTGCTGCTGGCCGATCTGGCCGGCCGCACCGCCGACGGGGTGCTGCCGCGCGACGCCGGGCTGGGCCGGCTGGTCGCCCGGGTCGCCGCGCTGCACCACATGTCCGGGGCGGTCGCCGGGGCGCTGGAGCGGCAGGAGCCCGCCGAGGTGCCGGCCGCGGTGGTCAAGGTGCTCGGCACCACCACCGAGGGCGACATCGCCGAGTACGCCGACCAGTACAGCGGTGACGACGGCGGGCTGCCCGCCGCCACCCGGGAGCTGATCACCGCCGCGGTGGACCAGCGGCCCGGCTTCACGCTGCGCGGCGGCACGAACGAGATTCTGCGCGGGGTGATCGCCCGCGGATTGGGGCTGCGATGACGACGGATGCACTCCTCGGCGGGGCGGTCGACCCCGACCTGCTGGCGCTGATGGACGCGGTGTTCGCCGAGCACGGCGGCGCCGGCACCGCGCACGGCGGACCGGTGCGCCTCGACGCCGCGCTGTGGTCCCGGCTGTCGGAGCTGGGGCTGGTGCGGCTGACCGGCTCGGAGCAGACCGGCGGCAGCGGCGCGGGCTGGCCGGAGGCCGCCGAGCTGGCGGCCGCTGCGGTGCGCCACGCGGTGCGGCTGCCGCTGGCCGAGCACGACCTGCTGGCCGGCTGGCTGCTGGAGACCGCCGGCCTGCCGGTCGACGACGCGGTGCGCACGGTGGCCGTGCTCGGCGCCGACGGCACCGCCGCCGCGGTGCCGTGGGCGTCGGCCGCGCAGCGGATCGTGCTGCTGTGGCGGGACGCCGACGGCACCCACCGGGTCGCCGACGTCGAGCCGCAGCGGCTGCGGGTCACTCCCGGCACCAACCTGATCGGGGAGCCCAGGGACACGGTGGCCGCCGACGTCGGGGCGCTGTCGGGCACCGCGGTGGCCGACGAGCTGGCGGGCCGGCTGGAGCTGCGGGCCGCGCTGGTGCGCGCGGTGCAGGTGGCGGCCGCCCTGGACACCGCCGTCGGGCTGGCGATCGAGCATGCCGGGGCGCGCACCCAGTTCGGCCGGCCGCTGGCGAAGTTCCAGGCCGTCCAGCACATGATCGCCGACATCGCGGCCGAGACCGCCCTGGCCCGCACCGCGGTCGCCGCCGCGCTCCATCGGGCCGTCGAGACCGACTGGGCCGCAGCCGATCTCGACTTCATGGTGGCGGTCGCACGGTCGTGTGCCGGGCACGCCGCCGATGTGGTGGTGCGCCGCGCCCACCAGCTGCTCGGGGCCATCGGCACCACCGCCGAACACCGGCTGCACCACTACACCCGGGCCGCGCTGGCCTGGCGGGGCGAGTTCGGCTCGGTGCGGTCCTGGGACGAGCGGGTCGCCGCGGCGGCCGCGCGGGCCGGCGCCGACGGGCTCTGGCCGCTCATCGCGGGCTGATCCGGAACTGTTCCGCTGATCGGACCGGACGGTGTCGGCCGGGCCCGCCGCCGGGTTGACTCGCCGCATGAGCAACGCGATCACGCTGTCGGAGATCCAGGAGTTCATCGGCCGGTTCTGGTACCACTACGACCAGGGCCTGTTCGACGTGCTGGAGACCTTCCTCGCCGACGAGGTGGAGTACCTCAGCCGCTCGGACTCGGGCAACTGCCCGTTCGAGGAACTGCTGGCGGCCGAGCTGCACGGCAAGGCCGAGACGCTGGCCTGGCTGCGCCAGCACCGTGACGAGAACCCCTACCCGCTGCGCCACCACGCCACCAACCTGTTCCGCACCGGCGTCGACGGTGAGGTCACCACGGTCCGGTTCTACCTGTACGTCAACCAGGTCACCAACAACGTGCCGTTCGACGTCTCCTCCGGCGTGGTCGACGCCGGGATCCGGCGGGAGGGCGACGGGCTGGTGCTGACCAGCCTGAAGGTGGTGCTCGACGCCGAGGACTCGATCCCGTTCGCCGAGCACCGCGCCAAGACCTCCGCCGGGGCCTGAGCGAGGTTACGGTGAGCGAAACCGTTTCCGCCCGTGAGGTCTTCGGCGGCGGCGTGGCCGTCGTCACCGGGGCCGGCGCCGGTATCGGCGCCGGCCTGGCCCGGCACGCCCACCGGCTCGGGATGTCGGTGGTGCTCGCCGATGTCAACGCCGACGCGATCGCCGCGCTGCGCGACGAGCTGACCGCCGACGGCGGCACCGCCGTGGACGTGGTGTGCGACGTGCGCGACCCGGACGCCGTGGCCGAACTCGCCGAACGCACCTACCGCGACGTCGGCCCGGTGCGGCTGCTGGTCAACAACGCCGGCGTGGAGCAGTTCGGCTATCTGTGGGACACCCCGGTCGCCAACTGGAACCGGGTGATGGACATCAACGTCAGCGGCGTGTTCCACGGCGTGCGGGCGTTCCTGCCGCGCATGCTCGACAACCCGGCACCGGCCTGGGTGTGGAACCTGTCCTCGATCGGCGGGGTGGCCGCGGTGCCGCTGCAGACGCCCTACATCGTCAGCAAGCACGCGGTGCTGGCGCTGACCGAGTGCCTGCGGTTGGAGGTGCAGCTGGCCGGCCACGACGACCACGTCCACGTGCAGGCCGTGCTGCCCGGCGCGGTGCGGTCCAACATCTTCGAGGCGGCCGGCGGGGTGGACGGGGACGGCGCCGACGTCGAGGCCGCCGAGTCCCAGCGGCGGGCCATGCTGGACATCAAGGCCAACGCCATGGATCCGCTGGAGGCCGCCGAGGTGGTGTTCGAGCAGGCCGCCCGCGGCGAGTTCTACCTGCTGACCCAGCCCGACTACGTGGGGTCGGCGATGGCCGAACGCGCCCAGGTGCTCACCACCCGGGTCCCGCCGCAGCTGCGCACCAAGCCGCGGTTCGACCCGGCCAGGCACTGATGACCGCCGGACACCGGCCGACGCTGGATCCGGACGCCGCGGCCCGGGTCGCGGCGTTCGGGCCGCCGGTGCCGATGCGGCGGCGCGGGCTGGCCGCGGTGCGGAAGTCGGTCGAGTCCGCTCCCCCGCCGCCCGACATGGCGCCGATGGCCGAGATCGTCGACGACACCGTGCCCGGACCGGGCGGTGCGGTCGGGGTGCGCATCTACCGTCCGCACGACGCGGCGTCCCCCGCACCGGTGATCGTGCACATGCACGGCGGCGGGCTGGTGATGGGCTCGGTGCGCTCGTTCGAACCGATGGGCCGGGCGCTGGCCGCCGCGAGCCGGGCGGTGGTGGTGGCGGTGGACTACCGGCTGGCCCCGGAGTTCCCGCCGCCCGCGCAGTTCGAGGACTGCCTGGCGGTGACGGAATGGGTTGCCGCGAACGCCGATTCGCGCGGCTGGGATGCCGGCCGGCTGGTGCTGGCCGGCGACTCGGCCGGCGGCGCACTGGCCGCGGCCGTGGCGCTGGAGCTGCGCGACCGCGGCGGGCCGCCGGTGTTCGCCCAGGTGCTGATGTATCCGGGGCTGGACCGGGACATGGCCGCACCGTCGATCCTCGCGCTGCACGACGCGCCGATGCTGCTGCACGACGACATCCTGTTCATGCACGAGCTCGCCGACACCGGTGCCGGCGAGCCGCACGACCAGCGCCGGGTGCCGGCCTACGCGACCGACCTGACCGGGCTGCCGCAGACCATCGTGGTGACCGCCGAGCTCGATCCGATCTCCAGCTGGGGCGAGCGGTTCGCGCAGCGGTTGCGCGACGCCGGGGTGCAGACCACCCTGACCCGCTACCCGGGCATCTACCACGGTTTTCTGATGCGCTCGGAGGCCACCGCCCGGGGCCGGCTGGCGATGGCCGAGATCGGCGCCCTGCTGCAGGCGAAGTTCGCCAACCCGCTTCCGTTCTGAGAATCCGCGGAACCCGTCTCCCGGTGGCCGGACACCGCGGTGACGGATCGGAACACCGGCAAACACAATCGGACCGAACCAAACCGGAGTCGAAGGAGTACCGAAATGCTCACCGAAGAGCGGCGGATGCAGCTGAACGACATCCTCCGCCCCGTCGCGCCACCCCGCGAGATCGAAAACGTCTACACCGACGACCAACGGGAACGGCTCTACGACGTCGTGCGCAAGTACGGCCCGTGGCGGCTGATCATCGCCCAGCACTTCGCCTCCCCCGAGGAGCTCATCGCCACGATGAGCGGCCAGTTCCCGGAGGGCTTCGAGCCCAGCCTGGACCTGTTCCTGACCCCGACGTTCCGCGGGCATCTGGCGAACCACGGCACGGTGCTCTTCCCCGAGATCCACGACTGCTTCTACAACGAGCGGTTCCTCGCCGAGGCCAAGTCCTACTGGGGTGCCCAGTACGCCAAGCCGCAGATGATGCTGTTCAACATCAACGGCCCGTGCGCCAACCGCGACCCCGGCCACCTGGACTCGCCGAGCTTCCGCGGCATCCGCTACGAGAACGCGCCGACCTGGCTGGTCAGCGTGATGGGCAAGTCGGGGCTGTTCACCGACTACCTGATCAAGATGGCCCAGGTCATCACCTGGTTCTCGCTCGACGAGAGCAGCGGCTTCACCTACTGGCCGGACGGCCCGCTGAAGGCCCCCAAGCGGGTGCTGCCGCCGGTGTACAACCGCGGCGTGGTGGTGCAGAACGAGATGATGGTGCACCGCGGTGAGGCCAACGGCCCGGTGGACCAGCAGATGCCCAACGGGCTGTCGTTCGACACCGTGTTCGCCGGCGACCCCGAGTCGCGCGACCACTGGGTGCTGCGCAACGGCGACGAGGTGATCGCCCGGCACCACACCGACGAGCTGCGGTTCCTGGTGCACTGGTCGGCCGAGGTGTACTCGGATTACGACGAGCTGAAGAAGAACATGGACCACTCCGACGATCTGACGGTCGACAAGGCGATCGACATGATGGTCGACGACCTGGCCAAGCGCGGCGTCAAGCTCGACATCCCGAGCAACCCGCTGCACGACCCGGCGTTCATCGGCGCGCTGCACGCCGCCTACGACCTCGGTGCGCCGGCGATCTACCCCGAAGAGGCCCCGCTGAGCCCCTTCGTCTTCAGCTGATCCCTCCTCCGAAACCAGCGGACCCGGTATCCGATCGGATACCGGGTCCGCTGCTTCGGTGCCGTGTCCGGGGCCGGTCAGCGGCCGGCCGCGTGCGCCCCGGCGCGGCGGCCGCTGAACACGCAGTCGGCGATGGACAGGCCGCTGATGTAGCCGTTCGAGCACACCCCGACCGCGGTGCGGCCGGCCGCGTACAGCCCGGGCACCACCCCGCCCTCGGCGCGGAGCACCTCGCCGGTGTCCTCGTCGACCACCAGCCCGCCCAGGGTCAGCCCCGGGATCGGGTAGAACATCGAGGAATCCGCCGAGATGTCGATCGAGTAGAACGGGCCGCGTTCCAGCCGCGGGCACAGCTCGGGATCCTTGTGGGCCGGGTCGCCCGCGCCGGCGGCGAGCGCGCGGTTGTACTCGTCGACGGTCTTGCGCAGGCCCGCCGGATCGATGCCGTTCTTGGCCGCCAGGGCCTCGATGGTGTCGGCCTTGCGGTGCCCCGGACCGAGCAGGTACCAGATCTGCAGCCGCTGGAACATCTTGGTCTGCTCGCGGATCTGGGTGCGGATCCTGCGCCAGGTGGCGGCGTCGTAGATGGCCCAGCCGCGACCGCCGAACTCGCGCATGAGCACATCGCCGTGGGTGGCGCCGTAGAGGTCCTCGTTGGCGATCCGGCGCCCGTCGGCACCGACGGTCAGCCCCTCCAGGAAGGCGCTGGGCGGCGACAGGAACCGCCAGGCGGTGACCTTGCCCATCTTGTCGGCGGTCCCGCCGGCCTGCAGCCCCAGCCGGATGCCGGTGCCGTCGTCACCGACGGTGCCCAAGGGCGAGATCTTCTCGAACTGCGGGGCGTAGCGGCGCACCCACTCGCGGTTGTTGATGAACCCGCCGGCCGCCAGGATCACCGCGCGGGCCCGCGCCTCGGCCGGCTGCGCCGCCTCGGCCAGCAGCCGCTCGCCGTAGCTCACCGCCCCGGCCACCGCGCTGGGCATCCAGGTGCCGAGTTTGCCGGTGGCCTTGGTGATCAGCTTGTGCCGGCGGGCGTTGGGGTGGCGCGGGTCGACCACCGTGTAGCGCACCCCGGTGACGGTGCCGTCCTCGTCCTGGATCAGGTCGTGCACCCGGGCCAGCGGCACGAACCGCACCCCCTTGGCCAGGGCGGAGTCCCGCAGCCGTTCGAACAACTCCCGACCGGACCGCATGCCCGGGGCGACCACCCGGTGCCCGCGCGGCGCGGGTTCGGCGTGCTCCTTGAACGGGTAGGCCTTCTCGTTGCCGGAGTAGTACAGGTAGTGCCGGTCGGTGGGGTACGAGGTCTTGTACGCCGGCGCCGCACCGCCGCGGAACGGCACGCCCTGGCGCTTGAGCCACTCGATGAGCGCCGGGCTCTGCTCGCAGAACCGGGCCAGGGTCTCCGGCCGGACCGCGTCGCGCACCTCCTGGGCCAGGTAGGCGCGCATGTTCTCGACGGTGTCGCGGTAGCCGCCGGCGCGCTGTTCGTCGGTGCCGCCGCCGGCGTAGACGATGCCGCCCGAGTAGGCGGTGGCGCCACCGCCCCAGCCGCGGTCCAGCACCAGCACCCGGGCCCCGCGGTCGGCGGCCTCGATCGCCGCCGAGGCGCCCGCGGCACCGAAACCCACGACGATGACGTCGTATTCGTCGACTGTCGGCATCTGTGACTCCCCGTCAGAGAACGGACTTGATCTGTTTGGCGACGATCCGCGCGGTGCGCCGCGGCGCGATCCGCGACATCGCGTACAGCACCCGGGCGTCGGTGCCGATGATCACCCGGTAACGGTCCCTGGCGATGCCGGCGACGATCCGCCGGCCCGCGGTCTGCGGCTTGGTGATCGGCGCCTTGCGGCCCTTCGCGTCGAGCATCTCCACACCCGAGTTCTGCGCCAGGTTCGTCGAGACCTGGCCCGGGAACACGGTCATCACACGGACATTGGTGTCGGCGAGCTCGGCCTCGAGGCCCTCGCTGAACTGTTTGACCGCGCCCTTGCTCGCGCTGTAGAGCAGCTGGCTGGCGAACGGCACCAGCGCCGAGAGACTGGACATGTTGGTGATGTTGGCCTCCGGCCGCGTCAGCAGCAGCGGCAGGAAGGCCCGGCACATGCGCACGGTGCCCAGGTAGTTCACCGCGGTCACCCGCTCCGCGTCGGCGTCGTCGAGGTCGCCGAACAGCGCGAACCGCTGGGCGATCCCGGCGATGTTGACCAGCCCGTCGACCCGGCCGTGCGCGGCGAGCACCGCGTCCGGCAGGGCCGCGACCGCGGCGGCGTCGGTGATGTCGAGTTCGTGGGTGCTCACCCGGCCCCCGGCGGCCCGCACCCGGTCGGCCGTCACGGCCAGCCCGGACCGGTCGCGGTCCACGGCGGCGACGTGCGCCCCGCGCCGCGCCAGTTCCGCCGCGACCTCGCGGCCCATCCCGTTGCCGGCGCCGGTGACGACGAAGACCCGATCGGCGATACGCATGCGGCCCTCCTCAGCCGGATGCTCCCCCACCGACCGCCTCGCGGTCGGCGAGCACCGGCAGCCTGCCCTGCCGGACCGCGTCCTCGATGGCGGTGCGCAGCCCGGGGCAGAGCGCGACGGCGTGCCCACCGGGGTGGGGTCGGTGCCGGCACTGCCGTCGCGCCTGCGCGTTCCACTGCACGCTGGTCTGCTCCCAGCTGGCCTTGCGCACCAGCACCGAGGCACCGCAGGCCGTGCAGTCGACCGGCCGCATCGGCTCGTCGAGCAGCCGGTTGTCCGGGCGGACCGTCACTTGTTCACGCCCACCAGCCGGGGCAGCCGGCCGGCGGCGATGTTGTCCTGGACCTCCTTCATCCACGCCTCGCGCGGACGGGTGGTGTCGATCTCGAACTCGAAGCGGTCCACCATGTCCGGGGTGATGTCGGCGACGTCGACGTAGAACTGCTCGTACCAGCGGCGCAACTGGTAGACCGGCCCGTCCTCCTCGCACAGCAGCGGGTTGTCGATGCGGGCCTTGCGCTTCCAGATCGCCACGTCCTGCTCGAAGCCGAGCTTGACGAAGTCGCCGAGCGCGATCGCCATCTCCATCGCGGCGTCCCGGGGCAGGTGCTCGTTGATCTCCACCGAGATGCCGTACTGCAGCACGAAGGAGTTGGCGTCGATCGGATAGTGGCAGTTGATCAGGACGGTGCGCTGGTCGCCGTGCTCGTAGTGGTAGACCAGGTCGTCGATCATGAAGGACGGGCCGTAGTAGGACGCCACCGAGGTGGTCCCGAGGATCTTGGCGCCCTCGCCGCCGCCGAGGTCCGGCCGCGCCTCGCTCTTGTAGTACTGGGTGGCGATGTGGCCCTCGAAGACGTTCTTGAACTCGGTGGGCAGCCCGCCGTGGATGTAGAAGAAGTGCGCCATGTCCACGACGTTGTCGATGATCTCGCGGCAGTTGGTGTGCACCACCGTGGAATACCAGTGCCAGTCGGTCCAGCGGTCGGTGCCCACCCCCTCGATGCGCGGGATCGTCACCTCCGGCGGCGGCGGGTTCTTCTCCGGGTCGTTCCAGACGAACAGCATCCCGTCCTGCTCCATGGTGGGCCAGGTCGCGGTGCGGGCGAGCTTGGGCACCCGGCGGCTGTACGGGATCTGCTTGCAGCGGCCGTCACCGCCCCACCGCCAGTCGTGGAACGGGCAGGCGATCTCGTTGCCCTTCACCTCGCCGTCGGAGAGGTCCCCACCCATGTGGCGGCAGTAGGCGTCCAGCACGTTGATCCGGCCGTCCTCGCCGCGGAACACCACCAGCTTGCCGCCGAAGGCATTGACGGCGTGCGGTTTTCCGTCACCGAGATCGCGGGTCAGGCCGAGGCAGTGCCAGCCGCGGGCGTACCGGGTCGGCACGGCCTGCGCCTCGATCTGACGAACCTCGTCGACGTCGCCGGGCTGCAACGTTGTCATGTCGGCCATCCTCGGGGTCTGTGGAGAGACGTCAGGAACCCTGTCGTTCTAACACCGCGACGGCCGCTCACCCGGGCGGTGTTCCACTGATCGGGCACGGCACCGGCGGCCGGGGCCGCCGGTGCCGACAATCGCCCGGTGACCGATGCGCAGAACCTCACCGTCGATCTCCTCGTTGTCGGCTCCGGCACCGGGATGGCCGCCGCCCTGGCCGCTCACGAACTCGGACTCTCGACGCTGATCGTGGAGAAGACGGGCTATGTCGGTGGCTCCACGGCGCGTTCCGGCGGCGCCTTCTGGATGCCGGCCAACCCGATCCTGGTCGAGCACGGCTCCGACGACACCCTGCAGGCCGGCCACACCTACATGGAGTCGGTGGTCGGCGACGACGCCCCGCTCGACCGCGCCCACACCTTCGTCGACTTCGGCGCGGCCACCATCGACATGCTGCGTCGCACCACGCCACTGAAGTTCCTGTGGGCCAAGGGGTATGCCGACTACCACCCGGAGCGGCCGGGCGGCAGCCCGGTGGGCCGGACCTGCGAGTCGCGCCCGTTCGACGTCAACGTGCTCGGCCCGGAGCGCGCCCGGCTGCGCCCCGGGGTGATGAAGTCCTCCTTCCCGATGCCGGTCACCGGCGCGGACTACCGCTGGTTCAACCTGATGGTCCGCAAGCCGGTCAAGGCCTGGCCGCGGATCCTGCTGCGCGCCGCGCAGGGCATCGGCGGGCTGGCGCTGGGCCGCCGCTACGCCGCCGGCGGGCAGGCGCTGGCCGCCGGGATGTTCGCGGGCGTGCTGCGGGCCGGGATCCCGGTGTGGACCGAGTCCCCGGTGGTCGAACTCGTCACCGACGGCGACCGGGTGACCGGCGCGGTGGTGGACCGGGCCGGCACCCGGGTCACGGTGCACGCCACCCGCGGTGTGGTGCTGGCCGCCGGCGGGTTCGACCACGACATGGCCTGGCGGCGCAAGTTCCAGTCCGAGTCGCTGGCCGACCACGCCAGCCTCGGCGCGGAGGGCAACACCGGCGACGCCATCCGGCTGGCCCAGGAGACCTGCGGTGCGGCCGTGGGGCTGATGGACCAGGCCTGGTGGTTCCCGGCGTTCGCCCCGCTGCCCGGCGGCGAGCCGACGGTGATGCTCGCCGAGCGGTCGCTGCCCGGCTGCCTGATGGTCGACCACACCGGGCGGCGGTTCATCAACGAGGCGATGGACTACATGTCGTTCGGCCAGCGGCTGCTGGAGCGCGAGCGCGCCGGTGACCGGGTCGAGCGGATGTGGATGGTCTTCGACCAGCGCTACCGCGACAGCTACGTGATGGCCGCCGAGCTGTTCCCGCGCATGCCCATCCCGCAGACCTGGTACGACGCCGGCATCGCCCACCGCGCGGACGATTTCGCCGACCTGGCGCGCGCCATCGGGGTGCCCGCCGACCAGCTGACCGCCACCGTGACCCGGTTCAACGAGCTGGCCCGCAGCGGGGTGGACACCGACTTCGGCCGCGGCGACAGCGCCTACGACCGCTACTACGGGGACCCGACCGTCACGCCGAACCCGAATCTGCGGGCGCTGGAGGCGGGGCCCTACTACGCGGTCGAGGTGGTGCTCAGCGACCTGGGCACCTGCGGCGGCCTGCGCGCCGACACCCGGGCCCGGGTGCTGCGCGAGGACGGCTCGGTCGTCGCCGGGCTGTACGCCATCGGCAACACCGCCGCGAACGCCTTCGGCCACAGCTATCCCGGCGCGGGGGCGACCATCGGCCAGGGCCTGGTGTTCGGGTACCTGGCGGCCCTGGACGCGGCCGGCCGGCTCGGCTGAGCGCCGAGGGGGTCCGGTCTCGGCAAGCCCCGGAGGGTGTTCTCCTCCGTGCCCTCCGGGGCTTCCTCCCGGCCCGGGGCGTCAGTCGTCGGCGCCCTCGAGGGCGTTGGGCTCCTCGGCCGCGATCCGGCGCTCCACCTCGTACCAGTACTCCCGGCCCGGGAACTCGAAGTTCTGCCGGCCGTCGGCGTTGAGTTGCCGCTCCACCGTGTCGAGATCGGCGATGAGCTGGCGGGCCAGGTCGCGTTCGGCGGCGTAGTAGCGCTGCGACCACAGCAGCGCCAACCGGGCGTAGGACCAGGCCGGCTGGCCGACGGCCCAGCGCGACTCGGTCTCGGCGGCGCGGTGCATGCGGTCGGCGTACTCGGCGTGCTCGACCAGGATCTCGCGCAGCCGGCCCGGGGCGATGAGGTGGCCGAGCATCACGCGCAGGATCGGATTGTGTTTGATCGTGGGCGGTTCCACCGGCTCCTCGTTGGCCCACCGGGTGAGCAGCGTCAGCCCCCGGGGCGTGATCTTGTACATCCGGCGGCTGCGGGCGCCGTCCATCTCGACCCGCGAGCTCACCAGGCCACCCCGCTCCAGCCGCTTGAGTTCGGAGTAGATCTGGCTGTAGGCCGGGCTCGGGTAGAAGAACCGCAGTGCCCAGGTGATCCACTTCTTGACGTCGTACCCGGACAACTCGTCGCCCCCGGACAGCATGCCCAGCAACGCCCACCCGGTGGGCGAGACGTTGACGTCACCGCCCGGGACATCCGCGGAATCCGTCACCCGCCAAGGCTAGCAACCGCCCGGTGGGGCCGCTGCGCGCCAACCGCTGACCGGGAGACGGCGGTTGCCGGGCGGGCGCCGCTCCCCCACAGTGGTCGGCGATGAGCGACGGTGCCCTCTCCCCGGAAGACGTCCGGCGTGCCGTGGCGGCGTTCGAGCCGCTGACCCGGTCGCTGCGCACCCTGATCGACGTCGCGATCCGCAGCGAGGTCGACGAGCCGGAGGTCCGGCGCGCCCGCCGGCTCGTCGAGGAGGCGACGGCGGTGCTGTCGGCGAAGCTCGGCGACGGCCCGCCCGGGCGGTGGCCGACCACCGACGGCAGCGTGGTCACCTGGGGCAACGCGGTGTTCGGGGTGCGCAACGCGATCGCCCCGCCGGTGGCCGTGCAGCGCGAACCGGACGGTGGGGCGTTCGCCGAGGTCGAGCTCGGCCCGCCGTACGAGGGCCCGCCCGGTCAGGTGCACGGCGGGGTGGCCGCACTGCTGCTCGACCACGTGCTGGCCGCCACCGCGCACCGCCCCGGGCTGCCCGCGGTGACCGGCACGCTCACGCTGCGCTACCTGGCGCCCACCCCGCTGGGCCGGCTGCGGGTGACGGCCCGGATCGAACAGGACGCGCCGCACAAGACCGTCGCGGCGGGCCACATCGTCGCCGCCGACGGCACGGTGACCGTGCGGGCGGAGGGGGTGTTCATCCGGCCCGGCGCCCGCCGCGCGCCGCAGGCCGGCTCAGAGCGGCTCTAGCGCGGCGATCAGCCAGCGGCCGTCGACCCGGTCGAGCCGGACCAGCACACTGGCGGCGGTGCGGGCGGGTTCGGGCCGGTCCCGGCCGGCGGTCTCGGTGTCCAGGAAGACCAGCACCTCGGCGTGCTCCGGCCCGAGCTCGCTCACCGCGGCGTCGACCACCCGCGCGGTGGCGGTGATCCCCTCGTCGCGGGCGGCCGGCACCAGCACCTCGTCGGCGAACCGGCCGTAGTAGGTCCGGAACTCGCCGGTCGTCAGCGACCGCGCGGCCGCCATGTCCTGTTCGACGGTGTCGGGCGCGTAGGACAGCAGCTGTTCGGTGCCGGTCCGCGCCGCGGCGACCGCGGCCGCGGCCGCCGCGTCGTCGACGCCGCGGTCGGCGCGGTGCAGGGTCAGATACACCACCGCCGCGAACACGGTCGCGATCAGCGGCACCGCCGCCACCGCGAGCCCCCGCAGGGTGGGCCGCCTCATGCCACGAACTCGACGTCGGACATCTTGATCCGGTCCCCTTCCCGCTGCAGGTTCACCCGCAACCGCCAGCTGCGCGGGGCGTCCCGCGCCCCGTCGGCGGTGCCGGCGACGGTGGACGCCGCCACCAGCACGACGGCCGCGTCGTCGGTCATCGACTGCACCGCCACGGCCTGCACCCGGGCGGTGGTGCTCACCTGCGCGTCGGTGGCGAGGCGGGTGAAATCCTCTGCGGCGAACTCGAATTCGTCGTGGAACCGGCCGGTGGCGTTCTCCATGATGCGGTTCAGGCTGCCCTGCGGGTCGGCGGCGTCGATGGACAGCAGGGTGACCACGTTCTGGCGCGCGGCGGCGACGTACTCGGCCCGGGCCTGCGCCTCGGCCCGCTGCGCGAGGTGGCCGCGCACCATCGCGCCACCGGCGGCGAACATGCCCACCGCGCACAGCATCGCGATCACCAGTGCCGCAGTGCGCACAACGCCCCCTTGGGCCCGGTCGAGGTGGCGACCACCGCCCCGTCGACCGAGAGTTCGCAACGGAACGTCGATTCCACCGACCGGCCGGTGCCGGTCACCACCACCATCGCCCACCGCTGCGGATCCTCCAGCGTGGTGCGCAGCACCCAGGGCCGACCGGGCCCGAGATCGACCCGGGCGCGGGGGGTGAACCGGTACGGGTCGTGGCTGTAGTCGGCCCAGTTCGGCGGGTCGACCTCGCGGTAGTAGATGTCGGCGCCGACCTCGGTCTCGGCCGTCACCGTATAGACCACCTCGTGCGGCACCGCGTGCGCCGCCGGCCCGGGCACGGCCACCAGCGCCGCACCGGCCAGCAGCGCGGCCGCCACCGGCCTACCGGTCATCGCCGCGCCCCCACCGCGGGGCCCCGTCCTGGGACTGGCAGAACAGGAACAGCCCGTCGGGTGCCTGCGCCACCCACCGCTCGTAGCCCGAGCAGTCCGCGCCGAGCTCCTTGATCCCGGCCATCGGCGGGGACCGGAACCAGCGCGGTTCGTAGCGGCGCGGCGACCCGCAGAACACCAGCCGACCGGGGCGGATGGACGGCCCGGCCACCGCGGTACCGAACACGTAGTAGGCGGTGTCCGAGCAGGGCGCGCCCAGCACCACCCCGGGACGGATGCCCGGGGTGCACTCCGGGCCGTCGCAGGCCGGGGTCTCGGCCCGCGCGGGGGTGGTCACCACCGCGACGGCCGCCAGCGCGGCCACCACCGACACCACAGTCCCTCGCACGCCCACGCACTCTGTCAGCCGGCCACCGGCCCGGCCAGTGGATGGTCCACTGAGCGGTCAACCCGATCCGGCCGCCGCGGCGCGGGGTGGTTGACTGCCGAGACATCCGTTCGCGTCCCGACCGACGACTCCGAAGGAGCAGGCAGTGCTGCGTCCGATCACGATGCTGACCGCCGCGGTCACGGTGTTCGGCTGCGCCACCGGCGGTGCCGTGGCCGCGGCCGAGACCGGGAGCCATCCGGAGTGGGGCCTCAACGGCACCTACATCGCGACCTCCAACGGCGAGTGGGCCCGCAAGAACGAGGTGTTCTACGAGCAGGCCAGCGTGCGCAGTACCTGGACCATCAGCACCGAGTGCAGCTATCCGGGCGAGTGCACCGGCACCGTGCACAGCGACTGGGGCTGGACCGCGCCGATCTACCAGCGCAGCGGCATCTGGTACGTCAAGCACCAGGTGGACAACTGGATTCCGTGCCCGGACGGCAGCACCGCCCCGGGGTTGCAGACCTACCGGTTCCGCGCCATGACCCCCGAGGGCGCCCACGCCGACCCGACCTCGACCACCCTGGTCGGCGAGGACATCACCGTCGGCCCCAGCGGCGCCTGCGGGGTGAGCAAGCCGGTCTACATCAACATGCCGTTCAAGCTGGTCAAGGTGTCCTGACCGGGGCCGGCGCGCACCGGGTGGAGCCGGCGGAGTGCCCGCCGGCCCCACCGGTCAGCGCGGCATCAGGTCCTGCCACTCCTGCGGGCCGGACCCACCGAGGTGGTTCTGCTGGTAGACCCGCCCGTCCGGCGCGGCGTACTCGCCGGTCTCCGGGTTGTAGGTGGCCACGCCCACCGGCGGCGGGGCGTCCCCGGCTGCCTCGGCCGGGCCCGGCATCGGGGTGCCCTCGATCGGGCCGAAGATCTGCTCGTCGGCGGTGACCCGGTCGTCGAGCGGCACGCCCTGCGCGATCAGGTTGGGGTCGATCGGGTACGGGCCGAGCACGTGCTGGCGCATCGCGATCGGCTCGTAGGGCCGGTCGCTCTCGCAGATCTCCACCGTGGGCGCCCGCTTGCCGGGTTGCCCCATGCACGGGTAGTTGCGCGCGCCGCGCACGCCCATCGGGGCGTCCTGGGGCAGCTTGCAGTACAGCCCGTCGGGGGTGTCCACGTCGGTCAGGTCGGCCGGGGACCGCCACTCCGAGGGCGGCAGGAAGCCCACCGTGCAGGCCGGCGGGTCGCCCAGGGTGAGGCTGAACTCCGAAAGCGCCATGCCGGTCGGGTTGTTCAGCGAGGAGCCGTAGGACTGGGTGGCCGCCAGGTACGGCGGCAGCAGCACCAGCAGCTGTTCGATGGACGGGTGGTAGGTGACCGCGACCTGGCCGACGGTGGTCAGGTTGGCCAGCAGCACCGGCAGCGTCGGCTCCACCTCGCGCATCAGCCGGGTGGCCGCGTCGGCGGTGCCGGGTCCGTCGCGCAGGATGGTGCGGATCTCGTTGTCCCGCGCGGCGAGCCGGTCGGTGATCCCGGCCAGGCCGGCCGCCCAGGTCCGGATCGCCGCGGCACTCTCGGCCTGCCCGTCCAGCAGTGGGGCGCTGTCGTCGATGAGGGTGCGCGACTGCTCGGCGTGTTCGCGCAGTCCGGCGGCCAGCCTGCTCGACGAGTCGAACAGGGCACCCAGGTCGGTGCCGGTGCCGTTGAGCGCGGTGAACGACTCGTCGAGCAGCGCCGAGAGCTTGCCGGTCGGGATGCTGTCGACCATCGCGCTGAGCTGGTCGAGCATCGGCCCGACCGGCTGCGGCAGGCTGGCCTGCTCGGCGGTGATCACCGAGCCGTCGGCCAGGAACGGCCCGTCGTCGGTGCGCGGCACCAGATCGACGTACTGCTCCCCCACCGCCGACACGCTGCGGACGTTGGCCTGCAGGTCGGCCGGGATGCGGGCGGACCGGTCCAGCGACATGGTGACCAGCACCCCGTCGCGGGTGGGCTCGATCGCGGTGACCTTGCCGACCTGCACGCCGCGGTAGGTGACGTTGGAGAACCGGTACAGCCCGCCGGTGGCGGGCAGCTCCAGGGTGACGGTCATCCGGCCGATCCCGAGCAGCACCGGCACCTGCATGTAGCCGATCACCATCGCGGTCATGCCGATCACCGAGGCGACGGCGAAGATGACGAGCTGGGTGCGCACGAACCGGGTCAGCATCAGTTCCCGCCCTCCTGGTCGGGCTGCGCGTCCTGTTCCATCGGCAGCGGCGCGAGCTCCTGCGGCGGCGCGGTGACCGGCGCCTTGAGCGGGTCCCGGGTGTACATGTTGTACCAGGGGTCGCCGGGCGCCGGGACCAGCGAGGCGTTCGGGTCGCCCCAGCGGGTGCCCAGGAACATGCCGCGCTTGAGCCGCGGAATGGTGAAGTCGAACACGATGAACTGGTTCATGTAGTCGCCCCGGATGCCCCGGTCGATGAAGTCCTGAGTGTAGGGGTAGGTCGGCAGGTAGGTCAGCGCCGTCACCAGGTCCGGCCCGACGTCGGCCAGCGCCCGCACCGTCGGCTCGATGTTGCGCAGGTTGCGGATGATGTCGTCGTGCGAGTCGTGCAGCAGTTGTGCTGCGGTGTCGCTGAACTCGCCGAGCCGGCGCAGCGCGGTGACGAGCTGGGGACGCTGTTCGTCGAGCACCTGCAGCGCCCGCGGGATGCGTTCCAGCGCGGCGGTGAGCACCGGCCGCTGCCCGGCGAAGGTCCGCGCCAGCCGGTTGAGCGCCTCGATCGAGGCGATGATGTCGTCGTGCTGGTCGTCGAGCAGCGCGACCACCCGGTTCAGCCGGCCGATCAGGTCGCGGACCTGTTCGGTGTTGCCCGACAGCGCGGCGTTGAAGTTGCCGATGATGTCGCCGATGTGGGCCAGCCCGCCGCCGTTGACCACCACCGACAGCGACGACAGCGTCTGCTCGGTGGACGGGTAGGTCGACGACCGCGACAGCGGGATGGTGGCGCCGGGCGACAGCCGGCCGGCCGGTTCCTCGCCCACCGGCGGGTCCAGGGCCAGGTGCATGGAGCCCAGCAGGCTGGTCTGGCCCACGGTGGCGACCGCGTTGGCCGGGATCACCACGTCGGGCCGCACCGAGACCTCCACCTCGGCCCGCCAGTCCTGCACCTGCATCCGGCGCACCGCGCCGACCACCACGTCGTTGACCAGCACCGGCGAATTCGGTTCCAGCGTGCCCACATTGGCGAGCTCGACGCGGTAGGTCACGGCGTCGCGGCCGGTGCCGACGGTGCCGGGCAGCGGCAGCGAGTTCAGCCCGTCGAAGGCGCACCCCGAAACCGCCACCGCGACACCGCAGGCCAGCGCGGCGACCCGCACCGTCAACCGTCGGGACGTCATCGGCCACCTCCCGGCGCCGCCTCGGCGGGCAGCAGCATGTCGGCCAGGCTCGACACCGGCGGCGAGGTCGGCGGCGGCGCGCCCGGGTAGGCCGCCGGATTCGGGTTCGCCGGCAGCCCGTTCGGGGCGAAGATGCCCGGCGGTGCCGGCGGGTCGGTCCAGCCGGCCGGCGGCGGGACGTCGCCGGCGCCGGTGTAGGCCGACACCGCCGGCGGCGTCTCCGGCGGCCCGGGATCGGTGCCGCCGCCGCCCGGGGCGAGCCGGGGATCGGTGTACAGCACGTTCTTCGGGGCCGGGTTGAGGTACATGTTGAACGGCAGCGGCAGATAGTTGAAGTTCATCAGCCGCAGCGCCGGGCCGAGGTACTCCGCGCACGCCTTGCCGGACTCCTCGGCGGTGGCGTTCTCCACCGCCGCGATCGCCGCGCAGATGGTGGCGACCGGGTTGGCGAAGTTGTTCATGGCGAACGAGCCGCGCGGCCCGCCGGTGTCCGGGTTGTAGATGTTGTAGCCGTTCACCAGCGCGTTGGGCGCGACGTGCAGGATGTTCTTGAGCACCATGCTGTTGTCGTTGAGCACCTGGGTCAGGTTGGCCAGGCGCTGCACCTGTTCGGTGGTCTGGTCGCGTGAGCCCTCGATGAACCGGCGCACCTTCTCCAGCGCCGACGACAGCTGCACCATCGCCGCGTCGAGGTCGTCGCGGCTGCCGTCGAGGACGCTGCTCACCTCGGCGAGCCGGTCGTGGAACTGCACGATCTGGACGTTGCTGTCGCGCAGCGCCGACACGAACACCTGCAGGTGCTCGATGACGTCGACGATGTCGCCGCTGCCCTCGCCCACCACGCGGGAGATCTCGGCCAGCTGGGTGATGGTCTCCTTGAGCTTCGGCCCGTTGCCGGCCATCGCGTCGGCGGTGGTCTCGATGAACCGGCCCAGCGACGTCTCCGAGAGCCCGCCGCCTGGGCCGAGTTCGGTGGCCAGCCGGGTCAGCTGTTCCTTGATCTCGTCCCACTCCACCGGCACGGCGGTGCGCTCGAGCGGGATCTCACCGCCGTCGGGCATGGTCGGGCCGCCGGCCTCCGGGCCGGTGCCGTAGGCGGGGGTGAGCTGGACGTAGCGCGCCGACACCAGGTTCGGCGCGACGATGATCGCCTGCGCGTCGGCCGGGATCGGCACGTCGCGGTCGACCTCGAGGGTCACCCGGGTGCGGGTGCCCTCCGGGTCGATGGCCCGGATCCGGCCCACCTGCACCCCGGCGACCCGCACCTCGTCGCCCGGGTAGATCGCGGTGGCCGAGCTGAAGTAGGCGGTGATGGTGACCGGGCGGGCCAGCCAGCCGTAGGCCAGCACCGCGACACCGGCGGCCAGCAGCACCGCCAGCACCGTGAGGAGTCTGCGTCGGGTCATGGGTGCTTCTCCGGAATCCCGTTGTACGGGAAGGGGAACTCGGCGCGCGGCCCGGCGTTGTCCGGCGGCTGGCCGGCGTTGACGCCGCGCCGGAAGCCGAGCGCGTAGTCGAGGAACGGCTGGATCGCCGGGCCGGGCAGCAGGTTGGAGGCGAACCCGTAGTAGTAGAACCCGTTGTTCACCGCCTCACCCAGCGTGAGTTGGTATTTCGCCATCCCGCGCAACGACTTCTCCAGGTTGTCGTGGTTGCGTTCGAGGACCTCGGCCACCGCGTTGATCTGCTCCAGCGCCGGGGCGAGTTCGGCCTCGTTCTCGTCGACCAGCCGGGACAGCTCCCGGGCCACCGCGGTGGTGTTGGCCAGCAGGTTGGCGATGGCGTGCCGGCGCTCCCGCAGCACCGCCAGCAGGTCGTTGGCGTTGAGCAGCAGGGTGTTGACCTGCTGGCTGCGCTCGCTGAGCAGGCCGGTGACGTCGGCGGCCGCGGCGAGCAGCTCGCGCAGCGACTCGTTGCGCTGGTTCAGCGACCGCGACAACCGGGCCACCCCGTCGAAGGTGGGTGCCAGCTGCGGGGACAACCGCTCGATGGTGTCCGACAGGGTGTCCAGGGCGTGGTTGATCGCCGCGGTGTCGGTCTGCGCGGTGTTGGCGGTGAACTCGCCGACCGCGTCGGTCAGCGAGTACGGCGAGGCGGTGCGGGTCAGCGGGATCACCCCGAGCGGGCCGAGGCTGCCGCTGCCCCTGGGCTCGAGCACCAGCACCCGCTCGCCGAGCAGGGTGCCGATGCCGATGTGGGCGGTGGTGTCCCGGCCCAGCCGCACCTTGCCGTCGACGGCGAAGGTCACCTTGGCCCGGCCGTGCTCCAGCGCCACGTCGGTGACGTTGCCGACGGTCACCCCGGACACCTTGACCTCGTTGCCCGAGGTCAGGCCGCCGGCCTCGGCGAACAGCGCCTGGTAGCGGATCGACGTCGCCGTGGTGAGCAGCTGCTGCGAGCCCATCCCGACCGCGATGATCAGCACGATCACCACGAGCCCGATGAATCCGGTTCGGATCAGCGAATTCTGACGGTATTTCTGCATCACGGCTCCGCGCAGCGTCCGGTGTTCTGGATGACCCAGGGGAAGTGCGCGGTGCGGCCCTGCAGATCGGTCACGCGCACCGACACCCCGCAGATGTAGAGGTTGAGCCAGCTGCCGTAGGACCCCAGCCGCACCAGCTTGCGGTAGTTCTGCGGGGTCTTCTGCATGAGCAGGTCCAACCGCGCCAGCTCGGTCTCGCCGGACAGCAGCGGTGCCAGCCGGCTGAGCTGGTCCACGCTGCCGGACAGGGCGGGCCGGCCCTCGGTGAGCAGCCGGGCCAGCGCCGCCGACCCGTCGTCGAGCGCGCCGATCGCCTCGCCGATCGGGTCGCGCTCCGCGGCCAGCCCGCTGACCAGCCGTTCCAGGCCGTCCACCGCGGCGACGAAGCGGTCACCGTCGTCGGCGAGCACCTGCAGCACGTCGTTGAGGCTGTCGATGAGCTGCTGAACGGTGTCGCCGTGCGCGGCCAGGGTGTCGGTGAACGACGCGGTCCGCGCGAACAGCGCCTCGAGGTCGCCGCCCTGGCCCTGCAGGATCTGGATCAGCGAGTGGGTCAACGCGTTCACGTCGTCGGGGTCGAGCCCCTGGATCACCGGCTTGAGCCCGCCGAGCAGCAGGTTCAGGTCCAGCGCCGGTTCGGTGCGGTCCGGCCCGAACCGGGTGCCGGGCGGCACGATCCGTGCCGCACCCGGGCTGTCGATGAGCTCGAGGTAGCGGTCACCGACGAGGTTGAGGTAGCGCACCGCGATGCGGGTGCCCTCGGTGAGCCGGACGTGGTCGTCGGCGTCGAAACTGACCAGCACGGTGTTGTCCGGTTGCAGGTCCACCCGGCGCACCGTGCCCACCCGGATGCCGGCGACCCGCACCGAGTCGCCCGGCTTGAGGCTGGAGCTGTCCTCGAACACCGCCGAGTAGCCGTGGGTGGAACCCGAGCGGTACTGGCTGAAGATGACGAACAGGCCGGCGCTGAGCAGCACCATGACCGTCGCGAACGCACCGAACTTCAGTGCGGTCGTGTTCAGTCGGCGCCGGCGGGGTCCGCGCTTGTCCGCGCCGCTCATCCGGGCTGTCCGATCTGGCCGACGTTACGGGGCGGTCCGGCGATCGGACCGTACAGGAACTGTTTGAGCGCGTCGGAGTTCAACAGGATTCCCTCGTTGCCGTACTGCGCCGGGTTGGCGTTGACGTCGGTGATCACGAACGGCGGCCGCTTCTGGAACGGCACCCGCGGCAGGTCGTGGCACTGCGGGCCGCCGGTGGCGGCCACCTTGGGCAGGTTGTCCGGGTACCGGTAGCGCTCCTGGCCCCAGACGATGGTCTGCAGCAGCAACCCGCCGGGCACCGGGGTGCCGGGGGCCTTGGCCAGCTCGGCCGCACCGCCGAGGCCGCAGGTCAGCGCCTCGTGGTAGGCGTTGGTCAGGTCGGTGGTGGGCACCAGCAGGTGCATCACGTCGGTGATCGCCTGCCGGTTGCCGCCGACCACCGCGGTGCCGGTGTCGGCCAGGCCGATGACGCTGACCAGCAGGGCGTCCAGATCGCGCTGCTCGTCGACGACGGTCTGCCCGACCCGGGTGGCGGCGTCGGTGACGGCGACCAGATCCGGCGCGGCGTCGGCGTAGGCGTTGAGCACCTGCGGCGCGACGGACAGTTCGTGCTGCAGCACCGGCAGGCTCGGCTCGATGGTGGCCAGGTAGGCGTTCAGATCGCTGAGCATCTGGCCGATCTGGCGGCCGCGGCCGTTCAGCGCGGTGCCCAGCGCACCGAGCGTCTCGTTCAGCTTGGCCGGCTCGATCTTGGCCAGCACCGCCGAGAGCTGCTCGAAGACGGTGTTGATCTCGACGGTCACGTGCTGGGCGTCGAGCACCTGGCCGGGCTGCAACGAGTCCGAGGCCGGGTTGGGCGGCGTGACGAACTCGACGAACTTCGCACCGAACACCGTCGAGGAGGAGATCTGCACCCGGGCGTTGGCCGGGATGAGCCGCAGGTAGCGGGGTTCCACGGCGAGGTGCAGCGCGGCCCGCCCGTCCGGCAGGGACTCGATGCTGCGCACCGAGCCGATCTGTGCGCCATGGAGTTTCACCTTGGCGTCGGGGTTGAGCACCAGGCCGGCCCGGTCGGAGAGCACGGTGACGGGGGCGGTGGCGGTGAAGCCGCCGTTGAACAGGGCGACCGCCAGGGCGATGATCGCCGCGATCACCGCGACGGTGCCGGCGCCCAGCAGCGGCCGTTTCAGATCGGAACGCGAAGCCATTTCGCCCACCCAGCTATCCGGACAGGTTGAAGTTGCCGTTGGCGCCGTAGACCGACAGCGACACCAGCAGGGTCACCGACACCACCACGATCAGCGACGTCCGCACCGCGTTACCGACCGCCACCCCCACCCCCGACGGC
>Ga0207874_1000764_pt1 | contig 43204 bp, 38 predicted proteins | sample HigsolmetaAR201D_FD_184833 | JGI IMG/M metagenome (GOLD analysis project Ga0207874, IMG submission 184833) | Ionic liquid and high solid enriched microbial communities from the Joint BioEnergy Institute, USA - AR20-1-D (SPAdes) (version 2) ...
CGCCTTCCTTCCCGGCCAGCGGGAGATCGCGCGCACCGAGGCGCTGCTTCGCGATCGCCTGCCCGCCGATGTCGATCTGATGCCGCTGCACGGTGGTCTGGACGGAGCGGCCCAGGACGCGGCCATCCGCCCCGCTCTGCCCGGCAGGCGCAAGGTGGTGCTGGCCACCTCGATCGCGGAGACGTCCGTGACCATCGACGGGGTGACGGCGGTGGTGGACAGCGGCCTGTCACGGCTTCCCAAATACGAGCCCGGCACCGGGCTGACACGGCTTGAGACGGTGCGTGTCTCGCGCGCTTCGGCCGATCAGCGCGCTGGCCGCGCGGGGCGCACGGCGCCAGGCACGGCCCTGCGCCTGTGGCGCAAGGAACAGACGGCGGCCCTCCCGGCCTTCACGCCGCCGGAAATCCTCGAGGCCGACCTTTCCGGCCTCGTGCTCGACTGCGCTGCCTTCGGCGTGACCGATCCGACGAAGCTTCCTTTTCTCGATCCGCCGCCTGCACCGGCGCTCAAGGAGGCCCGGACGCTGCTCGAAACCCTGGGAGCGCTGGACGAGGCGGGACGGCTGACGGAGGAAGGCGCTGCGGTCCGCCGTCTGGCCCTGCCCGTACGGCTTGCGCATATGGTGGCCGTGGCCGCCCGAACCGACCAGGCAAAAACGGCGGCGGAGCTCGCCATCATCCTGTCCGAACGCGGGCTGGGCGGCAACAGAGTCGATCTCGATGAACGGCTTTCCCGCTTCAGCACCGAGCGTGGCCCCCGCGCGCAGGCGGCGCGGGCGCTTGCCGCGCGGCTCGCGCAGATGGCGGGCGGCAGGCAGGATGAAGCGCCTTCAAGGGCAGGCCCACTTCTGTTGCACGCGTGGCCCGACCGGGTCGCCAGCGCGCGCGGGGAGTATGGCCGGTTCGTGCTTGCCAATGGTCGGGGCGGCATTCTCGATCCCGCCGAGCGGCTGGCCGGGGAGCGCTATCTCGTCGTAGCCGATCTGCAAGGGCAGGCGCGCAATGCGCGCATCACCGCCGCCGCAGCGATCAGCGAGGAAGAGCTGCTGACGGGCCTTGGCCACAGCATCGAAACGCAGATGGAAACCTTTTTCGACAGCGAAAAAGGTATCGTCCGGCAGCGCGAGAGGCGGCGGCTCGGGGCCATCGTGCTGTCGGAACGCACCCTGCCTCCGCCTAAGGGCGAGGCTGCGGATCGCGCGCTGCTTGAAGCCGTGCGTGCCCACGGGACAGGCATCCTGCCCTGGCACAAGGAGACAGAGGGGCTAAGGGCGCGGCTTGCCTTCCTCCACCGCACCCAGGGCGCGCCCTGGCCGGACGTGTCGGAGCAGGCGCTGCTTGCCCAGCTCGAGGAATGGCTGCTGCCCTTCCTCAATGGCGAGGCGACCATTTCGGCAATCTCCAGCCGTGCGCTGGCGGACGGGCTCATGGCGCTGGTGCCTTACGAATTGCAGAGGCGCCTCGATGCCGAAGCCCCCAGCCACTACGAGGCGCCAACCGGCAGCAGGGTTCCGATCCGTTACGAAAACGGCGAGGCAATCCTCGCAATCCGGGTGCAGGAGCTGTTCGGCCTTACCAAGCACCCGGCGATAGGTCACGGTATTCCGCTCACCTTGGAGCTTTTGTCGCCGGCGCACCGGCCGATCCAGAAGACGCGCGATCTGCCCGGCTTCTGGCGCGGCTCTTGGGCGGACGTGCGAGCCGAAATGCGCGGACGCTATCCCAAGCATGTGTGGCCGGAGGACCCTGCGGCGGCGTTGCCCACGCGCCGGGCGAAACCGCGGGTGAAATGAGTATCCGGAGCTATATGCCGGCTTTGCCGTTTCCACCGGAGTGCCGCTTGCTGTAGAAGCCTTGACATGCTTGAGGAACTGAGAGCGCCCAACACCCGCTACAGCCGCAGCCTGCGGCTGTCCACGCTGATCCGCCTCAGGTGGCTTGCCATCGTCGGCCAGAGCGCGGCTGTTATGGTGGTGGCCTTTGTGATGGGCTTTCCGCTGCCGATTGCGCCGTGCTTCGCCCTGATCGCGGCGTCCGCCTGGCTCAATCTCTATCTGACATTCCGCTATCCGGGCGCCCATTTGCTGCCGCCGCTCGCGGCGCTTGCCATCCTCACATTCGACGCTTCGCAGCTTGCAGGACTCCTGTTCCTGACCGGGGGGCTCACCAACCCCTTCTCGCTGCTTATGACCGTGCCGGTGGTGATCTCCGCGACCTCGCTGCCGCTGCTTTGGACCGCGCTGCTCGGCGTGTATGCGATCGGGCTTACCTGCCTGCTTGCGGTCTTCCACCTGCCGCTGCCGTGGTATCCCGGAACCGAACTTGCCATGCCGCTGGTCTACGTGGTTGGCATGCTGATCGCCATCGTCTCCTCGATTACCTTCACCGGCATCTATGCCTATCGCGTGGCGGAGGAGGCACGGCTTCTCGCCAACGCGCTGACGGCGACGGAACTGGTGCTGCAGCGCGAGCAGCACATCTCTGCCCTGGACGGGTTGGCTGCCGCGGCCGCGCATGAGCTCGGCACGCCACTTGCGACCATCGCTCTGGTGGCGCGGGAAATGGAAAAGGCGCTGGGCGAGGATCCGCGCTTTCGCGAGGACGTCACGCTTCTGCGCTCCCAAAGCGAGCGCTGCCGCGAGATCCTGAAGCGGCTGACCAGCCTTTCCTCGCAGGGCGAAGAGCATCTGGCGCGCTTGCCGCTCACCTCCCTTATCGAGGAAACGGTGGCACCTCACCGCGATTTCGGCATCGAGATCCGGATGGAGCCGGGTGAGGTATCGGGTCCTGAGCCCGTCGGCCGGCGCAATCCGGGCGTTCTCTATGGCCTCGGCAATCTGGTGGAGAACGCCGTCGATTTTGCCCGGTCACAGGTCACCATCAAATGGTGGTGGAACGATGAGACTGTGCGGATTGTGATCACCGACGACGGGCCGGGCTTTCCCGCCGAGATCATCGACCGGATCGGCGAACCCTATATGTCGCGACGGCAGCTTCAGGGAACAGGCGGCGGCGGGTTGGGATTGGGGCTTTTCATTGCCAAGACGCTGCTCGAGCGTTCCGGCGCCACGATCGAATTCGCCAATGCTGGCGGAGAGGGCAAGGGCGCCACGGTGGACATCCGCTGGCCGCGGGAAAGGTTCCTGGCTGGGGAGGGCGCTTTCGTCCGGCCAGGGGAAAGACTGGAAAAACGCGGCGCAACCGCCTAAGTTTGAAGATGAAAGGGCAGACAGCCGATGAACGCTACAGCGACAGAACAGGCTCATCCCCTTCCCGCGGGGGAGCGCACGCTACTTATCGTCGAGGATGACCGGCCGTTTCTGGCCCGGCTAGCACGTGCCATGGAAGGCCGCGGCTTCCGCGTAGAAACGGCCGAATCCGTGGAAGAGGCGATCGCCAAGGTGAAAGCCAACCCGCCCGCCTTCGCCGTAATCGACATGCGGCTTGGTGACGGGAACGGCCTCGACGTCGTCGCCGCCATTCGCGAGCGGCGCGAGGACGCGCGCGCGATCATCCTGACCGGTTACGGCAATATCGCAACGGCCGTCACCGCCGTGAAGCTCGGCGCGATCGATTATCTCGCGAAGCCTGCCGACGCGGACGACATCTATAATGCGCTCATGCGCAAACCGGACGAGAAGGCCGAGCCGCCCGAAAATCCCATGTCGGCCGACCGGGTGCGGTGGGAGCATATCCAGCGCGTGTACGAGATGTGTGACCGCAACGTTTCGGAGACCGCGCGCCGCCTCAACATGCACCGGCGCACGCTGCAGCGGATTCTGGCCAAGCGCGCCCCGCGCTGAGAGTTATTTCCGCCCCCAGAGCACCTTGTAGGTTTCGTCGCGGCGGATTTCGCCGTGTTGCGTAAACACCGCCTCCATGACCGGCTCGTAGGGCAGCCCGCGATTGGCGACCAGAAACAGCCGTCCGCCGTTTTGAAGCGCGCCTGCGGCCACCTCGATCATGCGCTGGCCTATATCGGGCTCGGCGGCGCGGCTGCGATGAAAAGGCGGATTCATGACGATCACGTCATAGCGGCGTTCGACCGGCTCGCTTGTCAGATCATGCCACAGAAAGCGGCATGCCACCTGCGGCGCATGTGCGGCGAGATTGCGGCGCGCTGCCGCGAGGGACGAACTGTGCGCCTCGTAGAGATCGAGCGCATCGAGGGGAAATCTTTCGGCCAGCCGAAGTGAGAGATACCCCCAGCCGGCAGCAAAATCGGCCGCTGTACCTTTGATGTACGGCGGCAGGCTGTCCGACAGAAGGCGAGACCCCGGATCGACCGTGCCTTCCGAAAAGCCGCCGACCGCCGTCTCGTACCCTTCAGGCGTTGTCCGCGCCGGGGCGGCGAGCGCGGCAGGAATGTCGTCACTCAGCGTTTCTGGGCGGAACAGCCGGAACACGATGCCATGGTGCTTCGACAGACGGTCCTGAACTGGCAGCAATTCCTCAATGTGCCGGGCAAGGCTTTGCGCGCCGTCCCGCTTGGTGCCCGCGGCAATGATCTGCCCACCGGGCCGGACGCGGCGAAGCGCATCGGCAAGGCGCATCTCATTCTCCCGCCGGTGACGCCCGAGAAGGACGAATGCCGTATCGAAACCTTTGCCTTCGGCCTGCGGCACGACGGAAAACCCCGCCTTTTCCAGCGCTAGATAGTCGGCCCGGAAATCCTGCACGAGCAGGAAATCCGCCACAAAAAAATCTGATGGTAGGCGGAGCCCGGCGGGAGCGCCAAGAAAAAGGACGCGCTCGCCCGCGCCCGGAGCATCGAACAGGCCACGCTCAAAGGGGAAGAGCAGAGTGGGAAGGGCTTCGTTCATGCAGGCTCTATAGCAACGTATGAGAACGGCGCCAGGCCCTACATCAGATCACTCGGGAAGCGCTGTACCGAGCACCGCATAAACGAGCGGGCGCGGTGATGGCCGCGCCCGCTCAAACTCCGTCAAGGGAGATGAAGTCAGCTTTCGACCTCTTCGGTCGCTTCCTTTTCCGGCTTTATTTCCTTGCCGGTCTTCTGGTCGACGGCTTTCATCGACAGTCGCACCTTCCCGCGCTCATCGAAGCCCATGAGCTTGACGAAGACCTTGTCGCCTTCCTTGACGACGTCGGTCGTCTTCTGCACGCGCTCGGGCGCGAGCTGCGAAATGTGGACCAGGCCGTCCCGCGGACCGAAGAAGTTCACGAAGGCGCCAAAGTCCGCCGTCTTCACCACCGTGCCTTCGTAGATCTCACCCACTTCCGGCTCGGCCGTGATGGAGTGGATCCATTTGCGGGCCGCTTCGATCTCCTTCAGGCTGGAGGAAGCGATCTTCACCGTGCCGTCGTCGGAGATGTCGATCTTCGCGCCGGTCTTTTCCACGATCTCCCGGATGACCTTGCCGCCCGACCCGATCACGTCGCGGATCTTGTCGGTCGGGATGTGCATCACCTCGATGCGCGGGGCGAATTCGCCGAGTTCGCTGCGGCTTTCCGAAAGCGCCTTGCTCATCTCGCCGAGAATGTGCAGCCGTCCCTCCCGGGCCTGGGCAAGGGCGACCTGCATGATCTCCTCGGTAATGCCTGTGATCTTGATGTCCATCTGGAGCGACGTCACGCCTTGGGCGGTACCGGCGACCTTGAAGTCCATGTCGCCCAGATGGTCCTCGTCACCCAGAATATCCGAGAGCACCGCAAAACGGTCGCCCTCCTTGATCAGGCCCATGGCGATACCGGCCACCGGCCTGGAGATCGGCACGCCCGCATCCATCAGCGCGAGGGAGGTTCCGCAAACCGTCGCCATGGAGGAGGAGCCGTTGGACTCCGTGATTTCGGAAACCACGCGCACCGTGTAGGGGAACTGTTCCTGCGAGGGCAGGAGCGGATGGACTGCCCGCCATGCGAGCTTGCCGTGCCCAATCTCCCGGCGTCCCGGCGATCCCAGGCGCCCCGTCTCGCCCACAGAGTAGGGCGGGAAGTTGTAGTGCAGCAGGAAGGTTTCCTTGTAGGTGCCGGTCAGGGCATCCACATACTGCTCGTCCTCACCGGTTCCGAGCGTTGCGACCACCAGCGCCTGGGTTTCACCGCGGGTGAACAGCGCCGAACCGTGCGTGCGCGGCAGCACGCCGACTTCCGCCACGATGGGCCGGACGCTCTTCAGGTCGCGACCGTCGATGCGCGTGCCCGTGTCCAAAATGTTCCAGCGCACGATCTTGGCCTGCAACGCCTTGAAGACGGCGGCCACCTGCTCCGGAGTCCATTTGGCTTCTTCCGCGCCCTCCGGCAGGAAGACTTCTTTCGCCTTCGCCTTCACCGCGTCCACGGCGGCATAGCGCTGCTGCTTGTCGGTGATCTTGTAGGCTTCCCTGAGGTCGGCCTCGATCACCTTCAGCATCTCGCTCTCAAGCTCGGAAAGATCCTCCGGCAGAAATTCGCGCGGCTCCTTGGCGGCGACCTCGGCGAGCTTGATGATGGCGTTGATGACGCTCTGGAAATTCTTGTGGCCGAACATGACGGCCCCGAGCATGACCTCCTCGGAAAGCTCGTGCGCTTCCGATTCCACCATCAGGACCGCATCGCTCGTGCCCGCCACGACGAGATCGAGCTTGCTTTCCTCCATCTCGTCTATGTGCGGGTTGAGCACGTACTCGCCGCCGATATAGCCGACGCGCGCCGCTCCGATGGGGCCCATGAAGGGAACGCCCGAAAGGGTGAGGGCGGCGGAGGCAGCGACCATGGACACGATGTCGGGATCGTTCTCCAGATCGTGCTGGAGCACCGTGACGATCACCTGGGTGTCGTTCTTGTAGCCTTCGACGAAGAGCGGCCGGATCGGCCGGTCAATCAGGCGGGAGACCAGCGTCTCCCTCTCGCTCGGCCGACCTTCGCGTTTGAAATAGCCGCCGGGAATCTTGCCGGCCGCGAAGGTCTTTTCCTGATAGTTCACGGTGAGCGGGAAAAAGTCGAGGCCGGGCTTCGGCTCCTTGGCGGAGACGACGGTGGCGAGCACCACCGTTTCACCATAGGTCGCAAGCACGGCTCCATCGGCCTGCCGTGCCACCTTGCCAGTTTCTAGGGTAAGCGGACGCCCACCCCAGTCAATTTCAACCTTGTGCTGTTTGAACATGACTTGTCCTTATGTGGCGAGGGGCCTGCACCGTTCCGCAGCGCGTGGCATCCCTCTGACTTCGTTCAGGACGAGTCACGGGCAAGACAACGGGGTGCTTGTCGAGGCTGGGCGCTACCGGGGCGTCCACAAGCATCCTGCAATCCTGCCCCATGACCTGTCCATCGGCAGCATTCCGGACATCCCTGACCAGAATGCTTTTGCCGCGGTGCCTTGCACCCCGGCATGACCGGCCGGCGGGCACCACTCAGGGCGCCCGCCGTCCGAATCAGCGACGCAGCCCGAGCCGCTCGATCAGCGTCTGATAGCGGCTTTCGTCCTTCCGCTTCAGATAGTCGAGCAGACGGCGGCGCTGCGAGACGAGCTTCAACAGACCACGGCGAGAGTGGTTGTCCTTCTGGTGATCCTTGAAATGCTCGGTCAGGTTCTTGATGCGCTCGGTCAGGAGTGCAACCTGGACCTCCGGCGAGCCGGTGTCGCCCTTGGCGGTCGCGAATTCCTTCAGAATCTCCTGCTTGCGCTCGGCAGTAATCGACATCAAACGTCCTTTCTCTATTGAGGAAACAAGGCCGCCCATAGCCGGGATGTCGGCCAGCCAGGGCCATTTGCGCGGCGCGAGGCGCGCCACAATGCGGCGCATATAGTGCATAATGACCGCAATTGCCAGCCGAAATAACGTGCGCCCTCTCAGGCGCCGGGAGCGGCAGACGCCGGCGGAGGCCGCTCCGGCAGGATGCGGTCTGCCGGAATGCGGAAAACGCATTCCAGCCCGTCGCGATGGAAGGTGCGCGATATTTCGGCATCCAGCGTGCCGCCGAGCATGCGCTCGATGATTTCGGTGCCGAAGCCGCGCTTGACGGGCCTGCGCCTGAGACGCTGCAGATGCTCCCGCCAGACGATGACCAGCACATCCTCTTCGATCTGCCATGAAACTCTGAGATACCCTCCGCGGGCGGCGAAGGCGCCATACTTGGCGGCATTCGTCGCCAGCTCATGGACGGCTAGCCCTATGGTCTGCGCGGCCTGGTTGGCGAGCCGCACGGAAGGGCCGGAAAGCTCCAGCCGCTTCGGATCTTCAGGACGGAACGGCTCGATCTGGGCGATGAGCAGCTCGCGGAGATCCACGCCGCTGGCGCCGCCGGCGATCAAAAGGTCGGTCGAACGGGCGAGGCCATAGAGCCGCTTCTGGAAGGAATCGAGGAAGCTGGGCAGCGAGCGGGCGCTGCGCGCCGTCTGCTTGGCCATGGATGCGACGACGGTGAGCTGGTTCTTGGCCCGATGCGCCACCTCCCGCATCAGGAGACGGATGTCGTTTTCTGCCGCCCTGCGATCGATCGAGGCCTCGGCCAGCGCCGCCGAGACGGTCGCCACCTCGGCAATCGGATAAGGCACGGCTTTTACCATTTCGCCCGCACCGAGCCGGTGTGCGTCATGGGCCAGATTGCGCACGGGCCTTGCGATGCGCCGGCCCAGGAACCAGGCGGTTCCGGCGCTGAGCGCGATGACGATGAAGCTGCCGGCAAGAAGCTGCCAAAGGGTACGGCGCATCGGCCGCTCGATGGAGGCGGTGGGCGCCCATACGACGACTTTCCAGCCGCTGAACGCCGACTCGTCGGTGATTGCGACGAAGGATGCAGGCGCCATATTGTTGGACAGACGAGCGATCTGCGGCGAGCCTGCGTTGAGGTCGAGAAAGAAGGGCTTGCCCACATTGGTCGACATGAAGGAGGACGCGATGACGAGGCCGTTCGCGTCGACCAGGGAGGCGTTCCAGCCGCCGCGCAACATCTGCTGGGATAAGGTGTTGGCGATGGACTCCGCATCGCGCGTCAGCATGAGTACGCGCGGCGGTTTGCCCTCCGGCACGTAGGGAAGGATGACGTTGAACCCCCAGCGCTCGGCGGTCTCCTCGAAAAAAACGCCGGAAATAACCGCCGCTCGCGCGTCGAGGGCGCGGCGCACCGGCTCGGGATCGGAAACCGGTCCGAGCGGCGTTCCGTAGGGGACGCGGGTGTTGAGAATCTGGTCGAAATTCTCGTCGAGCAGGACGAGATAGGTTCCGCTGCCGGCCAGTGCTGATTTCGCCCGCTCGTAGAAATCTTTATAGCGGCCGGAAGCAAGTGAAGGAGTGGTGGACAGCACGCGCAGCGTGGTCACCATGCCGCTTAATTCCCGGTCGATCGTCTCGGCGATCGATCCGGCCATGGCTTCCGAAAGCGTCTCCACCACCTCCCGCTGGGCGGCATCGTTCCGCTGCAAAAGCACGAAGGCGACCGCCAGCGCGGGAAGGGTGGTCACCAGGATCAGCAGGAAGAGGAAGAAGCCAATGGGCTTCGGCCCGGTCAGAAGGCCACTTAAACGTTTCCTGAAGCCGAGTTTCGTATCAGGGCTGTCAGCACTCTTTTCCACGTCGCCCCTTGCCGTTGCACGTGTCCAACCCGCATCTTAATGCGAAACTCGGTCAAGTGTTGCAATGCAAGCGGCCAAAGCGTTGGAAAACGCAGGTTCGGCCCGCAGATCAGCTAGAAAACACGCGCTTCGGCTTGAACATGCCTGCCTCGATCGCGCCGATGGCCACAAGCCGCCCGCGCGCGCTTGCCCAGGCCTCCGGCGCCTCTACCGGCGCGTCGCGGCCACGCAGAATGACAGGGTTGCCGAGCCGCAGGCGGGCCGCGGCATCGTCGGAAAGGATTATTTCCGGAAGCCCCTCGAGGGCGGCAGCGGGGTCGAGCAGCATCGCGTCGAGCGCGGCAAAGCGCTCCCGCTCGTCCGCAGCATCCCTGGCGATTTTTTCAAGCATCTCAAGCGGGATCATCTGGCTCGCCTCGAAGGGATAGACTTCCGTGCGTCGCAGGGCAGCCACATGCCCGTAGCAGCCCAGGTCACGGCCCATGTCGCGCGCGAGTGAGCGCACATAGGTGCCCTTGCCGCATTCCACCTCCAGTACCGCGCTTCCAGGGTCCGGGATGTCGATGAGATCGAGCCTGGCGATTTCCACCTCGCGGGCTGCGATTTCCACCGTGGCGCCTTCGCGCGCAAGATCATAGGCACGCTCGCCAGCCACTTTCACGGCGGAAAACTGCGGCGGGGTCTGCATGATGAGCCCGGTGTAGCGCGGCAGGAGATTGCGTATTTCCGCTTCGGTCGGGCGCTTGTCCGATGACTGCACCACCGGCCCTTCGAGGTCGTCGGTCGAACGCTCCTCGCCCCAGGCGATGGTGAAGCGGTAGACCTTCGCGCCCTCCATCACGAAGGGAACGGTCTTGGTCGCCTCGCCGAGCGCGATCGGCAGCATTCCGGAGGCAAGCGGGTCGAGCGTGCCGGCGTGCCCCGCCTTCTGTGCTGCAAACAGCCACTTCACCTTGGACACGGCCTCCGTCGAGCCCATGCCCACGGGCTTGTCGAGCACCAGCCAGCCCGAAACCGGCCGTCCCTTCTTGTTTCCACGCCGCGCCACTATTCGATCCCCTTCTGCCCGACAGAGAAGTTGCGGGGAAAATTTGCGGTCGTTCCACCTGCACCGTTCACAACCGGCTCAAGATCGCGCCCGCCGGCGCGGCGCGGGGAAACGGCGGGATTCCTGCTCATGGCCGCTCTCATTTCTTGTTCTCCTCGTCACGGCCGAGATCACGCGCCACCTCGGGCGACTTCAGCAGCCGGTCGATCTTGTCGAAGTTCTCGTAGCTGGTGTCGAGCCGGAAGCGAAATTCCGGCATGTATTTCAACTGCCTGAGCGCGGGCGTGACCCTACCGCGGATGAAGCGCGCATTGCGGTTCAGGGCGCTGATGACCGCGTCCTTGTCCTTGACGCCGAGCGGCGAGACGTAGGCGGTGGCGATCCTGAGGTCTGGCGACATGCGCACCTCGGTTACGGAAACGACCACGCCCTCCACAGCCGGATCACGAACCTCGCCCCGCTGCAGCAGTTGCGCAAGCGCGTGGCGGGCCTGTTCGCCGACGCGAAGCTGGCGCTGGGATGGGATGGAAGGAGACATGGCGGTTCAGTCGTTATTGAAAACGGCGGACAACACGGCTGCATGATACCAGGCACCTGCCGCGCAAGGGCAACGGTCGCCCGGCAATAGGACCGGCGGCCGCGGAAAGGGCTGCCGCCGGTCCTATGCATCTCTTTACAGCGTACGCGTCACCATCTCGACGCGGTAGGCTTCGATCACGTCGCCTACCCGGATGTCCTCGTAGTTCTCGAAGGCCATGCCGCATTCCTGGCCGGCAGGGACCTCCGAGACCTCGTCCTTGAAGCGCTTCAGCGTCTTCAGCTTGCCTTCGTGGATCACGACATTGTCGCGGATGAGGCGCACGCCCGCGCCACGCTCCACCTTGCCTTCGGTCACGCGGCAGCCCGCCACCTTGCCGACCTTGGTGATGTTGAAGACCTCGAGAATCTCGGCATTGCCAAGGAAGGTCTCGCGGCGCTCGGGTGACAGAAGGCCGGACATGGCCGCCTTGATGTCGTCCACCAGGTCGTAGATGATGTTGTAGTAGCGGATCTCGATCCCCGCCTGCTCGGCCGCCGTGCGCGCCTGCTTGTTGGCACGGACGTTGAAGCCGATGATGGCGGCGTTCGACGTCTCGGCCAGCGACACGTCGCTCTCGGTGATCGCACCAGCGCCGGAATGGACGATGCGCGCGCGCACCTCCTCGGTCCCGAGCTTTTCGATTGCGTTCACGATCGCTTCGATCGAGCCCTGCACGTCGCCCTTGACGATGAGCGGGAACTCCTTCACGCCGGAGGACTGGAGCTGCGACATCATCTGTTCGAGCGAGCCGCGGCTTCCCGCCTGCCGCGCCACGGCACGCTCGCGTGCCTTGCGCTGGCGGTATTCGGAGATTTCGCGCGCCTTCGCCTCATTGCCGACAACCGCGAAGCGGTCGCCCGCCTGCGGCGTGCCCTGCAAGCCTAGAATCTCGACCGGCGTGGAGGGCGGAGCGGCTTTCAGATGCTCGCCGCGTTCGTTGACGAGAGCGCGCACGCGTCCCCATTCGTTGCCCGCAACGATGATGTCGCCGGGCTTCAGGGTGCCAGCCTGCACGAGAACGGTGGCCACGGGACCGCGCCCGCGGTCGAGCTTGGCCTCGATGACAACGCCTTCAGCGGTGCGGTTGGGATTGGCCTTCAGCTCCAGGATCTCGGCCTGCAGGAGAATGGCTTCCAGCAGCTTGTCGAGATTGGTGCCCTTGACGGCGGAGACCTCGACGTCCAGCACCTCGCCGCCCATGGATTCCACGAAGACCTCATGCTGGAGCAGCTCCGTGCGCACCTTCTGAGGATTGGCCTCGGGCTTGTCGATTTTGTTGATCGCCACGATGATCGGCACGTTTGCCGCTTTGGCGTGATTGATCGACTCCACGGTCTGCGGCATCACGCTGTCATCGGCCGCCACGACCAGCACCGCGATGTCGGTCGCTTGCGCGCCGCGGGCGCGCATGGCTGTGAAGGCCTCGTGGCCGGGCGTGTCGATGAAGGTGATGATCTGGCCATCCTGCTCCACCTGATAGGCGCCGATATGCTGGGTAATGCCGCCAGCCTCGCCGGCCACCACATTGGCCTTGCGGATAGCGTCGAGCAGCGACGTCTTGCCGTGGTCGACATGACCCATGATGGTAACGACCGGCGGGCGCGGACGCATGTCCTCGGGCTTGTCCTGAATGTTGAAAAGCCCCTCCTCGACATCCGATTCGGAGACGCGCTTGACCGTGTGGCCGAATTCCACCGCGACCAGTTCCGCCGTGTCGGCGTCGATCACGTCGCCGGGCTTCATCATCTGGCCCTGCTTCATGAAATACTTCACCACGTCCACAGCCCGCTCGGCCATGCGGCTGGCAAGCTCCTGGATCGTGATGGTTTCGGGCAGCACCACCTCACGCGAAACCTTCTCGCGCGGCTCCTGGTGCATCGCGCGCTTGAACTTCTCCTGGCGGCGGCGCATCGACGACAGGGAGCGGGCGCGCGTCTCCTCGTCGGAGAGCGCGGAATTGAGCGTCAGCTTGCCGCGGCGGCGTTCGTCGGTGCGCGGCTTGGCTGGCCGGGCAGGCGCCTCGACCTTCGGGGACCCGCGCTTCGGGCCGCCACGGCCGCGCTCTTCCTCCTCCTCGTCCTCGATTTCGGGCTCGGGAGCGGTTTCGACGACGGGAGCACGGCGGCGCGCCTCTTCCTCGGCGCGCTTGCGGGCTTCGGCCTCTGCTTTCAGACGGGCTTCCTCTTCCGCCTGACGGCGGGCGGATTCCTCGCGCTCGCGGCGGCGGCGTTCCTCTTCCTCGGCACGGCGTGCGGCTTCTTCGGCGGCGCGCTTGCGCTCTTCCGCTTCACGCAGCTTGGAATCCTGCAAGGCCCGACGGCGAGCCTCCATCTCCTCGGCCGACAGCTCGTTCAGCACGACGCCCGGGCGCTGGGGCGCGGGCTGTTGGGGCCTTGGCGCTTCGCGGGTCTGAGCAGGCGCGGCGGGCGCGGCCGGCTTCACCCGCACAGGGGCAGCCTGCTCGGCGCGCTCGTCAGGCCGGGTGAACTTGCGTTTCTTGGTCTCGACGACGACGGCCTTCGAGCGCCCATGCGAAAAGCTCTGACGTACTGTGCCCTGTTCCGGCCGCTTCAACGTCAGCGTCTTTTTCGGGTTGACGCTCAGCGTCTTTTCGTCACCGGTCTTCGTATCAGTCATTCCACATCCTCTGCGGCATCCGCCGCGCTCGACGCTTCGATGTCCGGGGCGGCATCCCTGTATCGAGCGAGCGCCTCGATGCGCCTCAACGCTGCCTCGCCCGGCCCCCGATCGAGCAAGGCAGCATGTATCACATTTGTCGCCCCCAATGACAAACTCAATTCGGCTTCCGAAAAGAGCCTGTATGCCGGCAACTGCCTTTTTGCGGCATGAGCGGCCGCTTTGCGTGCCGCCGCGAGCTTGCGAACGCCGTCCTCCGACGCTTCCCTGGCATGCAGGACGGCTATCGCCTTGCCTCCGCGCACGGCGGTTTCAACCTTAGTCGCCCCCAATGCCACGGCTCCGGCCTTGCGCGCAAGGCCAAGTGTGCCAAGGGCGGTGCGCAGGAGAAGAGAATCTACTTGTTCGGCCAGATCGGGAGGCGCCTTCACCGGCGCCTTCAATGCTCGCGCAAACAGATTTTTCGCCGCCGCCTTCTCGACCAGCTTCCTTTCCGCGCCAACCCAGCAGCCCCGGCCCGGCAGGTTGCGCTTGAGATCGGCAACGACCGTGCCGTCGGGAGCCGCGACAAACCGGATCAGATCACCCGGCTGTCCGTGCGCGCGTGTCACGATACATGTGCGCTCCTTCATCGCGTTTCACAAGGCCCCCGGTCGGCATGCCCTCAGCCTTCCTCCGGCTCGGCTTCCGTATCCGCCTCCTCCTCGGCAAGATCGTTCTCGGTAATCCAGCCCATTTTCATGCGGGCGGCGACTACCATCTGCTCGGCCTCGGCGCGGCTGACATCGAACTCGGAGAGGACGCCGGGGAAGAACTTGTTTTCGCCATCCTTGCGCTCCCGCCAGCCGACGAGGTCGTCCACGGCGTAGCCGGCGAAGTCCTCGATCGTCTTCACGCCGTCCTCGCCGAGCGCGACCATCATGGCCGTCGTGATGCCGGGAATCTCGCGCAGCTCGTCAGATACGCCAAGCGCCTTGCGCTTCTCATCGTTCTCGGCCTCAATACGCTCCAGATATTCGCGGGCGCGGTTCTGGATTTCCTCGGCGGTCTCCTCGTCGAACCCGTCGATGGAAGAAATCTCGCTCGACTCGACATAGGCGAGCTCTTCCACGCTGGTGAAGCCTTCCGAGGCCAGCACCTGGCCGACCATCTCATCGACGTTGAGCGCCTCCATGAAGAGCTTCGAACGTTCGGCGAACTCCTTCTGGCGGCGCTGCGATTCCTCTTCCTCCGTCAGGATGTCGATATCCCAGCCGGTGAGCTGCGAGGCAAGGCGCACATTCTGGCCGCGCCGGCCGATGGCCAGCGAAAGCTGGTCGTCCGGCACCACCACCTCGATGCGTTCAGCATCCTCGTCAAGCACCACCTTGGCCACCTCGGCCGGCTGCAGCGCGTTGACGATGAAGCTCGCCGCGTTCTCGTTCCAGGGAATAATGTCGATCTTCTCGCCCTGCAGTTCCGCGACCACGGCCTGCACGCGGCTACCGCGCATGCCCACGCAGGCGCCGACCGGATCGATCGATGAGTCGTGGCTAAGCACCGCGATCTTCGCGCGCGATCCAGGATCGCGAGCCACCGACTTGATCTCGATGATCCCATCGTAGATTTCCGGCACCTCCATGGTGAACAGCTTCGCCATGAACTGCGGATGGGTGCGCGAGAGGAAAATCTGCGGGCCGCGCTGTTCGCGGCGCACATCGTAGACGTAGGCGCGCACGCGATCGCCATATTTGAAGGTCTCGCGCGGGATCAGTTCGTCACGCCGGATGATCGCCTCGCCGCGGCCAAGATCGACGATGACATTGCCGTATTCCACGCGCTTCACTGTGCCGTTGACGATCTCGCCGATGCGGTCCTTGTACTCCTCATACTGGCGGTCGCGCTCGGCCTCGCGCACCTTCTGCACAATCACCTGCTTGGCGGACTGTGCCGCGATGCGACCGAAATCCATGGGCGGAAGCTGCTCGGCGATGAAGTCGCCCACCTGCGCGTCGGGATTGCGCGCGCGGGCAAGGGCAAGCGAAATCTGCCTGGCAGGCTCCTCGACTTCCTCCACCACCTCCATAAGCCGCTGCAGCTTCATCTCGCCGGTCTGCGGGTTGATGTCGGCGCGGATATTGGTCTCCTGACCGTAGCGCGAGCGCGCGGCCTTCTGGATGGCATCGGCCATCGCCGCAAGCACGATCTCCTTGTCTATCGCCTTTTCGCGCGCCACCGCATCGGCGATCTGCAGAAGTTCCAGTCTGTTTGCACTGACTGCCATGTTTCATTCTCCTCGGCGATGCAAGCGAACGGCGCAAACCGTTCTGCCTGCAAAATCTCATTCAATCCCGGTCGCTGCGTCCTCGCCTTCCTCGGGCTCTACGTCGCGGCGGCGCGCTTTCTTGCGTTGCTTGCGGGCTTCCTTGTCCTTCCTCAGCGCCTCACGGATGAGCGCATCCGTTAGCACCAGCTTGGCCTCGCCGATCGCATTGAGCGGAATCTCGACAAGAGGTTCCTCGCCTTCGGCCACCTTGTCGAGCTCGAGCGTCACGGCCTCGGCCGTCGTTTCCCTGATCTCGCCGCGGAAGCGCCTGCGGCCGCCGATCAGAACCGACGTCTCGATCCTAGCGAGGTGGCCGGCCGCCGCCTGAAAATCGTCGCGCCGCACCAGCGGGCGGTCGATGCCGGGCGAGGAGATCTCGAGCTGGTACGCGCCATCGATCGGGTCTTCCACATCGAGCACCGGCGAGAGCGCCCGGCTTACCTCCTCGCAATCGTCCACAGTCATGGTGCCGTCCGGGCGCTCGGCCATGATCTGCAGCGTGCAGCCATCCTGAGCAGTCAACTTCACGCGCACAAGCCGATAGCCCAGAGCAACAAGCACCGGCATGACGATCGCCGCCACACGGGCTTCCAGGCCGTTTTCGCGGATAATGCGATCGTCCTGCATGCAGTCTCAAGTCTCCCAGCCCGGCCGCGAAATCTAACAAAAAAGAGCGGGACCGGCAGGACCCACTCTTCGTCATAGCGACCAAGAATTTGACCCCTATATAGACCACCGACCGCCCGGTTTCAAGCGCATAACGCAGCTCTTGCTGCATTGCACAAACTGCATGGTTGCGTTGCAAAAAAGCCGCTACCTGCAAGGCTTTGCGCTTCCTATGTGGAAGGTACAAACAAGGAGTACACTTCCATGCGCAATCGTCGTTTCCTCAACGGGGTCGGTCAGTTCTTCGACGTGATGGGCAGCGCAATCGCCGTTTCGAGTGCTGTGCGCGAGCGCCGTCCGGTGCGTGATGCTGACCTGATTAATCTCGGGATTGATCCGCAGCGCTTCCGCGAGATCAAGTACCGCTAGCGCCTAGCGTATCAAAGTCGGATGAACGTCAGATAGGCCGGCCTACGGCCTTCGCGTATGGCCTTCATCTCATACCGCGTGCCCGGCCAGTTGTCGAAGGGGTGCCGCCAGTCATCGGCGCTTTCGGCCTTCCATGCGAAAGCGGGGTGCGCCCGGCAGTGAAGCAGCGTCCAGTTGACGTAGCTGTCGATGTCGGAGGCGAACCGGAAAATGCCGCCGGGCTTCAGTACGCGCGCGAAGCGATCGAGATTGGTCGGTCCGACGAAACGTCGCTTCCAGTGCCGCTTTTTCGGCCAGGGATCGGGATAGAGCAGGTCTATGCCTGACAGCGAGGCCTGCGGCAGCCAGTCGAGCAGACGGGTTGCATCGTCGTCATAAAGGCGCAAATTGGCGGGAAGCTCGCCGTCCAAAGCGGAGAGCAGCTTTGCCACGCCGTTGACGAAGGGCTCCACGCCGATGAAGCCCGTCCCGGGGCAGCGGTTCACTTCGGCCAGCAGATGCTCGCCGCCGCCAAAGCCGATTTCCAGCCGGACATCATTGACGGGATGCGCAAAGAGCATACGGATGTCTTCCGGCGCGGGCCGGTCGAGATCAATCTTCAAAACGGGCAGAAGTGTTTCGAGCGCGGCGATCTGCCCGGGACGCAGGCGCTTGCCTTTTCTGCGGCCGAAAAAGGCTTCCGTTGAGCGTTCGGGGTGATGGGCGGTCATTGGGTGCTGTTCAGGCATTAGTTCCCCGGGCCTCGACCTCTCCGTGTTCCGGGAACACGGAGAAGCGTATCGATTTTGCGCAATTCCGAACGGAAACCGGCTTCCACTTTCCCGGAATTGCGCTGCCCGGAGAGATGGCGCAAGCGGAGGCGCTTCAGCTGATCGCCGGTGCTCGCGACGCCTCGGCCTCACGCCGCCGCGGCAAGCGCCTGCTTCAGCGCCTTCACCAGGTCCATCCGCTCCCAGGAGAAGGACCCGTCACGCGCGCCGGGCTTGCGGCCGAAATGGCCGTAGGCCGCGGTCTTGGCGTAGATCGGTCTGTTCAGGTCAAGATGCCGGCGGATCCCCGTCGGCGACAGGTCCATGACTTGGCGGATGGCAAGCTCCACCGCCTCTTCGGAGACCCGGCCCGTGCCGTGCAGGTCCACATAGATCGCCAGAGGCTGCGCCACACCGATGGCATAGGCGAGCTGGATCGTGCAGCGGTCGGCAAGTCCCGCCGCCACCACGTTCTTCGCCAGGTAGCGCGCGGCATAGGCCGCCGAGCGGTCGACCTTGGTCGTGTCCTTGCCGGAAAACGCACCGCCGCCGTGGGGAGCAGCACCCCCATAGGTGTCGACGATGATCTTGCGCCCGGTCAGCCCCGCATCGCCATCGGGCCCGCCAATGACGAACTTGCCGGTCGGATTGACATACCACCGGCAGTCCTCCGCGATCGCCAGCCCGCCGCTTGCCAGAGCCTCACGGACATAGGGCTCGACCACCTCGCGCACCTTCTTCGAATCCCAGTCGGGATCGAGGTGCTGCGTGGATACCACAATCTCGGTGACAGCGGTCGGCTTGCCGTCCACATAGCGCACCGTCACCTGGCTCTTTGCGTCAGGCCCGAGCTTCGCGGCGTCTCCCTCGCCAGCCTTTCGCGCCTCCGAAAGACGCTGCAGGATGCGATGGGCATAGTAGATCGGCGCCGGCATGAGATCGGGGGTCTCGCGGCAGGCATAGCCGAACATGATGCCCTGGTCGCCCGCGCCTTCCTCGCCCTGGCGGTCAGCCGCGTTGTCGACACCCTGCGCAATATGGGCGGACTGGCCGTGCAGCAGCACGTCGATCTTCACCGTTTTCCAGTGAAAGCCCTCCTGCTCGTAGCCGATCGAGCGGATCGCGCGCCGGGCCGCGGCACGGAACTTGGCGGGGTTGATCACCGGCTCGCCGCGGGCATCCCTCAGGATGTTGCCCTGCTTGTCCCGCTTCAGGAGGCTGTCTGGAACGCGTACTTCCCCGGCAATGACGACCCGGTTCGTGGTTGCGAGCGTCTCGCATGCCACGCGGACCTTCCAAGGGTCCATGCCTTCCTTCTTCGCCTCCCGGTAGACGAGGTCCACAATCTCGTCGGAGATGCGGTCGCACACCTTGTCCGGATGGCCTTCGGACACCGATTCACTGGTAAAGAGATAAGTTCTGCGCGCCACGGGAAAGCCCCTCTAAGAAAAGACCGGCACAAGCGCCGCGCCGGCGGGCATCCTGTTAACCACTCGCCATCGAAAGGGTCAAGAGTTGTGGGAACCTGACGGCTACTCGCTCGACGGATCAGCCGCCAATGCCTTTACCAAGTCGAGCACCCGGCGCCGAACCTTCGGGTCGGCAATCTTGACGAAGGCTCGATTGAGCTGAATGCCTTCGGAGCTGTTGAGGAAATCGGCCACATAGGTCGCGTTCTCCTCGGCCAGCCCAGGTTGCGCGCTGCTGTCGCCCGGGGCGCCATCGAAGAAGAAGGAAACCGGGGTGTTGAGAATCGATGCGATCGCCTGCAGGCGGCTGGCGCCTACGCGATTCGTCCCCTTCTCATACTTCTGAATTTGTTGAAAAGTTATGCCCAGGCTCTCGCCCAGCTTTTCCTGGCTGATGCCAAGCATATTCCGGCGCAGCCGGATTCGGCTTCCGACGTGAACGTCGATCGGATTCGGCCTCTTCTTGCTGTTGTTCATCGATCCCTCGCCGCACGGGACATAGTGACTATTCGATACCGACGGGAATCACGCCCTCTATTAGCCGGGACTGCCCCCCAGCACCTGCGCGCATAGTCGGCACGATCATATGTGCGGGTCGTCACCCCGATGTCAATCGCGACTCTCGGGAATGCCTACACGTATGATTAAAAACAACGCAACCATCCCCAGCATTGCGGAAAAAACAAGGCCGCGCAAGGTGCTGCTGCCGCCCGGCAACATTCCATTTTCGGTCAGCGGCACCGCGACATCGATGATTCCGCGACGGCTTGCTGCGAGCGCGTCGATCACACGGCCTCGGGCATCGATGACCGCGGTCGGACCATGCGGCATGGCAAGCAGCAGAGGGAGTCCCGCCTCGACCGCGCGAAGCTGGGCCTGGCGCAGATGCTGATAGGAGACAGGCAGGCCGGCGAAGGCTGAATAATTGGCCGGATTGAGGATGAGGTCCACCCTTTGGGCATGAGGTTCGGCAATACCGGGAATTGCCGCCTCCGTGCCGATGAGCGGCAGCGCACCAATGTTTTCTGATACGGAAAGAAGTCTCCGGGCGCTGCCGGGGGAATACGACGTTTTCGTTAGGGGACTATCCGGCCCGGCACCCGGAAAGATTCCTTCGAAGGGCAGGTGATCGACAAAGAGAGCAATGTTTACCTTATCTGCCCCATCGATAATCCCATCCGTTTTGCTGATAGCGACGACTGCGTTATAGAGCCGCCGCATGCCCGCCTCTGGTCCGCTCTCTTGCCGCACCGTGCCGGCAATCAGCAGCTCGTCATCCCTGAGGCCACGGACGATGGCATCGAGCAGGTCCGGCCTTTCGGCAAGCACGAAGGGGACGGACAGCTCCGGCCAGAGAATAAGTTCGGGTGAAGCCTGTCCGTCGGCGACGGGAGAAGCGGTCAGCTCCAGATAGGTTTTCAGCGTCTCGTCGAAATCGCCGCCTGCCTCCGGAACAGGCTGCACGAGCCGGACGCGCAGAACGCGGTCCGTTTCGGGATTCATCGACAGGTGCGCATAGCCATAGCCGAGCTGGGCGGCGATCAGGATGGCCGCCAGCGTCAACCCGGCGCGTGCATGAAGCCGCGTCGCGAGAAGAGCAGGCGTTGAATAGACGAAAATGGCCGCCGCACTCATCCCTGCCACGCCCAGCACATGCGCGCCCTGCATCAGAAGCGGCACGGGCATGGCGGCAAGGCCGATGGCATTCCAGGCCAGGCCCCAGGGAAGCGCGCCGCGCAGCCATTCGGCAATCCCGAAGCCGAAGGCGAGCGCGGCTATGCGCCCGATGCCGTCGCTCCAGAGCAGGCGGGCGATCAGCGTGGCCAGACCGTAGAACAGGGCGAGACACGCGGGCAGGCCGAGCACGGCCAGGGGCAGGGCCCAGGCAAGGCCCAGGTCGCGGAGAAAGGGTGCACCCACCCACCACATGCCGGCGAGAAAATAGCCGAAGCCGAACCACCAGCCGGCGGAAAAGGCCGGCAGGAAGCGCCGCCATGCCGCTCCCGCCGCCGGTGTACCGTCAAGCAGCCAGACAAGAATCGGGAAGGAGAAAAAACCGGCCGCCGGAAAATCGAAGGGGGGGAGCGCCAGAACGGTGATTGCACCCGCCGCGCAGGCGGCGAGCCGCCGCGGCCAGCTCCACAACAGAAACACTCGTCCGGCAAGTCGCTCCATGGGCCCATCCGCAAGACGAATCAGGACACCAGACTTACCAAGCGGAAAGAGCGCCGCCAAATGCGGCGCTGCGCTGTTGGGATGGATGGCCGAAACCGGCTGAGTTGCTACGCCTCGGGTGCCTTCATTATGCGGCGGCGGCGCTCGGCCGTACGGCCCTGCACTATACGCACGCGCTTCACGCGGCGCGGATCGGCATCGAGCACATGGAACTCGAAGCCGGGGATCGCCTGCACCACCTCGCCGCGCGCGGGTACGCGGCCAAGCGCGTTGAAGATCATGCCGCCGATCGTGTCCACCTCTTCGGCGTGCTCGCCGGGGCTGAAGCCGTCTCCGATCGCGCGGGCGACATCCTCGATCTCCGCGCGCGCGTCGACGACGAAGATGCCGTCGCCGGTCTTCTCGATCATCGGCTCGTCCTCGTCGTGCTCGTCCTCAATGTCGCCGATGACCATCTCCACAATGTCCTCGAGCGAGACGAGCCCGTCCGTGCCGCCATATTCATCGATGACGAGCGCCATCTGGGTGCGGCTCGCCTGCATGCGCGCCATGAGGTCCGACGCCAGCATCGAGGGCGGCACGAAGAGCAGCGGGCGGACGATGTTCAGTTCGCCGATGGTGCGGTTGAGATCCACATTACCGAGCGACAGGGGCGGGTTTGCTTCCTGCTTGCGTCCACGCCCGTTCTTGGGCCGCGAAGCGCGGATGAGATGCGCCACGATATCGCGGATGTGCACCATTCCCCGCGGATCATCGAGCGTTTCCGCATAGACGGGCATGCGCGAATGCGCCCCGCGGTCGAAGACGTTTAGCAGCTCGCCAAGGGTGGTGTTGATCTCCACCGCCTCGATGTCGGCGCGCGGCACCATGACATCCTCCACCCGCAGTTCGCGTAGGCGCAGAATGTTGTTGAGCATCGCCCGCTCGATGGGCGAGAAGGACGCCGTTTCCGGCGTACTTTCCGCAAGGGCGTCGGCAAGATCCTCGCGCAGAGATGAGCCGTTGCGCAGGCGCATAAAGCCCGTAAGCCGCTCAAGCAGCGAGAAATGTCGCTTGTTGCGTTGCGGAGGTCTACTAGAGCCGTCCTCGCCTTCCGAGGGGGAGCTGGCTTCGCCGTCCGGAGGGCCGGCGGCTTCAGTTATGGAAACGTCTGTCATCGTCTTTCGGTTGTTGACCCCGGAAAGTTAGGCATAGGGATCGCCAATGGCAAGACTTTCGAGAATACGCCGTTCGAGATTCTCCATTTCCTCGGCCTCTTCAGGCGTCTCGTGGTCATAGCCGAAAAGGTGAAGGAACCCATGCACCACAAGGTGCGTGAGATGATGCTCGAACGGCTTCCGCTCTGTTTCGGCCTCGCGTGCCACTGTTTCATAGGCGAGCGCAATGTCGCCAATGTGACGCGGCGCGCCGGGCATGGTCGCGGCGGCGGGCGCGGGAAAGGACAGCACGTTGGTTGGTTTGTCCTTGCCGCGGAAACGGGCGTTCAGCGCCTGGATGACGGCATCGTCCGAAAAGAGGATGGTGAGCGTGCCCCGGCCTGCCGCTTCCGCATGGCCTGCCGCGGCCGCCACCGCGCGGACGCAGATATCGTGAAGGGCATCCTCCGGCGGCCAGTCGCCCGCCTCGACAATGCACTCGACGTCAATGCCCGCTGCAGCCTGTACCGCTGCGTCAGCCATCGGTTTCGCGTTCCGGCGGGCGTTTGGGCGTCTTACGGTCATAGGCGTCGACGATCGCGGCAACCAGCGGGTGACGCACCACGTCCTTCTCGTTGAAGCGGACTGTGACGATGCCGGGCACATCCCGAAGCACGTCCAGCGCCTCGATCAGCCCGGACTTGGTGTTCGGAGGCAGATCGATCTGGCTCGGATCGCCGGTCACGATCATGCGTCCATTCTCGCCGAGTCGCGTGAGGAACATCTTCATCTGCATCGGCGTGGTGTTCTGCGCCTCATCGAGGATGACGACCGCATTGGAAAGCGTGCGGCCGCGCATAAAGGCGAGCGGCGCAATCTCGATCACGTCCGCGGCCAGCGCCCGTTCCACTTTCTCGGCTGGGATCATCTCATAAAGCGCATCGTAGAGCGGCCGCAGATAGGGATCCACCTTCTCGCGCATATCGCCGGGCAGGAAGCCGAGCCGCTCGCCGGCCTCCACCGCCGGCCGCGACAGCACGATGCGATCCACCATCCCGCGCTCCAGAAGCATGGCGGCATGGGCCACGGCGAGGAAGGTCTTGCCTGTACCGGCAGGACCAATCCCAAACACCAGTTCCGAGCGCTCCAGCGCGCGCATATAGGCGTCCTGATTAGGCGAGCGGGCGTAGACCGTGCGCTTGCGAGTGGAAATCTGCGCCGCCGCCAGCTTGCCTCTGGACTCCATCGTCGGCAGGCTGAGCTGGTCGTCCGCTGCCTGCGCGAGGCGCACCGCGCCGTCCACCTCGGACGCGGAAAGCTCCGCGCCGCCTTGCACAAGGCCATAGAGATAGTCGAGAGCGCGGCGGGCCTGTTCGGCCGCCGTCGACTCGCCCTTGATCGCGAGCTGATTTCCCTTGGACCGGATGTCCACGCCGAGCTTCTGCTCGATGCGGGCGAGATTTTCATCGAACGGCCCGTAAAGCCTGCCCGCAAGCTTGTTGTTGTCAAAGGTCAGTACGACGTGCGCCATGTCGGATGCCCCGGAGGGGCGCTTTTCGAAATCCGTTCCGGCGGTCAAACGTGTGCTCCCTTCAGGCTCTTCGTCATTTCCGCTGGCCCGCTGGCGGGCTCGCTTAGAAGGCTGTTCGGGCCGGCATGCGTGATGCGCACGCGAACGATGTCCCCCACCGTTCCGGCCCTTTCGTCGGCGACGACTGGCTGCAGCCAGGGCGAACGGCCGACGAGCTGGCCCGGATGGCGCCCCGGCTTCTCCAGAAGCACGTCGATCGTCCGGCCCACCAGGCTTTGTGCGAAGGCCTGGCTCTGTTCGGTAAGCAGCGCCTGCAGGCGCTGCAGACGGTCGTCCTTGACCGCATCGGGAACCTGATCCTCCATCTCCGCGCCCGGCGTTCCAGGCCGGGGCGAATATTTGAAGGAGAAGGCCTGCGCATAGCCCACCGCTCGCACGATGCGCATCGTGTCCTGAAAGTCTTCCTCCGTCTCTCCGGGGAAGCCGACGATGAAGTCACCCGACATGGCGATGTCGGGCCGCGCGGCACGGATGCGCTCGATCAGGCGCAGATAGTCGGCCGCGGTGTGGCGCCGGTTCATGGCCTTTAGGATGCGGTCAGAGCCAGCCTGCACCGGAAGATGCAGATAGGGCATCAGCTTGTCGAGATCGCGATGGGCGGCGATCAGCGCGTCGTCCATGTCGCGCGGGTGGCTGGTCGTATAGCGCAGACGGTCGAGCCCGGGAATTTCTGCCAGCCGGAAGAGAAGGCGGCCGAGACCCCATTCCCTGCCGTCCGGACCTTCGCCGTGCCAGGCATTGACGTTCTGGCCGAGCAGCGTGACTTCCCGCACGCCGGCCTCCGCCAGCCGCTCCGCTTCGGCTACGATCTGCGATACGGGGCGGGACACCTCCGCGCCGCGTGTGTAGGGAACCACGCAGAAGGTGCAGAACTTGTCGCACCCCTCCTGAACGGTGAGAAAAGCCGTGACACCGCGGCTGCGCACCGCCTTGCGCGCGGGCGCGGGCAGATGCTCGAACTTGTCCTCGATGGCGTAGTCGGTCTCGACCACCTTGTCGCCCGCTCGGGCGCGCCTCAGCACGGCGGGCAGGCGATGATAGGTCTGCGGGCCGATGACAAGATCGACCGCCGGCGCCCGCCGCAGGATTTCCCGGCCTTCAGCCTGGGCGACGCAGCCCGCAACGCCGATCACCGTTTCGCGGCCCTGTTTGGCGCGCTCGTCCTTGATCTGCCGGATGCGGCCGAGCTCCGAATATACCTTTTCCGCCGCCTTTTCGCGAATGTGGCAGGTGTTGAGAAGGACGAGGTCCGCCTCCTCGATCGATTCGGTGGGGCGATAGCCTTCCGCCGCCAGCGCGTCGGTCATGCGCTGGGAATCGTACACATTCATCTGGCAGCCATAGGTCTTTACAAAGACCTTCTTTTCCACGGGCCGTTCCGTTTTTGCCTCTAACGCGGCAGAACCGCCTGCAGCTTCCAGCATTACATTTTGTTCCATGAGCGCGTACTAACGTTTTTTAGCGTCAAAAAACAGGCGAATCTTCACGGGCGTATTCACGCTGGCGCAAAGCCTCGACCAGCATGCGGCGAACCAGCGCCTCCGCTCCTTTCGCTACCTCCTTGCGGTCGGACTCCGCCGCAAATGCAATGGGCGTTCCGAAACACACCTCCACATCGATGGAGCCGGAACGCAGGATCATCTTCAGATGAGGCACGAAATCCGTGTCGCCAATCCAGGCAATCATGCCGCGTTCACGCCGATCGAGCGGCAGGCCGCCGCGCCGCAGGTAGGCGATCGCAATTGGCTGCACAAACACATGCGGCTTTTCAAGCGCTTCCAGCGCCATTCTTGCCGCGCCGAATAGAGTACTCTTGAAGGGCAGAACGCGGCTCCCGTCGCTCGTCGTGCCTTCCGCGAACAGCACCATGGGATCGCCATTGGCGAGCCTGTCGGCGATCGCACGCGCCTGGCCGGGCGCGGTCTGCTTGCGCTCGCGCTCGATGAAGACGGAGCGCTGCAGCCGGGCGAAGGCTCCCAGAACGGGCCAGCCGCGCACCTCGGACTTGGCGATGAAATGCACATCCGCCAGCGAACCCAGAACCAGAATGTCGATCCATGACACGTGGTTACTGGCAATGAGCAGCGGGCGTTCCGCAGCCAGCGCACCTTGAACATGAACCCTGATGCCGAGCACCCGCAGCGTGAGGCGGTGCCAGAGGCGTGGCGCGCGCCGATCGCTCCACCAGCCCGTGCGCAGCGCGATCTCCTGCCACGCCATCAGCGGCAGGGTATAGCCCGCGACAAGCAGGATCTTGAGAGCAAGACGGATCGTGGCGAGCGCGCGGTTCATGGCTGCAATGGTCTGCGTCTAACCAAGGTCCCGGCGCATCACAAGGGCATGGGTTCTGCCGGCGGCATGGGCGTAATAGCCGGGCCGGCGCCCGACCTCGCGGAAGCCCAGGCGGCGATAGAGGGCGACGGCCGGCGCGTTGTTCTCGTCCACTTCGAGGAACAGCGCCTCCACACGGCCCGCATGCAGCGTGCGCAGGACCGCATCCATCAATGCGTGCCCTATGCCGCGGCGGCGACACGAGCGGGAGACTGTGATGGTCAGAATTTCCGCCTCTCCGGCCGCCGAGCGGGCAAGAACGAAACCCCAGGGCGGCGCATCGGGAACGCCCTCCGCCACGGCGGCGAAGCCGAACACCGTATCCTGCGAAAGCAGCGCCTCGAACTCATCCTCCGTCCAGGGCCGCGCGAAATCCTCGGCGTGAAGCGCGGAAAGCGCAGCGCTGTCCACGGCCTCAAGCGGCCGAACGACGAAGCGCCGTCGCCGGAACCCCAAGGAAAGCGCCATCATCCACCCTTAAGTGGCAGAGCAAAGCCGGATTGCGGCTTGGCGTCGGGTGGCCTGGAATAAAACGGTACAGGCCGTTTGTCGCGCAGGGGGCGAGCGGCGGCAACCGCGGCATAAAACAGGATATCCGCCGTCGCCCCGCGTGGACCGAAATCGAAGGAGCCGTCCGCGCGCGCAGCGAGAGTTTCCGCCGCTTCCCCGGCAAGCACGGGCCGGTTGGCCTGGGCGATCCGCACCGCCTCATCCTCGCCGGCAAGCCGTGGCCCATCAAGTAGCGCGCCCGCCGCATCCAGATGCATGATCGCTAGCGCCTCCGGCCGGCCAAGGGCGGCAAGCACCGACCGCCCTGGAAAGCTTTCCTTGGTTTCCGCCGCAAGGGCTTCGAGCGTACTGACGCCGATTGCGGGGATTTTCAGCGCCAGCGCCAGGCCGCGCGCGGCCGCAACGCCGACACGCACGCCGGTGAAGGAGCCCGGGCCTATCGAGACCGCCACCGCGCCTATCGCGTCATAGCCGAGCCCGGCCTTTTCCAGAGCCTCGCCGACGACCGCCATGACATGCTCGGCATGGCCCTTTCCCAGATCGACCACCGCGCGACCGCTTTCAGCCTGGGCGTCACGATCATATACGCAGGCTGCACACAATGAGGCGGCAGTGTCGATGGCAAGGATGTTCATCGTCTCTCCTTGCACTCAGGCGCTCGCAGTTGCCGCCAGCGGCAGCTCGAAACGCGGCAGCACCCGCCCGGGAATGGAGCCGGAGGGAGACTGGCCAACCATCCGGGCATCCATCTTCTCGTAGAAGGCTGCTGCGCTGGGATCGGCGTCGAGCGCAAGCACCCGCGCCCCACGCTCTGCCGCTTCCTCCCTGGCCCAGTCGAAAAGCGCACGACCGACGCCCTTGCCGTGATGCGCTGGGTCGACGAACAGCTTGCAAAGCTCCGCCTTCTCACCCTCCAACGACATCTCCGCCACGCCGGCGCATTCACCATTCAGCTCGGCCACGGCGATGAGGCCGCCGCCCCCAGGATCGACCGTCAGCTCCTCCCTGCAGGCGGCCATGAAAGCCTCGTCATAGCCATGCGAGGCTTTCGAGCGCAGGCAAAGCTCGGTGAGCTTCGGACCTTCGTCAGCTCTTGGCGGTCTAAGTCGGAGCATCTGTTTTCGTCTGCGCCTTTTTCTCGAGCCTGCGGGCATGCAGGATCGGCTCCGTATAGCCGTTGGGCTGCATACGCCCCTTGAAGACGAGATCGCAGGCCGCCTTGAAGGCGATCGAACGCTCGAAATCGGGCGCCATGGGCTCATAGTTCGGATCGCCCGCATTCTGCCGGTCCACCACCTCGGCCATGCGCTTCATGGTTTCCATCACCTGCTCTTCCGTGACGATGCCATGATGCAGCCAGTTGGCGATGTGCTGGGAGGAGATGCGCAGCGTGGCGCGGTCCTCCATCAGGCCGATATTGTTGATGTCCGGCACTTTGGAGCAGCCTACGCCCTGGTCGATCCAGCGCACCACATAGCCGAGGATGCCTTGCGCGTTGTTGTCGAGCTCGGCCTTGATTTCCTCCGGCGACCAGTTGGGGCGCGAGACTACCGGAATGGAGAGAATGTCGGAAAGCTTGGCGCGCGGGCGGGACTTCAGGCTCTCCTGAACCGCCTTCACGTCCACTTTGTGGTAGTGCGTGGCGTGCAGCGTGGCCGCCGTCGGCGAAGGCACCCAGGCGGTGTTCGCGCCGGCCTTTGGATGGCCGATCTTCTGCTCCAGCATCGCCGCCATCAGATCGGGCATCGCCCACATGCCCTTGCCGATCTGCGCGCGGCCGGAGAGCCCGCATTCGAGCCCGATATCCACGTTCCAGTCCTCGTAGGCCGCAATCCAGGTGGACTGCTTCATGTCGCCCTTGCGGATCATCGGCCCGGCTTCCATCGAAGTGTGGATCTCGTCGCCCGTGCGGTCGAGAAAGCCGGTGTTGATGAAGACCACGCGCGCGGAGGCAGCCCGGATGCACTCCTTGAGGTTGACGGTCGTGCGCCGCTCCTCGTCCATGATGCCCATCTTCAGCGTGTTGCGCGTCATGCCGAGGGCGTCCTCGACGCGGCTGAAGAGCTCGTTCGAGAAGGCAACCTCCTCCGGCCCGTGCATCTTCGGCTTGACGATATAGACGGAGCCGGCGCGGCTGTTCATGCGCCGTCCGTTCGGGCCGATGTCGTGCAGCGCGATCAGCGAGGTGAACATCGCATCCATGATGCCTTCGGGTACCTCGTTGCCGTCGCGGTCGAGAATGGCCGGATTGGTCATCAGATGCCCGACATTGCGCACCAGCATGAGCGAGCGGCCGGGCAGGGTGAGCGGCGATCCGTCGGGAGCGGTGAGGCGGATGTCCTCATTGAGGCGGCGCGTGATCGTTTTGCCGCCCTTCTCGAAGGTCTCCTCCAGATCGCCCTTCATCAGGCCGAGCCAGTTGCGATAGGCAAGCACCTTGTCTTCCGCATCGACGGCGGCGACGGAATCCTCGCAGTCCATGATTGTGGTGAGTGCGGCCTCCAGGATCACGTCGGCAATGCCCGCCCTGTCGCCGCGCCCGATCGGATGATCGCGGTCGATGACGACGCGGACATTCAGTCCGTTGTTGAGGAGTACCACCTCCCGCAAGGCCTGAGCATCACCGGCATAACCCGCAAACTGCGCCGGGTTCCTGAGCCCGGCCGTGCCGCCTTCGGTTGTGACAACAAGCCTGCCGTTCTCCACGGCAAGCCCGGCCACATCCGCCCAGCTTGCGCCTTCAAGCGGCGCGCTATCATCGAGGAAATTGCGCGCCCAGGCGATGACCTTCTCGCCGCGCTTCGGATTGTAGCCCGCGCCGCGCTCTGCCCCGTCCGTCTCGGGAATGGCATCGGTGCCATAAAGCGCATCATAGAGCGAGCCCCATCGGGCATTGGCCGCGTTCAGCGCATAGCGGGCGTTCATCACCGGCACGACGAGCTGCGGGCCGGCGGTGACGGAAATCTCCGGATCCACATTGGCGGTCGTGATGGTGAAAGCCGGACCTTCCGGCACAATGTATCCGATCTCCCGCAGGAAGGCCTCATATGCTTCAAGGTCGTTCGGCGCGCCATGCTCGCGATGCCAGGCGTCGATCCTAGCCTGCAGTGCATCGCGCTTTTCGAGCAAGGCGCGGTTTCTGGGCGTAAGCTCGTGCACGATCTCGGAGAGCGCGCGCCAGAACGATTCCACATCAACCCCTGTACCAGGCAGCGCCTCGTCCACGGCAAAATCATGCAGCGCGCGGGCAATCCTGAGCCCGTTGATCTCTACGCGACTATCCATTTTACGTCTCCGAAAACAGCACCGGCGGTGTTTGATCATGCCGGACGCCGGGGGTCAATCGCTTCCGGCAATCCGCGGCCGTCCAGCCGCGACGGCGCGCACAATGGCTTCGACGAAGATGCGTTCCCCGTCAACATCGGCTGTTTTCAACACGCGATGGACGGTGAGGGCGGCATTCTCCGCTCCGGCCTCGGCGGCACCCCCGGCCGCCAGCCTGCCCGCCAGCTCCTCCGCACAAAGGAGCGCTTTCTCCTCATCCGGGAAATCGCGGATTTCCGCACCGGCGCTGACGCGGAACAGGCCTTCCGCCGGCTTCGTCACGTGGGCTTCGACCGTTACGCGGACCTGGCCCGCCACCGCGCCAATCGCGTTGGCGACATCCAGATGCTCGGGCAGGACACATTCGCTGGAAAAGAACCGCTTGAGACCCGCATAGTGGAGGCGGGCCGACGCGCCGAGCCCCACTACGGGTCTGTCGAGCGACACCGAAAGCCGCGCCACACCTTGATGACCGCCAAGCGCCCGCTGAAGCAGCGGATGTTCCGGCGAAACCGCGCTCTCCAGACCGTCCTCGGCAAGGGCGGTTTCCAGTATCGCCTCGGCGGAACGCCGGGTGAGGCAGGCGAGCACCCTCTCGCTGATTTCCTCCGCGCTTGCGGCGAGCGGCATGCCGCGACCGTCACGTTTGCGCGCGAAGAGTGCTGCGCCCAGCCGGGCGGCCCGGCTGTCCCAGCTTGCCTGTCTGCCCATCACGTGGGCCGCGTCCGATGGCGTGAAGCCACAGACCTGCGCAAGGCCGCGCGAGACGAGGCGCATGAGGGTGGCCCCTTCGGCGGCGGAAATGAAAAGCCGATCCAGCGGAAGGGGCGTTTTCGAGAGGCGGCGGAAAAGCCGCTCCTCCACCTCCGTGAGCCCCGCTGCGAAACGCTCCGGTAGCCCGGTGAGGAATGCGAAGCGCCCGTCGAGCCGCCCCGCATGGAGAGCCTCAAGCTGCCGTTCCAACTCCGGCACGACCGAGTCCGGATGAAGCGTCTCGGCAAGCGAGAGAGGAACGAGGCGGCGCGGTCCGAGGCGGAGCCGCGGTCCAAGGATGTCATCCTCGAGGCCCACTTCCGAATCGCCGCCGAGCCCGAAAGTGCGCATCGCCACCGCCTCGACCATCGTGCGCCAGCCGCCGACCGTTGCGCCGTCCGGGTGGAGCCGCGGCCTGCCTCCGGCAAGCAGGGCGATGTCGGTGGTCGTACCCCCGATGTCGGAGACGATGGCGTCATCGAGGCCGGTCAGATGCCTGGCGCCCACCAGGCTTGCCGCCGGACCCGACAGGATCGTTTCGATGGGTCGCGCGCGGGCGAGGTCGGCCGCGATCAAGGCGCCGTCCCCGCGTACCACCATCAGCGGGGCCGTGATCCCGCGCCTGTGGAGAAAGCCCGTGGTGGCCTCGATCAGCCGGTCGACGAGCGCGATCAAACGGGCATTGAGCAGGGTGGTCAGCGCCCGGCGCGGCCCCCCGAGCCTGGCCGAGAGCTCGTGGCTTGCGGTGACGGGTAGCCCCGTCCGCGTGCGGATCGCCTCCTTGACGGTGACCTCGTGAGACGGATTTCGCACGGCGAAATAGGCGCAGACGGCAACGCCGGTGAGCGCCGGAGCAACCGCGTCGAGCCACGAATCGAGCGGCGCAAGATCGAGCGGCATCTCGTTGCCGTGTACATCATGGCCGCCAGCGAGGAACAGAACCGGGTCGCCGCCGAGGGCGGCCTGTAGGCCGTCCTGTTTGAGGTCGGCCTCGGTAAAACCCACCATCACCAGCCCGGCGCGTCCGCCCTGGCCTTCCACCAGGGCGTTCGTGGCAAGGGTGGTGGACATAGAGACGAGCCCGATCCGGCTGCCGTCGGCCCCGGCCCGGGCCAGCACGGCATCCACGGCCTCGGAGATCCCCTGAGATAGATCATGGCGCGTTGTGAGCGCCTTCGCCTTGGCGACAAGGCCAGACGTTTCGCTGAAAAGCACCGCGTCCGTATAGGTGCCACCCGTATCTATGCCGAGAAGAAGGGGCGCTTGCCCTGTGTGGTGCATTCACTTTTGCCCAAAGGCGGATTGGCCGATGGGCTCGCTTTAGCGGAGAGGCAAAGGCCGTGCAAACACATGAGCGACGGGTTGCTGTCGGGAAAACGGCCGCCCCGGGGCGCGACGCCGGGGCGGCCTGCTGTGAGCCCCGGGAGGGAAGGGCCGCAGCGTTCCCGCATTGCGGCGGGAGGTTTCCAGCCTTCTGGCATGAAACGAGCGAACGGACTCCAGGTTCCCGGCCGGGCCGAGGCATCTGAACCGGGCGCATTTCCCGGAATCCGGGTGCGCGGGACCTGAGCGCGCATATCGCGATATTGGAGCATCGATGCTGGACGGCCGGCGTCCAGACATCTCAGCTCTTTACTGGCAAACCGTCGCTTATCCGGGCATATGCTGGCCACATGGTTGGCATCAGCCTTGATGTGGTTTCGACCTTGATGTGCGATACCACGCAAATGTGTGGAGCACACAGCGGATTAAGCGTTGAAGCACCGGGCGCTATCGGCTAAGTAAGCGGCGCCGCATCAGCGGCGGCATCCGGGCACCCGTAGCTCAGCCGGATAGAGCGCTGCCCTCCGAAGGCAGAGGTCACACGTTCGAATCGTGTCGGGTGCGCCATTTACAGCACCTTTCTCTGCCCATTTTCGGCATATTTTCGGCAGAATCGGTTAGCAAGGGCCTAAGGTTTCGCGTAATTTCGGCTCATTTCGACGGGCGTCACCGTTGCCCTCCTCGAGCATCTGGAACCAGAGCACCACCGTCAGCAACACGACCGGCCCCGCGTCCGACCATTTTGACAATTTCAAAGCGAAATGACGAGCGCGCTTGAACGTGCGATGCGCCACTTTCTAAAGAGAGTTCGGTGTCGTGCGGTGCAGCCTCTCGTTTGTATCAACTGCCGTGATAGGGAGGGGGTGCAGCAGTAGAGGGTGCGGCGATACCGTAGGGTCGATTCCTCAAAGGGGGCGAGCTTGCGTAGTCGCAATAAAGGCCGCAGAGACCGACGAGTGGAAACGATTCCACCTGTTGCCGGCCAACGCCGGCTGTAGGCCGCGTCGTCTGAAGAACGCAGGGACTAGAATTCCTAGCGTTCCCGGGTGACGTCAAATCTTACGAACCGCTTCCGCCAGTTCCGGCCTCTCAAGCGTGCTCGTTACGGAAAGCAGGTTGGCGAGCTTCTCGACTTCGCTCCGATGGTTCTGGATCAGCTCGCGTGCCGCTACATACGCGGCCTCCAGACGTGCGTTGACGCGCCCGGCGATATCACGGCGTTGCATCAGGATCGGGCCAAGAAAGGCGAAGTCGCCCCCCGCGCGGGGGCGCGGATAGAAACCCAGGCAAGCCCGCGCTCTCGTTTAATGCGGGCAAGTCGCCCCCCGCGCGGGGGCGCGGATAGAAACAATCGTTGCTGATATTGCAGAGGCCCAATTCAGATCGACCGCAAATTGTAAAGTTTCATGGTGATTTTTCGGACGACAACTCGCTTGTCATTACTGAGACAGACTATTTTGAACGTCTCGAGTTCGAATCCCCATTAGACCTTCGCCTTCGAGCAGACGTGTTGGGACGATCCATCTTATTCGTCGGATACAGTCTAAGAGACTTTGATCTTCGCCTTCTCCTTTTCCTTGCCCGGCTTTTTCGATCAACTGCTAGATCTAGTTCGCGGCACGGGGTGAGTACAGAGCGACGGCTCTGCGACACGGAATGTGCATCTCATCGATCCTCCCCGGGTAAACTAGCCCCAGCCGAGCGTCGCCTCTAGGATGCTGGAGGCGAGCGAATATCCGGTGTCCTCGGCTGAATTACCCGCAGGCCGCAATTTGGAATTGACAGAGCCTGCCGTGTGTTGCGCGGCGCCGAGGTGATGGCGTGAAGCTAGAACGACAGCTTCACGCCAATTGCCCGACAGTCTGGCATCGGCCCCATAACGGACCATTGTTCCTGCCGCCTAGGCCGATACTAGGGAATCGTTTTTTGGCGCAAGCAGCCGTTTCGTAAGCTCCGCGGTGAGGTCACGAATTGCGGTTGCCGGTTCGGACAACGGAAAATGCTCGGCAGTGCACAACGACAGTACTTCGCCAATTACAGGATTGGTGACCTTCTTAATGACTATGGAGTCACCCTCGAGCGCTATTCGATCTGCGATCGCGCGCGGCATTATGGTCGCTCCGATACCCGCATGCACCGCCCGCGAAAGGGTGCGCACTGAGTCAATTTCGGCAACCACCCTCAGTTTGATACGGCGCCTAAGAAACGCCATATCAATCGCTCTGCGAACGAAATTGTAAGGCGGCGGCAAAAGAAAAGGCAGTGGTTCCAGTTGAGCGACCGCGACGGTTTCTCCGCCTAGATTCGTAGCCAAATCCTCTGGAAGAACCAGGAAGAATTCCTCGCGCAACATCTTCTCGAATTTGATGCCCTTTATTGGTCCGGTTCCATGCATCAGTGCCATTTCTAACCGGCCATTCATGAGCATTTGGCTGTAGGGCTGGCTAACACTTTCGGTTACCTGAAGCAGGATTCCCGGATATCTGGCGCGCGCCTCGGTAATAAGGTCGACAGAGATGGTACCAGCACTGCTAAACGGCACCAGTCCCACTGAGACAGGGCCTGTGAGCAATTCCCCCGCGCTTAGGACGTCGGCCTCGGCTTGAGCAATCTGACGTAACACCGTCTGGGCATGCCGATAAAGGACTTTCCCTGCATCGGTCATCGATACGCCTTGCTGAGCGCGGATGAGAAGTTTCTTGCCGAAATGCGCCTCCAGTGTAGCAACGTGCTGACTCAATGCTGGTTGCGCAATATGAAGCACGTCCGCCGCGCGCGTGATGCTGCCGTTGTCGACAATAGTTATGAAGAAGCGAAGACGCCGGATGTCCATTAGCTGCTACCCGTTTTCGCGGCATCGTATCTAATCGCCGCAATTTTGGAAACGGCGGCGCGCAAGTTCGGCCGCTTCAGGGGACGAGTGGACCGAGTTGGTTTTTGGACAGTTGACGGTGACAGGATAAGAAAGGCGTCTGCCCCCATAAAGCGATCGCTCTTGTGCCGATTCAAGTCTTCCCCCTAGGATGCACGTCAAGCGCACTTCTTCTACCATTCTCCGTAGCATCGAGGTCCGACATGAGCTTTTCCGATTACCGTACCGCACTTGTCACGGGTGCTTCTGCAGGAATGGGAGCGGCCCTAGTGGAACGGTTCTGCAAGGAGGGTCTAACAGTCCATGCCATCGCGCGTCGGCAGGATCGGCTTGAGGAGCTAGCGGCCCGCACCGGCTGCATTCCCCACGCGCTAGATATGACGGATATCGACTCCCTTACTCGACTCCTGCGGGGCTTGGAAATCGACGTTCTGGTCAATAATGCGGGTGCCGGTCGGGCGGGGTCCATTCCGAGCGCCAGCGCCGAAGACATCGATGCACTCGTCGATCTGAATGTGCGCAGCGTCCTGCACACGGTTCGTACGGTGCTACCGGGCATGATGGAACGCGACCGTGGCCACATCATTAATATCAGCTCCATAGCTGGGCACTACAATTTCGCCGGCAACACAATCTACCACGCCACGAAGGCAGCAATTCATATGCTATCCCGGCAGTTGCGTGTCGACGTGCTCGGCAAACGCATTCGGGTCACCGAAATATGCCCCGGTCGCACAGAGACTGAAATCTTCGATCGCAATCATGGGGTCACAAAGGACGAGGCGCGCGAAAAATTTTATGAGGGTTATGAGGTTCCCTCCGCCTCGCATATCGCTGACATCGCTGCCTTTGCGATCAATTTGCCAAGCTACGTAAATATCGGGCTGATCGAAGTGACGCCTACCTTTCAGGTTCCAGGCGGGCTGACCACGCTGAAGAGCAAAACACAGTGAACGGTGCAGCTGCCCGTCTCACGAACTTCTACGAAATGTTACTCATGATCGACATCTTGATGATCGGACCCTATCCCGAATGGGACTTGGCGGACCTGGAAGCGCGCTATCGTGTGCACAAGCTCTGGGAAGCGGTGGATCGAGACGGCTATATCGCCGAAAGGTCGGAGAATGTTCGAGCAATAGCCACGCGTGGTGAGCTCGGTGCCAGCGCGAGGCTGATGAGCAAGTTGCCCAGACTAGAAATCGTGGCCTGCTATGGTGTCGGTACAGATGCCATAGACCTCGAATATGCGCGCAAACGGGGCATCCGCGTCACCAACACCCCCGACGTCCTGACAGAAGATGTCGCCGATCTCGGGATCGGCCTCGCGCTCGCGGTCTGCCGAGAAATCCCCCGGGCCGATGCCTATGTGCGCGAAGGGAACTGGCGTACTAGCAACATGCACCTCGTGACCCGTTTCCATGGCAAGAAAGTCGGTATCGTGGGCATGGGACGAGTGGGAACCGCATTAGCGCGACGCGCCGTCGCTTTCGGCTGTGGCATATCATATTTCGATATTGCTCCCCGAACCGACCTTCCCTACCCCTTCGTGGCCGATCTCGTGGAGCTTGCCCGCAGTAGCGATTTCCTGATCGTCACACTATCGGGCGGCAAGAAGACGAAAAACAGCATCAATTCTGAAGTTCTTCATGCCCTCGGGCCTGACGGTTTTCTCATCAACATCTCTCGTGGTTCGACAGTTGACGAGGCAGCGTTACTCGAAGCTCTCGAAAACAATACGATCAAGGGTGCTGGTCTCGATGTTTTTTGTAACGAACCGGACATTGACCAACGCTTCCTAAGTCTCACCAACGTTGTGCTGCAGCCGCACCACGCCTCCGGCACAGTCGAGACACGCAAGGCAATGGGCCAGCTCGTGCGCGAAAATCTCGCTGCGCATTTTTCGGGTCGGCCCCTGCTAACGCCTGTCGTCTAGGAGGACTTCGTGAAAGCGATTGTTATTCATGCCGCCAAGGACCTACGGATTGAGGATCGCGAAGTTGAAGCGCTCGGGCCAGGTCAGGTGGAAATAGCTATCGAAGCCGGCGGCATCTGTGGTTCGGACCTACACTATTACAACCACGGTGGCTTCGGGACCGTGAAAATACGCGAGCCAATGATACTTGGACACGAGGTGGCCGGCACCATTCGCGCCCTGGGTAAAGGCGTCTCGGGGTTTGCTGTTGGCGACCGCGTCGCCGTTTCGCCAAGCCGGCCTTGCAATTCCTGCCGATACTGCCTCGGCGGCCGGCAGAACCAGTGCCTCAATATGCGCTTCTACGGCAGCGCTATGGCCATGCCGCACATCCAAGGTGCATTCCGCCAGCGCCTCGTCGCACAAAGTAGGCAGTGCTACAGGATCGCCGACGGGATTTCCGCCAACGAAGCTGCCTTTGCGGAGCCCCTTGCCGTCACGCTGCATGCGGTGGATCGTGCTGGCTCGCTTCTGGGCAAGCGCGTGCTTGTAACTGGTTGCGGGCCGATTGGTGCGCTCACAATCATTGCCGCCCGCCTCCATGGTGCCCGTGAGATCGTCGCAACCGATGTTTTGGACGGCGTGCTGGCTAAGGCGCGAGAGGTCGGCGCCGACCGGTCCATAAACGTCGTGTCCGATGGCCATAAGCTTTCCGCGTACGGCACCGACAAGGGCTATTTCGACGTGATGTTCGAGGCCTCGGGCAACGAACAGGCCGTGCGTGCCGGATTAGAAGTGCTGCAGCCCCGCGGAGTGCTGGTGCAACTTGGCCTGGGCGGTGACATGGCGATCCCCCAGAACACCATCGTGGCGAAAGAGATCGAGATGCGCGGCACCTTCCGCTTTCACGAGGAGTTTGCGCTAGCGGTCGATTTGATCAACCAGCGCCGGGTCGATCCGAGGCCGCTGCTTACTGGCATCTTTCCGCTCGAAGACACCGTTCAAGCATTTAGAACGGCCGGAGATCGAAGCCGCTCCATGAAGGTGCAGATCGCCTTCTGACCTAGACTTGACTCAGGTGCCTTCCGCTTCGAGGGCGGGTGGTTAGTCAGGGCGATTTCCCAAGCGCTACAGAATGCCGAGATGGATGTTGAGGTGGCCGCGATTCACCGCGATCCGGACCTGACACCATTACGGTCCCCTATGGCTTGAGCAAGAAACCACGTGGCACGCACCCCGGAACATAACAAAATCTGATACCCCCAAACAGAACAGGCCACTTACGCGCCGATGCCCCGGGGATTAACATTTTGTGGACGGTTCGCACATGGACGAACGGCGTCATCATCCGCCGCTTGCGGAAGGGATCGCCGAACCAGTTTGTTAACCGCCTGACCGCAGCATGGATGAGGCGACAGCAAGGAAGCGCCTCGAAACCACAGGGGAATGACATGCTCTTCAATAGACGCAATCTGATCGGTTCAGCACTAACCATAGCGCTGTTCGCCTCGGCTACTTCGACTTCACTGGCCGAGATTCAGATCAATCTGTCCGACGTGCTGCCGGAATCGAACTTCATGGTCAAGAACGCGACCAAGTTCGCTGAGGCGGTCAAAGAAGCGACCGGAGGTGAAGTCATCATTTCAGTCAAGGCCGGCGGCTCGCTCGGGTTCAAGGGCCCTGATCAACTGACCGCTGTGCGCGACGGGCTCGTCGAAATGGCTGACATCAATATCAGCCAGCAGGTCGGTGTAAATCCGCTGTTTGGAGCCGAAGGCATTCCATTCCTCATCTCTTCCATGGAGGAGCTAAGAAAATACCACGAGTTCATTCGGCCGGAGTTCGAGAAACTCGCCGAGCAAAACAACCAGAAGATCCTGTATATGGTGCCTTCCCCGGCTCAGTACGTCTACCTCCAAGTGCTGGTCGACGATATAGAGGACTTCCGCGGCATTCCAGTTCGCGGCGCGGACAAGAATACGGTCGACATCGTAAGCGCGCTCGGAATGGCCGGGGTGGCCATGCCTTGGGGCGAACTTATTCCGGCGCTTGCCTCCGGCCGTGTCTCCGGTGTTGCCACCTCCGCCACGTCAGGCGTTGATGGCAAGTTCTGGGAGTTTCTGAAATACATCTATCCCACGAACCACACCTGGGGTTGCAACATGGTCACCATCAACCTCGACGTCTGGAACAAAATTCCTGCTGCACAGCAGCAAGCGATCGAGAAGGTGGCGGAAGAAATGGAACCTGGGTTCTGGGAAATCTCACGCCAAGGAGATCTCGACAGTATCAAGATCATGACCGACAATGGGATGGAGCTTGTCGAGATTTCTCCCGAGCTGCGCGCTGAAATGACCAAGCGGGGCCAAGCGCTGCAAGAGGAATTTCTTCAGCGAGTTCCTGCCGCCAAGCCCCTTGTGGAACAGTTCAAAGCCGCGGCCGGAAAGTAAGTATGTCCGACATGACTCCTACCAGGTCAGAGGGCGCGCGCGAGGCGGGGATCGTGGCGGCGGTGCAGACCGCCGCCGATCTCCTTTCGATCCTAGGAAGCTATCTGGCGGTGGCCTGCACCGTTGGGCTGGCCCTCCTCGTACTGGCTGAGATCCTGGCGGCCACCCTGGCGCGCGTCATCCCCAGCGTGCCGGCGAGTATTCATGTTGGGTGGGAGTATAGCGGCTATCTGATGGGGGCCTCGTTCCTCCTCGGAGCAGGCATGACATTGCGGGCGGGATTGCAAATCCGCGTCGAAATGCTGATGCGAGCAGGCAAAGAACGATTTGCGCGGCAGTTCGAGGCGGTGTCGAGCCTCATCGGGGCCGGCGTCACGGTCTTCCTTGCAATCTCGATGGTGAATCTCACGCTGCGGACCTGGCGTTTCGGTGAAGTGTCGCAGGACAGCCTGACACCGCTGTGGATTCCGCAGGCCGTCCTTGCGCTGGGCGCTATCATTCTAGCACTCCAAATGGTCGCTCGCGTGTTTACCTGTCTGGCCGGTCGCTCTGTGGACGATCCAACCCTCGGCGCCGCCTCAGCTATCGAATGACAGCCAAGCCGACCATTCGCCGGGGACGGCTGGAATGGAGTTTTAGATGACCGCGATCATGGGAAGCCTGTTTGGCTTGCTTTTTAGTTTCCTTGCCCTTGGGACATGGATCGGTATTGCGCTCCTCGGGACCGCTCTCGGCATGGGCCTGCTGTTCCTGAGTGCTCCGCTCGACAAACTCTTCGCGCAGTACACTTTCGGCGTCCTGACGACACCCGACCTTGTGGCTCTGCCGCTCTTTGTACTGATGGGCGAATTTCTCTTCCGCACGAGGCTTTCAGCGGCGCTCTTTTCCGGCCTTGCCCCGTGGGCAGGTCTCCTGCCAGGCCGACTTCTGCACGTGAATATCGTCGGCTGCACAATCTTCGCTGCAATTTCCGGTTCTTCGGCAGCAACCACGCAGGTTGTAGGCCGCATGACATTGAAGGAATTATTGCGCCGCGGCTACTCGCCGGACGTCGCAATCGGCAGCTTGGCGGGAGCCGGAACACTAGGATTCCTCATTCCGCCGTCAACGGTAATGATCATCTACGGCGTATTGGCAGAAGAGTCCGTGCTGCGGCTGTTCACCGCCGGTTTGCTTCCCGGACTGTTACTGGCTGGCAGCTTCGCCGTTTGGATGATGATCCACACGACCTTTCGCAGGGACCTCATACCAGAAAGCGAGCGCGCACTCGCACATATGAAATTTGCCGAGCGCGTTGCCGCCCTTCGTGAGCTTTGGCCCGCGCTCTTTCTCATCGTCTGCGTCTTGGGATCGATGTATGGCGGTCTTGCCACGCCTACGGAAGCAGCAGCACTCGGTGTTGTCGGTGCATTTCTCATCTCTTGGCTGCAGGGGGCGCTATCGCCAGCTGTCCTCCGCGATGTTTCCTTCGGCGCGGTCCAGACCACTTCCATCATGGGGATCATCATCCTCGGTGCCAGCATCCTAGGAAATGTAGCGGCTATACTCGGTATTCCTGATGCTGTCGCGGTGATGGTGTCTGACTGGAACCTGTCGCCGATCATGCTCATCGTTACCCTGATGCTTCTATATCTCGTTCTGGGAACCGTACTCGAAGGGTTTTCTATGATAGCTACGACACTTCCGGTGGTTCTGCCTATCGTCACAGCCGCGGGCTTCGACAAAGTCTGGTTCGGAATCTTCCTTGTTCTTGTCGTGGAGATGGCGCAAATCACGCCACCGGTTGCATTTAATTTCGTGATCATCCAGAGCATCACCGGCCGCAGTGCGAGCTATCTGTCGAAGGTGACAATGCCCTATCTTCTGATCATGATGGTGTTCGTGATTTTGCTGGCAATATTCCCCCAGCTCGTCTCCTTTCTCCCGAACCTCATTTTATGAGGAAAATGCTCCGTTCACTCAGGGTGTTGATTTCCGCTGAAAGCTGACCCGGGATTTTCGCCGAGAAGTGACCTGCCTTCATTTATGGTTTGGGTCTCAGGCCTTGGTTAAGGTGGGTGCTTTATCCTTAGCCGTCGAAGAGGCGTGGCATCGGCATCAGGAACCGCGCTTCCTCGGCCCGGATGTCTTCGATCGTTCCGGGTCGGACACCATGGGGAACCTGTTGCCACAGCTCCCGGCACCGCCGCTCCAGCCAGTCGTTCAAGGCCTCCAGCGATGGAAAGCGCGGCATCGGCTGCCATAGCCGGTGACGCGCATCCTGAACGTTCTTCTCGACCTGTCCCTTCTCCCAGCCCGAGGCCGGATTGCAGAACTCGGTCTCGAACAGATAATGGCTGGCCAGGGCCGAGAAGCGGGCATTGACCTGCCGCTCCTTGCCGCGCCCGATTCTGTCGACCGCCGTGCGCATGTTGTCGTAGATTCCGCGCCGGGGAACGCCGCCCAGAACCCGGAAGGCGTGGTTGTGGGCGTCGAACAGCATCTCGTGCGTCTGCAGCGGATAGGCTCGCACGATGAAGGCACGGCTGTAGCTGAGCTTGAAGTGCGCCACCTGAAGCTTGGTGCGCTCGCCGCCGAGAACCGCCCAGTCCTCCGACCAGTCGAACTGGAACGCCTCGCCAGGCTCGAACGCCAGCGGCACGAAGGTGCCGCGCCCGCTCGTTTGCATCTGACGTTGGCGCTCTTCCTTCCAGGCTCGCGCAAAGGCGGCGACACGACCATATGAGCCCTCATAGCCGAGGCTCATCAGGTCCGCATGCAATTGCTTGATCGTGCGCTTCTGCTTGCGCGGCCTGTTCGCTTCCGTCCTCAGCCAGGCCGACAGCCGCTCGGCATAGGCATCAAGCTTGCTCGGCCGTTCCGGCACCTGGAAGCGGGGCTCCACCTCGCCGGATCGCAGGTATTTGCGGATCGTGTTCCGCGACAGTCCCGTGCGCCGTGCAATCTCCCGGATCGAATGTCCATCCCGCAAATGCCAGCGTCGGATAACGCTCAGTAACGCCATGTCTATCACTCCAATGTCCCCTGCGATCAACCAGCAGGGGTAGGTTCAAACATGGGTCACTTCTCAATGGAAAAATCCCTCAATCCCGGGTCAGTTCTTGGCGGAAATCAACAATCTCGTCGATCGGGACGGTGATGGAAGGCTTTCTTCCGCCGAATTTCTCCTGGTGCGCAACATTCTATCGGGCCGGCCCGACCGTTGATTGGAATGCGACCAGGATACTGAAAGGAGACCACACTGGCCAATGTTGCATTCCCAGCAGAAGTTCACCGGAATCCGGACCGGCAGAACCATGGTGATTGGACAAGAACGTCGAAGCCGTCAGGCGATTGCCCGCAGGCCTTCGGTCGGGTGAACCGCACGGCGATGACAGGCAGTGGGGAGACAGATGAGGATGATCATCTCCTTGCTCGCATCGCCGCGGGCGACAGGGCTGCGCTTGCGCGACTCATCGATCGCCACGGGCGCGGGTTGCGCATTTTTG
>Ga0207874_1000766_pt1 | contig 43089 bp, 37 predicted proteins | sample HigsolmetaAR201D_FD_184833 | JGI IMG/M metagenome (GOLD analysis project Ga0207874, IMG submission 184833) | Ionic liquid and high solid enriched microbial communities from the Joint BioEnergy Institute, USA - AR20-1-D (SPAdes) (version 2) ...
CAATCCCGACATCGTCGCGGTGGTGATCTGCACCCGCCAGGTCAACGTGGGCATGCTCTTCGCCCAGGCCCGCCGCGTCTTCAAGGAGCTGGAGAACGCCCGCTGAGCCGCCCCGACCCTCGCACCGGGGCGGGGGCCGGCGTCACCGGTCGGTCCGGACGCCCCGGCCGGTGGGGGAGTGGGCGCCCTGGCGGGCGGGACGCCCGCAGTGCGCGCAGGTGACCACCGGGTCGAGGACGTTGCCGCAGGAGTGCTGCCAGCGCACCGGCGGGTCGTCGGGGTTGAGGTACCGGTCGCCCCACTTCATCAGGGTCAGCAGCACATCGCCCAGATCGCGGCCGGCGGGCGTCAGGTGGTACTCGAAGCGCGGCGGGTGGTCGCTGTAGCGCTCGCGGCGCAGGATGCCGGCGGCCTCCAGCTTGCGCAGCCGGGCGGTGAGGATGTCGCGGGAGGCGCCGGTGTTGCGGACGATGCCGTCGAAGCGGCGCACGCCGTGGAAGATCTCCCGGATCGCCAGCAGGCTCCAGCGCTCGCCGACCAGCTCCAGGGTGTCGGCGATGGAGCAGGGACGAGGGCTGACGTCCTTGGGCATGCCGACAGATTAGTCGGGTTTTCCAACTCGGGAGGCCGCCCCGGCCGCCCCCGCGTGACCGGGGCGGCCTCCCGCGGCCCGGTCAGGCCGGCCGGCCGCGCCGGATGAACGCCGCGGCCGCCGCGGCCGCCGCCGTCGCCGACAAGGTCAGCAGCCAGCCGCCGGCGAAGGCGGCTTCCGCTTCATCGGTGCCGCCCAGGGCGGCGACCAGCATCGCCACGCCCAGCACCATGCCGATCTGGCGGGCCATGGTGACCACCGCCGAGCCGGTGGCGAAGCCGTGCAGCGGCAGCGCGGCGACCGCGGCGCTGATCAGCGTGGGCAGGGTGAGGCCGACGCCGACGCCGGTCAGCAGCATGCCGGGCAGCATCCCGGTGAGATAACCGCCATCGGGTTCCAGGACCACCGCCCACCAGCCGATCCCGGCCGCGAACACCGCGCAGCCGGCGGCGGCGACGGCGGCCGCGCCCACCCGCCGCACGATCGGCCCGGCGCCGACCGCCAGGGCGGGCACCATCAGCGGGCCGGGCGTGATCGCCAGCCCGGTGCGCAGCGGCGACCACCGCCACACCTCCTGGCACCACAGCACCGCCGACAGCAGCATCGCGGCGAACGCCACCGCGAACAGCACGTTGGCCAGGGTCGCCGAACCGAAGGCCGGCACCCGCAGCAGCGCCGGCGGCACGATGGGATCGGGGTGGCGGGCCGACCGGACGGCGAACACCGCGGCCAGCAGGGCCGCCGCGGCCAGGCAGCCGATCACCTCCGCCGAGGCCCAGCCCCACTCGTCGCTGCGCACCAGTCCCAGGGCGAGCGCGGCGACGGCGACCGTCAGGACGCCCGCGCCCGCGGTGTCGTGGCGCCGGGCGTTGCGCACCGCCGCGGTACGGGGCAGCACGTAAAGCCCGGCGACCAGGGCGGCGGCGCCCACGGGCAGGTTGACCAGGAACACCCAGCGCCAGCCGGCCTGGCACAGCAGGCCCCCGGCGACCGGGCCGAGCGCGGCGGCCAGCCCGCTGATGGCCGTCCAGCCCCGGACCGCGGCGGTCCGCCGCTCGGGCGGCGCAGCGGCCAGCAGCAGGCTCAGCGAGGCGGGCGTCAGCATGGCCGCCCCGGCCGCCTGCACGATGCGGGCGGCGACCAGCGCCCACACCGACGGCGCCAGCGCGCACAGCGCCGAGGCGGCGGTGAAGATCGCGACCCCCGCCAGGTAGGTGCGCCGGGCGCCCACCCGGTCGGCGAGGTCGCCCAGCGGCACCAGCAGGGCGGCGAAGACCACGGCGTAGGCGTTGAGCACCCACGACAGCGCCGGCAGCGAGGAGCCGGACATCTCCTCGCCGATCTCGGGCAGGGCCACGTTGACGATGAACATGTCCAGGTTGGACATCGCCACCCCGGCGGCCACCACCGCGAAGACCGGGCCCAGCCGCCCCGTGGACGGCCTGGCCTCGGGCGGGGCGCCGGTGCGGGTGTCGGGACGGGTCACGGCCCCTCCAGTAAGTAGGAAAATCCAACTCAGTTGGCGGCCACTGTGGCATGGTCAGTTGGAAAACACAACCCTCAGGAATGTGGGATCGGGCACCGCAGGGGAAACCGTGCGGAGAACTCAGCGTGACGCGACTGGTGCGAGGCGGGGACGCCTGCCCGTGCCGCCTGCCGGCAGGGGCGAGCCGGACGGCTGAGACTCAGTCCCCGTCGCGGTCATCGCGGTCGTGGTGGTCGTCGCCGTCATGGTCACCGCGATCGCGGTCGTCGTCCCCGTCGTCCTCGTCCCCGGGCGAGGCGCAGCTCGCCGTGACGGCAACGGTCGTGCCGGCCGCCACGGCGAGGGCGGGGACGGAGGCGGGACTCAGCGTCGTCACCAGGGCGAGCAGGCTCCGCAGGAGAGCCAGCGGCGCTTTGGACGGCATGGGCCACCTCCGGGCGGCATCGGTCGGCACACCCCGGCCCGGGCATCCCGGGCCCGGTCGTCATGACCGGGGTACCCCCGCTTTGCGCCGTCTGACGTCCCGGACTCCCATGACAGCCCCAAAAGCACCGTCCCGCGCGTAACGTCGCAGGTCAGCATGTGAATTCTGGGTTAAGGTCGGCATTGGGACCGGCCCGGCGGCGAAGAGAACCGGGAGAATGTCGGCCTATCCGGATGTCCCTTCGCCTCCAGGGGAGTGCAGCATGCTGAGGCGTTCGCGGCTGTTCGGCCGCAAAACCCGGGTCACCTTCAGTCTCCCGGCCGACGAGCCCCCGGGGACCGTCAGCGTGGTCGGGGACTTCAACGACTGGGAGCCCGGCAGGCACGAACTGGTCAAGCGCCGCAACGGCACCCGCAGCGTCTCGGTGACGCTGGCGCCCGGCACCTACCGCTTCCGCTACCTGGGCACCGGCGGGCTGTGGTTCGACGACGACACCGCCGACGCGATCGACTCCCAGGGCAGCGTGATCACCATCGGCTGAACGTCCGCCCCGGCCCGGGGCGGACGCCGCGGACGTCAGGACTTCTGCGCCTCCTCGTACAGGGCCTTGGCGTCGTTGCCGAAGTAGGGCCCGTACATGTTGCGCCACAGGATCGGCAGGTTCAGCCGGTAGCTGTTGACCGAGGCGAGCGTCCCGGTGCCGGTCGCCTCGTTGAAGTTCACAAACCACGGGCCGCCGCTGGACCCGCCGGTCATGTTGCAGTTCATGCCGTGGGTGCCCCACAGCAGGCTGACGATGGTGGGACCGCTGCAATAGGTCAGCTTGGACCCGTCATAGGGCGCTTCGGCCGGGTACCCGAAGGCGTACATGCGCCGCCACCGGGGCTGGTTGAAGGCGATGCTCTGGCCGCCGACCACGTCGGTGAGCAGCTTGCCGTCCTGCGGGTTCAGCACGGCCGCGCCCACGTCGTAGGAGAAGTTCTCGCTGGACCCCCACTGCGGGGTGGTCAGCGTCCGGCGCGCCGTCCACACGCCGTAAGGCGCGTTGCCGTTGTGGTAGCCGGGGACGAAGACCCAGTTGGTGTGCCAGGCCCCGTTCAGCTTGACGCAGTGCCCGGCGGTGATGACCGTGCTCTTGTTCTGGCTGACCACCGCGCTGCCCGAGCAGGAGGCGGTGCGGCCCTGGTAGGTGAAGAACACCCGCCCGGTGGTCTTGACGACCTGCCCGCCGCCGGTCCAGGAGGCCCCACCGCTGGGGTAGGCGGTGGGCGCGAGCAGCCCCGCCCCGTCCACCTCCAGGAGCTTCCGCGCGGTCGCCGTCCCGGGGGTGAGCAGCCGCTCCATGGGGGTCGCCGAACGCATCCGGGCCTTGGTCCAGAACGTCTCCACCTGCTGCCGCGCCGCCTTGGTGGTGGCCTGCGCCTTGGCGGCCGGGCGGGGGGCGGCCGCCGCGGCGGTCGCCGGAACGAGCAGCGTGGACGCCAGAGTCGTCGCACTCAGCAGGGAAAGGGTGAGTATGCGAGGGGACGCTTTCATATGCACCGCTTTCGCCGGGGGGTGGTGAGGGGAAATTACCGCTTGGTCGGGATCTTCGTCTACGAAGATCCGAACCATTCCGCACGTCAAGCCCCTCACATCCCGCCGGGTCTTCGCCCGCCGGCCTTGACGAGGCGGCCTAGCCGGAGCGTGCGGCCAGCTCGTCGGCCCGCCTGCGCAGCAGACGGCGTTCGGGGGCGTTGCGGGTCAGCGCCGCGGCCCGGGCGAACTCCGCGGCGGCCTCGGCGGTGCGGCCCAGCCGGGCCAGCAGGTCGCCGCGCACGCTCGGCAACAGGTGGTAGTTCCGCAAAGCCGGCTCGCCGGCCAGGGCGTCGATGATCGCCAGGCCGCGTTCGGGACCGAAGGCCATGCCCACCGCGACCGCCCGGTTCAGCTCCACCACCGGGGACGGGGCGGTGCGGGCCAGCAGCTCATACAGGCCGGCGATCTGCTTCCAGTCGGTGTCCTCGGCGGTGGCGGCCCGGGCGTGGCAGGCGGCGATGGCGGCCTGCAGCACGTACGGGCCGGGCGGGCCGCCGAGGGCGCGGGCGCGCAGCAGCGAGGCGAACCCCCGGTGGATCAGCAGCCGGTCCCATCGGCCGCGGTCCTGCTCCGCCAGCGGCACCGGCTCCCCGGACGGGCCGATGCGGGCGCGGGCCCGGGACGCCTGGATCTCCATCAGCGCCACCAGGCCGTGCACCTAGGCCTCCCCGGGCATCAGCCCGGCCAGCACCCGGCCCAGCCGCAGCGCCTCCCGGCACAGGTCGGCGCGGACCCACTCGTCCCCGGCCGTGGCGGCGTAGCCCTCGTTGAAGATCAGGTAGATGACCTCCAGCACGGACGCCAGCCGGGCGGCGCGCGCTGCGCCGGCGGGGACCTCGAACGGCACGTTCGCCCGCGCCAGGGTCCGCTTGGCCCGGACGATCCGCTGCGCCACGGTCGCCTCCGAGGTCAAGAAGGCCCGCGCGATCTCGCCGGTGGTCAGCCCCCCGAGCATCCGCAGCGTCAGCGCGACCCGGGCCGGGGCCGGCGGCACCGGATGACAGGCGGTGAACACCAGCCTCAGCAGGTCGTCTTCGATCCGCTCCGGATCGAGGGCCTCTTCCGGATCGGTGCCAGGCGCCCCGGTCTCCAGCCCGTGGCCGAGCTCGGCGATCTTGCGTTCCAGTCGCCGCTCCCGGCGGATCGCATCGATGGCCCGCCGCTTGGCGACGGCCATCAGCCAGGCCCCCGGGTTGTCGGGCACCCCCGAGCCGGGCCACTGTTCCAGCGCGGCGACCAGCGCGTCCTGCGCCAGCTCCTCGGCCAGCCCGAGATCGTTGACCAGCCGCGCCACCCCCGCGATGATCCGCGGCGACTCCAGCCGCCACACCGCGTCGATGGCGCGGTGAGCGCCGGATGCCTCCTGCCGCGGCTGTGTCATGACCCCGATCACAGCACCCCCGCAGATCCCCCGCAACCGGCCGTCCGCCGCGTCCCGGGCGGGGACGCGGCGGACGGAGCGGGCCGAAAGAGCCCGCTGAACCTTCTTCACGCGCCGTTTCCGCGGGGCGGAACGGGTGCCCCGCAGCGGCGGGAAAGGCTCACTGGCCGGGCAGGTCCTCCGGGCCGAAGACCTGCTTGATGACCCCGCGGCCGTTGCCGACGATCTTCCAGAACCGCCTGGACAGCTCGATGGCCTCCTCCCGGCTGCGCACCTCGACCAGCGCGAAACCGGCCACCGCCTCCTTGGACTCGCTGAAGGGCCCGTCGGTCACGGTGATCTCGCCGTCCCGGGCGGTGATGTGGACGCCGCCGGGCTCCAGCCCGCCGGTGGCCAGCAGCACGCCCGCCCTGCTCATCTCGGCGATGAACGCGCCCATCTCGGCCTGCAGCCGCTCGCTGGGCGGGCTCTGGTCCGAACCGTCGTCGGTGGTCATCATCAGGAACCGCATGCCGTTCTCCTTGTCACGAGCGGTGCCGGCGGGTCATCCCCCGGCCTTCTCGCTGACGCGTCGAACAACGGCGCGCCCGATCGACACGACGGCCGGATTTTTCCGCGGAAATTTTTCCCGGCCGCCTCCCCGCAGCCCGATGCGCCGGGCATGGACGCCGAGCGCACGGCGCGCGCAAGGGCTCTTCGGACGGCCGGCGGGTCGGCCTGCAGTACGGATCGCCGGGCGGTTCCGGTTCGATCGAGCCCGCGCCGCCCCGGCTGCGTACCAGTGGGGAGAAGCCCCATGACCTCAAGGTGGGACGGGGGACGGCCCCAGTGCGCGCAGGTGTTCTCATCGCCGCCCGGTACCGGCTGGACCGGCGCGTCGGCGCCGGCTCGGCGCCGGAGGTGTGGCGGGCCACCGACGAGGTGCTCGCCCGGCGGGTCATGGTCGCCCTGGTGCCGCCCGAGCATGCGGGCGACCTCCGCTACCGCCACCGGTTCCAGCAGGGGGCGCGGGCGGCGGCCGCCTTGACGCACCCGGGCATCGTCGCCGTTTGCGACCACGGGGAGGTCGCCGACATCGACGGCAGGCCCGTCCCGTACCTGGTGATGGAGCAGGTGGAGGGGGAGACGCTCGCCGACCGGCTGGCCGCCGGGCCGTTTCCCCTGGAGGAGGCGGTGCGGATCGGCGCCCGGGTCGCCGAGGCGCTGGCCGCCGCGCACGCGGCGGGGGTGGCGCACGGCGATCTGCGGCCCGCGAACGTGATATGCGGCCCGGACGGGGCCAAGGTGCTCGGCTTCGGCCTTCCCCGCGGCCCGGGCGGGGACGAGGCCGCCCCGGCCGCCGACGTGCACGCCTTCGGGGTGCTGCTCACCGAGCTCCTGACCGGGCAGCGGGCGCTGCGGGCCCTCCGCGCCGCCCACCTCCCGCCCGAGATCGCCGAGCTGTGCTCGCGGTGCCGCGCCGGCGACCCGCGGCGGCGTCCCCCGGCCGCCGAGGCGCACGCCGTGCTCGCCGCGGCCGGCGGGCGGGCCGCTCCGCCCGCCGGGGCCCTGCCCGCCGGGCGGCGCAGGCGTTTCTCCGGCGGCGCCACGTGGACGCTCGGCCTGGCCACCACGGTGGGGCTGACCGCCGCGGCCGCCCTCACCTCGGTGGTCCTGCCGGGCGCGGACGGGGCGAGCGGGCGCTCACCGGCCCTGGCCGGGCCGTCCTCGCCCGCGGCGACCCTGGAACCGCCGCTCTTCGTCTCGCCCACCTACGCCACCCCGCCGCAGCCCTCCTCGCCCCCGCCCCGGCGCAAGTCACCGTCCGGCAAACCGCCGCAGACCCCCGGCCCGCCGCACAACCGGGTGGAGGCGCCGCCGACCCGGCGGCCGTCGCGGGAGGAGCTGGTGCACCGGCTCAGCCGGGTCCGGGAGGTCATCGTGGCGGGCCGGGCGCGCGGCGAGATCGCCCCGGAGACCGCGGCGGAGCTGGACCACCTGGTCACCGACTTCCAGACCGAGCTGGCCGCCGGACGCCCGGTCCGGGTGGCCGAGCGGGTGGACCTGCTGCGGACCAAGGTCGGCGAGCGGCGCCGGGACGGCAAGATCGCCAAGCCCCGGGCGCAGTGGCTTTTGGCGGCCATCGACGCGGTGGATCCCACCCCGTATGCGGCCCCGGCCTGAGCAGGCGTTTCCGGGACGAGCCGGGGACATGGGACGAGTTTGGCCGAACGCAGCCCTTCAGTGGAGACGTCCCCGGCAACCACACAGGTGTGAAAGCACCTCATCCGGGCCGGCCGAGCATGGACCGGCAACGACGATCGGGGGATCGACCATGACCACGAGCGCGACCACCCGGCGCACCATCACCTCCGGATGGCTCACCTTCGCCGCCGTCGTCTTCCTGCTCACCGGCGTGTTCAACGTCATCAACGGGCTGGTCGGCATCTTCAGCAGCGACTTCTACGTCGTCGACGCCGGCCAGGTCCTGGTGTTCAACTTCACCGCCTGGGGCTGGCTGTGGCTGATCCTCGGCTTCGTCCAGATCGCCGTGGCCGCCGGCATCATGAACGGCATGACCTGGGCGCGCGCGGCCGGCATCGCGCTGGCCGCGCTGTCGATCATCGGCCACATGCTCTTCTTGGCGGCCTTCCCCTGGTGGTCGGTGCTGACGATCGCCCTGAGCGTCCTGGTCATCTACGCCCTGACCGTCCCGCCCCACGGCGCCACCGCCGCCTGAGCGGCCCGGTCAGCTCAGCCGCGGCGGCCTGATCGGGACGGGCCGGGTGAAGGTGATCACCTCGTCCACCGGGCGGCGCGGGGTGACCGGCGCGGGCGGGCCGTACCCGACGCGCAACCCCACATAGGGGGTGGTGTGGTCGCCGGGCCGGTGCAGCATCCGCCGCAGCTCCGGGTCGTCCAGCGCCTGGGTGAACACCGAGGTGGACAGGCCGCGCCGGGTGGCCTCCAGCAGGACGCGCTGCATCGCCTGCCCGGCCCGCAGCCACTGCAGCGGGCCGTCCTCGCCGGGCAGCGCCAGCACGCCCACCGTCGGCTCCGGCTCAAAACGCACCGCGGCGCGGCCGGGAACCTCCCGTTCGGGGGCCAGGTCGCGCAGCGTGGTCAGGCCGCCCTCGCTGTAGGGGCCGACCGCCGTCAGCGGGATGCCGTCCTCGCGGTAGGGGTCGTCGGTGGTCCACAGCCGCAGCTCGGCCCGGTACGCCCGGTCGCCGCGGTGCCGCTCATCGGAGGTGCGGGCCAGGCTGAGCAGGAAGTCGCGCTCGCCCGGCTCGGGGAAGCGCAGCACCGCCCCCTCCGCCTCGGCCGCCCGGGTCAGGGCCTGCAGGTCCTCCTGCGGCGGCGGGACGTCCTGGAAGGGCATCCGGTTGGTGTGCCGGCGGGCTATCGCCCCGTACAGCTCGTCCACGTCCCGGCCGGGCTCCTGCGGCTCCTCGGCCCACACCGTGGCCACGTGCCGCCGGTCCTGGGGATCGGGCAGCAGCTCGGTGCGGGTGCGCCGGCCGAAGTGCTCCAGGGCCAGCCGCAGGTTCAGCACCGCGGCGCCCAGGCTGATGTGCAGGGCGCGGCCGGCCGGGTCGATCGCCGGCAGCCGCCGGGACGGGTCGGAGTGCACCTCCACCCCGTCGGGCAGCAGCAGGAACTGCCACGGCTGGCTGTTGTGGATCGACGGGGCACGGACCGCCGCCTCGATACAGGCCAGGAGCTGGTCCTGAGCGGGCGGGGCAATCCGTCCAGCCATCTGGGACCCCCTTCTGGGTGTCGGTTCCCCTCAGATTCCACCCCCGTCATGCCCTGCACCAGACACGACAGTCCCGAATCCGGGGGACCTTGGTCCCCTTGCCATCCGGATGAGCCCACCGGGCGGGGCATCGCCGGCCGGAAAAGAACCGGCCCCGGCACCGGGCGCGGTGCCGGGGCGGAAGGTCAGGGCTTGCGGCCGACGCCGCCGTAGCCGTCCACCGGGGGCGGCTCCTTGTCGCCGACCAGGGTCGGCCGCCACTGGGTGACGCTGACCAGGCCGGGTTCCACCAGCTCCAGGCCCTCGAAGAACTGGGCGATCTGCTCGGGGCTGCGCTGGATGTAGGGGGCGGCGCCGCTTTGGTTGTACTCGTCGTGGGCCTTCTTGTTGGCCTCGCTGTGCACGTTGGTGCCGTCCTGCAGCACCAGGTAGCTGCCGGACGGCAGGGCCGCCACCAGCTTGCGCACGATCGACAGGGCCTCGTCGAAGTCGACGATGTGCCCCATGATCCCGTTGAGGGTGAGCCCGATGGGCTTGGTGAAGTCCAGCGTCTTGGCCGCGGCCTTGAGGATCTTGTCGGTCTCCCGGATGTCGGCGTCGATGTAGTCGGTCGCCCCCTCCGGGGTGCTGGTCAGCAGGGCGCGGGCGTGCACCAGCACCAGCGGGTCGTTGTCGACGTAGACGATGCGGCAGGTGGGGTCGACCCGCTGGGCCACCTCGTGGGTGTTGTCGGCGGTGGGCAGCCCGGTGCCGATGTCCAGGAACTGCCGGATGCCGGCCTCTGCGGCCAGGTAACGGACGGTGCGCACCAGGAACGCCCGCGACTGCCGGGCGGTCTCGGCCATGCCGGGGAAGACCTTCAGGAACTGGTCGCCGGCGATCCGGTCGACCTCGTAGTTGTCCTTGCCGCCCAGCCAGTAGTTCCAGATCCGCGCCGAGTGCGGGACAGAGGTATCGATCTTGGGGGTGGCGTCGGCGCTCGCGCCGCCGCTCTCCGCCGGGTTTGTGGTCATCGCCGCTCCTAGACCTGTTTTCATCCCAATCTAAGGCCGGGATGCCCAGGCCGTGCGGCTTTTATGATCATGTCGGGCGGCTTTTTGGACGAGCCGTTCACTAGCCGTGGCCATGGCCGGGCTCCTTGCGGCCGCCGGCGCACCGGGCGCCCCGGCCACGGGCCGGGTGCGATCCGGCCGGGGCGCGCCCGCCTGGAAGAATCGAGCCGATGTACCGTCTGCTCTTCTCCCTGCTCCTGGTGCGGCTCCCGGCGGAGACCGTGCACCGGATCACCCTGTGGGCGCTGCGCCGGCTCCAGGCGGTGCCGGGGGCGGTCCCCTTGCTGCGCCGTCTGCTGGCCCCCCGCGACCCCGCGCTGACGGTGCGGGCGCTGGGGCTGGAGTTCCCCGGCCCGCTCGGCCTGGCCGCCGGTTTCGACAAGGACGCCCAGGTCTACCGGGCGCTGGGCGCGTTCGGGTTCGGGCATGTGGAGGTCGGCACCGTCACCGGGCGGGGCCAGCCCGGCAACCCGGCCCCGCGGCTGTTCCGGCTGCCTGAAGACCGGGCGGTCATCAACCGGATGGGCTTCAACAACGACGGCTCCCAGGCCGCGGCGGACCGGCTGCGCGACCGCCGGCGCGACACGATCGTCGGCGTCAACATCGGCAAGACCAAGGCGGTGCCCGAGGAGCGGGCCGTCGAGGACTATGTGACCAGCGCCCGGCGCCTGGCCCCCCACGCCGACTACCTGGTCGTCAACGTCAGCTCCCCCAACACCCCCGGGCTGCGGGACCTGCAGGCCGTCGAACGGCTGCGCCCGCTGCTGCAGGCGGTGCGCCGGGCGGCCGACGAGGCCGCCGGCGGGCGGCGGGTGCCGCTGCTGGTGAAGATCGCCCCCGACCTGGCCGATCCCGACATCGACGCGGTCGCCGAGCTGGCGCTGGAGCTGGGGCTGGACGGCATCATCGCCACCAACACCACCATCGCCCGCCGGGGCCTGCGCAGCGCCCCCGAGCTGGTCGCCCAGGCCGGCGGCCTGTCGGGCGCCCCGCTCAAGGAGCGCTCCCTGCAGGTTCTGCGGCGGCTGCGGGAGCGGGTCGGGGACCGGCTGGTGCTGATCTCGGTGGGCGGCGTGGAGACCGCCGACGACGTCTGGGAGCGGCTGCGCGCCGGCGCCACCCTCGTCCAGGCGTACACGGGCATGATCTACGGCGGGCCGCTGTGGGCGTACCGGATCCACCGCGACCTGTCCCGCCGCCTGCGCGGCAGCGCCTTCCGTACTCTCCAGGACGCCATCGGCCCCAAGGACGCCTAGGGCATCTCGAAGAAGCCGTCGGCGATGAGCTCGGGCAGGACGGCCCCGGCGTGGTCGTGCACCTGCCGGGCGGGCATGCCGGTCAGCTCGGCGATGGCGTCCAGCAGGGGCGGCAGGGGGATCGTCCCGTCGCACACCCCGGCCAGGGCCGCCGCCACGGTGCCCACGTCGGCGGCCCGGCGCAGCCCGCCGCGCTGCCGCAGCACGATGCGTTCGGGGTCCTCGGCGCCGGGCAGGCCGATCTGTTCCTGGACGATATCCACAGCCGTCCGCAGCGGCTGTGCACAACCTGTGGAAAACCGCCGGGCGGCGGTCAGGCCGTCGAGGATCCGCGCCACGTAGGCGCCGACCGGCTGCTCGACGGCGTGCCGGAGCTCCTCGATCCGCACCGCCGGCCGGTCGGTCTCGGTTCTGCGGAGCGTGATCCAGCCGAAGCCGACCCCGGTCGCCCGCTGCCGCTCGAAGTAGTCCAGCCACGCCTCATAGCGGGCCGCGTACTCGGGGGAGCCCACCTCGCAGGAGTCGCGCAGCCACAGCTCGGCGTACTCGGCGGGATCCTGGACGTCCCGCTGCACCACCCAGGCGTCGCACCCTTCGGGAAGCCATTCGGCGAGCCGCTCCTGCCACGGCACCCCGTCGATATGCAGCCAATTCGCCAGCATCTGGCACCAGCCGCCGGCCGTCAGGCGCTCGGCCGCGCCGCCGACCAGCCGGCGGCAGACCTCATCGCCGGGCAGGCCGGACTCCCGGTAGACCAGCCCCCCGCCCGGCGAGATCACAAACGGCGGGTTGGAGACGATCAAGTCGAACCGGCGGTCTTTCACCGGCTCATACAGGGAGCCTTCCAGCAGCTCCACGTCCTTCAGCCCCGACAGCGCGAAGCTCAGCCGCGCCAGGGCCAGGGCGCGGGGGTTCAGGTCGGTCGCGGTGATGCGGGCGGCCCGGTCGCGCAGGTGCAGCGCCTGCACTCCACAGCCCGTGCCGAGATCGAGAGCGTTGTCCACAGGCCTGTGGATAACCAGCTGCGCCAGGCTCGCCGAGGCGCCGCCCGCCCCGACCACGTGATCGGGACGCAGCGCCCTCCCCTCGCCCGGCCGCACCTTCAGGTCGGAGACCACATGGCCCAGATGGCTCCCGTCCGTCCCCTCCAGCGGCTCGATGTGCAGCAGGGCGCGCAGCTCGCCGCCCGACCGCTCGGCCAGCCCGGCGGCCACCAGCGCCTCGGCCTCGGGAAACGCCGACTCCGGCACCGGCACCTGCAGCCAGAACAGCCGCACGGCCGCCTCCAGCGGCGAATTTCCCGACGTCGCCCGCAGCGCCGGCACGATCTGCTCGCGCGCCAGCGCCCCGCCCGCCATCGGACCGAGCAGCTCCCTGACCCCCGCCACGGTGTATCCGGCCCGTTCGAAGGCGGCACGGACCCGTTCCAGCGCATCCACCCTGTCGTTCACCGGTCCATCCTCGCGCGCCGCGGGGGACGGCGGCACCGCCTCCGGCCCGGTGCGCTCAGCCGCGCAGGTACTTTTGCAGGCCCTCGGCCAGGGACTCGGCGATGCGCTGCCGGAACTGCGCGTTCGACAGCTTGGCGGCGTCGCCCGCATGGCGCATGTTGCCGGTCTCGATGAAGACCTTCGGCACCTTCGACAGGTTCAGCCCGCCCAGGTCGTTGCGCCGGTCGATGCCCTCCCTGCCCAGGTAGTTGGAATAAGGCATGCCGGTGCCGGCGCGGTAGGCGTCCCGGATCGCCAGCGCCAGCTTGTGAGACTCCTCCACGTACTCCTCGGTGGTGACGCCCGGCACCGGCGCCGGCTCGATGATGTGGAAGCCGTGCCCGGTGGCCGAGGAGCCGTCGGCGTGCACCGAGATCACCGCGTCGGCGTCGTTCTCATTGCCGATGGCGGCCCGCTCGTCGATGCACGGCCCCACGCCCTTGTCGTCGCTGCGGGTGAGGATCACCTTGGCGCCCCGCTGCTGCAGCAGCCGGCGCAGCCGCTGGGAGACGTCCCAGGTGAAGGCGTGCTCGCTGTAGCCGGCGTTGGTGGCGGTGCCGGTGGTGTCACAGGCCTTGCGGCCGTTGCCGATGTCGACCTGCCGGTTGATCCGCTCCGGGGCGCGGGCGTTGCCCCCGTTGTGCCCCGGGTCGATCACGATCGTCCGGCCGCGCAGCACATCGTCGCCGCCGCGCCGGTCCTCCTCGGGCAGCGGGGTCCTCTCCCCGTGCGGCGCATCGGCGGTCACCGTCGGGGGAAGCGCGGGACGGGCGCCCTCGCCGACGCCGCCGTCACCGCCGCCACCGCACGCGGTGAGCGCTCCGATGCTCATGGCCAGCGCCGCGATCGCCGACCCGCACCGACCCATGCCCACGATGACCCCCCGTTACGGATTCGTTATAGACCCTGCCAGTCTGCACATGCACCGGCATACGTCAAACGGGGTCACCGCTCAGACGTGAACAAAGATATCGCTGTGGCAAATATCACTTATGGCCGATATTACCCAGCGGTCCGCGCGTTCACGGCCGAGTGACGCCCTCCTCCCGGCACGGTGAGGCATCCGCACAGGCGAACGGCGCCTCCGTCCGCTCCGCGGCCATGCCCGCACCGTTCAGCGAAGCCCTCCCGGGCACTGAGCCTTTTTCACCAAGCCGCCGGGGACGGGACCCCGAGTGGTGCCCGGTGCCGCGGACGGCATCGTCCCCGACTGCGACGCCCCGTCTCGACCTGCGAAGACGGTGCGTTGAAAAGGGTTCACTGCGGTGACCCCGCGCAGCCCGGCGGCGGGCCGACTTGGATGAGCCATTCCGTGGGCCTGTCGGTGTTGCCGAGCGCGGCGTCCGCGCCGTTGCCCGGCGAGCTCACGGCGGGGCCCTGCGGCGGCTCCACCTGGAGATCGACGGGGATGAATCGCTCGGCGGGGCCGCTCGGCGGCGCATCGACGCAGGCGAGCCGTTCCACGGGCCGGACGATGCCGCCGAACAGGACCGTCGCACCGCTCGGCGGCGGGGCCGCCCGGCCCGGCGAGTCCGGTGCCTGCTCTGCGGGCGTGTTCGTGCCGTTCAGCGGTTTGCCGGTGTGGTTTTGCGGCGGCTCTGTGCGGCCCGGTGAATCCGGCCGTCCCGCGGGTGCGCCCGGGCCGTTCAGCGGGTTCTTGGCGCGGTTTTGCATCAAATCCGCGCGGCCCGGCGGGAGAGCGGCCAGGGCGGGCCGTCCGGCGGGCCGGACGATGCCGTTGAGCGGGGCCGCCGTGCCGTTCGGCGGCAGGTCCGCGCAGTTCGGCAAGGCGCCCGGAAGGCGCAGCTCCTGGGTCTGTTCTGTGGCCGTGTTCGTGCCGTTCAGCGGTTTGCCGGTGTGGTTTTGCGGCGGCTCTGCGGGGGCCGGTGAATCCGGTTGTCCCGCGGGTGCGCCCGTGCCGTTCGGTGGGTTTTCAACGCAGTTCTGCGGCGGGAAGGCGGGCCGGGCGGCGCCGTTGGGCGTGGGCGTCGCACCGCTTTGCGAGTCCGGTTCCTGCGGCCGTTCCGCGGGCGGGTGCGTGCCGTTGAGCAAGTCCTTGATGCGGTTGGGCAGGGTGTCCACCTGGCTGGAAGGGACATCCGCGGGCCCGGCCGGCGCGCCGGTGCGGGCGGCGGAGACGGCCGCCCAGCTCGGCGGGGGAGCCAGGCGCGTCAGCGGCGCGCCCACCGGGGCGAACGGGGCCTGCGCCCGGCCCTCCGGGTGGCTGGGGGCGCCCGGACGGGTCGACGGCGGCTGCGGGCGGCCTTGCGGCGGGTCGAGACGGCCGAGCAGCGCGGCCAGCGCACGGGCCTCCTCGGCGTCCAGGCCCAAGACGACCCGGGGACGGCCCCAGGGATGATCCAGCGAGTGCGTCACGTAACTGGCCACCGATTCCGCCGGGCGCCCGGCCAGCCCGTGCGCGCGCCGCCACCGTGACCAGGCACGTTCCAGCTCGCTTGCCGCGCGCTGTGCGCACAGCGCCAACTCTGGATCACGCACGGATCCACCCCCTGATGAGCGTGACTTGCCCGACATGCGCCGGACGGCCGGACGACGGCGGGTCGCCGGCCGGGAAACGGCGGACTCCATTAACCCCTTATGGCAGGCCCGCGTCCCGCTTATTGCGCCAGGCTTGACCCGCCTCTTACCGGACTCTCACGACCAGGGGAATCTCTGGCGAAAGGCTTTGCGAGGGCAAGTTCACAACGTGGGGGCGGGGCCGGTGGTGGAGCGCACCACCAAATGCGGCACCACCAACTTCTGCTTGGGTTCGCGGTGGGGATTCCCGATCCGGGCGCACAGCATTTCGGCGGCGATCCGCCCCATGTCCCGGCGGGGCTGATCGACGCTGGTCAGCGAGATGTGCCGGATGGCGGCCAGGTGGGTGTTGTCATATCCCACGATCGACACATCGGCCGGCACCCGCAGCTCCAGCTCGTCGGCCGCCGACAGCGCCCCGGTGGCCACCAGGTCGTTCGGGGCGAAGATCGCGGTCGGCCGGTCGGGGCGGCTCAGCAGGCTGCGGGCCGCGCGGTAGCCGCCCTCCTCGGTGAAGTCGCCGGGCTCGACGACGATCTGGTCGGCCAGCCCGTGCTTGCGCATCGCGCTCTCATAGCCGGCCCGCCGGTACCGCGCGGTGGTGGAGGGCGCTCCCTCGATGTGCGCGATGCGCCGGTGCCCGAGCCGCACCAGGTGGTCCACGGCCAGGCTGGCGCCCAGCTCGTCGTCGTCCACCACGATGTCGACCCCGGCCACGTCCCGTTCGCCCACGACCACCACCGGCACGCTGGCGGCGGCCTCCTGCAGCGAGTCGGGGACGACGCTGAGCAGCACCAGCCCGTCCACCCGCATCTCCAGGAACGCCTCGACGGCCTCGGCCTCGAACAACGGGTCCCAGCGGCCGCTGCCGACCAGCATCCGCAGCCCTTCGCCGTGCAGGCTTTCCTGCAGGCCGTCCAGGAATTCGGCGAAGAAGGGGTTGTGCAGGTCGGCGACGATGGCGCCGATCAGCCGGGTGCGGCCCTCCACCAGGCTGCGCGCCACCGCGTTGGGCCGGTAGCCCAGCTCGCGGGCGGCCTTGAGCACCGCCTGGCGGCGGCGTTCACTGACGTGCGGGGAGCCGCGCATCACCAGCGACACCAGGGACTTGGACACCCCGGCGCGTTCGGCGACGTTGCGGATGGTCGGCTTGGGCGTGGTGGGGCCCGGCACAGACCCACCGCCTTTCTCACCGCCTTTGCCGCCTCCGGCGGTGGGAACACCTTTACGAGCAGACATGGCACTCCTGTCGGGGGGCCTTGCAGGACCTGCCGCCTTGACGCCCCAGCGTCGATCGGGGGTGATCTGATCCGGGACATCTCCCTCGCAAGTGGAGGAGATAGCCATGATGCCGCGCGAGCGCTCCAAATGGTCGCAACAAGGAGTAACGGTCATACGTCAATGGGGATTGTGATCTGTGGTGTTGTGGATCACAGCAACCAAAAGCGCACCCGCGGGGTGGGGTGGGCGCCCCCTCGGCTCCCGCGTTCCTCGGCTACGCTGCGCAGTGACGGGACGTGCGGCGCCCCCGCCGGGCGCCGCCGGTGGTTGCCAGCGATCGGCGGGACGCGAGGGCGAGCCGGACGGCGGAGGGCCGTCCCAGCCGGTGTCCCCGGCCGATTGACCCCGGGGCGCGGAGGTGGACCTGGCCGGTTCCGCCGTGCGCTTCCGGCGGCCGAGTGCAGATGGGGCGGTGGACGCCAGGGTGAGCGAGGCGGCAGACCTTCTTCGACACACCGCCCCCGCAGGTCGCGTGCGGGGGCGTCATGGCTGGGGAGCGGGCCGTGACCTGGGACGGCGGGCGGCCGGGCGGCGCCGGGCCCGGCAAGCGGGTGTCGGAGGGGGCCCGGCGGGCGCGCCGTCCTTCCCGCGCGGTGACCGGCGGGCGGGATGGTGAGCGGCGAGCGCTTCGCCTCCCCGGCACGGCGGCGGCGCGGGCAGGGCAGGCGCCGGCTCAGCGTCGATGAGCGGCGCGATGAGCTGATCGAGGCGGCGTTGCAGCTGTTCAGCACCCGGCCGCCCGATGAGGTCTCCATCGACGACGTGGCGGTGGCGGCGGGCGCTTCGCGGGCGCTGGTCTACCACTACTTCGGCGGCAAGCACGAGCTGTATGTGGCGGCGTTGCGCAGCGCCGCCAACCGCTTGTCGGTGCTGCTGGAGCCGCCCACCGAGGGCAAGCCGCTGGAGCGGCTGCGGGTGTCGCTGAGCCGCTACTTCGACTTCGTGGAAAGCCACGCCTCCGGCTACGGCGCGCTGCTGCGCGGCGGTCCGGCGGACCGTTCCGGCGAGGTGGGGGAGATCGTCAACGGCATCCGCAGCCTGCTGCTGGACCGCATCCTGCACGCCTTGGGCGCATCCGGGCCGAACCCGGTGCTGCGCATCACGTTGCGCTCGTGGATGGCGTGCGTGGAGACGGCGGCCATGGACTGGCTGGAACAGCGCGACCTGGATCGCCGGAAGCTGGAGCGGCTCCTGGTCGACCAGATCGTGATGCTGCTGAACGTGGCGGGCCGCCACGACCCCCAGATCGCCGCCATGCTCGACCGTCTCACCCAAGAGGAGCGGGGCAAGCCCGAAGAGTGATTTTTCTCACTCTGTGATTGCGCCGGCGGGATGCCCGGCTCCGCTCCCACCGGCCCGCGCGTCGCCCTTGCCTGCGGGGAGCCGTTCCGACGGCGGAAATCAGCGCGTTGAAGAGGGCCTGCGAACCCCGCCTCGGCAAGGCCCCGGAACCGTCCCGTTCTTGCGAGATGGAAGTCCTGATACGAGAATTCCCGCCCGTGCCCGTGGCTCGATGCGTACGGGCACGGGCGGGGACTCGCCGACCACATAGGGTCGTGCGTTCTGCCAAGCCCCGGCCATGCGTCCGGGACCTGGGTTTTTCGTCCGGGAGGCCGCTGACGGCTCCCGTCCCTGAGGGGACTCCCCCGGCCGGGGCGGACGACGGACGACCCCGCCCGCTGCGGGCGGAGGGCCCGCCGGGAAAGCGACTCCCCGCCGGGTTCACCCGGCAGCCCCCTGGCGGGTGCTGCTGGGCGCCCATCTGAGACGACGGTGTTCAGCGGCCTCCTAGCCGCCCCCCAACACGGTGCCCGTGCGGGCACCCGGTGTGTTCGGCAGTGCGTTCCGCCCTCCGGTGAGGGCGGGACGCTACTCCGAGCGCTGCTGCGGGATGCCCGCCAGCAGCGCGCGGACCTCGGCCTCCCGATACCGCCGGTGACCCCCCAGCGTGCGGATGGAGGTCAGCTTGCCCGCCTTCGCCCAGCGGGTGACGGTCTTGGGGTCGACTCGGAACATCGTCGCCACCTCTGCCGGCGTCAGCAGGGGCTCGGCCTCTGGCGTTCGTGCTGACATGTTGTGCGGCCTCTCCTCCGTGGACCGATACGATCCTGCGATCCGATACTGATCACGCGGTCACCGATGTCCTCTATGGCCCGAAAGAGCCACTATGACATCACAAGGTGTAACCCTGCCACCACAGAGCGCCACAATCAAGTCCCTGGCGACAACTGTGTGTTCGTGGTGACTGCATCACGCTGCGTGATTCTAGCGACACGTATGGTCGCATCGCCCGCGGATTTAGGAATTTTGGTCAGTTCGCGGATTCGAGCGCCCGCACCGGCCGCCAGCGGGCCCCCAGCCGCTGGTACATCGCCACCGCCAGCTCCGGCTCGCCCCGCTCCAGCGCGGCCAGCGCCACCGCCATCTCGTGCACCGACTCATCGGCCCGCAGCCGCCGGTCGTCGATCAGGTGCACCAGCCCGCCGTAGTCCAGCTCCACCAGCGCGGCCGCATGGAAGGCGGCCAGATGCCGGGCGACGGCCTCCAGCTCGGCCGGCTCCGGCCCGCCCTCGGGACCGGTGGCGATCAGCCGCTGCGCCCGCTCCAGCCGGCGCCGCGCCTCGCGCATGGAGGTCACGTAGATCAGCGTGCGCATCGACGAGCCCGCGGCCGGGCGGTCCCGTCCGGCGCCCCCGGCGTCGGCGGCCCAGGCCCCGGCGGGTCCACGCAGCCCCACAGGATCCTCAAAGCGGGCCGGGAAGGTTCCCTCTCCCGGATGCCCCTCGGCGCCGCTGTGCCGCCCGTTCAGCCCGTTGGGGGCGCCGTTGCCTCCACCGGGATCCCGATCGCCGAGGAGCAGGCAGCGCTCCGCCGGGTCGAACGGCACGAACCACGACAGCGGCACGTGCCAGGTGCTCGACAGGATGTGCGGCCGCAGCGAGTGCCCGCTCGCCTTCCACCGCTCGAACTCCCCCGTGATCCGCTCCGCCTGCCCCTCCGGGACGAACGCGGCCGACACCCCCGGCGGCAGCCCGGCGCGGAAGCGGGCGAAGGCCAGCCAGGAGCGCAGCCGGGTCTCCCAGGGGCAGATGTAGGTGATCCCCCCGGCCCGGCGCACATAGGCGTGCCTGCTTTCGGAATCCGGCGCCACCACCGGCGGCACGGACACCAACCGCCGCACGGCCTCACCGTGCTCGGCCGCCAGCGCCTGCGCCCGCCGGGGGCGCCGGCCCGACTCGGCATAAGCGGCCCACAGCGACCGCAGCGGCTCGGGGAAGGCGGTCACGGGCTCATAGACCCGGAGGTAGGCGGCGTAGGGCAACACTTCCGCATCGTGTCACGCCGTCCCCGCCGAAATCCCCGCGTTGCGGAGCAACGGCGGCGTGATGTCACCGACGGCCGGCCGCGGAAAACCCCACTTGGGAACATCTCCGGCATCCGTGCGGCGAGCTCGGGCGCGGCCCTCCCCAGCCGCCCTCCGCCGCCCTAGGCTGATCCCGAGGCAGAAAGGAGTCACTACCGTGACCAATGTCTTCGGGGCGCCCCACAAGGGCACCGGATCCCCCCACGAGCAGGTCGTCTTCTGCCAGGACGAGGCCAGCGGCCTGCGCGCCATCATCGCGATCTACTCCACCGCGCTCGGCCCCGCGCTGGGCGGCACCCGCTTCTACCCGTACGCCTCCGAGGACGAGGCGCTCGCCGACGTGCTCAACCTGTCCAAGGCCATGGCCTACAAGAACGCCCTGGCCGGGCTGGACCACGGCGGCGGCAAGGCGGTCATCATCGGCGACCCGGCCACCGACAAGTCCGAGGCGCTGCTGCGCGCCTACGGCCGGTTCGTGCAGTCGCTGGGCGGCCGCTACTACACCGCCTGCGACGTCGGCACCTACAGCGAGGACATGGACGTGGTCGCCCGCGAGAGCCGCTACGTCACCGGGCGCACCGTCGCCAACGGCGGGGCCGGGGATTCTTCCGTGCTGACCGCCTTCGGGGTCTTCCAGGGCATGCGGGCGGCGGCCGAGGCGACCTGGGGCAGCCCCACCCTGCGCGGCCGGCGGGTCGGCATCGAAGGCGTGGGCAAGGTCGGCCGCCGCCTGGTGGAGCACCTGCGCGAGGACGGCGCCGAAGTGGTCATCTGCGACGTCGACCCGGCCGCGATCGACCGGGTGCGCGGCCGCTGGCCCGAGGTCGAGGTCGTCGCCGACCGCGACGCCCTCATCCGGGCCGACCTGGACGTCTACTCGCCGTGCGCGCTGGGCGGCGCGCTGAGCGACGAGACCGTGCCCCTGCTGCGCGCCAAGGTGGTGTGCGGCGCCGCCAACAACCAGCTCGCCCATCCGGGGGTGGAAAAGCGCCTGGCCGACCGCGGCATCCTCTACGCCCCCGACTACGTGGTCAACGCCGGGGGCGTGATCCAGGTCGCCGACGAGATCACCGGCTTCGACTTCGAGCGCGCCAAGGCCAAGGCGGCGCAGATCTTCGACACCACCAAGCGGATCTTCGCGCTGGCCGCCGAGGAGGGGGTGCCGCCGGCGGTGGCGGCCGACCGGCTGGCCGAGCGCCGCATGACCGCCATCGGCCGCCTGCGCGGCATCTGGCTGGGCGGCTGAAGGCACGGCCGCCGCGGGCGCCTGCGGGCAAGGCCCGTATGCGATCCGTGTACAAGGCGCAATTGCGCGTCGTGCACGGCTCGCCTGCGGCCTGTGCGCGCTCCGCATGCGCCCGCGGCGGCCGAAGCGCCGGGACCTCGGTGGGTGCGGTTGCGACCACTGGTTACACTGGAGGCCGCCGAGCGAGCGTGCCACCGTACAGACCACGTACCGAGCTGGGCGCAAAACGGGTACGGTTGTATCCGTAGTAGCTGACGTAAGAGTGAGGTTGCGTCAGCGCGTGTGGCGTACGCGAGCGTAGATGGGACATAAGGTCCTGACCATCGAGGGGGTCGAGCCATGGGGCGCGGCCGAGCCAAGGCCAAGCAGGTAAAGGTTGCCCGTCGGTTGAAGTACAACACCGGCGGCACGGATCTCGACCGCCTGAAGGAGGAGCTGGGAGTCTCTTCGCCGAGCCGCGACCCCTATGAAGACTCCTACGAGGACCTCGCCAAGAAATACGCCGACTACGCCGACGACGATGACGACGGCGAGGACGACAAGTCGGGGCGCTGAGCCGCCGGTCGCATGACTTCCCGCCGCTGCTCCGCCGTCAGAGCGGGGCAGCGGCGTTTGTCACATAGAGGTCCGGCTCACATCCTTCAGACGGCCATGACCCGGGGGCTTCCCGGGGACGCCCGTCACGGGCTCTGCAGTGCCCGCCGCACACCGGGCTCCTGGGGACCCAGGAACCGCGGCTGCCGTCCGGTGGCGATATCGACGACCGCCTTGAGGGACGCCAGCGTCTCGCGAAAGTAGCCATAGCAGGTCGGGAGCGCGGCGGTGGCCATGCTGTCGTGGCCCACCCCGGTGGCCTCCAGGCCCGCCGCCCGGCACAGCGCCACGGCGCGCGGCAGGTGGAACGTCTGGGTGACGACGATCGCCCGCTCCACCCCGAAGATCCGCTTGGCCCGGACGCAGGAGTCCCAGGTGTCGAAGCCCGCGTAGTCGCGGACCACCTTGTGCCCGGGGATCCCCTTGGCCGTGAGGTAGTTCCACATCACGGTGGGCTCGTCATAGCCTTCCCGGCTGTTGTCCCCGGTCACCAGGATCGCCCGGACCTTGCCCGCCCGGTACAGCTCGGCCGCCGCATCCAGCCGGCCCGCCAGGAAGGGCGACGGCGCATCCCCCCAGGCCGCCGCCCCCAGCACCAGCGCCACCGGCGCCGCCTCCACCGTCGTCACCGACGCCCGGTGCGGCGCCGTGCCGGCATAGAACCACCCGGTGGGCAGCAGCGCCGCATAACCCGCCAGCGCCAGGGCCACGGCACCCGGACCGGCCAGCCGCCGTGCCCGCACGGCCGCCCATACCCGTCGCACGATGGTCACGATCACTGGGACGACTCCCCGCCCGCCCGGGTTCTGACCTTTTGCGGCCGCCGCCGGCGCCCGCCCCCGTCCCGGCCTCGGGACGGCCCAAGATTCACATGCCGGAAGACGGGACGCGGCGCGGAGCCGGGCGGGTCAGACCAGGTGAACGGCGCCGGTGCCGGTGGTGATCTCGCCCAGCACCCAGGCGGGCACGCCCCGCTCCTGCAGCAGGCGCAACGCCGCGTCGGCGGCGTCCGGGGCGACCACGGCGACCATGCCGACGCCCAGGTTGAAGGTCTTGTCCATCTCCGGCTGCGGGATCTTGCCGTGCTCCTGCAGCACCGTGAAGATCGGCGGCGGCGTCCAGGACGAGCGCCGCAGATGGGCGTCCACCCCGCCCGGCAGCGAACGGGCCAGATTGGCGGCCAGCCCGCCCCCGGTGATGTGGGCGAACGCGCGGACGCCGCCCGCGCGGGCCAGCGCCAGGCAGTCCCGGGCGTAGATGCGGGTGGGCGTCAGCAGCTCCTCGCCCAGCGGGCGTCCCAGCTCGGCCACTTCGCCGTCCAGCTCCAGGCCGCTGATCCGCAGCACGTGACGGACCAGCGAATACCCGTTGGAGTGGATGCCGGAGGAGGCCATCGCCAGCACCGCGTCCCCGGGCCGCACCCGGTCGGGGCCGAGCATCTCGTCGGCCTCCACCACCCCGGTGGCCGCCCCCGCCAGGTCGAACTCGTCCGGCTCCAGCAGCCCGGGATGCTCGGCGGTCTCCCCGCCCACCAGGGCGCACCCGGCCAGCGCGCAGCCCTCGGCGATCCCGGAGACGATCGTGGCGATCCGCTCCGGCACCACCTTGCCGCAGGCGATGTAGTCGGTCATGAACAGCGGCTCGGCCCCGCACACCGCCAGGTCGTCCACCACCATGGCGACCAGGTCGCGTCCGATGGTGTCGTAGACGCCCAGCCGGCGGGCCAGGTCCACCTTGGTGCCGACCCCGTCGGTGGAGGTCGCCAGCAGCGGACGCCGGTACCGCAGCAGCGCCGAGGCGTCGAACAGCCCGGCGAACCCGCTGGCGTCCTCGACGACCTCCGGGCGGCGCGCCTTGGCCAGGCTCGCCTTCATCAGCTCCACGGCGCGCTCGCCGGCCGCGATGTCGACCCCGGCGGCCTCGTAGCTGACCGGCCGCTGGGCCGCGGTCATTTGCCCGCCCCCTCGAGGAGGTACTTGCCGCGGGCGTCCTCCTCGACCGGGATCGGGTACTCGCCGTCGAAACAGGCCCGGCACAACCGCCGCGCGGGCAGGCGGGTGGCGGAGATCAACGCCTCCAGCGAGATGAAGCCGAGGGAGTCGGCGCCCAGCGAGGCGCGGATCTCCTCCACGTTCAGGCTCCCGGCGATCAGCTCGGCGCGGGTGGCGAAGTCGATGCCGTAAAAGCACGGCCAGGCCACCGGCGGGCTGGAGATCCGCACATGCACCTCGGCGGCGCCGGCCTCGCGCAGCATGGACACGATCGCCCGCTGGGTGTTGCCGCGCACGATCGAGTCGTCCACCACCACCAACCGCTTGCCGGCGATCGCCTCGCGCAGCGGGTTCAGCTTCAGCCGGATGCCGCGCTGGCGGATGGTCTGGGACGGCTGGATGAACGTCCGGCCGACATAGGAGTTCTTCACCAGCCCCTGGCCGTAGGGGATGCCGGAGGCCTCGGCGTACCCGATCGCCGCCGGGGTGCCCGACTCGGGGGTGGGGATCACCAGGTCGGCGTCGGCCGGGTGCTCGCGGGCCAGCAGCCGGCCCACCTCCACCCGGGTGGAGTGCACGTTGCGGCCGGCGATGGTGGTGTCGGGACGAGCCAGATACACGTACTCGAACAGGCAGCCCTTGGGGTCGGCCTCGGCGAAGCGCTGCGAGCGCAGCCCGCCTTCGTCGATGGCCAGCAGCTCACCGGGCTCGATCTCCCGGACGAACTGGGCGCCCACGATGTCCAGCGCCGCGGTCTCCGAGGCCACCGCCCAGCCCTGGCGGATCTGGCCGCCGTGCCCGGCGTGCCCGGCCACCGGCAGCCGGCCCAGCACCAGCGGCCGGATGCCCTGCGGGTCGCGCGCCGCATACAGAGTGCGCTCGTCCATGAAGACCAGCGAGTAGGCGCCGCGCACCGTCGGCAGCACCTGCAGCGCCGCCTCGAACGTGCCGGTGCCCGGCCCGCCCCGGGAGGCCAGCAGCGCGGTGAGGACCTCGGTGTCGGAGGTGCCGGCCAACTCCCCCGGGTCCAGCTTCGCGGCCAGCTCCGGAGTGTTGATCAGGTTGCCGTTGTGGGTGAGGGCCAGGCTGCCGTCGCTGGAGGACCGGAACGTCGGCTGGGCGTTCTCCCAGGTCGGCGAGCCGGTCGTGGAGTAGCGGCAGTGCCCGACCGAAACGTGCCCGCGCAGGGTGTTCAGCACCGACTCGTCGAAGACCTGCGCCACCAGGCCCATGTCCTTGAACACCACGATGCGGGCCCCGTCGCTGACCGCGATGCCGGCCGACTCCTGCCCCCGATGCTGCAGGGCGTACAGGCCGTAGTAGGTGAGCTTGCTCACCTCCGCCCGGGTCGCCTCGTCCGCGGGGACCCACACGCCGAAGACCCCGCAGGCGTCCTGCGGGCCGCGGTCGTGGGGGTCCAGGTCGTGGCTCAGTCGTCCGTCACCTTGAGTCACGCGGCCAGTCTAGATGCCCGATTCGGCTGCTCTGTCGCCGAGGCGGCCGGCGAAGCGGCGGCGGCCCCGCCGCGCGGCGGCCGTTGTTTGCCCACCCTGGGCGTGACCTTTACCTGCGTGCGCGGCGCGCATGGCCGGGGGGCGGGAAGCTGGGATACGACGTGTGTCCGCCCACGTCGCGGCTCCTGGAGGTTCCCGCCATGACCGTCCCCGGCTACCAGCGCTCCCAGGCCTCCGCCCGGCAGAGCCGCGACGGCATGGCCATGACCTCGCTCGTCCTCGGCCTGGTGGGGCTGCCGGCGCTGCTGCTGTGCGGCAGCGGCCTGGTGATGGCGATGGCCGGGCTGGTGCTGGGCATCGTGGCGGCCCACCGCGGCGGCACCCGCGGGCTCGCCGTCGCGGGCATCGCCGTGTGCCTGGTCACCTTGCTGGTGGGGGCGCTGGGGCTGTACTGGATGCTCACCAAGGCCGCCCGCTGCGCCGACGTGGACCGCTACCCCACCGAGCTGGACCGGCAGCGCTGCATCGAGCAGGAGTTCCCCTTCGCCCGCTCCCAGTCGTCCCTAGAGGGCCGCTGAGCCCGCCGGCCTCACGGCGCGAGCACCGGCAGCAGCGCCGACAGGTCCGAACGGGGGCCGCTGGCGTGCACCCGCCCCGCCGCGACCGCCTCCTGCCAGCCCAGCCGGCCTGTGGCCAGGCACACCCAGGTGACGGCGTCCATCTCCACCACGTTGGGCGGCGTCCCACGAGTGTGCCGAGGGCCCGCCACGCACTGCACGGCGGCGTACGGTGGGACCCGGACCTCCACCGACCGGCCGGGGGCGGCCGCCGCCAGCCGGTCCAGGAGGGCGCGCACGGCGCCCCGCAGCACGGGCCGGGCGGGCTCCAGGCCGGCGTCCAAGGCGCCCAGCACCGCCTCCGGGCAGGCCAGGCGCAGCGCCGCGGGATCGTCCGGGCCCTCATACGGGGGGCGGCCGAGCGCGGCGAGCTGTTCGTTCAGCACGGCGCGGCTGAGAGGTGATCGGGACATCGACATCGACGTTACCGGCAGTACGTTCGATGCTCTGCGTCCCCGGCCGCGGGTCAGGCGGTAAAAAGGGACGGGTCGCTGGCATGGGGGAGCCAGCCGAAGCAGGGGCATGCGGGGCAGTCGCCCACATGGCGGAGAGTTATGCACGGAGGTCTACCGATGCCTCAGGCCCGGCCGCTGGACCCCAACGATCCCGAACGGATCGGCGGCCACCGCCTCCTCGGCCGGATCGGGCAGGGCGCGCAGGGCGTGGTCTTCCTGGGCCGCGGGCCGGGCGGCGGGCGGCTGGCGGTGAAACTCCTGCACGCCCGGCTCGGCGGTGACCCGTTGGCGCATGCCCGGCTGCTGCGCGAGCTGGAGGCGCTCACGCGGATCGACACCTGCTGCACCGCGGCCGTGCGGCAGGTCGGCATCGCCGACGAGAGGCCCTACCTGGTCGGCGAGTACGTGGCCGGGCCTTCGCTGCAGGAACTGGTCGCCGCCGAGGGGCCGCGCGGCCGGGGCATGCTGGAACGGCTGGCGGTCGGCACGGCCGCCGCGCTGGCCGCCGTGCACCGGGCCGGGCTGGTGCACCTGGCCTTCAAACCCGCCGACGTGCTGCTGGGCGCCGACGGCCCCCGGGTGACCGGCTACGGCATCGTGCGGGCGCTGCGGGCGGGCGGCCTGACCCCGCCCCCCGGCACCCCCGCCTACCTGGCGCCCGAGCAGCTGGACGGCGCGGAGGCCGGACCGGCCGCGGACGTGTTCGCCTGGGGCGCGGTCATGCTGTTCGCCGCCTGCGGCCGGGCGCCGTTCGGCGAGGGCCCGGCGCCGGAGGTGATGCGGCGGATCCTGCACGAGGAACCGCCCCTGGAGGAGCTGCCGCCGTCGCTGCGCGGCATCGTGGCCGGGGCGCTGGCCAAGGACCCCGCCGCCCGTCCCACCGCCCGGCAGGTGCTCGACTGGCTGCTGGGCCAGGAGAGCATGGTGGCCGGCATGCCCCAGCCCATGATCGCCGAGGCCCGGGAGCTGGCCGCCGAACGCCCGCCGCGTCCGGGGCCGGTGGTGGCCGCCGCCGAGCCGTGGCCGCAGAACCCGGTGCCGGGCTTCGATGATCCGGTGGAGGCCCCCACGCAGATCGTGACGCCGTCCGGCGAAGCGCCCGCCCCGCGTTCCGCGCAGGCGGAGACCGCCGTCTACCCGCAGCTCGGCGCCTTCGGGGAGCGGACGGCGACCGCGCAGCAGTCCGCCCCGCCCTGGCCGGAGGAGGCCTGGCAGACCCCGGCACCGGCGCAGATGAGCCGGCCCGAGCCGCCGCCGGCCAGGTCGCCGAGCCGGGCCAACCGGCCGCTGGGCGTGCTGGTGTCGCTGGCGGTGGGGGTGCTGGCCGGGGCCGCGATCATCGTGCTGGTGCTGTGGCCGCAGCTGCGCGACTCCTCCGGCAAGACCGGCGGCTCGGCGGGGGCTAGCCGCCCGGCCGCCGACAACCGCCCGGTCACCAGCGTCCCGGAGGCCTTCGAGGGCACCTGGCAGGGCACGGCGATCAACCAGCGGCGCAACGCGACCTTCCCCATCCGGGTGACCTTCCGCGGCGGGGAGACCACGGCGCGGGCGGTCTACCCGCGCAACTGCGTCTGCACGCTGACCCTGACCCGCGGCACCGGCGTCCGCCTGGAGATGTCGCTGCGGCCCAACCCCGGCTGCAAGACGGTCACGCCGGGGGAGGTGGTGGTGACGCGCAAGCCGGGCGGCGGGCTGGACTACGCCTGGGCCAAGCCCGGCACGTCGCTGAGCTACCGGGCCGACCTGACCAGGCAGTGACCGCACGGCCCACTGGGCATGTCAGGATTCGGCGCCGAAAATGCGCTTGCATCCACTACGGTTACCTTCTGTCACTCGTGCCTCTCTTCGGGCCGCGATAGGCGGCCTCCCCCCTCCCGAAGGAGTTCTCTGTGCGAGTCACCGGGCCGAAGGTGCTGCTCATCACCACACTTGCCACCGGTGTCGCAGTCGCGACGGCGGTGCCGCTGCTGGCCAAGCCGGAGCCGGTGCTGGTGCAGGTCGCCGCGAACGGCACGCCCGTCCCGGGCCAGTACATCGTGACGCTGAAGCCGGGCGCCTCCACCGCCGCCGAGGCCGGCCGGATCCGCGCCACCGGGGTGCGGCGCTTCGACGGGGTGCTCAACGGCTTTTCCGCCAAGCTCACCGCCGAGCAGCTCGACAAGCTGCGGCGCAGCGACAAGGTCGCCGCCATCGAGCAGGACCAGATCGTCAGGATCGGCGCGGTGCAGCGCGCCCCGCTGCCGTGGGGCCTGGACCGCATCGACCAGCGCGTCCCCAAGCTCTCCAAGAGCTACACCTACAAATCCACCGGCAAGGGCGTGCGCGTCTACGTCATCGACACCGGCATCAAGATCAAGCACAAGCAGTTCGGCAAGCGGGCGCGCAGCGTGTGGGCCGCCCCCCGCTTCAAGGGCAACCACCGCGACCAGAACGGGCACGGCACCCACGTGGCGGGCATCATCGGCGCCAAGCACTACGGCGTGGCCAAGGGCGTGCAGCTGCGTTCGCTGCGGGTGCTGGACCGCTACGGCCAGGGCATGATGTCGGACGTCATCGCCGCGGTGAAGTGGCTGCGCAAGAACGCCCAAAAGCCCGCGGTGGCGAACCTGTCGCTGGTCGGCAGCCGCTCCAAGGCGGCCAACGACGCGGTCGCCGCGCTGGCCCGCTCGGGCGTGCCCGTGATCGTCGCGGCGGGCAACGGCGACGGCGCCAGCCGCGGATACGACGCCTGCCGCTTCTCCCCGTCCGGCGCCCCCAACGTCATCGCGGTGGGTGCGATCGCCCCCGGCGACAAGCGGACCCCCTGGTCCAACTTCGGCAAGTGCGTGGACCTGCACGCCCCCGGCCAGGGCATCCGCTCCACCTGGCGCAACGGCTCCAGCAAGGTGCTGGACGGCACGTCCATGGCGGCCCCGTTCGCGGCCGGCACCGCGGCGCTCTACCTGTCCCGCCACCCCCGCGCCAAGTCCGCCACGGTGTACAAGTGGCTGATCAACAACGCCAGCAAGGGCCGGGTCACCGGCCTGCCCGCCGGCAAGGGCACTCCCAACCGCCTGCTGTACAAAGGCCGTCTGTGAGCCCTCGCACGCGGACCGGTTCGGCTTTTGTGATTGAACGGATGTTCCGGGAGCGCCGTATAGGGACCATAGCCACCTCCGATGCACAAGGGGTTTAATCTTGGCGAAGCGCATGACGGCGCATTGCGGTCCGCGAGCCTTTCGGCGTGCGGCGAGCGGCCCGTGCGCCGTCGGCCGAATCCCGTGGCGCCCTCCTGCGCCCGGGAACCGGGGACCCACCTAGACCTGGGGTGAACTCACGGCCCTATCCAGGCCGCGACAGGGCCGAGCTCCCGGTCCGAACCCGTCAGCTAACCCGGTAGGCGATGAGGAGAGGAGAGGACGTGGAGACCCCTGACTCCACTCGTGGTGCTCGCGGGGTGCGCGGCGGGCTGCGCCGCGCGGCTCTGGCTCTCGCCGCGGCCGCCGGGGCGCTGGTGCTGACCTCCGCGACGGCGACGTCTCCGGCGGCGGCCGAACCGGGCAACGAGCAGAAGATCGCTGAGCTGACTCAGCAGATCAAGAACCTGGAGAAGGAGTACGGGGGCAATCTCGAGCAACTGCGCGACACCCGGCTGCAGGCCAAGAAAGCGCTGCTGAAGGTCAAACTGCTGCGCAGAGACCTGGAGACCGCCCGCGACGTGGTCGCCCAGCTGGCCGCCTCCCGCTACATGAGCAACGGCCTGGACCCGACCGTGCAGGTCCTGGCCAGCGACGACCCCAACCGGGTGCTCAGCAACGCATCCTTGGCCCACCACCTGTCGGTGACCCAGGCGGCCAAGGTCACCGAGATCAACACCCTGCTGGCCCAGCAGGAGCGGGCCCGCCGGGACGCCGAGAAGAAGATCAAGATCCTCGAGAAGGAAATCGCCGACATCGCCAAGGAACGCGAGCGGGTCCGCCAGCTGCTGCGCCGCTACAAGCCGGAATCCCCGATGGTCGGCACCGGCGGCATGACCCCCCGCATGATCAAGGTCCGGGACGAGATCGAAGAGAAGTTCGGCCCGTTCCCGGTGATCGGCTGCACCCGCCCCGGCGACCCGCTGGACCACGGCTCCGGCCGTGCCTGCGACTTCATGGAGAGCACCGCCGGGCAGATGCCCTCTCCCTCCCGCCTGGCCCACGGCGACGCGGTGGCCGCCTACGCCATCAGGAACGCCACCCGCCTGGGCATCAAGTACATCATCTGGAAGCAGCGCATCTGGGACGTCCGCAGCAGCGGCGGCTGGAAGATGATGTCCGACCGCGGCAGCATCACCCAGAACCACTACGACCACGTGCACATCTCGGTCTTCTAGGGGAGACCACCCTGACCAGGGCCGCTTCCCTGCGCGGAGGACACATCCGGGGCACTCGGCGTCCCGCGATCGTCTTCCGGTCCTTGTCCGGTCGCCTGGCGCATGCGGTCACGGTTGGGGCATCAGGTGCGGGCAGGTCCGCAGGGTGAGGCCGGGATCGGCTATGCCCGAGAAACTTCGGCCAGGGCACGGATGTCCACTCCTCCAGCCCAGCAGGCCTCTGGCGGTCCGGACGTATTGAGGGCTGAAAGCGCCGCGCCCGGCCATCAAGACCACCTGGTCACTCGCCGATAGGCGCGCCCTCGGCTACTCCGGCTCCACCACATCCGCGCTGCATCGCTCGATCGGCACCTCCCACACGGGTCTAGACGATCAGCGCCGGATGAGTCAGCGACGGCCGCGACCATGGGGAGTCAGCACGAACCCCGCTGCGACCAATGCCGTGGTGATTTCCCCAATCCGTCGCGGCCCCAGCCCGCGGACGTTTTGAAGTTCGTCGTTTTCCCACAGCCGCAGCACCTGGCCCACCGTCACCTTGCCTCTCAGGTGGGACCGCAACGGGTTGGCAGCGTGGCGGGATAGGCCCAGGCAGGCCAGCGGGCACTCCCGCGTCACCGGAACCACCCCGCTGTGATCATGCACCCCTGCTCACTCCCATCCGCGCCTCGATTCCGCGCGTGGAAACCGCGCCTCCAGGTCGGCCAGGACGTCGGTGGCGTAGCGGACCCGCCGGATCGCCAGCGCCCGTTCCCGAGCGCTGATCGTCTTGGACACTGTCCACGGCCCGTACACCCGGGTCACTGCCTGCAAGTACCACTTCTGCACCGCCACGTCCTCCGCCGCCGGCTCCACCAGGCCGGAAGAACGGGCAGGGCCAACGGGAGAGGCCGGCCCACTCGCGCTTGTGGCCGCCGCAGTCATCGGGCCACCCGATCAGCCAGGACGTCGATCACTCGGTCGGCTACCGCCGCTGGATCGTCCACCGCCCCGAGTGGCTTTCCGGTGTCAGCGCAGGTGAACACCCACCCGCCGGGCTTTCCCCGGCAGTCCACCTCAACGGCCCGCAGCGCCGCACCCTCCAGCATGACTCGCAGCACCCGCAGTCCATCCCGTTCGACCAGACCGCACAACAGGCCGGGCCGCCGGCACAGCTCGGCATCCAGCGCGGCCAGGTGCACTCGGCGAGGCCCGAACGCCCCGGTCACGTTCGCCGCCTCGAATTGCTTGCGATCAAAGCCCACGACCCCTGCTCCTGACTTGTCTTTGAGCGGGACCGGTGACGCGCAGTGTGACCGCCCTCCCCATCCCTGGGCGGTGCGATCAGAGAAGGGACAATGTGCCGGCCCGGCCACCTTGCATGCCACCGACTCCGCAGTCCATCACGCCGCTGCCACCTGCCGGGTAGGCAGGCACCACGAACACGGCACACGGCAGGAGCTCGGATCCGGGTCATCACCCCTTGCACGCCGCGAGCAGGCCCCGGCTGGAGGAGACCAACTCCCGACCCCGCCCACGGCAGGTGAGACGGTCCGTGGTGGCTCGCCTGCCGTTCATCCGCCCTCGCTAGGTGCTGTCGCCCATCCGAGGTGGCGCAACCTAGCTTGGACTTCCTCAAAGGCCAGGTGAAGGACTCTAATAGGACTTAGATGGGACTTTTATGGCTTAAAATGCTGATCTAAGGGCCTAGAAAGTCCTTCAAAAGGTGCTTCTGAGGCTAATCTGAGGTCGTTAGCTACCGTCTGGAGGTTATGTCCCAATGGCTCGATCAGCAGGGAACACGCGGCTTAAAGCTGCCCGGCAGCACGCTGGATACGCCTCACAGCAAGCGTTCGCCGACGCCCTCACCCGGGCAGCGGCCACATTGGGGCTTGGCCACATCGAGGTCAGTGTCCGGCAGGTTCGACGCTGGGAGTCGGCCAACCCGCCGTGGCCCCGCGCCGACCACCAGCGGCTCATCGTTCACGTACTGCAAATGCCGATTGAGCAGCTTGGCTTCACCCCGCCATGGGGCACTCAGGCCGAAGGCACGCTCCCCACGAGTAGCTCTCAGCCGGCCCAGCATGGCAGCGGAGCCGCCTTGCCCTTGCCGAAGGCCACAGCCGCCGTTCAGCCCGACACCATCGGAGCCGACTATGCCGCCATCACCGTGGCCCACCGCCGCTTGTACTGGAGCGTCCAACCAGCCCAGATGCACCCCGCCGTGGTCGAACACACCCGCTTGGGCACACAGCTGCTGGCTGAAACCACCGGAGTAGCCCGCCGAGTCCTGGCCACTGCGCTGGCTGAGTCCCTACTGTTGGCCGGACGCATCGAGTTCTTCGACCTCCGCCAGCCCGAGGAGGCCGATCAGACCTTCGTCCGCGCCCTGCAAGCCGCAGGCGAGGCCGACGACTCCCTTCTAGGAGCCGCCATCTTGGCCCATGCCGCATTCGTCCCCGGTTGGGCAGGCCGCCGCGACGAGGCCGCCGAGCGCATGCGCGCCGCCCGCACCTACGTCCGCCGAGCCCCCGCATCCGTCGAGTTCCTCGCATGGCTGGATGCCGTAGAAGCCGAGTGCGAGACCCGCTGCGGACGCACCCGTGAGGCCTTGCGCCTGATCGCCCATGGAGAAGAGGTCATCGCCGAAGGCAACGAACACGCCTCACCGGATTGGTTCAACTGGTTCTCACCCATCCGGCTGGCCGCTTTCAAAGGCAGCACCGAACTCAAAGCCGGCCACATCCCCCAAGCCCGCGAAACTCTCACCAAGGTCTTGGAGGGCCTCCCCGCCGCAGACATCAAGCAGCGTAGTGTCATTCTCGGAGACTTGGCCGCCGTCGAGGCAGCCGCAGGCAACCCCGAGGCCGCATGCGCCCGCGCCGAAGAGGCCCTCGATCTCCTGACCCGCACCTGGTATGCCACCGGCATGGACCGCATCCTCAGCGTCCGCCGAGACCTGGAACCATGGGCCGACCGCGAATGCGTACGCCGCCTAGACGACCGCCTGTACGGGTGGCAGACCACCCTCAGCGCGCTGAAGCGTTGAACTCCGCGATTCTGCTGGGCAACTCCGTGAGGGAATCAATCCGCATCGTCGGCAACCGGTCCGCATCCGGATCGTCCTGCTGGATGATTCCCCACGGACCCCGGCGGATCAGCGCCGTCTTCAACCCCACTGCCACCGCAGGCCGGATGTCGTTGTCCAGCCGATCCCCCACATACAAGATCTCCCCCGCCTCACACGGCGCCTCCCGCACCACAGCTTTGAAGAACGCCGGATCCGGCTTGGCCACCCCCCAGTCATCGGAGGTGGCCAACATGTCACACGGCAGCTTCAGTTCCCGCAGGATGCCTCCCGCCCGCACCGTCTGATTCCCTGCGATCCCCACCCACAAGCCGGCCTCCCGCAGCGCAGCCAGCGTCGGCCGTGCATCCGGATACAGGTCATCCTCGCCAAACCACTCGGCCTGCCCCACCGCTGCCCGCTTCTCCCGCTGCTCAGTCAGGTCAAACCCAGGGACGAACACCTGGAACGTCTCCCGATAGTCCAGCCCCCGGGCGATCACCGCCCCGAACACTGCCGAGAACGTATGCCGAGGCACCCCCAGCCAGTCCGCCCAGGTCCCATACTCCCGAGTCTCATTAACCAGACACTCGCCCACATCGAAGACAACAGCCTGGATCATGTCTAACATCTTAATAGTTGGAATCTATTTAGGCATCACGCTAGGTGTCATCTAGTCAGAGAACGTAATGATTTCGTGCGTCATCTAGATCTTCGGGGGTTGCATATGGCAAGAACTAGGTATTCTGGCCCACCTTTCCATCCGCTAACAGTTCAGGAAGTTCTCCAAATTAGAAAGCGACTTGCAAACAGCGCTCTTGGCAATGAAGACTTCGGTTCCAGTAACCCTCTTGATGTGGGAAGGTTGATATCTGCGGTTGAGTGACCGAATACCGGGTTTAGTGGCAGAGAAAAATATGAGCGCCCCCGTGAAAAAGTGGCAACACTCTTCTATGGGCTCGCCATGAATCACCCATTTGATAACGGGAACAAGCGCGCGGCAGCATCACCCAGAACCACTACGACCACGTGCACATCTCGGTCTTCTGACCGGAGACCGCCCTGACCAGGGCCGCGGCTTATGTGCTCTGTGCAGAGAGCACGGGACGGGCGGCATCCCGATCGCCTTCCAGGCCTCGTCCGGTCGCCAGGTGCATACGGTCACGGCTGGGGGCATCAGGTGCGCGCAGGTCTACAGGGTGAAGTCGGGATCGGCATGCCCGGCCAGGGCACAGATGCCCACTTCTTCGGTCAGCAGGCCTCGCCCGGATGCATGGAGGGCGGAAAGCGCCGCGTCCGGCCGTCAGGACCACCTGATCACTCGCCGATACGCGCGCCCCTGCGCTGCTCCACCTCCGCTTCGAGCAACCAGCTCCATCCGCGCTGTGTCGCCCAGCCGGCACCTCCCACACGGGTCTAGGGTGATCAGCGCCGGAGAAGTCAGCGATGACCGTGGGGAGTCAGCACGAACCCCGCTGCGACCAATGCCGTGGTGATTTCCCCAATCCGTCGCGGCCCCAGCCCGCGGACGTTTTGAAGTTCGTCGTTTTCCCACAGCCGCAGCACCTCGCCCACCGTCACCTTGCCTCTCAGGTGGGACCGCAACGGGTTGGCAGCGTGGCGGGATAGGCCCAGGCAGGCCAGCGGGCACTCCCGCGTCACCGGAACCACCCCGCTGTGATCATGCACCCCTGCTCACTCCCATCCGCGCCTCGATTCCGCGCGTGGAAACCGCGCCTCCAGGTCGGCCAGGACGTCGGTGGCGTAGCGGACCCGCCGGATCGCCAGCGCCCGTTCCCGAGCGCTGATCGTCTTGGACACTGTCCACGGCCCGTACACCCGGGTCACTGCCTGCAAGTACCACTTCTGCACCGCCACGTCCTCCGCCGCCGGCTCCACCAGGCCGGAAGAACGGGCAGGGCCAACGGGAGAGGCCGGCCCACTCGCGCTTGTGGCCGCCGCAGTCATCGGGCCACCCGATCAGCCAGGACGTCGATCACTCGGTCGGCTACCGCCGCTGGATCGTCCACCGCCCCGAGTGGCTTTCCGGTGTCAGCGCAGGTGAACACCCACCCGCCGGGCTTTCCCCGGCAGTCCACCTCAACGGCCCGCAGCGCCGCACCCTCCAGCATGACTCGCAGCACCCGCAGTCCATCCCGTTCGACCAGACCGCACAACAGGCCGGGCCGCCGGCACAGCTCGGCATCCAGCGCGGCCAGGTGCACTCGGCGAGGCCCGAACGCCCCGGTCACGTTCGCCGCCTCGAATTGCTTGCGATCAAAGCCCACGACCCCTGCTCCTGACTTGTCTTTGAGCGGGACCGGTGACGCGCAGTGTGACCGCCCTCCCCATCCCTGGACGGCCGGTCTGGAAGAGGCAATATGCCGCGCCCGGCCACCTGCCACACCACCGGCCCCGCAGCCACCACCTGCGACGAAGGCGAACACCACCCACAGGGCTCACGGCGAATCTTCGGATCTGGCCCCTTGCCCCCGGGTGCCCGCCGCACCAGCAGGCGTCGTCTGGAAGAGACCAACTTCCGCCTTCCGGGGGAGGAGGGGCATTCCTCGGCCGCCTGCTCGTTGCTCCTCTCACCTCGCCTGGTGACCGCGTTCGCGTCCCATGCGACCTAGCCACTTCACCCATCTGGCTAGTGGCATAGGCCAGTTGAGTCATCAGAGTGGCATATGCCACTTGTGGTGGCAAGGGCCTCTAAGAAACCCGCCCCCTGATCTCAGTGGATCGTGTACCGCTGCTCATAACTCCATGCCTCCGGCGGGTAGACCGCTTCGGCGAACTCCAAGGGACGTTCGTCCATGTCGCACACCACATGCCGGACCACGAGCACGGCCGCCGGACCGGCCAGGCCGAACACCGACAACTCATCCTCACTGGCCAGCCGAGCCGCCACCCTGTCATAGGCATGACGCGCCCGCCGCCCCGTGACCTTCTCCACGTAGGCGAGGGTGCCTTCACGAATCCGCTCCCGCTCCACCAGCCGAGGCGCCCGCTCGGCGACCGCCGCCGGATACCAGGACGTCGAAGTCTCCACCGGCCGATCATCGCGATAGATGACCCGATGCCGCCGCACCGCCCGCTGCCCGCCCTCCAACGCCAGCGCCTCGACCACATGCACCGGAGCCGGGACGATCTCAGCGGCCACGATCTCCGCCCGCTCATTCGGCGGATAGATCCGCCCGGTCTCGTTCGCCCGCTGATACCGCTCCCGCGCCCGCCGATGCAGGTCATAACGGCTGAGCACGTAGGTCCCCGACCCGCGCCGAGACTCCACCAGCCCTTGCAGCCGCAGCGCCTCAAGAGCCTTCGTCGCAGTCGGCCGCGAGACCTTCCACTCGGCTGCGATCTGCCGCTCCGAGGGCACCTCGTCCCCAGGCTGCAGATCACCACGCAAGATCTGATCACGGATGTATCCGGCGATCTGCAAGTACTTCGGTAGCGCCTGCTCCAACTCCGGCATGTAGTCCCGCCCTGCGATGAGAAGTGGACAATGCCACCAGCCACCCTACTAGCCAATACCCCTACAACCAGGCCTAGAGTGCAACCGTGACCCGGCTACTCATCGCCGCAGGAGGAGGCGGCGACGCCCTGGCCGCCGCCATCATCCACGCCGCCACCAGCACCGAACCGGCCTACATCGCCACCCTCGCCTGGGACCGACTCCTCATCGACCCCCTCCCCGGCCCCCGCAGCGCCCGCGACTTCACCGGCCTCCGCCACCTCACCGAGCACGTCACCGCGATCACCCCCGACACCCGCCCGATCCCCCCGGCCGGCTCCACCCTGCCCCGCCTCGCCGCGGAACTGGATGCCACCCTCGTCCTGCTCGATCCCACAGGAGGCGCTGTCGGCTTGCGCGCCCAACTCCGCGAACTGGCCGCCGCCCTTGCCACCTCGCACGCTGAAGTCGTCGATGTCGGAGGCGACGTCCTCACCACCGGCAACGACCCCGGCCTACGCAGCCCCCTCGCCGACGCCCTAGTACTGGCCGCGTGCTGCGAACTGGGCATTCCCGTGGACATCCTGATCGCCGGCCCAGGACTCGACGGCGAAATCCCCGAAGCCGATGTGCTGGCGCGAGTGGGCACCACCATCGCCGCCCGCCTCCGTCCAGCCGACGCCGACCGCTACATCCACGTCTTTGACTGGCACCCCTCCGAAGCCACCGCACTCTTGGTCGCAGCCGCCCGAGGAGCTCGCGGCAAAGCCGAAGTCCGCGACAGCGGACTACCCGTCCCCCTCACCGACAACAGCCCCAACGTCTACCGCCTCACCCACACCCAAGCCCTCACCATCAACACCCCCGCCCAAGCCCTCCACCACACAACATCCCTGAACGAAGCCGAACACATCACCCGCACCCTGTGCGGCTTCTCCGAACTCGACTACGAACGAGCCAAAACCGCCAAGCCTCGCCACCCACCCCACATCACCAGCGTCGAAGAGCTTGACCGTAAAGCCCGCGCCTACGAACGCGAAGCCGCCAGCCGAGGAATCGACTACCTCACCTTCCGCCGCCTCGCCGAAGCTCTAGGTATCTCTGTCGCTATGGCCCAACAGCTACGCGCTCACCTCATCACCACCCGCCCAACTCACTACCTGCCACCGATCTGGGCAACATGCTCTATTTGTTAATCATCGAATCATTTGCTTTTTGTGGAGGGCGCTTTCGAGGTGAAGGGCAATTCTTCATCTCTGCAAGAAGTTGATCTTATTTCGCAGTTGAGGGTATTGAGATAAATAATGTTTTTGCTGCCGTCAAGTGTGGGATTAAGCTTGCCGAATTGGGCTTGTTCAGGATCAAGAGCGGCGTCTCTGAGCGCCGCCGCTCCGGCCCGCCAGCCCTGTCGCCCGGCGCATGCGGTATGAGCGCCGGTCACCGGGCGGCGGACCGCCGGGCCGGACAGCACCCAAGCCGACCAGAACCCCCACCACAACACAACGGCCCTCACTGGACCGATAAGGACATCCACGACCACGTCACTCGCGCTGCCGAAGCCGGGTTGTGGTCTCTCTGAGGGGTGATGAGGACCCCCTACAACCCGGAGGTCGTGCAGCGGCTGACCCGGTTGCGATCCCTCTGAGGGGTGATGAGGACCCGACGGCGGCGAGGTGACCGCGCTCGTGCTGGAGTTGCGATCCCTCTGAGGGGTGATGAGGACCCGCGCCCTGGCCGCCCGCAACCTCGCCTACAAGCAGTTGCGATCCCTCTGAGGGGTGATGAGGACGCGGACGCACTGCGCGGCCCAGTGGGCGGACTGGCGTTGCGATCCCTCTGAGGGGTGATGAGGACCCGAACGGCGAACCCAAGAGCGTCCGGGACGCCTAATTGCGATCCCTCTGAGGGGTGATGAGGACTCGGCATCCTCGACCTCCAGCACGCTGGCCAGCACGGGTTGCGATCCCTCTGAGGGGTGATGAGGACTGCCGCACCGGCCTCGTCACCCCGGTGCAGGCCGCGTTGCGATCCCTCTGAGGGGTGATGAGGACGTCTCGGGCTGGTCGCATGAGCACCCGAGACCAGATCTCGTTGCGATCCCTCTGAGGGGTGATGAGGACGTAAAGGAGAGCACCTTGGCCACCGAGATCAGGATGTTGCGATCCCTCTGAGGGGTGATGAGGACCTGGGACCACCACGGTCCCGACGACGACGGCTACATGTTGCGATCCCTCTGAGGGGTGATGAGGACACCCACGTGCCGGTCTCGCCGTGCTCGTCTCGCCAGTGTTGCGATCCCTCTGAGGGGTGATGAGGACCCCAGGGTAAAGCCGCAGGCCAGACGAGCGGAAGCCCACCGGATACGAGCCGATTTTGCAGCGGACCGCCGGTTGTGCATCCGCCCTGGTAGAACGCGTAAATCAACGCGACGGGAGCGAGCGGCATCACGATCACAGTAGCCCGAGAGCGAATATCGTGTCGCCGGGTTGGGCGAGCTTCCCTCTGAGGGACTGCGCCGTTCCCCAGACCACTGCGTCCCGGAGCGCCCGTCCGCGCGGACGAGCACTCCGGACCGTCCCCGCCGATGGCGGTGACGGCCACCCTGGCGGCGACACCGGGGAACGCCAGCGCGTCCGAACGGCCGTCACCAGCAGGCCAACGGCATCAGCGGGTGTCGGTGACCTTGGGGCGGAAGGACTTGGCAAGTCTCCCGACCCGCTAGCGGCAGGGCACAACGAGGGCACATGAGGTCATGATCCGCTGCGAGATGTTGAGAACCGTCGAGGCTTGAACGCCGGGTTATGTAGGGGGACCGGTTCCGGTACAGGTCATGATCAGGTGGTTGACAGAACTCGGTCTTTTGGGTCGAAGTGAAGGCCCCGCCGGGCGGTGGGCTCGGCGGGGCCTTCACGATGCGCTCAGGCTCGGCGTGCTCAGGCGTAGCTGGGCAGGAGGCGTTCGTGGGCCTCGCGCAGCTCGTGCAGCGGGATGGAGAACAGGCCCTCGACGATGAAGGAGTCGCCGCCGACGCGGCCCAGCTGGGTCGCCGGGACGCCGGCGGCCTCGCACAGCTTGGCCAGGCGGGCCTCGCCGCCGGGGCGGACGGCCACCACGGCGCGGGCCACGGACTCGCTGAAGAGGGTGACGAACGGGTCGCCCGGCAGCGTGATCCGGCAGCCCAGGCCGCCGCGCAGGCAGGACTCCACCAGGGCCTGCGACAGGCCGCCGTCGGAGATGTCGTGCGCCCCCGACAGCAGGCCCTCGCGGGCCGCGGCGATCAGCACCGAGGCCAGGGCCCGTTCGGCGGCCAGGTCCACCAGCGGCGGCAGGCCGCCCAGGTGGCCGTAGACCACGTGCGCCCATTCGGAGCCGCCGAACTCCTCGCGGGTCTCGCCCAGCAGTACCAGCAGGTGCCCCTCGCCGGGGAAGGCCATGCCGACCCGGCGGCGCACGTCGTCGTGCACGCCCAGCACCCCCACCACCGGGGTCGGGTTGATCGGCTGGTCGTCGGTCTGGTTGTAGAAGCTGACGTTGCCGCCGGTGACCGGCACGCCCAGCGCCTGGCAGGCGTCGGCCAGCCCTTCCACGGCCCGGGCGAACTGCCACATCACGCCCGGGTCTTCGGGGGAGCCGAAGTTCAGGCAGTTGGTCACCGCCAGCGGGCGCGCCCCGGTGGCCGCCACGTTCCGGTACGCCTCCGACAGCGCCAGCTGGGCCCCCGCGTACGGGTCCAGCCGGGTGTAGCGGCCGTTGCCGTCCAGCGAGATCGCCACGCCCAGGCCGCTTTCCTCGTCCAGGCGGATCACCCCGGCGTCCTCGGGCATGGCCAGCACCGTGTTGCCCAGCACGTACCGGTCGTACTGGGAGGTGATCCAGGTCTTGGACGACAGGTTGGGGGAGGCCGCCAGCCACAGCACGGTGTTGCGCAGGTCCTCGGCGGTGGCGGGACGGGCCAGCCGGCCGGGGGTGTCGGCCTGCAGCGAGGCCAGGTCCGCGGGCGGCTCGTACGGCCGCTCATAGACCGGCCCCTCGTCGGCGGCGGTGCCCGGCGGGATGTCCACGATCACCTCGCCGCGCCAGGTCATCACCAGCCGCCCGGTGTCGGTGACCTCGCCGATCACGGTGGCGGGGATCTCCCACTTGGCGCAGATCTGCAGGAACCGGTCGACCTTGCCGGGTTCGACCACGGCCATCATGCGTTCCTGCGATTCGCTCATCAGGATCTCCTCGGGACGCAGCGTGGCGTCCCGCAGCGGCACCGCGTCCAGCACGATGTGCATCCCGCCGGTGCCGGCCGCCGCCAGCTCGGTGGTGGCGCAGGAGACGCCGGCCGCGCCCAGGTCCTGGATGCCGACCACGAGGTCCTCGCGGTACAGCTCCATGCAGCACTCGATGAGGAGCTTTTCCATGAACGGGTCGCCGACCTGCACGCTGGGCCGCTTGGCCTGCGACTCCTCATCGAAGGTCGCCGAGGCCAGCACCGAGGCGCCGCCGATGCCGTCCGGGCCGGTGGCCGCGCCGAACAGGATCACCTTGTTGCCGGGGCCGGGGGCGTGGGCCCGTTTGATGTCCTCGTGCCGCATCACCCCCACGCACAGCGCGTTCACCAGCGGGTTCTTCTCATAGCAGGGGTCGAAGACGGTCTCCCCGCCGATGTTGGGCAGCCCCAGGGAGTTGCCGTAGCCGCTGATGCCGGCGACCACGCCGGGCAGCACCCGCTGGGTGTCGGGGGCGTCGGCGGGCCCGAACCGCAGCGAGTCCATCACCGCGATCGGCCGGGCGCCCATCGACAGGATGTCGCGGACGATCCCGCCCACTCCGGTCGCCGCGCCCTGGTAGGGCTCCACATAGGACGGGTGGTTGTGGGATTCGACCTTGAAGGTGACCGCGAGCCCGCGCCCGACGTCCACCACGCCGGCGTTCTCGCCCATGCCGACCAGCAGCGCATCGCTCTTGGGGGCCTTCTCCCCGAACTGCCGCAGGTGCACCTTGGAACTCTTGTAGGAGCAGTGCTCGCTCCACATCACCGAGTAGATCGCCAGCTCGGCGGCGGTGGGCCGGCGCCCCAGAATCTGGCGGACCCGCCGGTACTCCTCCTCGGTCATGCCCAGCTCGGCGTACGGCTGCCGCTGGTCGGGCGTCCGCTCCGCCACCGCCACCGAGTCGACCGGCGGCTCGGCCGCGGTCTGCTCTGCGGCCAGGGCCGACAACGCCTCCAGCCCCGCCTCCGGGGAGGCGACGCCCTCGCCCGGCTCCTCACCGGACCGTCCACCGTGCCCGGCCGCCTCCTGGGAGACGGGCTCACCGGCGTCCGGAACGGGCTGGGAACCCGCGGCCGGTGGGATGGGCGTGCCCGCGGGAGGTGTCCCCTGGATCGGCTGGGGCCCCGTCGCCGTGGCCGGCGGGACGGGAGTGCTTGCGGGAGGCGTTCCCGGTGAGGCGGGTTCGCCGGTGGGCTGGGAACCCGCTGCCGGAGGAACGGGTGTGCCCGCTGGGGGCGTCCCCTGGATCGGCTGGGGCCCCGTCGCCGTGGCCGGCGGGACGGGGGTGCCTCCAGGAGGTGTTCCCGGTGTGGTGGGTGCGCCCGGGATCTGCTGGGGGCCCGTCGCCGTGGCCGGCGGGATGGGCGTGCCCGCGGGGGGTGTCCCCTGGGTCGGCTGGGGTCCCGTCGCCGTGGCCGGCGGGACGGGAGTGCTT
>Ga0207874_1000769_pt1 | contig 42838 bp, 34 predicted proteins | sample HigsolmetaAR201D_FD_184833 | JGI IMG/M metagenome (GOLD analysis project Ga0207874, IMG submission 184833) | Ionic liquid and high solid enriched microbial communities from the Joint BioEnergy Institute, USA - AR20-1-D (SPAdes) (version 2) ...
CGAGAAAGACACCGAACAGGTACTGAACCAGTGGCGGAACATCGGGCAGTTCCTGTATCTCAGCACGCACTATTGGTGGTACAATAGATCGTATCATAGCCGTCTCTTGTGTTTGATATGTTCTGAAAACTCTTATCATGCCACAAGTTGGCGGTTGTGATATTTTTCTCAGTATTTCTGCAAAGCTCTCGGTAAGGGGATGGAGACTCCCCAGCGTTTGCTCGTGTATGGAGAAGGCGCACTCGTACAATGGCCTCGCCTGCTCGTATTTCCCCTGCCTTTCGAGCAGCACAGCCAAGTTATTGAGACATTGAGCGGTATCAGGGTGCTCCGGTCCTAACGTTCGCTCGAGAATCTGTACGACACGTTCATACAGTGCTCGGGCCGTCTCGTACTCTCCTTGGTGGCTCATCAGGAGAGCCAGGTTGTTGAGGCTGTAGGCGGTATCGGGGTGCTCGGGTCCCAACACCTGCTCACGTATGGAGAGTGCCTGCTCAAAGAGGGACCGAGCCGCCCCATACTCTCCCAGCCTTTCGAGCGAGTTACCCAGATTGTTGAGGCTGGCTGCAGTATCGGGGTGCTCGGGTCCCAGCACCTGCTCACGAATGGAGAGCGCGCGCTCGGAGAACTGCCAGGCCGTTCGATACTCTCCTTGTTGGTTCATCAGGAAAGCCAGGTTGTTGAGGCTGGTTGCAGTATCGGGGTGCTCGGGTCCCAGCACCTGCTCACGAATGGAGAGCGCGCGCTCTAGGAGTGGTCGCGCCGCCCGATAGTTGGTGAGCATCTGCTCAGCACGACCAAGCGTATCGGCAAGCTCGGCGGCCTGCGCATCGCCACGGGGATCAGCACCCTGCTGGACATGGCGCAGATGGGCGAGGATAGGCTGGAGTTGGGCGGGATAGCCACTATCAATTCGCTTACTCCCTTCATCGATCAACACCCGCTCCACGGCTGCTTGCGCTCTATCATCGTTACTGACACTCAGCATGAAGGCGACGATCAGGCGATGCAGGCGGATCGTCTCATCTCCAGGCCCACTCAACCCTAGCTCATCAAGACGAATCAGGGCATCCTCAAAGTCTAATACTTGCTCATCGCTAAGCTCAAGAATAGCCTGTAACAATGCGTGAGGGATCGGCTCACCAGGGGCGAAGTGGGCGGCGCGGGTCAAAAGCGTCAGGGCAAGCGCATCGATCGGATCATCGGCATCGAGGCGCTGATAGCTTACCGCCAGGGTCAGGGCTACATCGCGCTCGTGCTCGGTGGGTGTGTTACTGAGCGCCCGTAGCGCAAACTGCTGGAGTGGTGCGCTGCGCAGTTTTTCGAGGTACTGCGCTGGACTTTGTTTGTAGCGCTTGAGATAACTGCCCGCCACATGCAGGGCCAGCGGCAGATCTCCTAATGCCGCTGCTAAGGCGCTTAGGTCGCGGTCATCCTCGGGCAGATCGGGACGGAAACGGCGCAGTAGCGCGATGCTTGCGGCACGGGGCAGCGTGTCCAGGCGGTGCTCGTGTATGCCAAGCGCATCGTCCCAACGCTGGCGGCGGCTGGTCACCAGCACACGGCAGCCTCCAACCTTTGGTCGATATTTGCGCAGTAGCGCCTCGTCCTCGCAGTTATCGAAGATCAGTAGGCGGGGAACGGGTTCCTGCCAGATCTGCCGCACACGGGCCACTTGCTTGGGGAAGTCCAATGCCGCAAAGCCTGGCAGATCCATGGCCGTGCCGCAGGCGACGATCTCGCTCTCAACACCATCAGCCTCGGCGAAGGAGAGCCAATAGACGCCGCCGGCGAAGTATTGGCCGTAGCGGTGTACAAACTCGCTGGCCAGTTGCGTTTTGCCAATGCCTCCCATCCCTGTAGCGGCTGCGATCGCAGGAGTGCCTTGTTTGAGAATGGCCGCCAGTGTCTTCAGATCGCTTTCGCGACCGACAAAGAATGGGTTAGCAGAGAGTTGGACGCGCGAGTTGGGTGGGACTGGAGCAGGCTCGGGCACCCTGTCGAGCGGCAGGCGCTCAAGTTGTTGTTGAGCTTCCGCTAGGTCGATGGTCGGGCGGGGCGGCAGCACAGTAATGTTGTTGTATATCTGATGGACATCGCCAGAAGGGTTGATGACTGGACCCTGTGCGCCTTGGAGATTGATTTGGTTGCCAGCAATTGATACGCGATCGCCATTGTTATCCATATGCTTTCAAAACGGTAGATTTAGATGAGGTCTTTTTTACTGTAGCATAGGTATTGTAGCATTGACAAGACGTGATGTGGGCAGGGTTTTCGGAATTACCAAGTCCTCTCTAGTTGGTGTAATGGGTTGGTTTGATGGATTTTTGGTTAGAAAAGTCATATAGTCATAACTGATACGGCGGAAATCAATAGAGAAAATGGAAGCTTACGGGATGAGGTGAGTCGTGGAGAATTGGAGAAGGTTGGACATCCGATCCAACCTTCTTCGATGCCTATTCGCTCATCTCTAGGTTGGCGAAGCTGGCCAGCAGGCGTTTGACGCCTTTGCCGCTGAAGGCGACGGTCACTTCCTCATCGCCATCGACGAGCTTGGAGCTGACCACGACGCCTTCGCCGAACAGGGCGTGGCGCACTTTGAGGCCGGCGAAGAAGCGCGTCTCTTTGGGGGTTTGTGGCAGCGCGGCTCGCTGTTGCTTGGCGGCTGGCGGCTGGCTGGTGCGCGAGGCGGAGGGTGTGGCGCGGCGCGATCCGCCCGCTGCTGTGCCAAAGGTGCGGGGCGTGAACATGCTCGTCTGGTGGGCGCTACTGATGCTGCGCTTGGGCGCTTGGGCCACCAGTTCTTTGGGGATGCTGGCCAGGAAGCGCGAGGGCGTTGAGACGTTGGTGCGCCCGTAGGTCGAGCGGCGGAAGGCGTACAACAGGTATAACTGCTTGCGCGCCCGCGTCGCACCGACGTAGAACAGCCGCCGCTCCTCCTCCAGCGCGTCGCGGTCGTCGAGCGAGCGTGAGTGCGGCAGCAAGCCCTCCTCCAGGCCCACCAAGAAGACGACGGGGAACTCCAAGCCCTTGGCCTGGTGCAGGGTGATGCAGGTGATCGCGTCCTGATCCTCTTTGATGGTGTCAACATCGGCCACCAGCGCGACTTCCTCCAGGAAGGTGGGCAGTTGCGCTTCGATGGGCAGGTTGATGTAGTTGAGCGCCACGTTGCGAAGCTCTTGCACGTTGTTCCAGCGGTCGCGTCCTTCCTCCTCGCCATACTCGCGTCGCAGGGCTTCCTCGAAATCGACGCGTGAGAAGAGCAGGCCCATCAGGTCATCGAGCGACTGTTCGGTCTTGGCGGCGATCAGTTCGTCGAGCACGCGCAGGAACGAGAGTAGCGATTGTCTGGTGCGCGGGCTGAACGGCGCTGGCTTGGTGGGTTCGGGCGCTTCGCTGCTGGGATTGGCCTGCTCGTTCAGCAGTTGCAGTGCTACGTAGGGCGGTACGCCGAGTGAGTTGGCCCAACGGTTCAACTCGTCCTCGGTGCGGTCGCCGATGCCGCGCGGGGGCCAGTTCAGCACGCGGCTGAAGTTGATGGTATCGTAGGGGTTGTGGGCCACGCGCAGGTAGGCGAGGGCGTCCTTGATCTCTTTGCGCTCGTAGAAGCGCGTGCCGCCGACGATCTGGTAGCGCAGGCCGCGCCCGATCAGCGCCTCCTCGATGGCGCGGGATTGCGCATTGGTGCGGTACATGATCGCGATGTCGCCGAGTTTGTATTCGCCGCTGGCGACTAGGCGGGCCGCTTCATCCACGACGAGTTGGCCTTCTTCATCCTGATCGTAGGCCTCCTGCAACTGCACCAGCGCGCCCTTGTCGTTCTCAGTCCAGAGACGCTTGACGTGTTTGCGGCGCACATCGCCCCGGATCACGGCCTGCGCCACATCGAGGATGGCCTGCGTGCTGCGGTAGTTCTGCTCCAGCAGAATCACCTGCGCCTCGGGGTAGTCGTCCTCGAACGAGCGGATGTTGCGGATATCGGCGCCACGGAAGGCGTACACCGACTGATCCTCATCGCCGACCACGAACAGGTTGCGGTATTTCGAGGCCAACAGCTTCAGCAGCACGTACTGCACGCGGTTGGTGTCCTGGTACTCGTCGGCGAGGATGTAGCGGTAGCGCTCTTGGTAGCGGTCGAGCACATCGGGGTGCTGCTCGAACAGCTGCACCGTCTCCACCAACAGGTCGTCGAAGTCGAGCGCGTTGGATTCCCGCAGCAGTTGTTGATAGCGCACGTAGCAGCGTCCCGTCACTTCGTCCTTATAGGTGCGACCAAGGCGAATGAACTCCTCGGGGCAGACCAATTCGTTCTTGGCCCGCGAGATCTCGGAGTGGATGGCGCGGGGCGCGTTGCGCTTCTCGTCGAGGTTGAGGTCTTTGAGCACACGCTTCATCAGGCGCATCTGGTCATCGGAATCGTAGATGGTGAAGTCGCGCTCGCGGCCAAGGTGCACGATGTCGCGTCGCAGGAAGCGCGTGCAGATGCTGTGGAAGGTGCCGACGATCAGCGCGGCGGCGCGGCCCTGGCCCAGCAACACATCGAGGCGCTCCTTCATCTCGCGGGCGGCTTTGTTGGTGAAGGTGACCGCCAGGATGTTGTAGGGATCGACCTTGAGCGTTTCGATCAGGTAGGCGATGCGATGCGTGAGGATGCGGGTTTTGCCCGAGCCGGGGCCTGCCAATACCAATACTGGGCCTTCGGTGGCTTGTACCGCTTTCTGTTGCGCCGGATTCAGATTCTCGAGAAGCTGTGTGCTCATGCTGTTTATGCTTTCGTTCGTATGCAATCGAGCGGCATTATAGCACGTCTTTTCGCATTTGATCGGCTGAGTGGCTTACGATTTTACGGGATAGCCCAGTTCGCCCAGCACGTCCTCCCAACTCTGCTCGCCGATCAGCCGATGCACGAGCGTATCGCCCTCGGCTTCGATGATGAGTTTGGGCGCTTCGGGGGCCAGACAGTGGTGCGCGCCACCTTCGCCGCTCAGCATGGCTTGGTACGCGCCCGTGCCGAAGAAGGCCAGCAGCAGCGGCTCGGCGCGGTTGGTCTGCTCATCGAGCAGCGGCAGGATCAGCGGCGGCGCGCCTTCGCGGGGGAAGAAGTCGTCGGAGTCGCAGGTGCGTCGCCCGCCCAGCACCACCGGGCCAGCCTCACGATCCCAGTGGTTCAGTGGCAGTGTGATAAACTCCTGCCCCTCCACGATCAGGATGTCGGGCAGGGCCACCATCAGGCTGCCGTTGATCAGATACCAGGGCGGCATGCCCGGATGGCCGCGCTTGGTGCGGCCCACGCTAAAAATGTGCACGCCGTGATCGGCTACGGTGTAGCGCCCGAATTCGCCGACCAGATTGGGGGCCGGCACGCCTCGCTCGATGCAGCCATCGCCGATCACCTGCATGATCTCGCGGGCGGCGCTGACGTAGTCGAACGAGAAGCCGAGGCTGTACGCCGCTGTGGGCATGCCGCCGCCGAAGTTGAAGGTGTTCAGGGTCGGCGCGACCGCGTGCACTTGGGCGTAGGCATCCAGCGATTCGCGCAGTTCCTTCAGCCAAAAGTCGTGATCTTCGAGTTGGCTGCCGACCATGGCGTGGTAGAGCACGATCTGATGGGGCGTCTCGGCCACGCGCCGTGCCAGGGCCACCATCTCCTCGGGGACCATGCCGAAGCGGTCGTAGCCGTAGGTCGCGCCCTCGGCCAGGTCTTCGCTGTCCTTGCGCTCGCGCAGGCCCAGCAGCAGCGGCTCGGGGCAGGCGGCCAGCGCCTCGAACTCCTCGGGGTCGTCGAGGATGGGCATAATGTTTTTGAAGCCAGCCGTGCGCAGCGCGAGGATGGCCTGGATGTAGGCGGGTTCCTTCGAGCCGTTGCAGAAGATCATGCGGTCGCTGGGCAGCACGCCGCTGGCCCACAGGCTGTGCGCGATCCGCACATCGAAGGCGGAGGAGGTTTCGTAGTGTGCGCCGGATAGCACGGCGGTGCGCACGACCTCTTCGGCGAAGTTTGCTTTGGTGGCGTAGGCGTAGAGGAAGGCGCCGGGGTAGCCGAGCTGCGCGCGGGCGGTCTCGAAGTAGCCCTGCATGGCGTGGATGCGGCGCGTGATCTGGGGACAGTACGAGATCTCGAGCGGCGCGCCGTACTGCTGCACCAATGCGAGTAGGTCGAGCGACTCGCCGAAGATGACGCGGTTATCGCGCAGGCTGATGAAGTCGTTCAGTTGGCCCGATGGCGATACCTGTGGGCGCATATGGTCGTGATATGTGGGCATATGGCACTCTCGCTAACTGATCGTCTCTGCCAAGTATAGCAGATGTTTTTATCATCCACAGATTACACAGATTATGTTTATTAAATTGTTTTCACTGTCATTCCGAATGGAGTGCGTAGCACGGAGTGAGGAATCTCGTCGCTTTTTCATTGTATTCCTCGCAGAGATCTCTCACTTCGCCTGACGGCTTGTTCGAGATGACAGCGCTTTTCGTTGTTTTCTCTGTGACGGAGCGCCACGTCACCTAGTCAACCCTGTCACCGCGAGCGGGCACAGGATGCGCTAGGCGCGGGTATGCGCGTACATGCGAGGGCGTGCGTTGCTGCTTTTCGTTGCAGCCTCGATGAGATCCTTCACTTCGTTCAGGATGACAGCGTGCTGCGTTGTATTCTCGGTGAGATCCTTCGCTTCGCTCAGGATGACGGCGCGTTTCATTGCTTCTTCGGTGAGATCCTTCGCTTCGCCTGGCGGCTCGCTCAGGATGACAGTGCGTTTCATAGAGTACAGCGAACAATTGTCATTCTGAACGAGTGCGCAGCACGAAGTGAAGAATCTCCCCGTCTCGTGCGGCCTTGTGCGTGTGGGTTTGCGTCCAGGATGACGCTGCTTTCCATCGTTCTTCACTGTCATTCCGAATGGAGTGCGTAGCACGAAATGAGGAATCTCGTCGCTTTTTCATTGTATTCCTCGCAGAGATCTCTCACTTCGCCTGACGGCTTGTTCGAGATGACAGCGCTTTTCGTTGTTTTCTTGGCTTTTCGTCGCCCCAGTCACCTGGTCACCAAGTCACCTTATCAGCCCGTTGACCAAACGCGGCGCTGGCGCTAGACTAGTGTATCTCGCAGATAATGGAGGATATGTTATGTCTAGTTCTACACTCGATTGTGCGCCCGGGGAACCGCAACGAGCGTATGTGCAGGCCAATGGTATCCAGCTTTCGTACTTGGAGTGGGGGCAGAGCGGCCCGCCGTTAGTGTTGCTGCACGGCATCACCAGCAGCGCCCGCACCTGGTGGCGCGTTGCTCCGGCGCTGCAACAGCGTGGCTTCCACGTCTACGCCTTCGATATGCCCGGCCACGGCGAGAGCGCCGAGACCAACGATCACCGCATCGAGGCGATCGCCGCCACCGTAGCCGCCGCGCTGCGAGCGCTGAATCTCAGCGATGTCACGCTGATCGGCCATTCGTGGGGCGGCATCACGGCGCTGACGCTGGCGCACAGTGCCGACGGCGCGTTGCTCAAGCGCACGGCGCTGATCGACCCGCCGCTGAAGATGGACCCAGAGCGGGGCGCTGAGCGGCTGCCCGGCTTCCTCGAAGGCGTGGGTGAGCCGCCCGAGCAGACGCTGCCCCGTGTGCGGGCCAACAACCCCGACTGGCACGAGTGCGATTTCCATTGGAAGGGCGAGGCATTGGTGCAGTGTCGGGCCGATGCGGTGCGCGGCCTGTTCCTGCATAGTGGCAATTGGGATAGCACGGGCTATTTCGCCGAGATTGAGATGCCGTTGCTGTTGCTGGTGCCCGATCCCGAGCATAGCGCCATCCCCGCCGATGTGCTGGAGATTGCGCGGGGGGCGATGCGCTCCAATACGCACTTGCAGTATATTCCGAACACCACACACAATATGTTCCGAGGAAAGGGCTTCGAGCCAACGCTAGCGGCGCTGCTGGCCTGGCTAGGCGTTTAAGGCGCGGTCTTTCGTTGTATTAACCGTTGCGCTTGGGCAGGGTGGGATGCGTTTTGCGTTCCCACCCTGTTGCTGCCTTTAATGCCCGCCGCTGCCTGTGCTTTGTCTATCAAAGAATACATTATGACCACAAGGGTCACATGGTCAAACAATGAGGCGCATTGCATCCCCGCTTTTCACTGTCATTCCGAACGGAGTGCGCAGCACGGAGTGAGGAATCTCATTGTTTCCTCACCGCCTTCCATTGCAGCACATTGCATCTCCGCTGAGATCTCTCATTTCGCCTAACGGCTCATTCGAGATGACATTGGTTTTCGTTGTTTTTCGTTGCTTCCTCGGTGAGATCCTTCACTTCGCCTGCGGCTCCGTTCAGGATGACGCTGCTTTTCGTCGTTCTTCTCTGTCATTCCGAACGGAGTGCGTAGCACGGAGTGAGGAATCTCCCCGTCTCGTGCGGCCTTGTGCGTGTGGGTTTGCGTCCAGGATGACGCTGCTTTTCATCGTGCTTCACTGTCATTCCGATACAGCACATTGCATCTCCGCTGAGATCTCTCATTTCGCCTGACGGCTCATTCGAGATGACAATGGTTTTCGTTGTTTTTCGCTGCTTCCTCGGTGAGATCCTTCACTTCGCCTGGCGGCTCGCTCAGGATGACGCTGCTTTTCTTCGTTCTTCGCTGTCATTCCGAACGGAGTGCGCAGCACGAAGTGAGGAATCTCATCGTTCCCTCACCGCTACAGCACACTGCATCTCCGCTGAGATCTCTCATTTCGCCTAACGGCTCATTCGAGATGACAATGGTTTTCGTTGTTTTTCGCTGCTTCTTCGGTGAGATCCTTCACTTCGCCTGCGGCTCCGTTCAGGATGACGGCGTTTTTCGTTGTTTCCTCAGTGAGATCTCTCATTTCGCCTGACGGCTCATTCGAGATGACAACGTTTTTTGTTGTTTTCTTTGCTTTTTCGAGTGGATGATCAATCGGCGACTAGCAGACCACACTGCCGTAGCACTGGGGCGGGTGCGGTTGGTGCCGTTCCGCTGCAAGTTTATGCGGGAGCATGACCACGGGCGCTGCGGCAGGCGGTTGCTTCCTTTTTCCAAGAAGAAATGACTATTATCCTTGAAAAGTCATATGGTCATAATTAGATGGGCTGAGGAGGCAAATGAATACGGGGAACGCGGCGTGTGTGCCGGTTCCCCGTGTGAATGTTTGGCGTATGTGGCGTTTGGATGGGTTAGATGCGCTCGGCGACGGCGGCGCCCACCGCGCTGGTGGAGTGGGTCTGCTCGCCTGGCGCTGCCACGTCGCCGGTGACGAAGCCCGCATCGAGCGCGGCGTTGACGGCGGCTTCGACGGCGGCGGCTTCGGCTTCGAGGCCCAGCGAGTGCCGCAGCAGCAACGCGACACTGAGGATGGTCGCCAGCGGGTTGGCGATGCCCTTGCCCGCGATGTCCGGCGCGGAGCCGTGGATCGGCTCGTAGAGGCCCATGCGGGTGGCGCTGCCATCCACCGGGAGGGCGCCCAGCGAGGCCGAGGGCAGCATGCCCATCGAGCCTGCCAGCATCGAGGCTTCGTCGGTCAGGATGTCGCCGAACATGTTCTCGGTGACGATCACGTCGAAGTCGGCGGGGCGGCGCAGTAGGTGCATCGCACAGGCATCGACCAGGATGTGCTCGACCTGCACGTCGGGGAATTCCTCACGCATCACGCGGGTGGTGACGCTGCGCCACAGCCGCGAGGTCTCTAGCACGTTGGCCTTATCGACCGAGGTGAGTTTGTTGCGGCGACCCTGCGCTAGTTTGGCGGCGGTGCGCACGATCCGCTCGATCTCGGCGGTGGAGTAGACGCACTCGTCGAAGGCGCTCTCCTGGCCGTCGGCGTCGCGCTCGCGACCCTTCTTGCCGAAGTAGATGCCGCCCGTCAACTCGCGCACCACCACCATATCGACGCCCTGCAGGCGCTCGGGGCGCAGCGGCGAGGCGTTGATCAGGCGCGGGTGCATCGCTACGGGCCGCAGGTTGGCGAACAAGCCCAGCGCTTTGCGGATGCCGAGCAGACCCTGCTCGGGGCGCACTTTGGCTTCGGGGTTGTCCCACTTGGGGCCGCCGACCGCGCCCAACAGCACGGCGTCGCCTTCCACACACAGCTTCACGGTCTCCTCGGGCAGCGCGGTGCCCGTCTGGTCGATGGCGATACCACCCAGCAGCGCCTCGCGCAGCACGAACTCGTGGCCGAAACGCGCCTCAACGGCCCGCAGCACACGCACACCTTCGGCGATAACCTCTGGCCCAATCCCATCGCCGGGCAAGAGCGTAATTGTGGCTTTCATTGCCAATCCTTTCGTATCACGACTTGGAAGATTGCTTAACGAATCGTCACCGCACTGCCGCTTTCCTTGGCATCAGGACGCGCTCTTGCGGGTGATCGAGTTCTGCGATCACACGGGCGCGAAATGCGGCATCGGTGATCGGCATATACAAATCGCGCTTCATCGTCGGCTCGCCCTCGCGCACGGGCGAGACGAGCCACGCCTTGAACAGCGCGGCTTCCCACGGGAACAAGAACGGGTTCTCATCGGCGATCAGGGCGTCGAGCAACACGCGCTCCAGCCCCCAAAAGCGATAATGTTTGATCGAATTGTTGGCTCGAAACCATCTGGCATCGTCGATCACGTCGTCGGGCAGCAGTTCGAGGTACGGGTCCATGTACACTAGGTCGAATTCGCGATCGCGCAGCAGTTCGCGCACATCGCCTTTGATCACGGTGATCTTCAGGCGCTCGGGGCGCTGCCAGAACAGGCTGTTGAAGGCCGCGATCACGTCGCTGTGCCGCTCGTAGACGACCACTTCTTCGACTTCGGGCTTGGCGGCGGCCCGCAGTGCGAAGTAGCCCATCCCGAGGCCCGCCGTCGCCACGCGCCCACGCGCCATCGCGATCGCTACCGCGCAACTTTGCACCTCCAGCGGCGCGAGCGACATCCACAGCTTGTGGTTGATGAAAAACGCCGGGATCGGCGGCAGCGCCTTGCGATAGTGCTGGTTGAAATAGTCGTCGCAGGGGCCATCGGGCTTGCGCAGATAGCGCGATTCGACGGCTCCGAAACGATGCACGCCGGACGGCAGCGCGTAGAAACGAATCTCCTGCGCCAAATAGGCATCGCTGAATGGGTTGATTGGAAAGGTCGGTTCCATTACTGATCTGGCGGTTGATCTCCAAGTTTATCGAAGCGATAGACGCGGTGCTGCGGGTGTTGAGCGATCGGCTGGTACGTTAGGTTGTGCTCCTGCGCGGTACGCTCGATCAGTTCCACCAATGGCGTCACGACCACAATCCAATATGCGCCGCCCTCACTCAAGCGCTCGATCGGCTTCAGCACGAAGTCGCGCACGATCGCCGCATCGCCGATGTGGCCGGGCACGTTCGAGACGATCAGGTCGAAGGTGCCTGGAGGCAGGTCGTCGGTGCCGATGCTGGCGAGCGTGGTGGTGTTGGGCACGTTGTTCAGTTCGGCGTTGTGCTGCGTGTAGCGCACCGCTAGCAGGTCTTTGTCGGACATGGTGACGTGCGCTTGCGGGTGGAATCGGGCCAGCACAATGCCGATCACGCCGTAGCCGCAACCCAGATCGAGGATGCGAGCGGGCTGCCGAACGGCGGGCAGCAGGTAGCGCAGCAAGAACTGCGTGCCCGAATCGACGCTATGGGTCGAGAACAGCAGTTCGGCGGCGTCGAACACGAAGTGCTGGCGGTTGATCGCGTAGACGATCCGTTTTTTGAAGTAGAGATCCGCTTCCCAGCCAGCCATTACGCGCCCCTATGGTTCATCGAATACAGGATCATCCCTTCGCTGCGAGCGTGTTCGTGCAGCGATAGTTTGTGCTTGCGCGCCACGCCCGGCACCAAGCGGTTCAGATGCACCTCGGCGGTGAAGTAGTAGCGCTGCTGCGGCTCCAGATGCGCGAGCGGCTGCAACAGCCAGTCGTGAGTGATCGCGCGATCGCCGATCTTGGAGGGCACGTGCGCCACGATCAGGTCGAAGCGCTGCTCGCCGAGCGCCTCCACGCCGATGCTGCCCAACACCGTCAGGTTGGAGACGCCGTTGAGCGCTGCGTTGTGGCGCGTGTAGCGCAGAGCCAACAGATCCTTGTCGAGCGCGGTGATGTAGGCGTGCGGCGCGAGTTTCGCCAGCACCACGGGCACCACGCCGTAGTTGCAGCCCAGCACCGCAATGCGCTTGGCGGTGTCGAGCAGGTCGGCCACGTAGGGCAACACCAACTGCGAGGCGCGATCGATCGCGAAGGGCGATGCGAGCAGCGCCGCAGTGTCGAACTGGAAGCTCTGGTCGTTTAGCTCGTAGGTGAGCCGACTTTTGAAGTACGGATCGTCGAACATGTCTGCAACCGCGCGGTTGTTCCCTTCGTTGCCCTAGCGACCAGCGTATGCGGCGAACACACTCTCGGCTGCGGCGTTGCCACCGCAGATCAGCGCCACCGGATGTTTGAAGCCGCTCAGATCGACCGAGCCGTTTTGCAGCGCGGCCAACACCGCAGCGCCAGCCGGCTCGACCAATTGGTTGCACTCCTGCCAGAGCCAACGCATCGCCGTGATCATCTCAGCGTCCTCCACCAACTCCACCCGATCCACGTAGCGCTGCGTCAGGGCCAGCGTGCGCTCGGAGACGGAGCGCGGCGCCAGCGTATCGGCGATGGTGGTGACGGTGGGCAGCGGCGTGAGCGCACCCGCCCGCAGGCTGTTGGTCATCGATGCCGCGCCGACCGGCTCCACGCCGATGATCTGCACCTTGGGGCGACGCTGCTTGATCGCGGCGGCCATCCCGGCGATCAGCCCGCCACCACCGATCGCGATCAGCACACAGTCCATCTCTGGCACGTCGTCCAGCAGTTCCAGACCCAGCGTGCCCTGACCAGCCAATGTGCCGGGCGCATCGAACGGGTGGATGTAGGTCAACCCCGCTTCGGCGGCGTGCTGTAGGGCGCGCTCGTTGGCGTCGTCCCAGGCCGCGCCGTGTCGGATCACCTGCGCGCCCCAGGCGGCGATACGGGCTTCGCGGTCGGCGCTGGCCCGCTCGGGCAGGTAGACGATGGCGGGCAGGCCCAAGCGCCACGCGCCGTAGGCCAGCGCCACGCCGTGGTTGCCGCCCGAAGCCGTGATTACGCCGCGCGCGCGTTGTGCATCATCAAGCTGAAGCAGGTTGTTGAAGACGCCGCGCGCTTTGAACGAGCCGGTTACCTGAACATTCTCCAATTTGAATCGCAGTTGCGTGGGCAGCGCTTGGGCATCCGCACGGCCAGCACGCAGTTGCGGCGCTGGCAGCATCGGCGTGTGCCGCACATAGCCAGCGATTCGCGCGCGGGCGGCCTCGATCTGCTCAAGCGGGAGTGTGTAGCTCATACACGTCTCGTTTAGCTAACTACTTGTCGGCGGCTTATCGGCGGTGGGTGCGGTGGGCCTTGGCGGGAGCTTGGCTTTCTTCGGCTTTGCGCTCAGGAACCAGGTCAACGCGCCGATCACCAAGGCCGCACCACCGCCACTGATCAGCAGATTGGTTTGGCCATCCCAACTCACGAACTGCCCCAGGAAGCCCACGCCGAGCACTACCACGACCACACCGATCAGCTTGTCCTTCAGATCGTCGAGCGAGTGGATTTCGAGCCAACTGGGCATCTGCACGGTATCATCGATGAACAACTCGTACAAACCCACCGCGATGATATAGAGCACAGTCGCCAACAGGAAAATATCGACGATCTCGATAAAGTTCAGCAACAGCGATTTGGCAGTCTTCGACGAGAAATCGAGTTTTTCGATGAAGTGGATCAGCACCACTACGGTTTCTATCGCGCCAAAAATGAGGAGGGCCGTCGCTGCAAGCAGCGTCGCAACGACGGCGATAATCACCAGGTAGCGCGTCAATGCCATGAGCCGATTGATCATAGTAGGTTCGTGGTCACCACGCGGCCCGGATTCGCTGCCTCATAGGCGGCGATCGCTTCTTCTTCGGCCAGCAAGAAGCCCATCTGATCCACGCCGTGGAGCAGGCAGTGCTTGGCGAACGGCTCGATCGGGAAGGTCACGGTTTGGCCGCCCGGCAGCGTCACAGTCTGGCTCGCCAGATCGACCGTCACCTCGGTGCTGGGATCTTCCTCGAACATGCTGACGAGTTGGTAGTAGGTCTCCTGATCGACCTGGATCGGCAGCAGGCCGTTCTTCAGCGCGTTGTTCTTGAAGATATCGGCGAAGTAGGTCGAGATCACGGCCTTGAAGCCGTAGCCCATCAGCGCCCATGGGGCGTGCTCGCGCGAGGAGCCACAGCCGAAGTTGTTGCCCGCCACCAGCACTTGCGCGCCCTTCACCTCGGGGCGGTTCAGCACGAAATCGGGCTTGGGCGTGCCATCGGGGTTGTAGCGCCAGTCCGAGAACAGCCCCTCGCCCAGGCCAGCCTTGTCGGTGGTCTTGAGGTAGCGGGCCGGGATGATCTGGTCGGTATCGATATCGGCCACCGGCAATGCGACAATGCGGGTGGTGAATGGTTTAATCGGTTCCATGTTTCCTCCGTTATACAGCTTTACTGCTGTAAAAAGGTAAGGCTATCGGCGAACAGCGGCTCGTCTGTCGCGAGTTGCGCGGCCTGCTGCACATCGGCGAGCACGCTCGCAGCACTCGGATCGAGCTGATACTGCGCCCAAGCCCGTAGGAAGTACGCATCGGCCAGGTCGGGGCGCGCCTGCACGGCTCGCCCTGCGAAGTCGATGATGTACGTGCTGATCGTCTCGGTATCCATCTCGCCCACCGTGCCGACGATCAGCGGCGTATCGGCGGAGAAGATCTGCTCGGGTGTGTAGGCACGCATGATGTCGAGCGCCGCCCCGTAATCGCCGTAGAAGACCCGATCGAGCAGTGGATATGGGCTTGTCTCGGCCTGTTCGGCGCGGCCCTCGGCCACCAACTTGATGTACGCGATGTTCCAGTTCACCGCCTCGTCGGGCACGTAGGACGGCAACTGTTCGATCAGCAGTTGTTCAGCCTCCTTCCAGAGGCCGTGCTCGGCGAGTTCGACGGCGCGGTTGTTCACCTTCAGCACATCTTCCGACGATGCCTCGGTGAGCGTCTTCAACTCGACCGCCTGCATCTGCCTGCCATCCCAGTACAACAGATCGTAGTTGACCAGCCGCACGCCACAGGCGTAACAAAAGACGTAGAAGTCGGTCTGATTCAACACCACCTCGGGTGTGCCGTCGCCGTTCGTATCCTGCAACCAGCCAGCCACTGGGTTCGAGTTACACGATGTCGCTTCGGTGTGCAGGCTCTGCCCATCGAAGCGCAGCAGCGTGTAGCAACCGCCGTGCGCGCCCGCAGCAGCCTCGATCTGCAGCCACACCTGCGATGGTTCGAGCTCGACCTGAGAGACGCTGCCTTCGAACAGCGTATCCTGATCCTCCAGCATGATGCGATCGATCTCCTGCCAACCTTGATCGGTGTAGGTGTAGATCGCCACCATATGCTGTTGATCCGGCGCGGCGAAGGCCATCCCGCGCGTCGCCGCGAACCAGAGCGGCTGCCAGCCAGTCGGCACCCTCAGCGCCTGAACATCAACGCCCTCCAGGCCCGGCCAGGTCTGATTCGGCTCGGGCGTAGGCGTGGCGGGCAGGCTCGCCAGCACCGTAGCGGCCAACTCCTCGGGCTGCGGGATAGCCGTCGGCGGCGCCAACGTCGGTGTTGGCGCTGTCGTCGCGGTCGGCGGTTGTGAGATCTGAGTAGGAACAGCGGTTGGCGCATCGGCTTGGGGCGAGCCCGCGCAGGCGACCAACAGCAGCACACTCAGCAGCAATGTCAGATATTTCATGCTGATGGACTAGCTCACAAACTCACGCGGATCGGTGACCTCACCGCGCACAGCCGCAGCAGCAGCCGTGATTGGGCTAGCCAGGAAGGTGCGAGCGCCTGGGCCTTGGCGACCTTCGAAGTTGCGGTTCGAGGTCGAGACGGCGTACTTGCCGGGCGGCACCTTGTCGTCGTTCATCGCCAGACACGCCGAGCAGCCAGCCTCGCGCCATTCCGCGCCAGCCGACTTGAAGATCTCGTGCAGCCCTTCGGCCTCGGCCTGCTTCTTGACCTGCTGACTGCCGGGCACGACCATCACGCGCACGCCGGGGGCCACCTTGCGACCCTCCATCACCTTGGCTGCCTGGCGCAGGTCGCTGATGCGCGAGTTGGTGCAGCTGCCGATGAAGACCATATCGATCTTCTGGCCGAGCATCGACTGGCCTTCCTTGAGGTCCATATAGCGCAACGCCTTTTCGAGCGCCACACGCTGGGCCGGATCGGGCAGTTCGCTCATCTTCGGCACGCGGCCAGTGATCGGGATGCCCATACCTGGGTTGGTGCCGTAGGTGATCATCGGCGCGAGCTCGTTGGCGTCCAACACCACGGAGTTGTCGTAGGTCGCGCCCTCGTCGGTCGGCAGCGTGCGCCACTTGGCGACGGCAGCGTCCCAATCGGCACCCTTCGGCGCTAATCGGCGGCCTTTCACATACTCGAACGTCGTCTCGTCGGGCGCGATCAGGCCAGCGCGAGCGCCACCCTCGATCGACATGTTGCAGATCGTCATGCGCTCTTCCATCGACAGGGCGCGGATCGCCTCGCCGGTGTACTCGAACACGTAGCCGGTGCCGCCGCCAACGCCGATCTTGGCGATAATCGCCAGAATAATGTCCTTGGCGGAAACACCCGGCTTCAGCCGACCGTTCACGCGCACTTCCATCGTCTTGGGCTTGCTCTGGATCAGACACTGGGTCGCCAACACGTGGCCGACCTCGGAGGTGCCGATACCAAAGGCCAGCGCGCCGAACGCGCCGTGCGTGCTGGTGTGGCTATCGCCACAGACGATCGTCATACCGGGCTGGGTCGCGCCCTGCTCCGGTCCGATCACGTGAACGATGCCCTGGTTCTCGGTGCCCAACTTGAACAGCGGGATGCCGAACTCGGCGCAGTTGCGCTCCATTTGCGTGAGCTGTGCGAGCGCTTGTGGATCGAAGACGGGAATAACCCCATCGCTGCCACGAGGCGTGGTCGGCGTGGAGTGATCCATCGTCGCCAGCGTCAGATCGGGGCGGCGCACCTTCAGGCCGCGCGCGCGCAACTCCGTGAAGGCTTGAGGCGAAGTCACTTCGTGGACTAAGTGCAAATCAATATACAAAACCGCTGGAGTTTCGCTGGTCTGCGGTCGAACGATATGACTATCCCAAATCTTTTCGAAAAGAGTCCGTGGCTTTGCAGTCATTTCTGTTACTCCTAGGTAACGGCAAGACGAATAGCGTTAGCGTTGTTGCGCGGCCATAAGCGTCCGTTTATGGCCGCGTCGTTATCATCTGGCCTATGAAACGTAATCGAGCCAGCCCCAGCGGTCCTCGGTCGAACCGTTGAACAGCCCGAAGAAGGTCTCCTGAATCGCCTGGGTGATCGGGCCACGGCGACCAGCACCGATCGTGATGCCGTCCACCGAGCGGATGGGCGAAACTTCGGCGGCGGTGCCGGTGAAGAACAACTCATCGGCTAAGTAGAGCGACTCGCGTGGCAGGTTCTGCTCGCGCACTTCGTAGCCCAAGTGGCGGGCGATCGTGATCACGGAATCGCGGGTGATGCCCGGCAGCAGCGCCGAGGTGATCGGCGGAGTGTAGATCACGCCATCGCGGATCAGGAACAGGTTCTCGCCCGAACCCTCGCTCACCAGGCCGTTGACATCGAGCGCGATACCCTCGACATAGCCGTGCTGGCGCGCCTCCATCACGATCAACTGCGACGACAGGTAGTTGCCGCCTGCCTTGGCCATTGCGGGCAGCGTGTTGGGAGCCACGCGGTTCCACGACGACACGCCCACATCGACGCCCTGCTCAAGCGCTTCGGCGCCGAGGTACGCGCCCCACTCGATCGCGGCGACCATCACCTCGACCGGGTTCTTCAGCGGGAACACGCCCAACTCGCCATAGCCGCGCCACGCCAACGGGCGCAGGTAGGCGCTCGTCAGCCCGTTTTCGCGTACAACAGCCTTGCACGCTTCGTTCAACTGATCGACGGTGTAGAGCAATTCCATGCGATAGATTTTGGCCGAATCGATCAGACGGCGGGTGTGCGGCGTCAAGCGAAAGATCGCCGGCCCCTTCGGGGTGTTATAGCAGCGCAGCCCCTCGAACACCGAAGAGCCGTAGTGCAGCGCGTGAGTCATCACATGGACGGTGGCGCTCTCCCAAGGAACCAGCTCACCGTTGAACCAGATGTACTTCGTGGGAGCGATTGGCATGACCTTGTTCTCCTATTGGTGTTACAGCTACAAGTGTTGCCACATTATACAGCGTTGTGGCCCGCTACGAATGATCATCCCTGGCTTGCTTAGGCCCGTTGGCCCTCGACCGCTAGGAGGTACATGGTTTGCGATTGAGCGCTCTCCCGCGCCCAATCCCGATATTCAGCTTCCGCCAGTGCCCGCTCGGCCTCGCTGATGAAGCCGTCGGCCACCACCTGCCGACCGCGCGTGGCCGTCAGATCGGCCCACATGCCCGTGCGCGTGAGGAAATCCGGCTCGCCACGCGTCGTATGCTCGTGTTGCGCAGTCACACGAACAGCCTGTAATCCAGCCTGATCGAACAGATCGGCGAGGTGATCGGCAATCGCGTTATCCATCCCCGCCTCGGCCCGCCAGCGCAGGAACACCGCATAAAACGCTCGAAAGCTCTCTGGCGGCTCGGGCTGCCAGACGATCCGCTCGTGATTGTAATCGAGCACCTCGACCAAACCACCCGGGCGCAGCAACGCTGCCATCGCCCGCAAGGCCGCCAGCGGATCGCGCAGCCATTGCAGCACCCGCGCCGCCGTGACGATATCGAAGGGCTGCGACGGCTGGTACTCCGCCAGATCGGCGCATACGAACGACAAGTTTGGCAGATCGGCGTGGCTGCGTTGGGCCTCGGCGATCAGGTCGGCGTTGATATCCAACCCGATCACCTGCCCCTCCGGCCCGACCGCTTCGGCGATGCCGCGCGTGATCGCGCCGCTGCCACAACCAACATCCAGCACGCGCATCCCAGGGCGCAGCAACTCCGCCAAGCGGCGATGACTTGCGGCCAGGCTGCGGGTGTTCAGAAAGCTGCTCACCCCCACGGGCATATGCGCCCGCCGACGTGCGACCTCATCGGTTGTATCATGCATACGCTATTTGTTCACAACTGCCTGCCGAGCGCGCAGCAACGGCAGTTCCAAGCTGTCCCACAACGCCTGCCAACTCGCCTCGATGATATTCTCCGAGCAGCCGACCGTGCTCCAGCGCTCCTCGCCACGAGCCGACTCGATCAGCACGCGGGGCATCGCGGCGGTGCCTAAATGCTCGTTGACGATGCGCACCTTGTAGTCGACCAAGTGGACCTCGGCCAACTCGGGGTAGTGCGGCAGCAGCGCCTTGCGGATCGCGCGGTCGAGCGCGTTCACGGGGCCTTCGCCCTCGGCGGCGGTGTGAATCACATCGTCGCCCACGCGCAGCTTAACGGTGGCCTGCGACATTACACCGTTGCCGCCGCGCTTCTCGACGATCACCGTGAAATCGAGCAACTCGAAGGGCGGCTGATAGTTCGGCGCGGCGCGGCGCACCAGCATCTCGAAGGAACCTTCGGCGGCCTCGAACTGGAAGCCGCGATTCTCAAGCTCCTTGATCTGCTGCAACACCTTCCGCTCGTTGCCGTTTAACTCCAAGCCCAACGCTTGGGCACGCATATTCACATTACGCCGCCCGGCCAGCTCGCTGACCACCACGCGCATCTCGTTGCCGACCAGCGTCGGATCGATGTGCTGGTAGCTATCGGCGAACTTCGCGACCGCCGCCACGTGGATGCCGCCCTTGTGTGCGAACGCGCTGCGGCCCACATACGCGGCGTGCGTGTCGGGGTTCAGGTTGGCGACAGCGGCGACGAAGTGCGAAAGCTCGCTCAGGCGCTTCAACTGCTCGGGCGCGACGCACTCGTAACCCATCTTCAATTGCAGATTGGCGATCAGCGGGATGAGGTCCATATTGCCGCAGCGCTCGCCGTAGCCGTTGATGGTGCCCTGCACCTGCAGACAACCAGCCCTCACCGCCGCCTGCGCGTTCGCCACGGCCAGCGCGCCATCGTTGTGCGTGTGGATTCCCAGCCTCGGCATGCGCTCGCCCAGCGCTTGGGAGAGCAGATCGTGGACGATCTTCACGGCAGCGGCGATCTCCTCGGGCAGCGAGCCGCCGTTGGTATCGCAGAGCACCACCCAATCGGCACCCGCGCGACCCGCCGCGCTGATCGTCTCCAGCGCGTATTCGGCGTCGAGCTTGTAGCCGTCGAAGAAGTGCTCGGCGTCGTAGACCACCTCTTTGCCCAGCTTCTTGAAGTAGGCCACGCTATCGGCAATCATGCGCAGATTCTCGTCGAGTGTCGTCTCGAGAACTTTTTCAACGTGCAGGGTGGAACTCTTGCCCACCAGCGTCACCACTGGCGTATCGGCCTCCACCAGGGCGCGGATGTTCGGGTCGTTGTCGCAACTGTTCTTGGCGTGGCGCGTGCTGCCGAACGCGGCGATCTTGGCGTTGCGTAACGAGTACTGCTTAATGCGCTGAAAGAACTCGGCATCCTTGGGATTTGAGCCGGGCCAGCCGCCCTCGATATAGTGAATCCCAAACGCATCGAGTTCACGGGCGATCTTCAATTTATCATCAGCCGAGAGCGAAAGGCCCTCGCGCTGTGCGCCATCGCGTAGAGTTGTATCGTAGAGATAGATTTGCATCACTCGCTCCTTGTTAGGCATGCACCAGGCATGCAATTGGTTTCGACAAACAGACGTCGGCGTTACCAGCAAGGACGCGGTGCGCAAATGGCGGGCAGCCGCTCGCGGAGAGCGACTGCCGGAAGCACCTCCTGATCACACAATTGGGCCATAAACTACGCTTGTCCTTCTGACAGAGTGGCGCGTATCGTGCCAAACTCTGTTACTCTGCTTCAGCAGTCGATGTTGGCTCTTGATAGCAGGGATAACTACCAAAAATTTTGAATAAGCCTGTCTTGGCTCGAATACGCTCCAACGCTGCAGCAGTGGGCGGATCGGTGCGGTGCCCGTTGATATCGACCAAAAAGATATATTCGCCTAACACATCTTTGGAAGGGCGCGACTCGAGTTTGGCCATGTTGATATGATCGCGAGTGAGCTCAAGCAGCGCATCTACCAAAACTCCAGGGCGGTTCTCGCGGAACCCGAAACAGAAACTCGTGCGGTCGTTGCCCGTCGGTGGGTGATCCTCACGCCCCAACACGATGAAACGTGTCACATTATCGGAACGGTCGTTGATGTTGCGCGCCAACACGTGAGCGCCGGTCAGTTCGGCGGCGCGCCGTGTGCTGATCGCGGCGGCCTTGCGCGGGTCAGCCAACGCTTCGGCGGGCGCGGCACTGTTGCTGAGCGAGGCCACCGTAGTGACATTAGGCAAATGCTTCTCGATGAACTTGCGGCACTGCCCGAGCGACTGCGGGTGGCCGTACAGCACCTCAATCTCTTCGATCGTGACATCGGGGCGAGCGACCAAGAATTGCCGGATCGGAATGACGATCTCGCCACGGATGAGCAACTGAGTCTCGTGAATGAGCAGGTCGAGAGTCGCAGTAACGCCGCCCTCAAGCACATTTTCGATCGGCAGCATCGCATAGGTGGCCTCGCCCCGTTCGACAGCCGCAACCGCCGCCGGAATACTCTGGCAGGGCAGTAATTCGGCTTGATCATCGTAACGGATCGCAGCTTCTTCGCTAAACGTTCCAGGGGGGCCAAGGTAAGCAATTGTCGTCATAGTTTTGCGGGCCTCTATGCCATGGGTGCCAAAGCCTTACGCCGACGGGCGGCATCGGCCTAGAACGAAGCACGTATCAGTGCTACAGGAATGCTGAAATGGTAATCGCCGTTTTCCGAAAGAGCCATCGCGGTGCGCACCGAGCGCGGCGCGTTATCGAACAGCGCCTTGATCTGCGCCACTGCGCCGGGCGGTGTGTGCATCCGCGCGACCCACGAATCGAAATCGATCCGCACAGGCCAGGTGCCGAGCAATTCGCCCTGCGCACCGAGCGCCGCCAGCATAGCCATCCACTGCGCCACCGAGTGGTCGCGCACGTGCGAGTTGTCGCGCAGCAACTCGATCGCGTTGAGGAACGTGTCCTCGGTCGGATCGTCGGGCGAGACCACATCGACCAGCAGGAAGGTGCCACCCGGGCGCAGTACGCGCTTGAACTCGCGCAGCGCCGCTTGGGGGTGCGGGTAGTGATGCGCGCTGTAGCGCGACGTGACCAGATCGAACGACGCATCGGGGAACGGCAACTGCTCGACATCGCCGTTCTGGAAGGTGATGTTGGTCAGGCCGCGCTCCTCGGCGAGCCGACGACCCTGCTCCAGCATCGCCTCGGTGAGATCGACCGCGACAACCTCGGCAACCAGTGGGGCGAACGCAAGGGCCGTGTGACCAGTCCCACTGCCAGCATCAAGGACGCGGAGCGGGCCTTTTGGAGCAGCGGCGAGCATCGCATCGAGATCGGGACCGCCGCGATGGACTGCACTTGTCGCATAATGCTGGGCTACCGCGCCAAACTGGCGTTGAACTGATTCCTTGATATTGTCCACGGTCATTGCGTTGCCTACCAATCTGTGTGTTTGAGGCTTCGTAGGGTTGCTACGAAGCCTCGTGTTTGTGACTAATCTTGGCCTACCGAGCTATTGCCGAATACGTCTACTGCGTATGTCGGCGTGCTCTTGTCGTAGCCCGCCGCGTAGGCGGTCTCTTCAGCGCGGATGCGTTCCTGCCGTGCGGCCAGCATCTTGTTGAGCGCGCCCATATACGCCTCGGCAGCTGCCACGATCGTATCGGTATTCACGCCGTAGCCGCTGAAGGTCGGCGGAGTGCGCTGCTTGAACGGCCCCTCGCCCTGCTCGGTCGCGCCCTGATCGCGGATGCGCACCGTCACCTCGGCGACCGCGTCCAAGCCCTCGGTGATCGCGTTGATCGTGAAATCGATCAGCTCGTTGGGGCGCTGCACAATGCGGTTGATCGCCTTGTAGATCGCATCGACCGGGCCAGTGCCGTGCGCGCTATCGGTGACCGGGTCGCCGTTCGCATCGAGCAAGCGCACCGTGGCGGTCGGCAGCACGTTCGTGCCGCACGAGACCTGCACATGATCCAGCTTGAAGATGGTTGGCGTGTGCTGCGACTCGCTCGAGATCAGCGCCTCGATATCGCGATCATCGACATGCTTCTTCTTATCGCACAGCTCCTTGAAGCGTTCGAACAGCTTCTGGAACTCCTGCTCGTTGTCGAACTCGTAGCCCATCGACGCCAGTTTGGTGCGGAAGGCGTGGCGGCCCGAGTGCTTGCCCAACACCAGCATCGTGCCATCGAGACCGACCGTCTCGGCATTGATGATCTCGTAGGTCAAGCGGTTCTTCAGCACACCGTCCTGGTGAATGCCGGACTCGTGCGCGAAGGCGTTGGCGCCGACGATCGCCTTGTTCGGCGGCACGGGCACGCCAATGATCGTGCTGAGCATGCGGCTACTGCGGGCGATCTCTTTCGTCTCGATCTGCGTGCGCACGCCGAAGAACTGCTGACGCGTATGCAGCGCCATCACGACCTCTTCGAGAGAGGCATTACCAGCGCGCTCGCCGATGCCATTGATCGTGCACTCGATCTGCCGCGCGCCAGCCCGCACGCCCGCCAGCGAGTTCGCAGCGGCCATACCGAGGTCGTCGTGGCAATGGGTCGAGAGAATCACCTTATCGGCACCGGGCACATTGCGGCGAATGCCATCAATCAGGTCGTAATACTCTTCGGGGGTCGAGTAGCCAACGGTATCGGGGATATTCAGCGTCGTGGCGCCTTCCTCGATCGCGATGGCCAACATTTGGTACAAGAAGCCGACATCCGCGCGGCTCGCATCCATCGGCGAGAACTCGACATCCTCGCAGAGCGAGCGAGCGTAGCGCACCATTTCGCGCGTGCGCACCAGCACTTGCTCGCGCGTCGAGCGCAATTGATATTCGATCTGGATGTCGGAGGCGTTGAGGAATGTGTGAATTCGCTTCTTAGCGGCTGGTTGAATCGCAGTCCAAGCCTTATCGATATCTTCCTTCACAGCACGGGCCAGCGCAGCGATCACCGGACCATCGGGGGAGCCAACCTCGCGGGCGATCTCGTGAACAGCGGCCCAGTCGCCGGGCGAGGCAGCTGGGAAACCAGCCTCAATGATATCGACTCGCAGGCGCGCTAGCTGGCGAGCGATCTCCATCTTCTCTTCGAAGGTCATGGTGCAGCCAGGCGACTGCTCACCATCGCGCAGGGTGGTATCGAAAATACGTACGTGATCCGTAGATACGTGGGGCTCCATAATCAAAACTCCTTACAAAACTGTAAAACCGCACGTGTAGGAAGGATCGAGGCGATTCAAACCACTCGGAGCGCATCCCACTCGGAGCGCATCGCTCACCAAACCCGATGGACTGCAACGGTTGCAAAGGACGTATGTTTTTGCAACCGTTGCAGAAGCTCGATCCGCTAAACACTCCTCACGAAATGCCTAGCTCTCCGCGCAGTCGGTCGTACAGTTCTGGGCTTAGGCTCCGCCCTGGCCGGGGATAACTTCCCGCGGGTTGACAAAGGGCATCATGCGCCGCAACTCGCGACCTACCTGCTCGATGCGGTGATCGGTGTCCTGAGCGCGGAGGCGGTTGAAGTTTGGTCGACCATTGTGGTTCTCGTCGATCCACTCCTCGGCAAAGGTGCCGTTCTGGATGTTGGCCAACAACTGCTTCATGGCTGCGCGTGTCTGGTCGTTGATGATCTGCGAGCCAGCGACGTAATCGCCCCACTCAGCAGTATCCGAGACCGAGTAGCGCATGTAGTTCAGACCGCCCTGGTAGAACAGGTCAACGATCAGCTTCAACTCGTGCATACACTCGAAGTAGGCAACTTCGGGCTGATAGCCAGCCTCAACCAACGTCTCGAAGCCGGCCTTCACCAGCGCCGAAACGCCACCACACAGCACAGCCTGCTCACCGAACAGGTCGGTCTCCGTCTCCTCGGCGAAGGTGGTCTTGAGCACGCCCGCCTTGGTGCAGCCAAGGCCCTTGCCGTACGCCAGAGCGTCGGCCAACGCCTCGCCCGTAGCGTCCTGGTGCACAGCGACCAGAGCGGGCACACCACCACCCTGAGTGAACACCTCGCGCACGCGGTGGCCGGGGGCCTTCGGCGCAATCATGCTCACGTTGACACCCTCCGGCGGAACGATCTGGCCGTAACGAATGTTAAAGCCGTGCGCGAACATCAGAGTCTTACCGGGGGTCAAGTGCGGCGCGATGTGATCGCGGTACAGCTCGGCCTGGCCGGTATCGGGCGTCACAATCATGATAATCTGAGCCTCGGCAGCGGCTTCGGCCACCGTGCGAACGCGCAGGCCAGCAGCCTCGGCCTTCGCCCAGCTCTTGGAACCCTCGTACAAGCCAACGATCACGTCCAGACCACTGTCCTTCAAGTTCAGCGCGTGAGCGTGACCCTGGCTACCAAACCCAATGATTGCGATAGGGCGACCCTGAAGACGACCCAAATCCGCCTGGTTGTCGTAAAATAGCTCTGCCATGTTCTCCTCGATTAATTGAGTGCGGCGGCCTTCGCCTGCACATGTCCGTTACCGTTCTCCGTGGACTCGGTGGGCGCTTGATGGGTATGCGCGCCTCGCACCATTGCGATCCGTCCCGTCCGCATCATTTCTTTGATACCAAACGGCCGGACAACCTCAACAAAGTTTTCGACCTTCGCTGGTGTACCCGTCATTTCGAGCACCATCGTGTTGTAACCAACATCGACGATTTTAGCATCAAACACGGTCGCCAATGCGACAACTTCGGGACGAGTTTGCGATGGAGCGTGAATTTTCACCAACACCATCTCTCGCTCGACGGTCGGGTCATCGGTCACGTCGCTCACTTTCAACACCTCGATCAGGCGATAGAGCTGCTTCGTGACCTGTTCAACATCTTCCGATTCAACCACCAGCGTCATGCGGCTCACGCCGGGGGTTTCGCTGTGGCCAACTGCCAAACTCTCGATATTAAAGCCGCGGCGGCGGAACAGACTGACCGCACGGTTCAGCACACCGGGGCGATCCTGCATCAGAGCGACGATCGTATGTTTTTTCAAGGAGGCACTCCTTTTTATGGCTTGATGAGCTTTGCGTGCAACGCTTGGCGTGCGATGTTTCGCGTTGAGTCCAACCCGAAATCCAAAACTCACACGATAAATTTACACCTGCGACGCGTCGGTGATGGTCTCGCCGATGCTCTTGCCCTGCGGCACCATCGGCCACACGTTCACCTCGCGCTCCACGCGGAAGTCGATCAACACGGGGCCGTCGGTGGCGTACGCCTCCTCGATAGCCGCATCGACATCCTCAGGCCGCTCGACGGTGATGCCCTTCCAGTAGTAGGCTTCTGCCAGCTTGGCGAAGTTCGGGCCACTCAGCGGCGTGCCGCTGTAGCGCTTGTTCTCGAACAACTCCTGCCACTGGCGCACCATACCCAAGTAGCCATTGTTGATGACGGCCACTTTGACGTTTTTGATGCCTTCCTGAATGATCGTCGCCATCTCCTGGTTTGTCATCTGGAAGCCACCATCGCCACAGATCGCCCACACCGTCTCGTTGGGGTGCGCGATCGCCACACCCAACGCCGCAGGAACCGCAAAGCCCATCGTGCCCGCGCCGCCGCTGGTGATGTGCGTACGAGGGCGGTACCAATCGAGCAACTGCGCGGCCCACATCTGATGCTGGCCCACGTCGGTCACCACACGGTAGTTGCCGCGCTCGTTGAGCGCGCGAGTCAAGCTGTTGTACACCTCGGCGGGCGCCAGCATCACCGAATCGTCGCGCTTGAAGTACTGCTGCTTGGGCTGGTGCTGCTGCTGCATCGCGCGAATGTGCGCCAACCACTCGGTGGTATTGGCATGCAAGGTCGCCAACTCGTCGTCGCCGGGCAACTCGTCGAGCAGCGCCTGCAACACGTTGCGCGCATCACCCACGATCGGCACCGTCACCTTCACGTTCTTGCCGATCTCGCTCGGGTCGATATCGACGTGAATGATCTTGGCGTGCGGCGCGAAGGTGCTGACCTTACCCGTCACGCGGTCGTCGAAGCGACCACCGATGTTGAACAATACATCGCACTCTTGGATGGCCTTGTTGACGTGCACCCAACCGTGCATGCCCGGCATACCCAAGCTCAGCTGATGATCCTCGGGGAACGAGCCGATGCCGTGCAGCGTGGTGATAACCGGGATATGCAGATCCTCGGCGAACTGGCGCAACTCCTCGTGAGCATTGGCCATAATCACGCCATTGCCAGCCATAATGAGCGGCTTCTTGGCGTTCACCAACAGGCGGATGGCCTCGCGCAGTTGCTTGCGGTTGCCGTGGTAGGTCGGCTTATAGCCCGGCAAGTTGAGCTTCACATCCCAATTCGGCACCGTCTTGGCGATCATCGCATCCTTGGTGATATCGATCAGCACCGGGCCGGGGCGGCCTGTCGTGGCGATATGAATAGCTTCCTTAAAGACGTAGGGCAGATCCTCGACATTCTTCACCAAGTAGTTGTGCTTGGTGATCGGCATCGTGATACCGACGATGTCAGTCTCCTGGAAGGCGTCCTTACCCAACAAGTGGCTGAACACCTGACCAGTGATCGCCAACAGCGGGGTGCTGTCCATCATCGCATCAGCGATCGGCGTGACCAAATTGGTGGTGCCGGGGCCGCTGGTGCCGATACACACGCCAATGCGACCGGTAGCGCGTGCGTAGCCTTCGGCAGCGTGGCCACCGCCTTGCTCATGACGACAGAGGACATGGCGCAGCTTATCGCGATATTCCCACATCGCGTGGTAGAACGGCATGATCGCGCCGCCCGGGATGCCAAACATCACCTCGACACCCTCACGGATCAGCGCTTCACACATAATCTGAGCGCCAGTTCGTTGCTCGGACATAATCAAACTCCTATCAAGCCAGTTGAGTTCTGAGTTTTGAGTTGATGTTGCCGCACCGCAACGCAAAACTCAAAACTCAAGCATTAAAATCAGCCAAGGCTGCGTCATTGCACGCTGGCGGGGCATGGTTGGCGTATGATGCGGCGGTCGCCTCATACGCCAACCCGAACGTTGTCCTTACTCCAACACCGCACCGTTGCTGGCGTTCGTCACCAATTTCACGTAGCGAGCCAACCAACCCCGTTGATACTTCGGAGCCGGAGGCGTCCACTCGGCACGTCGCCGCTCGAGTTCCTCATCGCTGAGCTCAACATCGAGCTTGCGAGCCGCCAAATCGATCACCACAATATCGCCATCGCGCAGCAGGCCGATCGGACCGCCCTCGGCGGCCTCGGGCGAGACGTGCCCGATGCACAAACCGCGGGTGCCGCCGCTGAAGCGGCCATCGGTGATCAGCGCCGTGGTGGCACTCAGTTCGGGCACACCCTTGACCATACCGGTCAGCGCCAGCATCTCGCGCATGCCGGGGCCACCGCGCGGACCTTCGTAGCGCACCACAATCACATCGCCGGGCTTGATCTTGCCGTTGATCACCGCATTGGTGGCGGCATCCTCGCCATCGAACACGCGGGCCGGGCCGCGGAAGAACATCTCGTGCTGATCGACAGCGCCGACCTTGATGATGCTGCCCTCGGGCGCGAGGTTGCCGAACAACGCGCTCAACGCGCCGCGCTCGCTGTGCGGCTTGCTGATCGGGCGTATTGGCCACTCCTCAACCGGCGCATCACTCTCCATCATCTCGACATGCTGGAGATTCTCACCCAACGTCTTGCCCGTGACGGTCGGTACGTTCAGGTTCAGCACGCCAGGCTTCTTGGCGAGTTCAGCTAAGATCGCGGGCACACCACCAACGTTGTGGATATCCTGAATATGCCACTGGCGCGGGCCGTCCCACGCGGGCGAAACGCGAGCCAAATGCGGCGTGCGGTCCGACACCTCGTTGAAGCGGCTGAGCGGGTAATCCAAGCCCGTCTCGCGAGTGAGCGCCAACACGTGCAGCACCGTATTCGTCGAGCCACCCATCGCCACATCCAGCGCCATCGCGTTGTCGATCGCCTCGGCAGTCACGATATCGCGGAAGCGAATATTCTTTTTGATCAACTCCATAATCTGGGTTGCGGCCTTGCGGGCGAGTTCGTGGCGTTCGGGTGAAACTGCGAGGAGAGTTCCGTTATAGGGGAGTGCGATACCGAGGGCTTCACAGAGGCAGTTCATCGAGTTTGCTGTAAACATACCGCTACAACTACCGCAAGTGGGACAACTGATCTGCTCCAGCTTCAGCAGTTGCTCGTCGGTTATTTTCCCTGATGCACGTTTACCGACTGCCTCGAAGACCGTGATCAGGTCACTTTTATTACCCTGTTCATCCTCCCCCGCACGCATCGGACCACCCGAGATGAAGATGGTTGGCACATTCACACGTGCGGCACCCATCAGCATACCGGGAGTGATTTTATCGCAGTTGGGGATACAGATCATCGCGTCGAAACAGTGCGAGGCGACCATCGTCTCGACAGCATCCGCGATCAACTCGCGCGAAGGCAGCGAATAGCGCATACCCTCGTGGCCCATCACAATGCCATCATCGACGCCGATGGTGTTGAACTCGAACGGAATGCCGCCAGCAGCGCGGACAGCTTCTTTGACGACCCGACCAAACTCCTGCAGATGAACGTGTCCAGGAATAATATCAACGTACGAGTTACAGATCGCAATAAACGGCTTATCAAAATCAGATTCATCGCGGATCTGTCCGGTAGCGCGCAGCAGACTTCGGTGCGGTGCGCGCTCAAAACCACGCTTGATCGTGTCGGAACGCATAACAAAGCTCTCCTATCGAGGCGACACTTCTCGCCTCAGGGTGTTCGGTGGGCATACGCCCTGCGAAAGAGCAACAATGCTCAGGATTGTGGAAACAGCCGACGGTGGCGGTTGGGCCGGGGAGCTACGACAGTGTAGTCCTGATTTTGTGCAACTTTAAGGCCCCTCCCAGTCTTGGGAGGGGCCTTGCTTCCTGCTCGCTCTACTTACTAAGCTTTCGCCTCCCAAGCCATTATATGCCCTTGATAATAATCAGGGCTACAAGAACGAGGCTAAGGAGGAGGCTGCTGCTGTAAGTACGAGTGTTCATTTTATTTGTACATTCACGAATAATTTCAACTGCGGTGAGTATACCGCACTATTGGCATAACTGTCAAGGCAGAAAATCAAGAAAACCCGTACAGTTCACGTTCCCACTTCACACCATTGTGGCAACAACCGCAGAACGACCAGCACTCGTAGAGCGAAGCCCAAGCTATCCAAAGATAGGCCCCCTAGCATAATACAAAAACATCTCACCATGCTATAGTGGCACGACCTCTTAGCATCACAATCAGCAAAACGCATCCTCACCGCAACCGTAAAGCGGGAACGGGCGCAGGCATATAACCTTCTTCAATTGGCGGACCTGATGCTAGAGTCACGTGGATCGTACATCAAAGAAAGAGGAGAACTATGAGCACAGCAGCCAACAAAGCACTTGTGTATCGTATGCTCAAAGAGATGAATGACCACAACAATCGAGACATCATCGATGAATTGATCAGCGAGGACTTTATCGAGCATGAGCCGCCACCCGAAGGCATCCCGCCGAATCGCGAAGGCACCAAGCAGACCTTCGATATCTACCACAGCGCCTTTGCCAACATTCAAACGACCTTCAACCTCATGATCGCTGAGGATGATAAGGTTGCAGTGTTTATGTCAATTAGAGCGAAGCACGTTGGCCCGTTCGGCGATATTCCCCCCACCAACGACTGGGTCGAGACGCAGGTATTCGATATCTTCCGAGTGGCCGATGGCAAAGTTTGCGAACACTGGGGCCTCACCGATCACCTCACGCTGCTCAAACAATTCGGCGTACTGCAGATGTAGTCCACACAATCGCATGTGGTGTCAAGCGCTACACCCAATGCCACGACACCACATCATCTTGTCGCCGAACACGCACTATTCGACCGGACTGATCATCACCGACGAATGGACTTGGTGGCGGAGCCAACCAGGTTCAAAATGATCACCGTGCTGTTGGGCAATTCGTGTTGCCAAGTGTATGGATCGAGGTAATGCTCAAAGCGCGTGTAGACCTCTGGTGCAAGCGCGGGCCGCACGAACTCCGCGATCTCGCTAAGATAGAGCGTCAAGTATCGGATCTCCAACTCGCTGAACGGAGCGTGGCGCACGATCGTATAGGGGCGCACCTGACACTCGAGCAGATTCGCCGCGGCAAAGACGCTTCGCAGCTCCCGCCCGATGTAGTAGGGTAACGTACTGGTGGAGTTTTGGTTGAAGATTTGAAGTTGAGCGGTGCGCACGGCTAATTCCATCTCGGCGGGCCAGGGCAGCAACATTTGATGGGCCACATCATTCTCGAAAACAGCGACCGTGCCGCCGGGACGCGTCACACGCTCCAGCTCCTGAAGCGCTCGAATGGGATCGGGCAAGCTCTGCATGCTCTGGGCACACCACGCGACATCGAAGGTGTTGTTATCGAACGGCAGCGCTTCGGATGAGCCACAGTGAAACGAGACATTCCGTAGAGCGTTCTGTGTGCGGGCGAGCTTGAGATAATCGTGGCAGATATCAACCGCATAGACGCGCCCCGTCGATCCGACGCGCTCGGCGAGCCATGTGGTATAACTCGCCGCACCGCTGGCCAGATCGAGCACACGATCACCACGATGCAGAGGCACATCGGCGATCATCGCCTGGAGCTCAGGGGCGAAGGCCTGATGAAAGGCGGTAAGCATCGGTGCATACGATGGGATGGCAGGTATTTCTTCAACAATCATGAGGCGTCTCCCTTTACACATTCAGTGAGAGCGAAACGAGCGCCTGCCTCTGTAGCACATTATGTACCAACTTTTGGCTTTCTCAGGGGACTGTTGCTTGACATGCTGTTGGCACCTGTGTAGAATGGGTCGACAGCCTCTTCTGATCTATCCACATTTATGCTCACAATTGACGCCACACTGTTTTGGTTCCGTAACACAGTTTGTGGCTCTCATATAGTGCATTGTCTTAAATTATTGTTCGTATTGCTCAATGTAGGTTGAAGCTTGGATAGACCTAGCAATGCGTTATAAATTGCTGGGATGGAGTAAAAAAAGAACCATGGCGCTCTATGGAGGCATCGAGGCAGGTGGCACTAAGTGGGTTTGTGCAGTAGGAACAGAACCTGGCACCTTGCAAGCAGAGACAACTTTCCCGACTACAACGCCTGAGGAAACGTTAGGCAAGGCGATTGCATTCTTTCGCGCACAGGGGAAACTGGCTGCGGTAGGCGTAGGATCGTTTGGTCCTGTTGATGTGCATCCTCATTCACCCACTTGGGGCTATATCACTACAACGCCGAAGCCAGGCTGGCAACATACCAATGTTGGCCAGGCGCTCCGCGAAGCGTTGGATGTCCCGATTGGCTTCGATACCGATGTGAACGCTGCTGCGCTTGGTGAGCATCGCTGGGGTGCCGCACAAACCCTAGATACCTTTATTTATTTGACGATCGGCACGGGCATCGGCGGCGGGGCCATGGTGAATGGACGCCTGCTCCACGGGTTGATCCACCCAGAGATGGGTCATATGCTGATCCCGCACGATCTTGAGCGTGACCCGTTCCCGGGAGTGTGCCCGTACCACGGCGATTGCTGGGAGGGGTTGGCGGCTGGTCCGGCGTTGGAGGCACGCTGGAAGCAGCGTGGCGAGACGTTCGAGCCGGATCATCCTGCGTGGCCCCTGGAGGCGCATTACCTGGCGCTGGCACTGGTGAACTTAATCGTCATCCTATCGCCGCAGCGGATCATTATGGGCGGTGGTGTGGCGAATCAGTTGCACTTGTTCCCGCTGGTGCGCCGCGAGGTGGCCGATCTGTTGGCGGGATACGTTCAGGCGCCTGCGATCACCGAATCGCTCGATGCCTATATCGTGCCGCCGGGACTGGGGCGGTACGCGGGCGTGGCGGGCGCGCTGGTGCTAGCGCAGCAGGCGGTTGGTGCGTTGTAAGTTGCTTCGGGTGTGCTCTGATGATACCGTCGGGTGCTCTGCCGTTTGGCAGATACCCGACTTTTTTATGCGCACAAACCGCAATCAGAGCGCGACGGTTCGCATTAGCCTACAGATTTAGCAAAAAGATAGGCTACTCGACAGATCGGCGATCAGCGGTACAATAGGGCCGCATCGCATCCGTTGTCCGAATAAGCAATGAGGCACATATGGCTGCTCGCAGAATATGCCCCATACCAGGCACTGTTCTGCTGATGACGGCTGCCCGTGAACGATCTAACGATTTGTGATTGCGTAGGAGCACTGCCTTGGCGACACCACATTTGCTCGATGCGCTCATTGGGAGTGCAGGTTTGTTCGATGTGCGGAGCAGCGCACCCGGCCCGAAGGGCGAGTTGCCGCTGACAGAGGATCTACTGCTAAACGCGCCGAGCGGCGATCTGTTCGCTTGGACCCAGAACGTCGGTATGGGTTGGGACCCTGCCGAACTGAACCGCACCCAAGTGTTGATCTTGGGCACGATGGGCGGTATACGCGCACCCGACGGCAAGCCGATCGCGTTGGGCTACCACACGGGCCACTGGGAGATCGGCCTGCAGATGAAGGCGGCTGCCGAGCAGTTGCGCCAATTGAACGCAATGCCGTTCGCGGCCTACGTGACCGATCCCTGCGATGGGCGCAGCCAGGGCACCGAGGGCATGCTCGATAGCTTGCCCTACCGCAACGACGCCGCGCAGGTGTTCCGACGGCTGATCCGCTCGCTGCCGACGCGCCACGGCGTGCTTGGCGTGGCAACCTGCGACAAGGGCTTGCCCGCGATGCTGATGGCGCTGGCGGGCACGCCAGACCTGCCGTGCGTGCTGGTGCCTGGTGGCGTGACGTTGCCAGCCGAGGATGGTGAGGACGCCGGCACGGTGCAGACGATCGGCGCGCGGTTTGCGCACGGTGCGATCAGCCTGCGCGAAGCGGCAGAAATGGGCTGTCGAGCGTGCGCGTCGCCGGGTGGTGGCTGCCAGTTCCTGGGCACGGCGGCGACATCGCAGGTGGTGGCCGAGGCGCTGGGTTTGGCGCTGCCGCATTCGGCCCTGGCGCCTTCTGGCCAGCCGATCTGGCTGGAATTGGCGAATGCCTCGGCCCGCGCGATCCTCGAGCTGCACAAGCGCGGCATCCGCACCCGCGACATCCTCACCACCAAGGCCATCCAAAATGCGATGACGGTGCACGCGGCGTTTGGCGGTTCGACGAACCTGTTGCTACATATCCCGGCGATCGCGTACACCGCAGGGCTGCCCCGCCCGACCGTGGACGATTGGGAGGCGATCAATCGGCGAGTGCCGCGCTTGGTCGATGTGCTGCCGAACGGCCCATCAAACCACCCGACGGTGCGGGTCTTCTTGGCGGGCGGCGTGCCCGAGGTGATGCTGCACCTGCGCAAATTGGGCCTGCTGCACGAAGATGTCCTGACGGCGAGCAGCCTGACGTTGGGCGAAGTGTTGGATTGGTGGGAAGGCTCCGAGCGGCGCGCTCAGTTGCGGACGTGGCTGAAGCAATCGACGGGCGTCGATCCCGACGATGTGATTCTATCGCCAGAGCGAGCACGCGAGCGCGGCCTAACGAGTACGGTGACGTTCCCACGCGGCAATCTCGCACCCGAAGGCTCCGTGATCAAGAGCACCTCGATCGACCCGCGCGTGGTGGATGCAGATGGCGTGTACCGCAAGTTGGGGCCAGCGCGCGTGTTCACCCGCGAGCGGGCGGCCATCCAGGCCATCAAGAGCCAGGGGCCGGATCGAGTGAAGCCGGGCGACATCATCGTACTGATCTGCGGTGGGCCGCTCGGCACCGGTATGGAGGAGATCTACCAGATCACCTCGGCGCTAAAGCACTTAAAGTGGGGGCGCGAGGTGGCGGTGATCACCGATGCGCGCTTCTCGGGCGTGAGCACCGGCGCGTGCATCGGGCATGTTGGCCCAGAGGCGCTCGCGGGCGGACCGATCGGTAAGATCCGCGACGGCGACCTGATCCAGATTATCATCGACCGCAATACGCTGGTCGGCACGATCGATCTGGTGGGCGAGGGCGACACGGTGTACGGCCCCGAGCAGGGCGCGCGCGTGTTGGCCGAGCGCGAGTCACGATCCGATCTCGCCCCGCACCCGGCGTTGCCCGCCGATACGCGCCTGTGGGCAGCGCTTCAGCAGGCGAGCGGTGGGCCGTGGGGCGGTTGCGTCTACGATGTGGATGCGATCGTCGCGGCGCTCGGCAAGGGCTAAGCCAGTGGGTTGACGCACGAGGGTGCGTTTGGGACGGGCAGGCTGGTATGAGGTCCTCTCCTTTAGAAGAAAGCAGGCTACCATGCAAACACTCATCCTGGCCGAACCTGGCCGTTTTATGCTGACAACGACCGAGCCTCCGGCGGACCCAGCGCCGGGGTTTGCGGTGGTGCGCGTGCGTCGAATCGGCGTGTGCGGCACCGATCTGCATGCGTTCCGTGGGCGGCAACCGTTTTTCGAATATCCTCGCATTTTGGGGCACGAGTTGGGCGTTGAGGTGGTGAAGATCGGGCCTGGCTCGGACACCGACCTACAGCCGGGCGATCGCTGCGCGGTTGAGCCGTATATGAACTGCGGAACCTGCATCGCCTGTCGCCAGGGCAACACGAACGCCTGCGCCACGCTGAACGTGATCGGGGTGCATAGCGACGGCGGGATGCGCGAGTACATCACCGTGCCAGTGCATAAACTGCACCGCTCGATGGGCATGTCGTTCGAGCAGTTGGCGCTGGTGGAGACGTTGGGCATCGGGGCGCACGCGGTTCGGCGGTCACAATTGCGCCCTGATGAATGGGCGCTGGTGATTGGCGCCGGGCCGATCGGCCTGACGGTGATGCAGTTCGCGTTGTTGGCCGGCGCAAAGGTGATCGTGCTCGACCTGGAAGCGAAGCGCTTGGAGTTCTGCCAGGCGCAGTTGGGCGTTCAGCACATCGTGCAGGCGGGCGACGATGCGCTTGAGCAGGTGCGCCAACTGACGGGCGGCGATATGCCGACGGTGGTGTTCGACGCGACTGGCAGCGAGCAATCTATGAACAACGCCTTCAACTACGTGGCGCAGTGTGGTAAATTAGTGTTCGTTGGGCTGTTCAAAGGCCATGTCACCTTCAACGATCCCGAATTTCACCGCCGCGAGTTGACCCTGTTCGCCAGCCGCAACGCCACATCCGGCGATCTTCGAAATGTGATCGCCCAGATCGAGGCTGGCAAGATCGATACAACTTCGTGGATTACGCACCGCGCTCCGTTGGCGGAGGCAGGTGATCACTTTGATAGTTGGACCCGACGCGATACAGGCGTGATCAAGGCTGTCATCAGTGTTGGGGATTAGCACGAAGCTGGTTCGAATCAGGGGTGGTACAGTTCTGCCTCTCGTTACATAAGGATCAAAGCCGTGTCTGACGCACTTCATAAGTTGTTTTCACTTGAAGGTAAGGTGGCGGTTGTCACCGGTGGTACGGGCGTGCTTGGTGGCGCTATCGCCCGAGGGTTGGCATTGGCTGGTGCGAAGATCGCCGTGTTGGGACGACGTGCGAGTGAAAGTACTGAGTCGGTGGTGGCGATCCGCGAGCAGGGCGGCGAAGCGATTCCTGTGGCTGCCGATGTGCTGAATATCGAGCAACTTGAGGCTGCGCGCGACGTGGTGCTGCAGCGCTGGGGCAAGATCGATATCCTGGTAAACGCGGCTGGCGGCACGATACCAGAGGCGATGGCGTACGGCGATCGCACCTACTTCAAGATCACTCGCAAGGCGCTGGAGGATGTGATCGACCTGAACCTGCTGGGCACGCTGCTGCCCTCGCAGATCTTTGGTGAGCCGATGGCGCAGACTGGTAGTGGCTGCGTGATCAATATCTCGTCGGCTTCGGCGGGTCGCCCGCTGACGCGCGTGGTCGGCTATTCGGCGGCCAAGGCTGCGATCGACAGCTTCACCCGCTGGTTGGCGGTTGATCTGGCGAGCAAGTTCGGCGAGGGCCTGCGGGTCAATGCGATTATGCCGGGCTTCTTCATTGGCGAGCAGAACCGCACCTTTATGATCAACCCAGACGGCACGCCGACCGAGCGTGGCAAGCAGGTGATCGCGCACACGCCGATGGGACGCTTCGGCGAGCCGGACGAGTTGATTGGCGCTGCGATCTGGTTGTGCAGCGATTCGGCCCGCTTCGTGACGGGCGCGATCGTCCCTGTCGATGGCGGCTTCACCGCCTGGAACGGCGTCTAAGCCCCACATCATCCCCGTGTGATACAGCAACCCTCATCCTGCATGGTTTCGGCAGGATGAGGGTGCTTTATTTTTTCACTGTTCTCATTGTCATTTCGAAATGCTGATATAGCGGGGCGATATAGAGAGGGGTAGAAACTAGTCTTGCGCGCCCATTCAACGACCAGTTCTTAAATAGAGTCATTCTGAACGGAGTGCGCAGCACGAAGTGAAGAATCTCTTCGTCCCTTGATGACAGTGCTTTTCGTTGAAAGGAAAGAGGCGCATCTACTCAATAGTGCGGTTTGGTACAACCAACACATTAGGCCGCTGTATCTTCGTAAAACAAAAGATTAACACATCAAAATTCAAGAAAAGGTATATTTTCACTAAATCATCCTCTTTCCAACATAAAAACCCACACAACAGCTCAAAAATGCAGCATAACATCAAGTAAGTGGTACAATTGGGCGATCCTGTGATGTTGCAGAATAGATGCATGGAGGCACCCTATGAGCACTGTTTCCGACGTTATCGGTGCTGGTAGCCCAACCGAGGATCTATCTGAGGAACAGGCCCGTCAACTGCTGCGCTCGGCGTTCGAGCGTTGGGATCTGCGCGGTAAACGTGTGCTCGTGATCATCCCCGACAGCACGCGCACCGCGCCGATTCCGCTCTTTTTCCGCTTGCTGCACGAAGTGCTTAGGCCACAGGTGGCCGCGCTCGATTTCCTGGTGGCGTTGGGCACTCACAAGGCCATGAGCGATGAGGAGTTGAATCGGTTGGTGGGCATTAGCGCGGCGGAGCGCAGCACAACCTACGCCAACACCAACATCTTCAACCACCAGTGGGAGAACCCCGAGACGTTTGTGACGATCGGCAGCATCACCGAGGCCGAGACGCGCGCGCTGAGCGATGGCATGCTGTCGCTGGATGTGCCAGTGCGCGTCAACCGCCTGCTGTTCGAGTACGACCAACTGATGATCTGCGGCCCAGTGTTCCCGCACGAGGTGGCGGGCTACTCAGGCGGCAGCAAATACTTCTTCCCGGGCGTCAGCGGCCCGGAGGTGATCAACTTCAGCCACTGGCTCGGCGCGCTGATCACGAGTTACGCGATCATCGGCGTGAAGCAGACGCCAGTGCGCACGGCGATCGAGCGGGCGGCGGCGCTGATCGACCGACCGAAGCTCGCGCTGTGCTTGGTGGCGCGCAAGGATGGCTTGGCAGGGCTGTACATTGGCGAGCCGATCCCGGCGTGGGAGCGCGCCGCCGATCTCTCCTCGCAGATTCACGTGCGTTATGTCGAGCGACCGTTCAAGCAGGTGCTCTCGGTGATGCCTCCGCTCTACGACGACCTGTGGACGGGCGCGAAGGGGATGTACAAAGTAGAGCCGGTGGTGGCCGACGGCGGCGAAGTGATCATTTACGCGCCGAACATCACCGAGATCTCGTACACGCACGGCGCGATCATCGACCGCATTGGCTACCACGTATGCGACTATTTTGTGAAGCAGTGGGAGCGCTTTCAGCACGAGCCGTGGGGCGTGCTGGCGCACTCCACGCACCTGCGGGGGATGGGCACCTACGAGAGCGGTGTGGAGCGCCCGCGCATCCAGGTGACGCTTGCGACGGGCATTCCAGCGGAGCGCTGCGCGCGGGTGGGCTTGGGCTACCGCGACCCGGCGAGCATCCGCGTGGAGGAGTGGGCCAACCGCGAGGATGAGGGCGTGCTGCTGGTGCCCTACGCGGGCGAGACGCTGTATCGGCTGCAAGGTGGATAATTGCCAATTTTCGCAACCTATGCTAAACTAGCGGTGCTGGCCCAGTAGCTCAATGGATAGAGCACCAGTCTTCGGAACTGGGTGTTGGGGGTTCGAGTCCCTCCTGGGTCACCACCATTGGAAAGCGGTATCTCGCATTTTAGCGGGGTGCCGCTTCTTCTATTCCTCAGGGTTTGACAGTGGTTTTGGCATGTGAAGACGTGATTCATTGCTCATTATCGATCCTTACGATACAGAAACTGAACTATTGTGTCTCCAAAGAGTGGATCTCCTTGCAATCAGTGAAAGTGGTGGGGCATGGATAACAGAGATACGAGGGCGTCGTTGCTGCTGCAACGGCTGCATAGCGCGGGCATTGATGACATCGTCGCGGTCGAGCCATCAACCGAGGGGATGGCCGCAGTCGCTGGTCTCGCCACACGACGCTCGGGCGCTCGGCTGTTCGTGAAGACGTTTGTGCAGCCAGTAGCCGACGACCTGTTCGCCCACGAGGCCGAAGGCTTGCAGGCGCTCCGCCAGCTCGGCGGCCTCGCAACGCCCGATGTCGTCTATGTTGGCCTCAATATGTTGGTGTTATCGGTCTTGCAGCCGCGCCCACAGACGCCGGAGTTCTGGGAGCGCTTGGCGCACGCGCTGGCTCGCATGCATACGAGCACTGTATCGACGCGCTACGGCTGGGAGCACGATAACTGGCTCGGCAGTTCACGGCAGCACAACGGCTGGGATGATGATGGCTTCCGATTTTTCGCGGAGAAGCGAGTGCTGCGCTGGCTGAGCGAGCCGCGGGTGCAGGCGAAACTCGATGCCAGCGATCGGCGCGCCCTCGAACGGCTCTGCCAGCGCTTGCCAGAGCTGCTGCCAGCACAGCCGGCCTGCCTGACGCACGGCGACCTTTGGTCTCAAAATGTCTTGATGACAGCGGATGGCGAGCCAGCGGTGATCGATCCGGCGGTGTCCTACATGTGGGCCGAGGTCGATCTCAGCCATTTATGGTGCTCGCCACACCCAGCCGAGGCGCGTCGGCTCTTCGATGTGTATGCCGAACTGACAGGCCGAGAGTCGGGTTGGCTCGACCGCTTGCCACTGCTCCATCTTCGCCAGCATATGGCGCTGATGGCGATGTATGATTACGATTGGGGTTCCACCGAGGCCGTACGCGCGCTGGTTGCGCCCTTCCGCACCCGCTGATCAGCGCATCCCTGTTTTTGCACCTTCATTTGTGCGGTACAATAAGATATATCTTCCCAGCCTCTGAGTAAGTGCACTGTTTTGGAAGTTTTTCACACTTTCCGATTCAACGAAAAGCGCTATCATCTCGAACGGTCGAAGCCCTGAGCGAAGCGAATGGGAGAGATCTCAAAGCGCACTCCAATGCGAATCAACGAGATTTCTCACTTCGCCTAGCGGCTCGCTCGAAATGACAATGAGAACTGTGGAAAATTTAAAAAACGATGCAGTAAGTATGCTCGTGTTCGGCTGATGCGTTCTGCTAGCTACCCCATCCCGGTCCGCCAAAGGTAACGATTGTATAGAGAAGGAACTGCTATGCTCGTTCATTGGACAGAATCGGATTTGTTAGTTGATGGCGTACAGATTCACTACTATCGGACTGGTAACGGAGATAAGCTGCCTCTACTGCTCATTCATGGTTTCTCTGATAATGGACTGTGCTGGACACCTACCGCGCGCGAGCTCGAAGCCGACTACGATGTCATTATGCCCGACATGCGCGGCCACGGTCGTTCACAGCGCGTGCAGCCGGATGATGATGTAGACATGGCCGCCGATGTGGCAGGGCTGATCCGCGCATTGGGGCTGACACGCCCGATTATGGTCGGGCACTCGATGGGTGCTATGGTCACCTACCAGGTCGGCGTGCGCTTCCCGGAGTTGGTCAGCGCCCTGGTGTTGGAGGACCCGCCCTGGTGGCTTACCCCACCGGGCGGATCCCAACCACCCAGCCCTCCTGAGGAGAATCCCGTCGCGGTATGGGCCAGAAGCCTAGCGCATCAAACGCTGGAAGAATTGTTGGAGCAAAACCGAAGAGATCATCCCCTTTGGCCCGAAGAGCTGATTCAACCGATGAGCGAGGCCAAAAAGCAGCTCGATCAGACCATCGTCGATATCATGACGAACAAGGTACACTCCCAGGAAGTGAACTGGCAGACCACAATCCAGCAGGTTGAACACCCCCTGTTGCTCTTCGTAGGCCAACCGGAGCTTGGCGGGATCGTGACACCAGAGGTCATCGCGAAAGTGCGTGAGTTGAACCCCAATGTCAAGATTGCCGCTGTCCCGGATGTGGGTCACCTCATTCGGTTTGATAACCACACGGCATTTATGGATGCTCTACGAGCGTTCTTGAAAGAAGTTGGGACGGAAGCTCGTTCGCTGAGTCGCTAGACCGCACGCGCGTTGGCCTGCTGATAGGTCGCTGCCCACGTGTCTAGGAAGGACCGGACAACGGCGATGTAGCGATCGAACTGATCGCGCCGGATGCTGTGGCCAGCGCCGGGAATATGGACGCTCTGAAGTTGCGGTATCTGTTGCTGCATCTCGGCAACAGTGTCTGGTCGAACGATTCCGCCACGGTCGAGATCAGCGGTGAGTATAAGCGCAGGACAGGAGATGCGTGGCAGCAGTTCTGGCCAGTTGATGCCACGGGTGGGGTGGAATTCTGCGGCGCGCATGTTGAAGCGAAGTTTCGCATCGGCCCAAGGTTCCAGTTCCGCATCCGACCAGCCGGACGATGCCCGCATCTCCTCGATCAACTCCTCTCGGCTCTTGGTTTGCAGCCGCGAAAGGCGTTCTTTAAAAAAATTCTCTCCGCCTGGTTGTCGATGCGGGAAGTCTTTGTCGGCGAGCGCTGCAGCATCTTCTATGATGATCGCACCGGGCACCTCTGGGTAGAGTCCAGCAAATGCAAGGGTGGTTCCGCCACCCATCGAGTGACCGATAATCGCTGGACGTTCCAGCCCCAGGTTGGCAATGATGCCTCGCAGGTCGTTCGCCAATGCCGTGAGGTCATAGCCCGTCTCGGGTGCATCGGAGAGACCATGACCACGCGCATCCGGCATCACAACGTCGTAATCGGCCTCCAACGCCTGCGCCACAGGTGTCCAGCAGAGCCCCGAGTCGCTGAAGCCATGGACGAGCACAACCGGTGGCTTCGCTCCGCCAGTGCGTGTGTAGTGCAGGCGCACTCCGTTAACGACCGTTTCCCCCGTCTTCCACGACGACATAACCCACCTCCATCTATCATAGATAGCTATACAAGATAGAAACTATCGCTATTTGAGGGGTGCAGGGAAGGTTAGGAACGTATGTGCATTCGAGCGCTTATTGTATCATCTCTTGAACAAGGCTTTGCGAAGCCGCCCATACTCTCCTCGTCGAAACCGATAAACTCCGCGTCTGCCCTGCATCATCTAGCTACCACCACCATCAGCGCCGTTCCGCAGGTTACAAACCACCTCTCCATCATCGTTGACAAGCACCACACGTTCATAGATTTTATGTCATCCGTTTATGCGCCTATTTAGAGGGCGTTTAAGAATTGTGGCTCCAAATATGCAGGTGCTGGGAGGAAAGTGAGCAACGAGCACCAGCATATAAGGAGAGAGCCATGACTACGAATATATCGAAACCGAAGATGAGTCGGAAAGCC